>OGGJ01000049.1_pt1 | contig 114107 bp, 76 predicted proteins | sample 1571071 | NCBI WGS metagenome assembly OGGJ01 (sample SAMEA2581954, study PRJEB24529) | metagenome | biome: Human gut stool | place: China | collected 2011
TTGCCCATCGACACAAACGTGCCCTCGAAGCTCCTGCCTGCCGCCTCCACGCGGCCTGCGCCGCCGTCGCACAGCGCCGGGGCGTACTGCGACGGCACGTCGAAGCGCGGCGCGAGCATGTCCACCGTTACATCGGCCACCTTGCCGCCCTCCACGTGCAGTTCAAGGGTCTTCACCCCCGATAGCGTTTCGAGCCGTATGCTGGTCTTGCGCGTCAGCCCCTTTTCGTAGACGTACTTGCCCACGCAGCGCGAGGCGTTGCCGCACATCATCGCTTCCGACCCGTCGGCGTTGAATATTCGCATGGAGAAGTCGGCGTCGGCTGCCGTCGGCGCGCCGATTAGCACCAGTCCGTCAGCCCCGATGCCCTTGTGCCGGTCGCTCCACAGGCGCGCCGCCTCGTCGGGCCGGGGTATGTTGTATGATAAGGTGTTCACGTAGATGTAGTCGTTGCCTGCGCCGTGCATCTTTGTGAATTTTATGAGCCGTTGTGTCATTATGTGCCTGCTTTAGCTGTTTGTTGTTTCCTTTTGTACTATCACGGTGCAAATTTACAGCATTTTGCTTTTTTACAGCATTTTAATTACGTATAAAATAATGTTTTAATACTATAAAATTACGGTTTTTAACCAAAACGGCCGGTTATTGTTTCTTTTTGAAATAAAATACGCCTGTCTCGGCGGTTGTTGTAATGCGTGCGCCGTTTTTTCGCCGGTCTTGTAACGCGCTGTGCGCCAAGGCGTTGCCGAAGGCCGCCTTTCGGCCTGCGAAAAGCCGCCAACCGCCCTGCCGTTAGCCGCCTTTGGCGGCGCAGTTTGGCATAAGGTAAATTGGCTTGATGAGCCTGATGAGGCAAATAAGCCCAATAAGCCCAATAAGCCCGATGGGCCAAACCTGCAAAAGCATGCCAAGCTCCCTCCCTTCGGGAGGGCTGGGGTGGGTGTCTTGTGTGTCTTGGGTGCTTGGGTGTTCAGATGCCCAGTCGCTCCAGCGCCCGGGCCAGTCCGTCCTCGTCTACGGATGCCGTTACGTAGTCGGCGGCGGCCTTCACGTCGTCAGATGCGTTGCCCATCGCCACGCCCGTGCCGGCGGCCAGCAGTATGCTCTTGTCGTTGCCGCCGTCGCCGAAGGCTATGGTGTCCTTGATGTCGATGCCCAGATGGGCGGCCACGGTCTTCAGCGCCGTACCCTTGTCGGCCCCCACGGCCGTTATGTCGGTGAACGCCGGATACCACCGCGCCGAGACGCACGAGGGCAGCAGCGGCATGAGCCTGCACTCGGCGTCCTCGCCTATGATGGGCGTCAGCTGGACGATGCGCTCCGAGAGCACGGAGTCGAGGCTTACGCCCTCGCCCAGGTCTTTCACGTCGAGCATCTGGCGGAAGTAGCGGTCCACGTCGGCGCCGTCGTTCACCACGGTCAGCCTGCTTTCGCCCACCACGAGCATGGCGAAGCCCTCCTCACGTGCCGCCCCAATGAGGGCGCGCGCCTCCGGGTTGGGTATTTCGCGGCAGGCGATTACCTCGCCGCCTACGGTGCAGCACGCGCCGTTGGCCGTGATGTAGCCGTCCACGAGGTGCTGTATGGCGTCGAGGTTGTTGATTAGCCGCATGGGCCTTCCTGTCGATATGAACACCTTTGCGCCGCGGCTCTTGGCCTCGGCCAGCGCGTCCACGGCCGACTGCGGTATGCGGTGGGTGTTGAAGCTGACGAGCGTGCCGTCGATGTCGAAGAACAATGCTTTTGTCATGTTGTAAAGAGTTATTTTTCTGCAAAATTAACCCATTTATTTGTCAAAGCTGTTATAATGTGATAATTTTGCACCCGAAAAGGCGGTTTCGCGCAATATTGCGCCTTGTTCCGCGTTTTCATGCGAGATTTGTTTGCCGCGGCGGCGGCTTGTTTTTTATCAAAGCGGAATTGTTTAAGGAAACGTAATGAGAATACGAAAGCTTTTTACCAGGCGCGAGCTTGTGAGGCGCAAGAAGCGCGTCGCCCTCATGCTCGGCTGCATCGCCGTAGTGGTGGCGGTGTATGTTATAATGACTTGGCCGCGCAAGGCCGAGCTTGAACCGCCCGTTGTGGTGGCCGAGCCGGTGGGCGTGGACGACGTTGAAATCTACGGCGACTACGTGGGGCGCGTCCGCGCGCAGCAGTTTGTCGAGGTGCGTGCCCGCGTCGAGGGTTTCCTCGAGCGCATGGCCTTCGCCGAGGGAACGTATGTAAGGAAGGGGCAGGTGCTCTTCGTCATCGACCAGCGCCAGTACAAGGCCGCCGCCGACAAGGCGCGCGCCCAGCTGCGCAAGGACTCCGCCCTGGTGCTCAAGACCAAGCGCGACCTTGACCGCATACGCCCTCTGTTCGAGCAGAACGCCGCCAGCCGCGTTGACCTCGACAACGCCATTGCCGCCTACGAGACGGCCGTGGCAAGCCTCGGCATGAGCCGCGCCGACCTCGACCAGGCCGAGCAGGAGCTGGGCTACACCATAGTGCGCTCGCCCATATCGGGCTACATCAGCGAGGGTCTTGTAGACCAGGGTGCGCTGGTAGGCCCGGGCGGTGAGTCGCTCCTGGCTACGGTGGTGAAGAGCGACACGGTGCTCGTCGACTTCAGCATGACGGCCCTCGACTACCTCAAGAGCAAGGAGCGCAACGTCAACCTCGGGCAGCGCGACTCGTCGCGTTCATGGCAGCCCTTCGTCACCATCACACTGGCCGACAACAGCGTCTACCCGTACAAGGGGCTGGTAGACTTCGCCGCGCCGCAGGTAAGTCCCAAGACGGGCACCTTCTCCGTGCGCGCCGAGATGCCCAATCCCGAGCACGTGCTGCTGCCGGGGCAGTTCACCAAGGTGCACGCCCTGCTCGACGTGCGCCAGCGCGCCACCGTCGTGCCGCAGAAGGCCCTTATAATAGAAAAAGGTGGGGCGTACGTCTTCGTGATGCGCCGCGACTCCACGGCCGAGCGCCGCTTCATCGAGCTTGGGCCGGAGTTCGGCAACAAGGTGGTGGTCGAGCGCGGCCTCGCTCCCGGCGAGATGATAGTGACCGAGGGCTACAACAAGCTCGCTCCCGGCATGAAGGTGCGCCCGGCCTCGCGGCAGAAGGCCGCGCAGGGCAAAGCCAAATGAACCTAACCGTCTGACAAATGAAAGTAAACTTCTTCATAGACCGCCCGGTATTCTCCATCGTGATATCGGTGCTCATCGTCATCATCGGACTCATAGGGCTTACCATGCTGCCCGTAGACCAGTATCCGCAGATTACGCCGCCGGTGGTGAAAATCAGCGCGTCTTACCCCGGAGCGAGCGCACTGACCGTGTCGCAGGCCGTGGCTACGCCCATCGAGCAGGAGCTTAACGGCACGCCCGGCATGCTCTACATGGAGTCTAACAGCTCCAACTCAGGCTCGTTCTCGGCCACGGTGACGTTCGACATCTCGTCAGACCCCGACCTCGCGGCTGTAGAAATACAGAACCGCATAAAGCTGGCGGAGTCGCGCCTGCCGGCCGAAGTTGTGCAGAACGGCATCGAGATAGAGAAGCAGGCGGCCAGCCAGCTCATGACTATCTGCCTCACTTCGGATGACCCGAAGTTCGACGAAATATATCTTAGCAACTTCGCCACGCTCAACGTGCTCGACCTGCTGCGCCGCATACCCGGCGTGGGGCGCGTCTCCAACATCGGAAGCCGCTACTACGCCATGCAGATTTGGGTCGACCCGGCGCGCCTGGCCAGCTTCGGACTGACCGTGCAGGACGTGCAGAACGCCTTGAAAGACCAGAACCGCGAGTCGGCCGCGGGCGTTTTCGGCCAGCAGCCCGTCTCGGGGCTCGACTTCACCATACCCATAACGGCGCAGGGCCGACTGTCCACCGCCGCGCAGTTTGAGGAAATAGTGCTCCGCGCCGGTGCCGACGGCTCGCTCATCAGGCTTAGGGACGTGGCGCGAGTGTCGCTCGAGGCGCAGTCGTACAACACCGAGAGCGGCATCAACGGAGGCAACGCCGCCGTGCTGGGCGTGTACATGCTGCCCGGCGCAAACGCAATGGAGGTGGCCGAGAGGGTGAAGGAGACAATGGAGCAAATAAGCAAGACCTTCCCCGAAGGCCTGGAATACGAGGTGCCATTCGACATGACTACGTACATATCGGAGTCAATCCACGAGGTGTACAAGACGCTCTTCGAGGCCCTCGTGCTCGTCATCGTCGTGGTGTTCCTCTTCCTCCAGAGCTGGAGGGCCACGGTAATACCCCTTGTGGCGGTGCCAATCTCGCTCATAGGAACGTTCGGCTTCATGCTCATCATGGGCTTCTCGCTCAACATTCTGACGCTGCTCGGCCTCGTGCTCGCCATCGGACTGGTGGTCGACGACGCCATAGTGGTGGTCGAGAACGTAGAGCGCATCATGGACGAGGAGCATCTTTCGCCCTACGAGGCCACCAAGAAGGCCATGAGCGGACTGACCGGCGCGCTCATCGCCACGTCGATGGTGCTGGCGGCGGTGTTCGTCCCGGTGAGCTTCCTTTCGGGAATAACCGGCCAGCTGTACCGCCAGTTCAGCGTAACAATCGTTATCTCCGTGCTGCTCTCCACTGTCGTGGCGCTCACGCTAAGCCCGGTGATGTGCTCGCTCATACTCCGCCCTACTGACAAGGACAAGCCCAAGAACCGCCTATTCCGCGCCATCAACCGCTGGCTCGACTTCGGCAACGGCAAATATCTTTCCGGCATAGGCCACATCATCAAGAACCCGCGCCGCGTGGCGGTAGGCTTCTGCATGGTGCTAATCATGATTTTCATACTCTACCGCCTCACGCCTACCAGCTTCCTGCCGGCCGAGGACCAGGGATACTTCACCGTTGAGCTTGAGATGCCCGAGGGCACGACGCTCGAACGCACACGAGCCGTGACCGAACGCGCCGTGAAGTACCTCATGCAGGACCCCTCGGTGGAGTACGTCCAGAACGTTACGGGCACCAGTCCGCGCGTCGGCACCAGCCAGAACCGCGCACAGCTTACCGTCATTCTGAAGGAATGGAAGAAGCGCGACGACACCACCATCGGCGACATCATGGCCTCGGTGAGCCGCGAACTGACTGAATATCCCGAGTGCAAGTTCTACCTTTCCACGCCGCCCGTCATCCCGGGGCTCGGCTCTTCGGGCGGTTTCGAGATGCAGCTCGAGGCCCACGGCGACGCCACTTACGACGACCTGGTGCGTGCCGCCGACACTCTGATGTACTATGCGTCGAAGAGGAAGGAGCTGTCGGGCCTCTCGTCGTCGCTCCAGGCCGAAATACCGCAGCTCTACTTCGACGTCGACCGCGACAAGGTGAAGATGCTCGGCGTGCCAATGGCCGACGTGTTCTCTACCATCAAGGCATATACCGGCTCGGTGTACGTCAACGACTTCAACATGTTCAACCGCATCTACCGCGTCTACATACAGGCCGAAGCGCCCTACCGCGAGCACCGCGACAACATAAGCCTTTACTTCGTGCGCGGCGCCAACGGCGACATGATACCGCTGACAGCCATCGGCACTACCAACTACACTACCGGGCCGGGCAGCATAAAGCGCTTCAACATGTTCAACACGGCCGTCATACGCGGTACGGCGGCGCAGGGCTACAGCTCCGGACAGGCCATGGAGGTGATGGAGGAGCTGGTGCGCACCCACCTGCCCGACAACATCGGGCTTGAGTGGAGCGGACTGTCGTACCAGGAGAAGCAGGCCGGAGGGCAGACGGGGCTTGTCCTCGCGCTGGTGTTCATCTTCGTGTTCCTCTTCCTCGCCGCGCTCTACGAGAGCTGGAGCGTGCCCGTGGCGGTGCTCCTGTCGTTGCCCGTGGCGGCCCTCGGAGCTTACCTCGGCATCACCGTATGCGGCCTCGAGAACGACACTTACTTCCAAATCGGCCTCGTAATGCTCATGGGATTGGCCGCAAAGAACGCCATCCTAATCGTAGAGTTCGCCAAGGACGAGGCCGACCGCGGCGTAAACGTCTTCCGTGCGGCATTGAACGCCGCCCGCCTGCGCTTCCGCCCAATCCTCATGACATCGTTCGCCTTCATCCTCGGCATACTGCCCATGGTGCTCGCTTCAGGCCCCGGAGCGGCCAGCCGCAAGGCCATCGGCACCGGCGTGTTCTTCGGAATGCTCGCCGCCGTCACCGTAGGCATACTCCTCATACCGTTCTTCTTCACACAGGTGTACAGGGCCAAGGCCAGGAAGGCCGGCCGCCAACCCAAAGCAATACAACACAACGAAACGTTATGACACACCACCTTAAACATATACGCACGCTCACAGCCATCGCGGCGGCGGCGCTCGTGATGGCGTCGTGCAAAATAGGGCACCACTACGTGCGCCCCGACATCGCCTTGCCCGCGACGCTCGGCGGCGAGCTTGAGGCCGACTCGGCGTCGCTGGCCGACCGTTCGTGGAACGAAATATACACCGACACGCTGCTGCAAGGGCTCATACGCCGCTCGCTCGAGTACAACAAGGACATGCTCATGGCCGCCGCACGCGTAAAAGAGCTGGCCGCACGCAAGCGCATCGACTACGCCGCGCTCTTCCCCTCGCTCGGCCTCAGGGTGTACGGCGAGAAGGAACAGGACAACTACGGCGGCGACTCGCCCTCGGACGACAACCAGTTCGACCTCAAGGCCAACGTCTCATGGGAGCTCGACCTCTGGGGAAAGCTGCGCTGGGCGCACGATGCCAGCATGGCCGAGTTCATGGCTTCGGTCGAGAACCGCCGCGCCGTGCAGATGAGCCTCATAGCCGAGGTGGCGCAGTCGTACTACGAACTCGTCGCGCTCGACAACGAGCTTGACATCGTGCGGCAGACGCTCACCGCCCGGCGCGAGAGCGAACACCTGGCCAAGATACGCTACGAGGGCGGACTTACGTCGGAAGTGACCTACCGCCAGGCGCAGGTCGAGCTGTCGCGCACGGCCACGTTAGTGCCCGACCTCGAGCGGCAAATCACCGCGAAGGAGAACGAACTGGCATTCCTCACCGGCGACTATCCGCGCCACATAGTGCGTTCGGCCATGCCGCAGGAGCTTACACTGCCCGACAGCCTGCCCGTGGGCCTGCCTTCGAGGCTGCTGGAGCGCCGCCCCGACGTGCGCGAGGCCGAGCAGGAGCTCATCGCAGCCAACGCCGCCGTGGGCGTGGCGTACACCAACATGTTCCCAAACATCACGCTTACGGCCAGCCTCGGCGCGGAGAGCGAGGAGCTGAAAGACCTGCTCCACTCGCCTTACCACCTGCTTAGCGTCAGCCTCCTGCAGCCCGTATTCGCAATGGGAAAGAACCTGGCGCGGCACAAGGCGGCCAAGGCGGCCTGCGAACGCGCCACGTATGCCTACGAGAAAGCCGTGCTCACGGCCTTCCGCGACGCTTACGACGCCATCGCCAACTTCAACAAGGTGAAGGAAATATACAAGACGCGCTACAACCTTGAAAGCTCGTCGAAGACCAACCTCTCGCTCGCCCTCGTGCAGTACGTCAACGGTGCCATAGGCTACATGGACCTGCTCGACGCCCAGCGTACATACCTCGACGCGCAAATAAGCCTTAACAACGCACTCTTGGAGAGCCGACTCGCCACCGTAAACCTCTACAAGGCGCTCGGCGGAGGATGGCAGTAAGCGTGAAATGGTGAGAAGGTGAGAAATTGAGAAGGTGAGAAAGACAGTAAAATGACCGATACCGAAATAATCATCGCCGAGCTTTCGGCCCTCGGCGGCGAGGAGAAGGCGCGCCACCTGGCACGCTTCTTCAAGACTGGCAAGGGCCAGTACGGCGAGGGCGACCGTTTCCTCGGCCTGCCCGTGCCGCTCACGCGCGGCGTTGCCAGGCGGCACAAGGACGCAAGCCTTGCCGCCGTTGAGGCTCTCTTGCAGTCGGAATGGCACGAGGCGCGGTTCTGCGCACTGCTCATAATGGCCGAGAAGATGAAGCGTGCCACGGCTGAAGAAGCCGGACTTATTTATAAAACGTACCTTGCCAACACGCACCGCATAAACAACTGGGACTTGGTTGACCTCTCCGCGCCGCACGTCGTCGGCAAATACCTCGCCGACAAGCCGCGCTCCATATTGTACGAGCTTGCCGCCAGTCCCCTGCTTTGGGACAACCGCATAGCCATCGTGTCGACCTTCGCCTTCATAAAAGACAAAGACCTTGACGACACCTTCCGCCTCGCCCTGCTCCTGATTAGCCACACTCACGACCTGATGCACAAGGCCGTGGGCTGGATGCTGCGCGAGGCAGGCAAGCGCGACATGGCCCGTCTGCGCGCCTTCGTCTCCGAGCATGTACACCGTATGCCGCGCACCATGCTGCGCTACGCCATCGAGAAGTTTCCCGAAGACGAGCGCCGCGCCGTGCTTAATTTGTAACTGAGTTCGGTGTAAGAAAACATCCTACCTTGAACCATGCTGTCGGTAATATGTTTTGGCGGATTTGCTATCCTGTGTTTTGGCGGATTTGCAATCCGCCGAAAATTACTATAAGGATTTGCAATCCGCTCAAACCACACTGCCATGAGGTAAATGTATGGGTATGTGCGGATTGCAAATCCGCAATTAGGAACCGCCGGATTGCAAATCCTGCGGAACAAATGCTTTGTGTTTCGGCGGATATTTGTGTTTCGGCGGATTTGTAATCCGCCGAAAATTACTATAAGGATTTGTAATCCGCTCAAACCACACTGCCATGAGGTAAATGTATGGGTATGTGCGGATTGCAAATCCGCAATTAGGAACCGCCGGATTGCAAATCCTGCGGAACAAATGCTTTCATCAATAGACCTTGTATTTCATCCAAACAAATTGCGGATGAAGCTTGTCGGTTAACTGTTTGCATGGCGTTTTGCCGCGTTTCGGGCGGCAAAACGCCGCTTTTTACAGGCTGAAAGACGGCCTTTTGCAACGCGTTGTGTGTCAATAGGTTACGGCTGCGCATTACGGCGGTTACCGCGCGGAGCCAAATTTACGTCAGCTCGGCATAACTTCTATTTTCCACAAAGGATTTTTTCTTATGCCGGACTCGCGTTAAACATAAAATTACTTGTAATTTATTGAATATCAAACGTTTTTTATTAAATTTGTTGCGAATTATAAAAAACGATATGTTATGACACTTAAAAAATCACTTTACGCGCTCGTAGCCGTCGCCACGCTCGGCCTTACGGCGTGCGACGATTACGACGACGGTGCACTATGGGACGCCGTGAACGACCACGAGAACCGCATCGAGGCTCTTGAACAGTGGCAGGAGCAGGTGAACGGCAACATCGCCGCGCTGCAACAGCTGTTGAGTACGACTGACTACATAACCAAGGTTACGCCCGTAACGGAGGACGGACGGCAGGTGGGATACACCATCGAGTTCCTTAACCAGTCGCCGATAACCATCTACAACGGCGAGAAGGGCGACACCGGACAGGCCGGAGCCGACGGCGACGACGGACAGACGCCTGAAATCGGACTGATGAAGGATGCCGACGGCAACTGGTACTGGACGCTGGACGGCGAACTGATGCTCGACCAGGACGGCAACCCCATACGCGCCAACGGACATGACGGCGACGACGGTTCTGACGGACAGCCCGGCCAGCCCGGCTCCGACGGCCAGCCGGGAGCCGCCGCCCCGACGCCGCAGATAGCCCTCGGCGGCACGCTGACGGACGTCACCTGTTATGGCATTGACGGAAAGCAGGAGGACAGCCCGGCGGCCGACGCCTGGTATCTTAGCGTTGACGGCGGCAAGACGTGGTACCGCATAAGCGGCGAGAAGGGCGAGCAAGGCGAAACCGGCGGGCAAGGCCAGCAGGGAGACAAGGGCGAGCAGGGAGACGCATGGTTCGCCTGCGAGCCTAAGCTGTCGGCCGACGGCCTTTATTACATCTTCACCCTGTCAGACGACGACAACACCAACCTTTCGGACAACCCTACGTTCAACGTCGCCGTGTACCAGGCCTTCAGCCTCGGCACGGGCACGCTGACCTTCGGCCCGGGCACGGTTGAAGTGCCGGTGACACTGCCTGACGGCACCACCGCCGACGACTACCAGGCTATGGTGGCGCAGATAACGCCCGAGGGTGCCGACGGCACGTTCACCGACATATCCACCCGGGCCGGCGAGAGCGTAGGCGGATGGAGCGTGGAGGCCGACCTGCAAGGCGGAAAAGTAACTGTCACGGCGCAGGAAAGAGGCCAAAGCGCACTGCTGCGCGTCACCCTCGTGCGCAATGACGGCAGCGAGATAACCGCCTCGCGAGTGCTGTCGACTCTCGATTATGAAATAGTCGACGGCGTGTATGTTGTCTATTTGGCCGAAGGACTGTACGCGTGGAACAACGCGGCGCAGCAAGACGAAACCACGGGCTGCATCCTCGCGGCCGACATAACGCTGCCCGACGCGCCCGAAGGCGGAAGCAACTGGACGCCTATATACAGGTATTCAGGCACATTCGACGGCGCAGGGCACACCGTCAGCAATATGACCGTCAATGACGGGTCAAACAATGACGTAGGATTTTTCCAAATATTGCATGACAATGCAACGGTAAAGAACCTGCACTTTGCCAATGCTACGGTTAATGCCAAACATCAGTATGCATATGCCGGCGTCATTGCCGGAACTGTCGGTGATACCGACATTACAGGCTGCAGCGTTACCAATAGCACCGTTAATGCCGGTAATAATGCCGGCGGCATCGTCGGGTATGCCCGCAGTAATGCCGACATTACAGGTTGCAGCGTTACCAATAGCACCGTTACCAGCGGATATGATACCGGCGGTATTGTGGGATTCTCCGTTGCCGCAGATTCAGGTGATGGCAATATTCACATTACAGCCTGCCGTGTTTCGGGCGGCACGGTGACCGGAGGAGGCAATGTCGGCGGCATAGTAGGGTACAATATTTATTATAGTTACATTACCGCCTGTTACACTACCGCCGGTGTCAGTGGTGGTAGTAATGCAGGGGCGTTCGTAGGATTTAATAACAGTGCGACCATCACGGCCGGCTATTGGCTTACTGATACACAGGCCGATGGCGTAGGGCTTAATACCGGCGGCAGCGATGTAACCAAGGTGGAAGGCGGCGTAACGTGGAAGACCGCCACCGAGGCGATGAACGCCGCCATCCCCACCGACGGCTCCTGCCCGTACAGGTTCGTGCAGAGCGACGGCGAGAACAATCCGCCCGTGCTCGAAAGTACCGGCGAATAATGGTCTGTGTTTTGGCGGATTTGTAATCCGCCGAAAATTACTATAAGGATTTGTAATCCGCTCAAACCACACAGCCATGAGGTAAATGTATGGACATGTGCGGATTGCAAATCCGCAATTAGAAATTGCCGGATTGCAAATCCGGCGGAACAAATGCTTTGTGTTTTGGCGGATATTTGTGTTTCGGCGGATTGCAATCCTGTGTTTTGGCGGATTTGCAATCCGCCGAAAATTAATATAAGGATTTGCAATCCGCTCAAACCACACTGCCATGAGACGAATGTATGGGTATGTGCGGATTGCAAATCCGCAATTAAGAACCGCAGGATTGCAAATCCTGCGGAACAAATGCTTTCATAAACAGGACTTGTATTTCATCCAAACAAATTGCGGATGAACCTTGTCGGTTGACTGTTTGCATGGCGTTTTGCCGCGTTTCGGGCGGCAAAACGCCGCTTTTTACAGGCCGAAAGACGGCCTTTTGCAACGCGTTGTGTGCCAACGTGTTACGGCTGCGCATTACGGCTGTTGCCGCGCGGAGTCCAATTTTAATGGTGTAACGCGCCGAATGTCAGCCTTTTTTCGTAATTTTGCAGCCAAAACAACAATATAATAAGGTAACAGAAGATGGATATAGCCAATCAGATAAGCTGCGCGGCGCAGGCCGCCGTGAAGGCTCTCTACGGGCAGGACGTGCCCGAAGGGATGCTGCAGGTGCAGAAGACGAAGCGCGAGTTTGAAGGACATCTTACGCTCGTGGTGTTCCCCCTGCTCAAAGTTTCGCGCAAGAAGCCGGAGGACACGGCCGGGGACATAGGCCGATGGCTCGTGGAGAACGAACCGAGCGTGGCCGCGTACAACGTGGTAAAGGGCTTCCTGAACCTCACGGTGTCGCCCCAGGCGTGGCTCGCGCTGCTTAATGACATCAACGCCGACGGGCATTACGGCGAGACGAAGGCCGGGGACGACGCTCCGCTGGTGATGATTGAATACTCGTCGCCCAACACCAACAAGCCGCTTCACCTGGGCCACGTGCGCAACAACCTGCTGGGCTGGAGCCTGGCGCAAATCATGCAGGCCAACGGCAACCGCGTGGTGAAGACCAACATAGTGAACGACCGCGGCATACACATCTGCAAATCGATGCTGGCTTGGCTGAAATACGGCAACGGCGAGACGCCCGAGTCGAGCGGAAAGAAGGGCGACCACCTCATTGGCGACTACTACGTGGCCTTCGACAAGCACTACCGCGAGGAGGTGAAGGAGCTGAAAGCCAAGTACGTCAGTGAAGGCATGGCCGACGAGGAGGCCGAGAAGCGTGCCAAGGACGAGGCTCCGCTCATAAAGGAAGCCCACCAGATGCTCGTAAAATGGGAGCAGGGCGACCCCGAGGTGCGCGCCCTTTGGGAGAAGATGAACTCGTGGGTGTACGCCGGTTTCGACGAGACGTACAAGGCTCTCGGCGTAGGCTTCGACAAAATATACTACGAATCGCAGACTTACCTGAAGGGTAAGGCCAAGGTGGAGGAAGGCTTGGAGAAGGGACTTTTCTTCCGCAAGGAGGACGGCAGCGTATGGGCCGACCTTACGAATGAGGGTCTCGACCAGAAGCTCTTGCTCCGCGCCGACGGCACTTCGGTCTACATGACGCAGGACATCGGCACCGCCGAGATGCGCTTCAACGACTACCCCATAGACAAGATGATTTACGTAGTGGGCAACGAGCAGAACTACCACTTCCAGGTTCTGTCAATATTGCTCGACCGCCTCGGCTTCAAGTGGGGCAAGGAGCTTGTGCACTTCTCATACGGAATGGTTGAGCTGCCCAACGGCAAGATGAAGAGCCGCGAGGGAACGGTGGTAGACGCCGACGACCTTATTGCCGAAATGGTCAAGGACGCGCGCCAGACGAGCGAGGAGCTGGGCAAGTTCAGCGACATGACCGACGACGAACGCGCCAACGTGGCACGCATCGTGGGCATGGGTGCGCTCAAATACTTCATCCTGAAGGTCGATGCAAGGAAGAACATGCTGTTCAACCCCGAGGAGTCGATTGACTTCAACGGCAACACAGGCCCGTTCATCCAGTACACTTACGCACGCATCCGCAGCATCATGCGCAAGGCCAAGGAGCAGGGCATAGAGCTGCCCTCGACGCTCGACGGCACGTATCCCGTGAACCAGAAGGAGACCGAACTAATCCAGAAAATGGCCGAATACGGCGCCGCCGTGCGCCAGGCCGGTACGGACTACAGCCCCAGCGGCATAGCCAACTACTGCTACGAGCTGACCAAGGAGTTCAACCAGTTCTACCACGACTACAGCATCCTCGGCGCCGACAGCAACGAGGAGAAGGTTCTCCGCTTAGTTCTTGCGGCGAATGTGGCCAAGACATTGAAGAACGGCATGGCCTTGCTGGGCATCGAGATGCCGGAACGTATGTAGTGAAGCCCCCTCCCAACCTCCCCGAGGGGAGGCGGGGGCGGACGCCGCAATAATTAAAAGTAAAGAGTTAAAAGAGCCATTTGTCGGCGCATAAAGCCCATTCGGCCCATTGGGCATATACTCCAACCAACCCATGCAAAAAGGAATCGTTAATCCACCGGAATATAGGAATGATACGGTTTTTCCGTTACCTCCCGAGGTTTCGGCCGACGCACTGGCCGTAGACGCGGCGTGCAGCGGCAATCCGGGCAAGATGGAGTACCGCGGAATAGACCTTGCCACGGGCGCGCAGGTGTTCCATTACGGCCCGGTGTACGGCACTAACAACATCGGGGAGTTCCTTGCCATCGTGCACGCGCTGGCCCTGATGGAGCAGAAAGGGCTGCGAAAGACCATCTACAGCGACAGCTTCACGGCCATAACGTGGGTCAGGAAGATGCAGTGCAAGACCAAGTTGGAGCTTAACCCCAAGACCGCCGGGCTGCACGAGGTTATCCGACGCGCCGAGACGTGGCTCAAGACGCATCCCTTCCGCGTGCCAATCATACAGTGGGACACGCGCAAGTGGGGCGACATACCTGCCGACTTCGGCAGGAAGTGAAGGCAAACGAAAACGCCGCACCCGGCCGGGTGCGGCGTTCTTGTTTGCCGACTGAGCGGTTTTAAGCTCACATCATCCTTACTTTTCCTTTGTGTATGTACAGTCCTTTCGAGGGCTTGCTTATCCTCTGTCCGCTCAGGTTGTAATAGTAGTTGTCATTACTGGCGGCCTCGGCTACGGTGCCGCTGATGCCCGTAGCGGCGGTCTCGTCCTTGTCGGCGCCGATTGTGTAATAGAAGGCCACGCTGAAGTTGTAGAGCGGATATGGCTTGCCGTACAGCGGCTGGCCGTCTTCGTCCTTGGGTTCGTAGTTGGGGCGGAGGCTCGGCGATGCCGGGTCGTGGTCGTAGACGAACGAGCCGTCGGTGTTCTTCGCGTCGAGGTCTATGTAGTTGTAGAAGCCCTTTGCCGGGTCGCTGTCGCGCAGGTTGCCGTGGCCGTCGTAGCCCCAGGTCTCCCTTTCCCTCGAGTCGGTGGAGTTTTGATTGACGCTCGGCACGGCCTCTACCACATGCACGTCGTTGCTGGCGTACATTATGCGTACTTCCTTGCCTGCGAGCGAGCTGTTGCAGGTGATGGTCACTTCGTCGTCGGCGGTGATTTCCACCTTCTGTATGTTCTCGCGCTGGCGGCTTTCATAAGCTCCTGTGTACACGGAAAAGCCGTAGTTCTGTATTTCAGGCACGAGGTTGGTGTCGAATTTGAGCGGCGGACACGGCACGTGGTACTTCACTATGAGCTGGTTTGCCTGCTTGCCGCGCTTCACCAGGACGGGCTGTAGCGGCTTGAAGTCCTGCTTCTCTACCACTACGCGCTGGTAAACCTTGCCCAGCATCTCGCCGTACCAGCGGTAACCGTTGGGGTCGAGGTGGCCTCCGCGGTCGGGCATCTGGTACACCGGGCCTGCGCAGTAGATGTCGTCGTACTCGTCGGCGGCCTCAAGCTGCGCCATCGAGATTGACAAGGTGTCGCGTGCGTACTGCGCGCCAGTCTGGTATGTGATGAACACGGGGCGTTCGCTTTGCTGGTATTTCCTTACGATGTCGTCCTGCATGTTGTTCTTCATCTTCACGAGCAGTTCCTTGTAGCCCGGCTTCGACGTGGTGTTGGGCACTCCGGGGTACAGTCCCTTGTCGGGGTTCGGGTCGTAATTGAACTCTCCCTGCATCCAGAAGACGGCCGGGCACGATACTGTCGAGTTCTCCTTGCGCGTGTTGCGCATGGCTGTGTTGAGCGCGGAGAGGAAGTCTTGGTAGAGCGTCCTTGTCTCCGATTCCTTCGACAGCTCCTCTATGCTCATGCCGCTGGTGCCGACAGACGTGGTTATGGTGCGCCCCATGCCGGGGTTGGCCTTCTGTATGTGGTTGACCGTAGCCACGATGGGGCACTCGGCGAGGTTGTTGTCAACGCGCGTGTGCTTGTCGTTTACGAACGCCGCGGCCACCTTGCTTACGAGCGGATTGATTTCGCCGGTGGTAGTGTTGCCGTAGTTTATCCACACCTGGCTGCCCAGCATGTAGTTGTCGGGCACGTTGTCGGTGCTTATTGCCGGCCACGACTGGTGTCCGGTGGACAGGCTCTGGCCGTTGAGTATTATGTGGGTATAGTGGTACGAGGGCTTAGTCTCGTCGGGTATGACGGGCACTGTCTTCTCCACCGCTCCCACGGCGCACTTGCCGTCGGTGAACGGACGCTTGTCGCCGAGCTGGTCGGTGTCGATGCCAAGCTCTTGCAGATACTTCGCGTCGCCGTGTGTCGCGGCGTCCTCGCCGTCGTATATGGGGAGCGCCCCCATCTCCTCGATGTACTTGTCGTAGGGGGTTGCCAGCCCGGTGTAGTCGGCCAGGTCGTAGCCCGTGAAGCATTTGCTTGTCAATGGCACTTCAACCTGCCCCTGCGCCTGTATGTGAGCCACGTAGCTGTTGGCCAGTTCAAGGTCTTCGCCGATGACGGGCGTGTAGCCGTCGAACACCAGGTCGTTGGTATGAGGGTCGCCGTTGGCGTCGTGCCATGCCGAGCGGTTGTGCTCTATGATGCAGTTGTAAAATTTCTTCTTGACGTATTTAGTGGAAGATGCGAAGTTGAGGCCGCCGTAGTTGCGGTTCTCCTCGTCCCAAGTGTTGTCCTTCACGGTGCAGTTTATCATCTCGAACGTGCTGCCAGTGTCGAGTGCCTGGGTGAATTTCATGACGCTTACTCCCTTTGCCGTGTTGCCGTAGAACGTCGAGTTGACTATCCTGACGTTGAGCACGCTGCCCGGCTTGTTGTTCGTCAGGTAGAGCGCGCCGCCCTCCTGGTCGCAGCGGTTGTTGAGGAAGAGGCAGCGGTTGAACGTTACGTTGGTGACGGAGTTTGCGTTCCCGACGTCCTCAATCTGTATTGCTCCGGCCTGGTAGGCGGCCTTGTTGCCGACGAAACGGCAGTTCTCGAACTCGGCGTCGATGTTGCCCACGCTCATAGCGCCGCCATACAGGCCGTTGCCGTTCTGTATGGTGAGATTCTTCATGGTGACCTTCACGCCGTCGTAAGTCGCCCCGTTGTTGCGGATTTGCATGATGCGGCCGTTGCCGCCGCCGTCAAGTCCGGCACCGGGCGCGTCGCCCACGATGGTGAAGCTCTTGCCCACGGCAAGGTTGGGGCCTTCGTTGTTGCCGCTCATGGCGTCGAGCATGTCCATCACGTGGATTACGTCGCCGTCGGCCATAAGCTGCAATGCCTTGTTGAGTGTCTTCACCGGTGCGGCCTGTTCGGTGCCGCTGTGCGAGTCGTCGCCGGTCGAGGCCACGTAAATGTCTTTTGCGGCCACGTCAACGCACATCAGGTTCATTGCCAGCAGGCACAAGCCTGGCAAAATGGATGTCTTGATTCTGTTCATTTTCATGGTTGTGTTTGTATTTAGGTTCATGCTTTGCCCTGTCTGTATGACGGCGCTTTCACGCCGCGGCCCTAAGGGTTTGGATTTTTTGTCAAAGATACCGGCCGGCGGTTAATAAAGCCGTGCGCAACCGGTTAATTATCAATTAATTTGCAATTCGCCGCATATTAAGTCGCAAAAGGCTGCCTTTCGGCGTGCAGTTCATGGCCTTTGGGAATGCGAAAGACGGCCTTCCGCTGTCCGTCCGCCGCGCGGTGCCGGCGAGGCGGTGCGCAGGCGGCCGATTGCGCGGCCGTTTTTTCGTTTGTTACGATGATTATGCTTACCTTTGCAGCGCAATGGCCTGCACCTTGCAAGGCGCAGGCCCGGTAATACATTTCACTCATACAAGACGATGACCGAATTTGAAAAGATGCGCAGCCAGCAGCTGTACGACTTCTCCGACGCGGAGATTTACGCGAGCCTGAAGCACGCCAAGGACGCCTGCACGCGGCTCAACACGATGACAATCAACGACGGCGGCTACCGCGAGGCCATAGAAGACCTCATACCCGGCATCCCGGAGGACAGCGTTGTCTGCCCGCCCTTCCACTGCGACCACGGCCACGGCATCAGGATGGGCCGCAACGTGTTCGTAAACTACAACGTCACCATGCTCGACGGCGCGATGATTACCATCGGCGACAACGTCCTCATAGGCCCCAACTGCCAGCTCTACACGCCCCAGCACCCCATGGACTACGTGCTAAGACGCAAGAGCGTGGAGACAGCCTACCCCATAACCATAGGCGAGGACACATGGCTCGGCGGCGGAGTGGTGGTGTGCCCCGGAGTAACCATCGGCAAGCGGTGCGTCATAGGGGCTGGCAGCGTGGTGACGAAGGACATCCCCGACGACTGCGTGGCCGCCGGAAACCCGGCCAGGGTGATAAGGAAAATGAATAATGAAAAATGAATGATGAATAATGAATGGTGGAAAAATGAGTTTAACCATAAATTTTTCATTATTCATTTTTAATTTTTAATTTGAAGAATATGGAAATCTTGTTCGTCTGCCTCGGCAACATCTGCCGCTCTCCGGCCGCCGAGGCCATAATGAGGAAAAAGCTCGTTGAGCGCTACGGGACGGGCTGCGGCGTGACGGTTGACTCCGCCGGCATAGGCCCGTGGCACGAAGGGCAGCTGCCCGACGCACGCATGCGCCGCCACGGGGCGCGCCGCGGCTACCGCATAGACAGCATAGCGCGGCAGATAAGGCGCGACGACTTCGCGCGCTTCGACATCATCTTCGGCATGGACGGCGACAACATGAAAGCCCTCTCGCGCCTGGCCGCCACGCAGGAGGAGCGCGACAAGCTGATGTGCGCCGCCGACTTCATCACGCGCCACACGGGATACACCACCGTGCCCGACCCCTATTACGGCGGCCCCGACGGCTTCGAGCTTGCGCTCGACCTCATAGAGGACGCCTGCGACGGCATCATCGCCATGCTCGAAAACCGCGGCCTGCCGCGCGGAAAACATTGAGCGGCGGAACGCCAGCATGCCGCATTTGCCACGCTCTGAAACCGGATGCGGCCTGCCTACAGACGCCTTTCGTCACATCTTCGCTTCATTTTCACCCCATTTTTAACGTTTTTAAGTCACATTTCCGCAAAAAAATTTGGCAGTTTGCCCAAACTTGCATACCTTTGCACTCGCAATGACTGCCATGTGCGGTCTGTGTAGGGCTTTTAGCTCAGTTGGTTAGAGCAACAGACTCATAATCTGGAGGTCCCAGGTTCAAGCCCTGGATGGCCCACGATGGAAATCAAGCGGTTACGGAAAACGTAACCGCTTTTTTCGTTTCTTTTGCGAACACCATGCAAACGCGGTCGTTCGCGAAACGCGATGGAACATGGATGCAACCTTTGTCAGGCATGCAAAAGCTTCGTCAGATTGTATTTTGCCTTTCCGCTCATTACCGGCATTGCCCTATACGGAGAAAACTTATACGCAAGTACGGTGTCCCAATAGGTTGAAACTAAATAAACTTATCAGTTCAGCCATACCGTTGAATTGAAAAAATCCATTTTCAACGAGTTGCTGTTTGTTTGCAATATTTCGTTGAAAATGGATTTCCAGACTTTTCAAGCGGTCGGTTTACACGCAAGAGATGAGATTGTCATTCATCATGAGGATTGTTCCCCGTGCCGAACCCAAGCGTGTCAAAGGCTTTCGCTTACTTTTTGCCGCTGCTGCTTCAGTTTCAGCTTGCCTTCGCAGAGGATGTTGCGGCTGCTGTCGCCTACGCGGAACGTGTACGTGCCTGCGTCGACAATCCAGGCCGACTTCTTCTCATAGAACGAAGCCAGGTCGCTTACGGGTATCCTGACGGTCACAGTCTGGCTCTCGCCCGGGTTAAGCAGGCGGGTCTTGGCAAAGCTTTTCAGTTCCTGTTCGGGCTTGTCCTGGCCGCCTTTTGGGGCCTTGACGTAAACCTGTACCACCTGCTTGCCGGCTCTCGAACCTGTGTTCTTGACGTTCACGCCGACCTCGACTGTGCCGCCGCTTGCGCCGTCTTCCTGATTGAGTCCGAGCTTCAGGCCGCTGAAACTGAACGTGGTGTACGTCAGTCCGTAGCCGAAGGGGTATGACACTTCGAGCCCCTGCTTGTCAAACCAGCGGTAACCTACGTATATGCCTTCCTCGTATTCGGTGTAGTCAATGTTCTTGCGGCCGGTCTTGCCCTCGTCTCCCCATCCGCTGATGTCGGGCGAGTCGAGAGGGAAGTTCTTGGTTGAGGCGTGGTCGGTCAGCCTGACGGGGAGTGTCATTGGCAGGTGTCCTGACGGGGCTGACTTGCCCGAGAGCAGGTCGGCCACGGTGTGTCCGATTTCCTGTCCGCACTGCCAGGGCAGCAGTATGGCGTCGGGCTGCTCCTTCCACGAGGCCGTCTCGATGGCTCCTCCCACGTTGAGTATTACCACAACCTTCTTGCCTGCCTTGTGGAAAGCTTCGGTGACTTGTGTGAGCAGTGCGCGGTCGTCGGCGTCGAGGTCGAAGTCTGCGGCCGGACGGTCGCGTCCCTCGCCCGACTGGCGCTGCAAGGTGATGACGGCCACGTCGTTGTTGTCCACCGCGTCGGCCAGTGCCTTTGGGATGAAATCGGGCGCTACGGGGTTGCGCTGCCACCATTCCAGCTTCCACATCTTCTCGTCATACTGGCGCAGATACTCGGTGTACTCGGTCACGATGTCGTTGTCAACGTTGAATCCGCCCTTGCGCAGGCCCTCGACCAGCGACACGATGTATGCCTTGTTGACGTCGCCCGAGCCTGTGCCTCCTGCTATCGGGCGGTATGAGCCGCAGCCGAAGAGGGCTATGTTCCTGGCCGCGGTCAGCGGCAGCAGGTTGCCGTCGTTCTTCAGCAGCACCGTGCCTTCGGCGGCGGCCAGGCGTACTGTCTGCGCGTGTGCGGCGAGGTCGGGGTCGCTTTGGAACTGGTATTTCTTGAAGCGCGGCGTCTTTACGATGTATTCGAGCATGCGGCGCACGCATGTGTCGACATCCTTTATGTCGAGCTTGCCGCTCTCCACGGCTTCCACTATTTCGTCGATGAACTTCGGCGAGCCTGGCTCTACGAGGTCGTTGCCGGCCGATATGCACTTCACGGCGTTGAAGTATCCGCCCCAGTCGGTCACGACGATGCCCTTGAAGCCCCAGTCGTTGCGCAGGATGTCGGTGAGCAGGTCGCGGCGCGAGTTGGTGTATTCGCCGTTGACGCTGTTGTACGAGCTCATCACCGTCCACGGCTGCGCCTTCTTGACGGCTATTTCAAAGGGCTTGAGGTAGATTTCGCGTGCGGCGCGGCGCGACACGCGTGCGTCAGTGCCGAGGCGCCGCGTCTCCTAGTTGTTGAATGCGTAGTGCTTGAGCGACGTGCCGACGCCGTTGCTCTGCACGCCGTTTATGTATGCGGCGGCTATGTTTCCGCTCAGCACGGGGTCTTCGGAGAAGTACTCGAAGTTGCGTCCGCAGAGGGGGTTGCGGTGGATGTTGTTGCCGGGTGCGAGCAGTACGTCCACGCCGTAGCGGTGAACCTCGTCGCCCATGTCGGCCGTGACGCGGTACACCATGTCGGTGTCCCATGTCGAGGCGAGGCATGTGCCGATGGGGAAGCCCGTGCAGTTGTAGGTCTTGCTGTCGTAGTTGCGGCGCGTGTAGATGCGCAGTCCGGCCGGTCCGTCGGCCATCACCGTGGCCGGAATGCCCAGGCGCAGTATGGCGTAGGTGTTGCCGGCCGCGCCGGGTATGTATCTCTCGGTGTTGCCGATTTGCGTTCCCTGCGCGTTCTGGTTGGCGGCCAGCTCGCCCACGAGCAGCGTGGCCTTCTCGCGCAGCGTCATGGCGGCCATCACTTCGTCTATGTTGTCGGCCCGGAGCTGCGGCGCTTGCGCCATTGCCGCCGCTGACATCGCGGCTGCGGCAAGGGTCAGTATTGTCTTTTTCATTGTTGTTTGGGTGTTTACGATGTACGGTTTTAGGGTTGTTCGGTTATGGGGTTATACGGTTGTTCGGTTTTACGGCTTTGCAAGAGGTGGCCTTTTACGTTGCCGAAGAGCGTCTTTCAGGGCGCAAAAGGCCGCCTTTTGCACTGCGAAAAGCCGTGTTTTGTTTGCGGTTATGCGGTTGTCGGGTTTTGCGGTTATGAGGTTTTGCGGTGTTGTCCGCACAACCTTATAACCGTAAGACCGTATAACCTCATAACCTTATTTGTAAAGTTCGAGGTTGAACGGGTCGAGCGCTTCGGTGGGACGGCCGTCGTCGCCGAATGCTCCCTTGTCGTAGCCGGAGTCGCGGTAGGTCTCAGGCTCCCAGTAGAATATGCCGCGGCAGTAGCCCTTGGTGGCGTTCATCATCTGGCTGAACAGGTATTCGAAGAACGCCTTGCCGTTGGCCGGGTCGTCGCGCAACATGCCGGTCTCTACAATCATGCAGGGCGTGCCGTACTTCTCCGCCAGTGTTATGATGTTGTTGACAACGGTGTTGGTCTGGTCTTCCCACGTAGTTTCTCCGGGGTAGAACGACATTCCGATGATGTCCCACTTCGAGTTGTTTCTTTGCAGGCCGTCGAAGATGTGAGTGTACAGCCCTATCTCGTAGGCGTTGTCGATGTGGACTATCACCTGCGCGTCGGGGTAGACCGACTTCACGGCGTCGTATCCGGCCTGCGACAGTATGGCGTAGTTGGCCATGCTGTTCTCTGTGTTGCCGAGCGGCCAGAGCATTCCGCCGCGCGTCTCGTTGCCCACCTGCACCCACTCGACGTCGATGCCGTTCTCCTTGAGCGTCGAGAGCACGTCTACCGTATGTCCGGCCATTGCCTGCTTGAGCTGTTCCAGGTCGTAGCCGGCCCATGCCTCGGGCGTGGTCTGGCTGCCCGGGTCGGCCCAGGTGTCGCTGTAGTGGAAGTCAATCATCAGGCGCATGCCGAGGTTGTGGGCGCGTAGTGCCTTGTCGAGCACGTCGGCCTTGTCGCACAGCCCGTTCGTGGGGTTGACCCATACGCGCAGGCGGATGGCGTCCATGCCCAGCTCTTTCATCAGTGCGGTGCATTCACGCTCCTCGCCGTCCTTGTTGTAGAACTTCACTCCCTTCTGCTCGAACTCGGTGGTGCTGCTGATGTCGGCGCCCGAAGCGAAATGCTCGGTGGGCGAGGGAGGTGTCACCACAGGGCGCTCCTTGAACTCCGGCCTGTCGTCGAGGCAGGAGGTGAACGCAGCCGACATGATAGCTGAAATCAGTAATATGTTCATTCGTTTCATGATTGTTGTTTTTAGAGTTGTGTCAACGTGTAAGTAAGGTTGCCCATGTCGAAGAGGCTGACGGTAAGGCGGTACTTGCCTGTGCCGGGGAACGGGATGTTGTCGCCCTCGTTGTAGCCGAGCACGCCGTCGCCCTTCATCTTGAAGATGTCGCCCCAGTCGTCGTTTACAAGGATTTGCATGCCCCATCCGTCGGCCGTGATGTCGAGGTCGGCCGCCCATACCTTGTTCTCCTTGTCGTAGGCCATCTCGCTCACGAGGTCGTGGTCTCCGCGCACAACCAGCTTGCTTATGGCCTTGTAGCTCCAGGTGTTGTCGGGCAGGCTGACGGTGTAGTAGTAAAGTCCTTCCGCGCCGGTGTCGATGTAGATGTTCCAAGAGTCGCTTGCAGAGCTAAGCTCGGTCAGTGCGTTAGGCATCGAGCCGTACACTGTGCTGCGGTCTACCGTCGCGAACTTGTAGTTCTCCCATTCTCCAGAGTAATGGAAGCCCGTGTACACACCGTCGCTTGCAGGCGAGTAGAGGCGGCTCTTCACGTCGTCGTGGTTGCCCGGGTCGACCATTTCCAGGTAGGGGCCGTAAGTTGCCGCGGGCGTGTCGTCTACGGCGTATGTGGCCGTGGGCTGTCCGCCCGACATGTTGAAGGTTACGAGCCAGTCGCCGGCTTCGGGTATTGTGAGTATTTGGCCGAAGTCGATGGGCTGTCCGTCGGCTCCGTTCTCGTTGGCCGAGTTGTACATGGTGGTTGCCGCCACGGCTGTAAAGGTCTCCGCGCCGGTGGTCCTCACGGTTGCCGTCCATGAGTTTGCCGACATGGTGAACTTCATCTCCGTGCTGTTGCCCGAGCCTGACGTGAGCGTCATCGACTTGAGGTATTCGGCCGACCATTCCAGTGTGTTCCTGTCGGCAGTGACGCGGAAAGAGCCTCCTACGCCCGGAAACCACAGGTTGTAGGTAACCTGCGTGTCGCCTTCGTACTTTTTCATGGTGAATGCCGAGCCAGGCAGGCTGCCCCATACAGTGTTGTCGCGCTCCATCAGCCAGAAGTTGAGCCAGCTTGAAGCCGCTACGTAGCCGGTGTACACGCCGTCCTCGGCAGGCGAATAGAGAGAGCCGAGCACGTTGCCGGGGTCGTCGGGCGAGACAAGCATATCCATTCGGTTGAAGCGTATGCCGTAAGCCGAGGCCGTGATTTCGACCGTCGAGCTGTACAGCGGCGCGGTGTTCTCGGCGATGTCGTACCTAATGCGGATGTACAGCGGCGCGGGCTGCCACTCCTCGAAGCCGAGGTTGACGAGCATCGGGTTAAGCTCGCGCTCGGTGAATGTCTTTGAGTTGCCGTCGGCAAATGTCTCCTGCACGTCGGCGAAGTCGGCCATGGCCGACATCTCTATGTAGTTCTCCACGCTGCCGTCGGGCACGGCGTAGTCGGGGTTGTCGACCGTCAGCTGGTGTGTGCCCCACGCTAGGGTCAGCACTTCCTTGTTCTCGTCGACGCCCTCGAGGGCGACATTGTCCGTCGACGCTTTCAGCTCCATCGGGTCGAGGTCGTCAAAGCCTTCGAGCTGCGGTGTCTCAATGTCCGTGGAGCAGGAAGCCGTGCCTCCTGCAACCATGGCGGCCAACAGGTATTTATATAGTGTTTTCATTTTCTGATGCGGTGTTTTTTTTATAATCTTGTTTCATGTTAGGGTTGGCTGTCTGCTCGGCGTAAGGTATGGGGTAGACGTTGTACTTGTCGTCCACGGCCACGCCGTCAACCTGTCCGCCCTTGAAGTCCCAGAGATACTTGTCCGTGGTGAAGCAGCCGAAGCGTACAAGGTCGGTGCGCCTTACCATCTCGAGCGACAGTTCGCGTGCCCGCTCGTCGAGGATGAAGTCGAGCGTGAGGTCGCTTGCCTGGGTGATGTTGTGCTGCGAGTCGCCGTAAGCGCGCTCCCTTACCTTGTTTACGTAGGCCAGGGCTTCGGCCTGCGTGATGTTCGACGCTCCGCGCAGGTAGCATTCGGCGAGCATCAGGTAGACGTCGGCCAGGCGGATTATGGGCAGGTCGGTGCTGACGCCGTTGTTGGTGTCGCCCTGTGCCTGGCCTTCATCGTTGAGGTTGCTCCACTTGGTGTAGCGGAAGCCTACGCTCTCGTCGCCCAGTATAGCCTCGATGCTTGGGATTTTGGTCTCGGTGATGTTCGGGTCGAAGAGCCTGCGCTTGTCGTATTCGTCGTAGAGCGCCGGTATCTGGCTGCGGCAGCGTACCATGTTCCATGTTCCCGTAGGCAGTCCCTGCTGCGTAGCGCAGGCCGTGCTTGTGGTTGCGCAGACGATGTATGTGCTCGCTCCCCACGATACGCTTTGCTCGTTGTCGACGGCGACGGCGAAGAGTATTTCGCCCGTGCGCTTGTGGTTGTCGGCGTTGAACAGCTTTTCGAAGTCGGGCTCGAGCGTGTCGTAGCCCATGCCGGTTATTGCCTTGCATACCCTTACGCAGTCGTCGTAATGGTTGCCGCAGCCGTAAGCCTCGGCGTTGAGGTAGACACGGCCCAGTATGCCGTATGCGGCGGCCGCTCCGGCGCGCGGATATTCAGGCTGCGCGGGCAGCAGCGTGGCTACGTCTTCAAGTTCGGCGGTGATGTAGTCGAAAATCTGCTGCGCGGTGTACTTCGGCGGAAAGTCGGTGCCTACGGGGAAGTTCTCGTCGACGAAGGGTACGTCGCGGAAGAGGTCGAGCGCATGCGAGTAGGCCAGGGCGCGCAGGAAGCGTGCCTCGTTCCTCATCTGCTTCAGTGTGGCCTGCTCGCTGTCGCTGAACTTGGACAGGGCGTCGTCGCTTGCGTTGCGTATGAACTCGTTGCACAGCGCGATGGTGTAGTAGATGCGGTAATAGGTGTCGAACACCCATGTGTCGTTGGAGTCCCATTGCAGGAAGGTTATTCCTGTCTGGTTGTCGGCGGCGTAGCTGGTGAAGATTACTTCGTCCGTGCCGGCCTCCTGCAGGTTGAAGTAGCAGCGCATGTAGTCGAAGCCGCTGCTGCCGGTGATGTCTACGTTGCCGCCGCCCTTGTCCTGTCCGGCGAGTACGTAAGAGCCGTAGAGCTTAGCCAGCACTCCCTCGTAATTCTGCACCGAATTATAGACGTCCTTCGGTGTCTGCTCTATGTGCGGATATTGGTCGAGGTCGTCGAAGCAGCTTGTCAGCGTTGTCACGGTGACGGCTGCCAATACGCACATGATGTATCTTAAGGTTTTCATTGTATGGTCTTTTTTTGTTTTATTTGGTGGATTGGTTAAAAGTCGATGCCGACGGCGAGCGAGTATGTGCGCGGACGCGGATAGAACGAGCTGTCGCATCCGTTTGGCACTTCGGGGTCGACGCCGCTGTAGCCGGTTATGGTAAAGACGTTCTGCACCGTCGCGCTGACGTACAGGTTGCTGCACCATGAGGCCACCTTGCCGAACGTGTAGCGCAGCGAGATGTTGTCCATCTTGAGGAACGAGGCGTTCTCGAGGTAGTAGTCGGACAGGCGCTGCCTGTGCTGGAAGCCGGTCTCAAGGTAGCTTCTGTTAAGGTTGTTTATCTGGTAAGTGTTGTAGCTGATGGTCTCGAACGCGCCCATGTTCATCGCGTTTCCGTTATATACGTAGTTGCCGATGTTTGCGCGCAGACTGAAGCCCAGCGTCCATTTCTTCCATTGCAGGTTCGTGCTGAAGCCGAGTATCCAGTCGGGGTTGGGCGACTTGCAGCGGTAGCGGTCGTTGTTGTCGATGACGCCGTCGCCGTTGATGTCGGCGTACAGGCCCTCGATGGGCTTGCCGGCCTCGTCGTAAAGCTGGTGGTAGAGGTAGAACATGTTAGGTTCGTACCCTTCGGAAAGCACTTGGATGGAGTAATTGTCGAAGGTGGGGCCTGTCAGCGTGTTGACGGTGGCCGAGCCGGGGGCGAGCGACAGGTTCTTGACCTTCATTTTCTGCCATGTGGCGTTGAAGCTCATGTCCCATGTGAAGTCCTTTGTGGCGATGGGGGTTGCGTTGAGGCTGATTTCCACGCCCCGGCTGTCAACGTTGCCTACGTTGGTCATCATGCGCGAGTTGAAGTTTGCGCCTGCCGGCACGGGCACTTCCGCAATCAGGTCTTTCGTCTTGCGCGTGTAGAAGTCGAAGCTGCCGCTGAGGCGGTTGCCAAGGACGGCGAAGTCGAAGCCGTAGTTCCATGACGTTGTCGTCTCCCACTTCAGGTTGCTGATGTATCCCTGCGGACGCAGCATGGGGATGTACCTGTCGCCCATCTGGTAGTATGCGCCGGGGTTGCTCGTGTTGTAAACCGGCATGTAGCCGTAGTTGTTGTTGATGTCCTGCTGGCCGGTGACACCGTAGCTTACGCGCAGCTTCAGGTTGTCGAGCCACTTCACGTCCTTCATGAAGCTCTCTTCGTTGACCCTCCAGCCAATGCCTGCCGAGGGGAAGTAGCCCCAGCGGTCGTCGGGCGAGAACCTCGATGTGCCGTCGGCACGCATCGTTGCCGTGAGCAGGTAACGGTTGTCGAAGGAGTAGTTAAGGCGGCCGTACCATGAAATGAGCACGTGGCGCTGGTCAGTGGGGGCTACTTCGCGCTGCACTTCGCCGAACACGTTGTACTCGTTGTAGCCTACGGTCTTGTTCGTCCATGCCTGGTAGTCGTAACCGGCGGTGACGTCGAAGTTGCTCTTTATGCTCTCCACTTCCTTATTATAATTAAGGTAGCCGGTGAAAAGGCGGTTGGTGTTGGTCTGCGGGCCGTACTTGTTGTTGGAGCCGCCTACGAGATAGTTCATTCCCACGCCGTCAGGGCAGTAATAGATGCCGTAACCCTCGGCGTAGTCGAGGCCGAGCGACACATGCGCCTTCAGTTCGGGCAGGAAGTGGAACTTGTAGTCGATGTCGAAGTTGCCGATTACGCGCTTCACCTCTCCCGTGTGGTCTACGTAGTCGAGCAGGCCGACGGGGTTGAGCGTGGCTTCGGGCACTCCGTTGGGGCTGATTGACTCGTACCATCCGCCGAAAGCGCCTGTCTCGGAACGCACGGGCACCGTGGGGTTGAACGAAGCCGCGTTGTAGATGGCGCCGGTATCGGCGAAGCGTGTCTCGCTGATGGAGCCTTTGGCGTTGAGTGTGAGCTTGAGGTGGTCGTCGAAGAACGACGGGTTGAGCACTATGCTGCCGGTGTAGCGTTCGAGCTTGTCAGAGCGGAGGATTCCGGCTTGGTTGAGGTAGCCGAACGATACGCGGAAAGGCAGGAATCCGGCTTTGCCCGACACGCTGATGTTGTTGTCCGTGGCGAAGGCCGTGTGGAAAATCTCGTCGGTCCAGTCGGTGCTGGTGTTGCCGAGGAGCGCTTTCTGTATGTCGTTGCCTTGCTCGTTGATGACGGAGCGGAATTCGTCGGCGCTAAGCACGTCGGACGTTTTCGTCTTCGTAGAGAACGAGTTGTTTGTCGTGAAGCTGATTTTCAGCTTGCCGCTGCTGCCTTTCTTTGTCGTGATGAGCAGCACTCCGTTTGATGCGCGCGAACCGTAGATGGCCGTGGACGACGCATCCTTCAGCACTGTCATGCTCTCGATGTCGGCCGGGTTAATCATGCTCATGAAGTTGCCGCTGCCGTTGATGCTGCCGTTTTCAAGGGGTACGCCGTCAACGACTATAAGCGGGTCGTTGGACGCGTTCAGCGAAGCGCCGCCGCGGATGCGGATTGTGTTGCCGGCCGACGGTGAACCGCCCGAACTCATGATTTGCACGCCTGACACTTTGCCGTTGATGAGCTGTTCGACGGAGTTGATTGTTCCGCCGTTGAAGTCGTCGGACTTTACCGTGCTGACAGAACCTGTCAGGTCGCTCTTGCGTGTCACGCCGTAACCTACGACCACCACTTCGTCAAGGCTCTTGCTGTCAGACTGCAGCTTTACATTGACAATGTCCGAGGTTATGTCTACCGTCTGCGTGGCATACCCTACGTAAGAAACGGTAAGCTGTTTCACTTCGGAAGAAATCTTAAGCGAGAAGTTGCCGTCAAAGTCGGTAACCGTGGCGGTGGAAGCTCCAACCGCCCTTACGGTAGCTCCTATGACGGTCTCTCCCGTCTCGTCCGTGACGGTGCCCGTAACCGTCCTTTGCGTCTGAGCATACACCGGTGCGGGCAAGAACATGAAGGCAAGCAACAGGCATGCAAGCCATGTCCTTACATCGGAAGCTCCATTAACATTAACCATAAATTACATGATATTAAATTAGAATACATCAAAAAATCCGGTACAAGTTTTCGGACGCAAAGATATGATGTTTAAGAAAAAACAAGGGTTTATAATCGGACAAAAGATGCAACATTCCGGACATGATGCCTGGAAAAACGTGATATTTTGCTTATTTGTCCGAAATCAGACGGCCGGATGGTCGTCTGTCTCGTATTGGCTGGGCTTCACGCCGAACTTTTCCTGAAAACATTTGGCGAAATACGACGGGGTCTTGAACCCTACCATGTAGCACACTTCGGACACGGTAAACCGTTTCTGGGCGAGCAGCATGGCGGCCTTTTGCAGCCTCACGCTGCGTATGTAGTCAAGCGGGGCCACGTTCATGTATTTCTTGATGAGGCGGTAGAGCTGCTTGTTGGGTATGCCGCATTTCTCGCATACGAGGTTGACGTTCAGGTCGGGGTCGGATATGTTGTCTTCAATGGCTTTTGATATCTTTGCCAGCAGCTTTTCGCTCACCGATTCGGCCTCGATGGGCTTCGCCTCGGTGATGGCTTCTATGCGGATGGCTTCCTGCATCTTGGCCCGCATCTGCAGCAGGTGCCTGATGCGTCCGAGCAATACTGAAGGTTCTAACGGCTTGGGCATGAATATGTCTACGCCCAGCTGCACGCTCTCTTTTTCGGTCTCGTTGTTGGCGTTGGCCGTAAGCATGATTATTGGGATGTTGGCCAGGCGGGCGTTCTGCTTCAGGTGGCGTATCATCTCCGTGCCGTTCATCACGGGCATGAGTTCGTCGGATATGATGATGTCCGGTATGAACGAAGCCGCGATTGACAGGCCGGTGCGCCCGTTCTCGGCCGACAGGCACGTGTATTCGTCCTTAAGCAAGTCGTGTATGAATTCGGAGATTTGCCTGTTGTCTTCGACGATGAGCACCTTCGGCTTCTTGTGGTCCGCGCAGTCTTTGTCAGCGGCGGCGTGCTCTTCCGCGCTTTTTTCAGTCAGCGGTATCGTGATGACGAACGATGTGCCTTGCCCCTTCTCGCTGTAAAGCTCGATTTTGCCATTCATCAGCTCGATGTATTTCTTTACTAGATACAGGCCGATGCCTGTGCCCTCGCGCATCTTTGACGTGGAAGGCGCGCGGAACATGCGTTGGAACACGAGCGGCTTGTCAGCCTCGGTGATGCCGAGCCCGTCGTCTGCCACTACGATGTTGACGTTGCCGCCGTCGAGGTTGATGCCGCACGATATCGTCGCGTCGTCCTCCGAATATTTGCAGGCGTTCGAGAGCAGGTTGGTGATGACCGACTCGAACTTCACCGCGTCGGCCTCGATTACGAGTTGCGGCACGGACGAGTAGAACACGAATTTCTTTTGCGGACAGCTTTCCTTGAACGAGTGGAATATGTTTTTGCAGAAGTCCACCACATTGAACGTCGAGAGTATCAGCACGTTCTCGCCGTCCTTCTCCAGGCTGTTGATTTCAAGCGTGCGGTGAATCATGTTGTTCAGCTTGAAGGCGTTTTCATATATTGTCTCAAGCCCTTTCAGTATTGTCTCGTCCTTGGCCTTCTCTTTCAGCACGCTCGCCGGTCCTATTATCATCGAGAGCGGCGTCTTGAGGTCGTGCGCTATGTTGGAAAGGAAGGTGAGCTTGCGTTCGACGCTCTCAAGGGCCTTGCGGCTCTCTTCTTCCCTGAGAATCCTTGCATTGCGCCTGTGCATGTATATGACGATGCATGCCATGGCGGCCGCAATCGCCATGAAGTACAGGCAGAACGCCCACCATGACAGCGGCCAGGGCGGCTGCACGTGAAGCCGCAGCGCGGACACAGGCTCCAATGTCCCTACCGGCTTCAGCAATATGAAGTAGTCGCCGGTTTTCAGCTCGGGCAACGAGATGGTGTTGAAGTCTTCGGGCATTATTATCCATCTGCCGACGGTGTCCGTGCGTTCCTTTGCCAACTTGTAGCAATACCTTTGCGACGCTCCGGGCGAATAGTCGAGGTTGCTCACAATGAGGGTCAGGCTGCCGTGGTAGGGTATGGTGAGCCCGTCGCTTCCGGGGAGCAGCCTGCCCAGGTCGAACGTGCCGCCGCCGACATCGGCCAGGAGCATCTTTATGGAGGCTCTGTCGGCCTCGGCGTTCAGCAGCCGGGGCGTTACTTCGGTAATCTCGTCGTTGCCTCCAAGATACACTTTGCCTGCGGCGTTGTCGGCGTATATTGACTTGTATTGCTTCTGCGGTATCGGCAGGAGGCTCACCTTCAGCGTCTTGCCGTCTATGCTCCACATGTTTGAGACGGTCGACACCCATACTCCGCCGCCAACTTTCTCTATCGCCAACGCGCTTTCGTCGCCGTCGGTCTTCGGATACCTGACGATGTGCCACCACCGGTTTTTGTCGAACACGGCGGTTCCGCCCTTGAAGGCGCACCACAGCCGGCCATGCCTGTCCAGGGTGATGAGGTTTGGCTGGTTGCCGGCCATGCGCGCCATGTCGTGCGCCACCACCCGGCCGTCGGGTCTCACCTCGGTCAGCATGCCGTCGTTGAAGCACAGTATCCAGATGTTTCCGCAAGGGTCTTTTATTACCTTGTTGATGAGGTTGTTGTTCAGGCGCAGCCTGCTTTTTCTGAAAAACGGCGCGCCGGTGTTGGTCGACTGGTCTGCCACGACGGTGCCTCCGTGTGTGCCGAACTTCGACTTGGACACGTAATGCAGCCCTCCCAGATAGCTTCCTATGATGAAATGGCCGTTGTCCTCTTCAAGGGCGTACACCCAGTTTGAGGCGTGTTTGCCGGCCTTGTCAACGACGCGGAACACGTCGAAGCTGCCCGTGCCGTAATTGTAACGGTTCAGTCCGCCGTCCGTACAGAACCATACGTTCCCGTCCGAATCCTCCTTGACTCCCCTTATGTGGTTGTGTGACAAGGCGTTCGGCTTGTCCGAGGCGCGATACCATTCGGCCTGTCCGTCGCCAGCGAGCTTTATTATGCCGTTCGTGCCGTTTATCCAGAATGTTCCCCGGCTGTCCTTGTATATCGAGTGAATGTCGTTGCCGTCGCCCGTCCCGGTCAGGGAGCTTAGCTTGATTGTGCGTATGGCGTTTGAGTTCGAGGCTAGCGAGAACCCCACTTCGTGCCCCGCCCAGACGTTGCCGGCGCGGTCGGAATAGATACACCATATCTCGTTGTTCGAGAGCGACTGCATCTCGCGTGTGTCGTGGCGGTATCGCTTTACGGTGTTGCCGTGAATGTCAAACACGCCGTTGTCCGTGCCGACAAACAGATGCCCGTCGGCCGACTGCGCCATGCTCTTGATGTTGCTTCCGCTTACCTGCGCCACGGCCTCGCAGGCGCCTGTCAATGGCGTGTAGCGGTACAGGTTGCCCTCTGTGCCGATGTAGATGTGCTGCTGGTCGGACGTTTCGAGCAGGCAGTTTACAAACAGGTTGTCGGCCGCCTTCGCCAGCCCGGTAAGGTTCACCTTGTCGAACGCCTTGTCCTGCGGATTCCACCTTGCCAGGCCGTCATACGTCCCGGCGTACAGTATGCCGCGGCTGTCTCTCAGCATGGCGTAGACCGATTTGTGTGGCAGCCCTTTGGAGACGTTTTCCACTTTATGTGTCTTCAAGTCGTATGTGTACATGCCGTATATGCTGCCCATCCAGAGCTTGCCGCCCACAGGCAGCATGCATCTTATTTCCTTCAGCTTATGCTCTTGAGCCAGGCGTTCAAGGCTGCTGGTACGGAAAGAGAACGACATCAGTCCGCTGTTTGTGCCCAGCAGCAGTGTTCCGCCGTTCTCTACGATTGAATATACCGGAGGCATTGACATCTCGGCCAGGGCCACCGCGTGCGTCGTCACGCCGTCGTAAAAGAACAGGCCGTTGTTAGTTCCCAGCCATACTATCCCACGGCTGTCCTTGAAGATGCAGTATACGGACATCCGCTTGTCGAGCACCGACACGTTCTTCCACGCCAGTCCGGGCTCGCCGAGCAGCGTGGAGGCCGCACAGACGCTTCCTGCAAGCGCCAAAGCCGCAAGCAGCACCGTCTTTATGAAAAGTGAATATATGTGTTCTTTTATTGTTGTGGGCATGAGCCTGGCATCTGATTTGTTTTACGTTGGCGAGCGGCGTGGCGTAGGTCTTTCCTGCCGTATCCGTATTACGGCGGCTACGGTCGCCAAATACAAAATTACTGTTTTTTGCCGATACGGCAAAATGGAAATGCAAAAAATGATAACATTTCCGCATTAGTTTTTACAAACAGAATGCAACCGGCCAACCGTGACATGAAGGTATCCGACTGCGGTTCAGGCGCAGTTCAGGCGTATGGGCGGCAAGGTTGTCCGGCGCTTGCATCCTGCCGCAAGCAGGTCGGCCGGCAATATGTTCCGGCGTGGTTTGCAAATCCGCAACAGCCTGGCATTCAATGTATTGCAAAATGCCGTGTTTCGCATCGCGAAACACGGCATTTTACGTTGCAATTCACGGCCTTTGGGGCGGTAAAAGGTTGCAGGCGGGGTTCATCCACAGTTCAGGTGTATGGAATATAAAGCCAATAAGCATATACATCCTACTGTAATTCAGGCGGAGGGTAATATGTTTCGGCGGATTTGCAATCCGCCGAAATTTACTATAAGGATTTGTAATCCGCTCAAACCGCACATATATAAAATGATATATGTTGGTGAGCGGATTGCAAATCCGCACTTAGAAACCGCCGGATTGCAAATCCGGCGGAACAAGTATGCTTACACCTGAACTGCGGATGAACCACGGGCTGCTTTTTGTCTGTTGCCCTCCTATTTTTACCTTTTTACCGTTTTACTTTTTTACCTTTCCTCTTTTACATCCTCGTCAGCTTGTACGTCTTGCCCGGCTGGGTGTCGATGTCATACTCGTAGACGGTTTTCAGGATGGGCCATTCGGGGCTTTTCAGCTCGTGCGACACGAGGGGCTGCTTCACCTCCACCGGCGCGTAGAGCGCGTTGGGGCATGCTCCCTCGGCCTTGCGCAGGCCCTCGCCCTTGAGCGGAACATACGAGCGCACGCGCAGCACGCCGCCTATGCGCGACGTTATGGTGGCTTCTTCGACCTGTCCGCTCGTCCATTTCATGCCGACCACGAAGCCTCCGCGCGCCACGAGGCCGCTCACTTGGCCCTCGTTCCACGCCGTGGGGAGGGCAGGCAACAGGTGTACCGCGCCGTCGTGGCTTTGCAGCAGCATCTCAGCCACGCCTGCGGTGTAGCCGAAGTTGCCGTCAATCTGGAATGGCGGGTGCGCGTCGAAGAGGTTGGGGTACGTGCGTCCGTCGGGATGCTGGCCCTGCACCTTGTCGCTGGGGAGCAGCTTCAGCATGTTGCATATTATTTTGTAGGCGTGGTCGCCGTCGAGCATGCGCGCCCAGAAGTTCACCTTCCAGCCTATGCTCCAGCCCGTAGCCTCGTCGCCTCGCTGCAGGAGCGTGTTCCTTGCGGCCTGGAACAGCGCGGGATTGCTGTATGGCGAGATTTGGTTAGAGGGGTAAAGTCCGTACAGGTGTGACACGTGCCGGTGCTGGTTCTTGGGGTCGTCAACGTCTTGCAGCCACTCTTGCAGCTGGTTGTAGCGGCCCACCTGCATGGGCGGCAGGCGGTCGAGCATGGCCTTCAGCTTGCCTTGGTATTCCTCGTCGAGGCCGAGCGTCTTGGCGGCCAGCAGCGTGCTGTTGAGCGCGTCGAAGGCTATTTGGTTGTCCATGGTGCAGCCTGCGGTAATCATCGTGCCCGTACCCTTGGGCCCTTGTTCGGGCGACATCGACGGACAGCTGACCATCCAGCCGTACTTGGGGTGCTCGGTGAGGAACGTCAGGAAGAAGTCGGCCGTGCCCTTGAGCACCGGGTAGTAGCGGCGGAGGAACGCACGGTCGCCGGTGAACAGGTAGTGCTGCCACAAGTGCTGCGCGAGCCATGCGCCGCCGTTGGGCCATACGTAGCTGGCGCCGTCCACCGGGCCTGCTATACGCCACAAGTCAGTGTTGTGGTGGGCAGTCCAGCCGTCCGCGCCGTAGTAAGTCTTGGCTGTCTTCGCGCCCGTTACGGCAAGGTCTTCAAGCATGCTGAAGAGCGGCTGGTGGGTCTCGGTGAGGTTGGTCACCTCGGCCGGCCAGTAGTTCATCTCGGTGTTGATGTTGATTGTGTACTTGCTGTCCCAGGGAGCGTCGGGCTTGTCGTTCCATTTTCCTTGCAGCGTGGCTGGCTGTCCGCCGGGCTGCGAGCCGGAGATGAGCAGGTAGCGGCCATACTGGAACATGAGCGCGGCCAGCGACGGGTCGCCGCCCTGGTTGAAGTCGCGCACGCGCTGGTCGGTCTCCTTCTGCGACTTGTCGGTCTGCGGCAGGTCGAGGCTTACGCGGCCGAACTGCTCCTGGTACTTCGCCGTGTGCCGCTGGAGGGCGTCCTCGTAGCCGTGCTTCATGGCGGCGGCGAGCAGCTGGCGCGCACGCTTGAGCGAGTTGGCGCCGGTGTCGTGGTAGTTCACGTAGTTGGTGGCCGCCGCGAGGTAGATGGTGGCCTCGGTGGCGCCGCTCACTGTGAGCTTGCCGTCGGCGCAGCGCGTCTTTCCGTCGGTCGCCACGCGTGCCAGGCAGTCGGCGTGCAGTGCGGCGGGCACACCTTCGTGGGCGTACCCTTCGGAGCGCATCGACAGCTCCTTGCCCTTCGCCCCGGCCTTGTATTCGAGCCGGCTGTCCATCCACGCGCTGAACGAGAGCGCCCCGGGCTTGTCGGCCTTGATGTGTACGATGATGGCTTTGTCGGCCATCGAGGCGAACACCGTGCGCTCGAAGCGCGTGCCGTCGACGGTGTATGCCGTCGTCGCCGTAGCCGTCTTGAGGTCGAGTTCGCGGCGGTAGTCGGCTGCGCCGTCGTGCCCCTGGAAGTCAAGGCGCAGGTAGCCGGCAGGCAGGAACACCATGCCGTCCTTCTTCGCCATGAACGTCTTGGACATCAGCTGCTCGGCCTCCTTCTCCCGTCCGGCGAAGATTAGGCGGCACACCTCGGGCAGCGAGGCCAGCGCCTCGGGGTTGTCGTTGTTGTAAGGCGAGCCGCTCCAGAACGTTTCCTCGTTGAACTGGATGGTCTCCTGGCCCGTTCCGCCGTACACCATCGCGCTCATGCGCGAGTTGCCCACGGGCAGGGCTTCGGTCCATTCGGCCGCCGGGCGGCCGTACCACAGCTTCAGGTCTTCCGCATGGCAGCACAGCGTGGCCATGAGGAGGATGATTGTCAATAGTCTGTTTTTCATCTTAAGGCAAATGTTTTTTAGGTTGTTGTATATCGGTAAACAGTGTCTTCACTGCCGTATGGAGGACACAAATCCGCCAACGGTAGTGCAAATATAATGCATACAGGTGAAAAATGGCGTGAATTTGCGCTTAATTTCCGGCTAAAATCACGATATGTCACATTTTAAGCGCATTTTGTTACATCTGCAAAAGGCCGCCTTTCATGTTGCAAAAGGCCGCCTTTTACAAGGTGGAAGACGGCCTTCTGCCGCGCGGAAGGCCATGTTTTGCAAATCCGTTTCACAGCCTCCCGTTGCAGTAGTCCATCTCTTCCAGCTCCGGCCAGCCGGCGTCCTTCACCTCCTTGAGGAACAGGCGGGCGCACATCTCGGCGTCGTCGCCGGCGCGGTGGTGCCGTCCGCAGGGAATGTCGAACCGGTTGCAGAGGTAGTCGAGCGTGTTGCAGCCGAAGTCGTAGAGGCGGCGTGCGGCGCGGAGCGAGCAGTAATAGGTCACGTCGGGCTTCGGTATGCCGTACAGCTCGAGCGAGCTGCGTATGCAGCCGATGTCGAACGCGGCGTTGTGCGCCACGAGTACGGGGCACTGCTTGAGGTGTTCGGATATTTCACTCCACACCTCGGGAAACTCGGGCGACCGCTCCGTGTCGCCTGGGCGTATGCCGTGGATGCGCATGTTCCAGTAGCTGTACATGTTGCCTTGCGGCCGCACGAGCCACGAGCGTGTCTCCACGACGTGTCCGTCGCGCACCACGCAGATGCCCGCCTCGCACACGGAGGCGCGCTTTCCTGTCGCCGTCTCAAAGTCGATGGCTATGAAATCCAGTCCTTGCATCGGTCAGTCCTCCTTATAAGTATAATAGTCCAACATGTTCCGGGCGAAATTCCGCATCTCGTCGCGCACCTCTTTGGGCTCAAGCACCTCTACCTGGTCGCCCTGTGCCAGCACGGCCTGGTAAAAGTCAAAGGTCGGCTTGATGTGGTATTCGAATAGCGTGGACTCGTCGTCGCCCTCTATTTCGCGTTGCGACTCGTGCAAAGGCAAGGTCCGCAGGTAGTCGGCGAAGCCGCCGTAGGCCAAGGGCACAACGCGCTTGACGGGCTCATCTGATGTGATTACGCCACAACAGCCTCGAAGTAGCGGTCAATGTCGAAGTTCTTTTTCATCTTGAACGTCTTGTCGGTATTTTCAATGTCGGATATTCGGTCGAGCGCGTACACACGGTAAACATCGTTCGGCTTTATTCCTTTAGTCCTGTTGCGGTCTGAATAGTAAGGACTGCGCGCCACAACGTACCACCGCCGCTTCACCACTTTCAGGAAGTAAGGCTCTATGTCGAACGTGTTTGGGTACGGTTTGCCGAACCCCTGGTGCGTTATGCGCAACACCCGGCCGGCTCTCATGGCTTCGGCTATTTGCGTGAGCCACGTCTGCCCAGAGGGAATGTCCTCATAGATGATGCGCTCTTCCAGGCGGCTGTCGGCCTGTATTTGGTTCAGCGTGGCGTAAGAACTTATGAGCCAGCTTTGTAGGCTGTTGCCGCGCAGTCGTTCTGGTTCAGTGATGTAGTAGCGGTAACCGTCGCCGGCATCGCATTTTATCTCCACGCCGAAGATATCGAGTATCGCCTTCTGATGGTTGTGGAACGTGCGCAGTGGCAGCGGCTCCTTGTAACTAAGTCCGCTATTCCTCCACAAGTCGCTGACTTCCTGATACGTCAGCCGCCTGTATCTCAGCAGGATGTCAACCAGCCATACGTACCGTCCGAAAAGATTTGCCGCCATGTCGTTATTGTTTTGGTTGTGTTGCAAAGATAATGCAAACGAGTGGAAAGCAAGCTTGCTTGCAGTTTCCAGAGCGCAGCTTATCTTATGCAAAGTTAACGGTTTGCCTATGAAAAATCAAGGCAGAGCTGAATATTTTTTGCTTTGATGCAAAATTTTTCCTGTTCTGCCATGATTTGGCATTACCAGTATGTTTCTTTGCATCCGTAAACAATGTCAAACATAAAACAAAACGATTATGGCAACAATGAATTTAAGCAACGACTTCATGGCGAAAGTGTTGGAAGAAAAGGCGTGGAAAGAACTTTCGGGCGAACTGCCGTGGACCGAACAGCTGCTCGAAAAGTACAAGGACAAGGTTGACTGGAAGGAAATCTCGACCAACCGCATCATGGTTTGGACGGTGCCTATGCTTGAGAAGTTCAAGGGGCGTGTCAACTGGGACGAGCTGTCAGGCTCTGACAACGAGCATCTGTTCACTGCCGAGCTGCTTGAACGTTACAAGAACCTGTGGAACTGGCGAGAGTTGTCGCGCAACTCGTCGCTGCAGCTTACCGACGAACTGCTCGAACAGTTTGCCGACCGCTGGGACTGGGGCGAAATCATCGACTGCTACGGGCGCGACGAGATGTACGGCGCGGCCTTCTACGAAAAGTTCCAGGAGCGCATCCCGGCCTCAGCGCTGCAAAGCTCGCGCCTCTGGGACAAGATGGTTGAGGACGAGAAGAAGCAGCTGAAGATACGCATGTATTCGTAAAAACGCCGCAAACGGCCTTCCAAAAGGCCACCTTTCGCAATGCAAAATGCCGCCTTTCGCGCTATGAAAGGCGGCATTTTAGATTGTAAGGAATATGAGGTTATTTGCTTACAATATGCACGGTGTTTACTGTAAGGTGAAATGAACATGTATAAAATGCCCCTTGAAAAATAATATTTTAATTGTGTTGGGTAGCGTTTGAATTTTCATTATTTTTGCAATTAGCAGCCAACACGGTTTTACTTAAACTAAGATATGCCGTGTTTTTATCATAAACAACTGATACTATGCAGGAACAAGAAAATATAAACATTGACGTTCTGTTTGACGAAGTGATAAATCCTTTTGTCACAATAAATACCGAAGCAAGTGAAAGACAAAAGGATTTTATTGATGGGATAGGACGATTATACTGTGATTTGTCAAACAGAAAACTGTCGGAATACGGAAATGTCGTTAATGATTTTTATTCACTTCAAGTTGTAGAAGACGAGTTGTATATATCGGCCTTGCGTAATTTATCCACATCTCTACCATCTTTTGCGAAGATGGTAGATGATGACAGGAATGCGAATACGGCAGACGGGCACAACTTCAACGTTTTTAACTTGTTGGAATTATGCGGTGTGAAAATTGACGAAACCAACCAAAGCCGTATATTGAAATTCTTACTTGAACCTAATGAAATGCACGGGCAAGGCAACCTTTTTCTCAAATTGTTTCTGAGAAAGCTGAACATCGGTGTTTCTGATGATTTCGACAAGGAGCGTTGGACAGTGCATAGTGAGGACGGAAAAGTCGATTTGCTCTTGACAAGAGCCAATCCTTTAGCCGTTGTCGTGATAGAAAACAAATCAAATTGGGCAGTTGACCAACCTAATCAATTATACCGCTATTGGCATTACGCAATATATTCGCGAACACGAGAAACAGACGGTGGCTTTTACGAAAGGGAGAATGCGCGCTTTCGTGTCGTGTATCTTGCTCCTAATGACGGCAAGATGCCAAGCGCACAGACTAAAGAGCGGCCACATTACTTTCCAAAGACATTACCTACAACGCTGCCGATGAAAGTGGATGTAAGAACTTTTGACAACTTTATTTACCAATGGTTGGAGGATTGCAAGCAGGCTTTGCCGCCGACAAACCACGCCCTGCGTGAGTTTTTAAGACAATATCAGATGAAATGTAAAACCTTATAAATAAAACAATAGATTATGACCGAAGAAATGTTACAAAAAGCGATGACGCTGTTTGACACGCCGGAGAAGTGGAATGCGTTTGTGGAACTATCTCTTGAAAGGGATTTTATTAGGAACAGATGGTTTAAGAAATTACAACAAAAGTTGGTTAGTCTGTCTTTTGCGGACGATGAACATATAGAATGGATATGTAGTATTTGGAACGATTGGGATATAGAATGGAGGTTAAAAAGTTTTGACAATAAATATCTTTCATTTCATACATGGGCAGGATTTAATTGCCGTTTGTGGATTAGGAATGTTGATGAGGAGACACGAGAGAAAATTTATGCGTATTTGGAAAGTGATGTGAGATTTTCGCAAATGTGTTCTTTTTATGAACTGGTGAATATAAATAAAAAGCCAAGTGAAGTTCCGTGGGATGCCCATTTTATTTTTAATTTTTCTAAAGATTTCAACAATCGGAGTTGGGATGCAATGGTACGTTCATTCGCATGGCATGCTGGTAACGACACGGATAACGTTGCACGGCAGATAATGGAACAAGTTGATAAAATCCGTACACCTGAAATGACAGACTTGTTCAGAAAGGTTGACGAACTGCTGAACGAGGAAAATTCTTGAATTCATTTAATGAAACCTCCACCTCTGCCTTGTTTCTGCACACCGTACCGTTACCTTTGCGCCGTATAATAATATAAAGGTATGGAAGCAATGATGACGATAGACAATCACGACGCAAAGGTTTTCACCGACGACATAGAGCAGAGCGCGGTGGAACAGATAAACCAGTTGTTGGCCGTAGACGTGTTCGGCGGATGCAAAATCCGCATAATGCCCGACGTACACGCCGGGGCTGGATGCGTAATCGGCTTCACTGGCGACCTCGGCGAGAGGGTGATTCCCAACATTGTGGGCGTTGACATAGGCTGCGGAATATATGTAAGACCGTTCGTTTGCAAGAAAGACATCGACTGGCACGCGCTTAACGAGTTCATTCTTCATAACGTTCCGTCGGGCCGTAACCACCGCAACGGCGACTACGCGGCCTTGGCCGACAAGTACATGGACGGCTACCGCGAGGCGAAGGAGATAGTCAAGGACTTGCGCTGCAACCGCGAGCTGAAGGAGAACAAGCGGCTGTATAAGTCGGTAGGGACACTCGGCGGCGGCAACCACTTTATCGAAGTAGACCGCGACGAGGCCGGGATGCATTACCTCGTGGTGCATACCGGCAGCCGCAACCTCGGCAAGCAGGTGGCTCAAATCTACCAGAAGTTGGCCGTAAAGTGCCAGTTGGGCTGGGCGGAACTCATGCAGGAGCAGGAGCGGATGATAGCCGAATACAAGGCGGCGGGCCGCAAGGCCGAGCTGCAAGAGGCCATACGCCAGCTTCACTGCTCGTTCAAGACGCGGCGTCCGGCCGTTCCGCAGGAGCTGTCTTACCTCGAAGGGCGCTACCGTGATGACTATCTTAACGACATGCGCCTGTGCCAACGCTGGGCTGAAATCAACCGCCGCACTATCACGGGGCTGATTACCGACTGGCTCATGGAGCAAGGCTACGCCGACACGGAGGCGTGCCGCGAAGAGCCATTCGAGAGCGTACACAACTACATAGGCCCGGACAACATCATCCGCAAGGGCGCAATAGCAGCCTACGAGGGGCAGCGGTGCATCATACCGATGAACATGCGTGACGGCTCGCTGCTCTGCGTTGGCAAGGGAAACGCCGACTGGAACTGCTCGGCTCCCCACGGTGCGGGCCGCCGGATGAGCCGCGCCGAAGCTTTCCGCACGGTCAGCCTCGACGATTACGCCCTCTCGATGCAGGGCATATACACCGAAAGCGTTAACGAGGAGACGAAAGACGAGGCTCCCATCGTGTACAAGCCGAAGGAAGAAATAATAGAGAACATTCGTGACACCGTGACCGTTGTGAACGTCATCAAACCCGTTTACAACTTCAAGGCGGCGGAATAAACAGGATGAATGTCCGCAAAGCTTCCATTCATCAGGAGTTAAAGAAGTTAAAGGAGTTATCGCTCACTGCGTTCGCTAAGGAGTTAAGGACAAATGCATTGCTTCAAAAACTCTTTAATAAGAAGGATTGGGAGATTATGTACATCTGTTATGATTAAAGTAAAACGACATGGATGAACCGAAGATACTGACGGGACTGAACAGCGACAACTATGAATATCCGCTTGCGGACGTGTCGAACCTGTCGGCCGAAGAGAAGGAAGACCTGCTCCGCAGAGGACTGCAACGGCCTAAAGAGCTGCACTCCGACGAGGAGTTTGAGCCGTGGGTGACGCTTTATTCCGAGCTTAATACGTACAGCCATGACGACGATTACGAACCGACGGCCGAGGACATCGAGCGCGAAAGGATGATGACGGCGAGCTATCAGCGCGGTCTGTGGTATCACAGCAAACGTTTCAACAAGTGGAAGAAGAAACATCTTCAGCCGCTGGTTGACGAACTTACGGAGCACGCCGCCAACGACCCACAATACGACTGGCAGTATCTTTACGAATTAGAGTACGCTAAGCTGCGCTGCATGAGGGCTTATTTCTCACATTCATTGATAGCTGACAAAGACGGGAACTTCGGCTTCAACCGCTGGATTGACATCTGCATAAGCCTGTTACAGCATTTGAAAGATGACGGAATAAATATATCCGAAAAACAGATTGAGCAGATGAACGTCCACAACGTGGGCGACATCGTATCTCAGTGTACTATTGACCATTACGAAGACGCACCGATACAGCAGGATGTTGAATACGGCTTGCCCGACCGGCTTTTTTACGGCCGCAAAATATACGTGCGCAAAATGGAGCGGCTCTATTACAGAATCCGCCTTTACAAGATGAGGGAATGGTGGGAGTAAGCATAGCGTCAATATAAAAAGAAAGGGGCGACGGCATATCCGTTGCCCCTTTCTTTTTATTCAACTTGCCTCTTGTTCAATAGCAGTGTGACCCTGATTTCTTTTTCTTCATCATCTTCAGCAATAGCGCCGAACAGGATGTCGGCATATCCGAAGTATTTGGTTACACTGCGGCGGAACGCTTCAAGTTCCGATTCATCAAGCGGATAACGCGACGAATGGCGGACGAAGACCACGGCGCAGTCGTACTTCGCAAGGTCGAGCTGCTGGTAACGGGTCATCGACTCAAGCACGTAAGCCGCACGCAGGCCGCCGCTTGGAGTGACCGAACGATAGTCGTAACGAGTGCCGTAGGCAATATCGAGCAGGAAGCTGACGTCGTTTCTTGTGAAGCTGCTGCCTTCGGCGGAGAGCATTTGCACAAGGTCTTCGCGCGCTGACATCCTTTTCAGGTGTTCCTCGCGCCTGTCCTGGCGATATTCACGCTTGCGCTTGGCGCGGTTTTTGCGTCTCTCTCCAAACTTTAGCGGAAGCTCCAGGCGGGTAAGCCGTTCGCCGTCAGGACCTCGGAAGCGCAGCCGTCGCGGAGTCTGGCGTTTCCAAATGCTTTCCTCCAGTCTGTCTAAAGCCTCTTCGTATTTGTTCTTCGGCTTTACTCGGCCAAACTTTCTCTTGAAGTTCTCGCTTATGTCCTGTGGCGAAAATCCCCAGTAGGTAATCTCCCAAAGGCGGCGCATGGCCAGCTCCTCGGTGCTGGCGTTCACGTCGTCGGCCACGATTATGTCTTTTGCGAGTGCTTTTTCCCAAGACACATCGTCTAAATGATACACGCCGACCCATCCCTTTTCGCCCTCGTATCTGCCGCCCGACCATTCCACACGGGCTTCCCCGTGGAAGTTACGGTCAGGCTTCATGCCGCGCAGAATGTCGTAAGCCTCGCGGAAAGCGTAGATGTTGTCAAGATGCTTGTTCTCGTGTTCCTTCAAGTAGGGGAGCAGCTCGTCGAAGCTAACTTGTGTTATTAGTTCTTTCAGTGTCATAGCAGTGCTTCTATTTTAATACATATTTCCATTAGTTTCTGCCAGTCTCTTTAATTTCGTAGGCTGCGGGTACCAATTCCCAAAGACCGTCTTTTGCCTTCTAAAAGGCCGTAGATTAGAACCTGAAAGGTAACCTTTTGCAGGCCGATTGGCGGCCTTTTGCATAGCGCCTTGTTACGTACCGGTTTTCATCGGCTCTTGCCTTGCACGGTGCAAAGTAAGCAACGCCCTGTGCCGATGTAAGGCATTGCTTGAAATAATATGAAGTTTTGTTTGCCTGTGTCATGCTTTTTAGCTAATTTTGCTTGGTAGAGAAACATACGTTTTATGAGCGGATTACACAATTTGTTAAGCCAAGCGAAGTCGATTCTAGAACGGGTCAAGGTATCACGCATGGAAAGCCGCCTGCGCGGAGAGCAGTTTAACATTTTCCATGTAAGTGGCGTGAACCATTACGAAACCATCCATTCGGCCGTCATTGCCGAGTTCCTGAATCCAGACGGCAGTCACGGACAAGGCGATACGTATTTGAAGGAATTTCTGTCAACCATCGGAAATAATGAATTTCTTACTGCCTTTGACACGTCTACGGCGTCGGTCGCCACTGAAAGCCATACGCCCGACGGCCGTCTGGACATCTTAATCACCAACACCAAGGGGCAAGCCGTCATTATAGAGAACAAAATCTACGCCGACGACCAATGGGAGCAACTGAAGCGTTACAACGATTTCGCCTTGAAAGAATACCACGCAGGTAATTACGCAATACTCTATCTTACTCTTTGGGGCGGCGAGGCGAGCGAGCAAAGCGGCAAAGGCGTGGACTATACGTGCATATCTTACAAGGACACAGTGCTGAAGTGGCTTGAGCGTTGCATTCAAATTTCTGCGCAAAAGCCGCTTATCCGTGAAACGATGATACAATATGCCAACCTTATTAAAGAACTAACCAACCAAACGATGGATACGAAAAGCAAAAACGAACTGCTGGAACTGATGGCCGACAATGCGGAAGTAGTGGCCGAGATTTACAATAATCAGGGTGATTACATTAAATACGTATGGGAAAACCGCATACGCCCCGAATTGCAGGAGATGGCAAATGAAAAGGGGCTTTTGTATGAAGATTATAACATGACATGCCAGAATCATGACGGGAAAAGTTTTACTTTTCGTAGTTCCAGTTGGCAATACACGGCAATACGGTTTATGTCTGAAAGAAAAAGTGATATTCGTGATTTGTATTATGGGATAGTGTCTCTTGATGGGAAAACCCCTAAACCGCAACAAAAATTAGATGTCTTTCAAGACAGTCCGAATGAATTTTGGCCTTATGGTAATGCATGGATGGATTCCTTTAGACATTGGGACATGAACACTCTTGCCTATATGGTGAAACACACGGATAAATTCGTAGACTACATCAAGGAAAAGATTGAAATGATTTTGGACGAATTGGATAGGAAGGGCATACAACTTGAATAACGGAATAAGTACAGAATGAATGAGGTATGTATTAAACCGTATAGACGATGTTCATTAATTATAAGGGACACAACATTTTCGCGTTTTCTGATACACACGGGATGCACCGCAGGTTAAGCATACCTGACGGTGCCGATATACTGGTTTGTGCAGGCGACGGAACGCCGGACTTCTCGAAAGACAACATGGTTGACTTCCTTGAATGGTATTCAAACGTTCCGGCGCAGCTGCGCATTTTCATCGCAGGCAACCACGAAATCATCTTCAACTTTTATCCGCAGGCGGCAAGGGCGGCGGTGCCCGACAATATTGTTTATCTGGAGGACGACGGCTTCCTCTACCAAGACATTTCCTTTTACTGCGTTTCAATGAAGGCGTTGCAGACGGGGAACGTGCCCCGGATACCTGGCGACACGGACTTTCTTGTCACCCACTTTCCGCCCGAAGGCGTCCTTGACGACGGCCGTGGCAGCGGCTTGCTGAAAGAAATCGTCACGGAACGCCGGCCACGATATCACCTGTTCGGCCATGTACATTCGCAAGGCGGAATGCAAATGGAGTGCGGCGGAACGACCTTCTGCAACGTGTCATATTTCATGGAACTGAAAAATATGCGATAAAAGTCCATCTTCTGCCTTGATTCGGCATACCATACGCATAATTTTGCGCCATCAGTCACGCAATTTACAAGAACTGAACGCATTAGACTTGATTTGACGTGACAAGGCGTAGCTTCTTGCATCCACGATGGTATACGCTTGAATGTGAGGGCGAGGGAAGGTCAGGGGATTTTTGTCTTATCTGAAAACAACAGGCGTTATGACATTCAAAGATTTACTTACGCAATACGGTTTCGCTGAAATTAAGCAACCTTTCTTGCACTTGTGGCGAACCAACGAGCCAAAGTTGGCCGGACGGCTTGACCTCGACAAGTGGGAAAAGATATATCAGAAGGTACAGGCGTTGGAGCCGATACCCTCAGATTATTACATCGGCCTTGTAAGCCGTTGGGAGCATTGCAGCCCGATGATAGACATGAACTGCTCTGTTTACGCAAAAACCGACGGTAGGCGCGATTGCCCCGTGGCATGTTATCCGTCGTGGCAGGAAACCGTCGGCATGGAGGTAAGCTTGCTTGAAGATGACATCGAGCTTACGCTGCAAGAGCTTGCCGCCGGCTTGTTTTGGGAAATAACCTATTTCGGTGGGACAGAGGAAATAGCGCGACGTAATATTGAAAACAGATTTTGTAGGGGAAACAAATGAAAAAGAAAATTATCGTATTCGTATTGGCGTGGTTGGCTTCGGCCATAATCCTTTACATCGTAATTTCTCTCTGTGGGGGGGGATGTCGGATGAACGCTGGATAAGCTTGTGCTTTTAATGAATGATTACAAGTAATATGGGAGATAAAATTCATATCAAATGCAACCGTTAAGAACAATATTGTGTAACCCTGAAAATAAAGGTTACTCATACAAAGACAAGGTTGGTATATACTTTAATGTTGTCCGCCTGTTACTGTACTTTCCTTTTTACGTTTTACGGAAAAGAATGTTAGGGCAAAAATAGAATAGCCTTAATCTTATTGATTCCCGTATAAAAGTAACATTGTGTAGGATAATTGGGAACAAAACGGGGACAACGAGCATAAAACAAAATCGGCTAAGTGTTGATATTCAATCACTTAGCCGATTTGTTTGTACCCAGAGCCGGGGTCGAACCGGCACGGGTTGCCCCACTGGTGTTTGAGACCAGCGCGTCTACCGATTCCGCCATCTGGGCTTAAAAAGCGGTGCAAAGATAAGTAGAAATTCCGAATTGACAAATTTTTAATTGAAAAAACTTAAAATAATTGGCTGTAAGGGCTTTTATGATTATCTTCGTATCGTGAAACCAAATCTGTAAGACATATGAATGAAAACACAAATAACTTTTGCCTGATTTTGGCCGGAGGCAAGGGCCGGAGGCTGTGGCCGTGCAGCAGGGAGGAGCGTCCGAAGCAGTTTCTCGACTTCTTCTCGACAGGCCGCACGCTGTTGCAGCAGACTTACGACCGCATGTCCGCCTTCATTCCGGCAGGCAACATATATGTCAGCACGAACCGCATTTACACTCCGCTCGTCGAGGAGCAGCTGCCCTGTCTGCCCAAGGAGAACATCTTGAGTGAGCCGATTTTCCGCAATACCGCGCCGAGCCTGGCGTGGGCTACGCACCGCATCATGAACATCAACGCAGGCGCGAGGCTCGTGGTAGTGCCGTCTGACCAGGCGGTGTTCAAGGAGGAGGAGTTCAGGAGGAACGTCGATGAGGGGCTTGACTTTGTCGGCGGCCACGACTGCATGCTAACGATGGGCGTCAGGCCTACGCGCCCGGAGCCGGGATACGGCTACATTCAGGTGGGCGAGGCGGCTGGTGCGGCCGACGTTTACCGGGTAAAGTCGTTCACGGAGAAGCCCGACCGCGAGTTCGCCCGTATGTTCATGGAGAGCGGCGAGTTCTATTGGAACACGGGCTTGTTCCTTGCCAACGTGCAGTATCTGCGCGAAGCGTTGGCGAAAATCTTTCCGCCCGTGCTGCGCAACTTCAAGGGCGGCGCCGCCGGGGGTTACAGCATAGCGGCGGAGCTGGAGTACATCGACGCCAACTTCCCGTCTTACCCCAACCTGTCGATTGACTACGGCATACTTGAGAAGAACGAGGACGTGTGCGTGATGAAGTGCGACTTCGGCTGGGCCGACCTCGGGATGTGGCACTCCATCTACGAGAGCATGAGCAAGGGGGGCGGCGACAATGTGGTAATAGGCTCGCGCGTCATAGCTGACGGCAGTCATGGCAACATCGTGAAGCTGCCTGCCGACCACCTCGGCATCATCAACGGCCTTGACGGCTACATCGTGGCGGAGGAGGGCAACGTGCTGCTCATCTGCAAGAAGGAGGACTCCTCGGCGTTGATAAGGAAGTATGTCAACGAGGTGCAGGTGAAGTACGGAGAGGAATTTATTTGAAGGTGAGAAGGTGAGAAAGTGAGAAGGTGAGAAACATCATTGTTCGTTTTCAATGAAATTTGTTTCTCACCTTCTCACTTTTTCACTTTCTCACCTTCTCACTTTCTCACCTTCTCACCTTTTCAAAAGTTTTCCCTGATTTTTCTTGCCGTTTCCTCAAACTCTTCTGGGGTGAGCTTGAGCTTGGGGTTGGCGAAGTTCATGTCGCCCTCGGTCTGCATGGGCACGAGGTGTATGTGTGCGTGCGCCACTTCGAGTCCGAGCACGGCCATGCCCACCTTGCGGCAGGGGAAGGCGGCCTTGATGGCCTTTGCTACGTGCTTGGCGAAGACCGCCATTTCGGCTATTTCGTCGTCGTCAAGGTCGAAGTAGTAGTCAACTTCGCGGCGCGGTATTACGAGTGTGTGGCCTTTCGCCAGCGGATTGATGTCGAGGAAGGCGTAGAACTTGTCGTCCTCGGCGCATTTGTAGCTCGGTATTTCGCCGGCTGCTATTTTCGAGAATATGTCCATGGCTTTTGTTTTTTAATGTATAATTGAGGATGGAGAATTGAGAATTATGATTGCCTTTAATTGAAAGTGTTGAATTGGGAATGGAGAATTATGATTGTCTTTGCTGGCTTTCAAGCGTCAAAGGTAATCATAATTCTCAATTCTCCATTCTCAACTCTCAATCATTCAACCGTTATTTTGTCTATGCGCAGCTTGATTGTGCCGCGAGGTATTTTGATTTCCACCTCGTCGCCCACTTTCTTGTTGAGCAGTCCCTGTGCTATTGGGGTCTTGATTGATATTTTGCCTTCGCGCAGGTTGGCCTCGCTCTCGCTCACGATGGTGTAGGTCATCTTGGCCTTGTTGGCCAGGTTGGTCATCTCCACCTTCGAGAGGATTTGCACGCAGTCGGTGCTCAGTCGCGACGTGTCTACGATTTTCGCCTCCGAGATGGCCAGCTTCAGTTTGTTGATTTTGTCCTCGAGGTGTGCCTGCGCTTCCTTTGCGGCGTCATACTCCGAGTTCTCGCTCAGGTCGCCCTTGTCGCGCGCTTCGGCGATGGCGGCCGACGCCTTGGGGCGTTCCACGCTTTCCAAGTGTTTCAGTTCGGCCACGAGCTTGTCATAGCCTTCTTGTGACATGTAAGCCATAATAAGAATGTATTTAGTTATCGTTTTCAGGGAAAGACAAAAAGAGAATTCCGACATTTTCCTGAATGTCGGAATCCCCGTTCTGTTCCCTATGTCTTTTCTTTGTTTTCCGGCTGCAAAGATAGTCATTGTTTTCCGAACGGGCAATTTTTTATGGCTAAAAAAGATTAAGGCCGCCTGCGTGCGTGTTGCCGGGGTGTTGGAATTATGTCCCTACAAAGGCAGTGTTCCTTACGCAAAGATGATGTATATATTAATTAATGTGTGAACAATACATTCCAAAATGGGTTCATCCGCAAATTATTTGGATGGCACACAAGTTCCGTTAATGAAAAAATCCTTCTGTAATCCAGGCTGTCGGTAACTGTCATGCCGCACTCCGATGCGGCATCCATAAAACATCCAAGGCTTCAAACGGTACAGGGTGCATGCGCTGGATGCCGCATCGGAGTGCGGCATGACAGTTACCGGCCGATTGGATTGTATCAGGTTGTTGTGCATTGACAGGCAGAATTGTGCATGGTATTCAAGCTCCCTCCCTTCGGGAGGGTTGGGGTTGGTGTCCAAAAGGCCGTCTTTCGCCTTCCGAAAGGCCATGAATTGCACGCCAAAAGGCGGCCTTTTGCAATGCAAACGACGGCCTTTCTTGGCGGCCTCCGCCAGTGGGCGTTTGGGCGACGGGTGCGCCGCGCCGTGCGTGCGGCCAAGGGCTGCGCAGGCGTGCCTGCACGCTTAAAATGGCGTTTTACTTAAAATTAATCCCAAATTAAGCGTGCTTTCTTGCGCTTTTTTATTATATAATGTTTTCTTTGCAGCGTGAAAACAACCTGTTTTATTATGAAAAAGAAAATACTTACACTAACCTTTCTCTTGGCCGCGGCGTCGTCCGCGCTGACGGCCATGGCTCAGAAGACTTTTTACAATCATGTGTTCGCCCCGAGCGAGGGCCTGGTAAACAGGACGGAGACGCAGTACCGAGAGGAGATTTGCCTCAACGGCTACTGGGACTTCCAGCCCGTCGCCACGCCCCAGGATTTCAAGTACGGCTCGGGCAAGGCCCCCGCGCTGACCAAACCCGTTGAGGGCAAGTGGGACAGGACGCGCATCAAAATCCCGTCTCCTTGGAACGTGAACGACTTTGCGTACCGAAACCTTGAAGGACCCGACCACCGCAACTACCCGTCGTACCCCAAGGAGTGGAACAGTGTGAAGATGGCGTGGATGCGCAAGACGGTGGACGTGCCGGCAGACTGGAGCCGCCAGGCCGTGCGCCTGTACTTCGAGGCGGTGTCAGGCGACGCCGAGGTGTATGTCAACGGGCAGAAAGTGGGCGAGAACTTCGACCTGATGCTGCCCTTCAGCTTCGACGTGACCGACATCATCAAGCCCGGACAGAAGAACGAGATACTCGTGGGCGTGCGCAGCCAGTGGCTCTTCGAGGACCGCAGCACCGTAGGCCGCCGCATCGTTCCGGGCGGCTCGATGTGGACTAACAACATCAACGGCATCTGGCAGGACGTCTACCTGCTCTCCGTTCCGAAGGTGCGCGTGAGCGACGTGTACGTGAAGCCGCTCGTATCGAAGGGCGTGCTCGAGGTTGACGTCACCGTAAGCAACTCTTCGGACAAGGCCGCCACGGTGAAGCTCGACGCCGACATATATAAATGGCTCAACCTGGCAGGCACCGACGTGAACAGCGCGCCCGTGCCCACATGGGAGCTGGGAGGCAAGCTCCTCACCGGCAAGGCCGCCGCACAGAAGGTGGGCGCAGGTCAGGAGCGCGTGTTCACCATGCAAATACCCGTCAAGGAGGGTGCGCTCGACCTCTGGTCGCCCGAGCATCCCAACCTCAACGCAATGCTCGTCAGCGTAACGGCCGACGGCAAGAAGGTCGACACGAAGTACCAGCGCTTCGGATGGCGAGAGTGGACGTTCGACGGAACGCGCCAGTGCCTTAACGGCAAGCCCTATCCTCTGCGCGGCGACTCGTGGCACTTCATGGGCATTCCCCAGATGACGCGCCGCTACGCATACTCTTGGTACCGTGCAATAAAGGACATGAACGGCAACGCCGTGCGCCTGCACGCTATGGTTTATCCGCGCCTGTACATGGAGATGGCCGACGAGATGGGCATCTGCGTGCTCGGCGAGACAGGCAACTGGGCTAGCGACGGCGGCCCGAAGCTCGACAGCGAGACCTTCTGGGAGCACTCGCGCGACCACCTCACACGTTTCGTGAAGCGCGACCGCAACTATCCGTCCGTCTTCGGATGGAGTATATCCAACGAGAACAAGCCCGTCATATTATATGTGTTCATGCGCCCCGACCTCATGGAAGGGCAGAAGAAGGCATGGGCCGAGTGGCGCGACATAGTACGCGCCAACGACTCGACGCGCCCCTGGATATCGTCTGACGGCGAGGACGACGGCGACGGCATACTGCCCGTAACCGTAGGCCACTACGGCGACCTCAACTCGATGAAGCGCTGGAAAGAGATAGGCAAGCCTTGGGGTATCGGCGAGACGAGCATGGCCTACTACGGCACTCCCGAGCAGATAGCCAAGGTCAACGGCGAACGCGCATACGAGAGCATGCTCGGCCGCATGGAAGGCGTGGGCACGGAGTGCTACGGACTCATCAAGGACATGCGCGAGATGGGAGCGTCGTACAGCTGCGTGTTCAACATGGCATGGTACGGACTGCAGCCCCTGCCACTCGGCAAGCACGACATAACCACCGCGCCGACGCTTGACGACGGCATATTCTTCCCCGAATACAAGGAAGGCCAGCCCGGAGTGCAGCCCGAGCGCATGGGCCCTTACTGCACAACGTTCAACCCCGGCTACGACCCCTCGCTGCCCCTCTACCGTCCGTGGCCTATGTTCGAGGCCCTGCGTGCCGTCAACGCTGGTACGGAGCCTGCATGGTCAGAGTGGGCCGTGGCCGACAAGGCCAAGTACGCCGCGCCCAAGCCCGTGGCAGCCAAGGAGCAGTACGCCAGTGTTGTGTTCGTGGGCGATGCCGAAGGCCGCGCTTACTCTACGCTCGACGCGCAGGGAGTGATTTTCTCAAAGAAAGTGAAAGACCCCGAGAACTCTCTCATAATAATAGACGGCTCGCAGCCCCTCTCGGCTGAAGACGCCGCAATGGTGCGCAAGAACACCGCCAAGGGTGCCGACGTGTTCGTGTGGGGCCTGACGCCCGAGACGGCCGCCTCAATCTCGGCAGTGCTCCCGGCGGAGGTAGGCGTAGACCAGCTGAAACGCTCGTCGTTCCTGCCCGAGCAGAAATCGCTCACCTACGGCCTTAACAACAGCGACTTCTACTTCTGCGAACTGCAGAACTCCGACGCCGCCGAGTACACCGTCAAGGGCAAGTTCGTCGACGAGGGCGACGTGCTCCTGCGTGCATGCCGCACCGACTGGCGCCGCTGGAACAAGCGCGCCGAGGAAATAAAGACGGCTGCCGTGCTGCGCAGCGAGAACGAATGTACGGCATCGCTGGCCGTAATAGCCAAGATGCAGCAGGGCGCTTCCACCTATTATGTAAGCACGCTGACCGACTTCGCCAACTCTGACAAGGGCTTCAACACGCTCCGCACGATGCTCGCCACAGCCGGAGTGGCCTGCCGCGAACTCGTAGTCAACGCCGAAGAGATGTTCTTCCTGCGCGACAACCACCTGATGTTCCCCGCCGCCGTGCGCGACAAGATGACCCAGCAGGGCGACCAGTGCACGCTCGACTTCTACGTGTACAGCAACCGTCCGCTCGACGACCTCTTCATCGAGCCTAACGTGCCGAAGCTCACACTAAGGCTCAAGGCCATGGAGCCGCAGCTCACCGTAGGCGGCAAGGCCCTCAAAATAGGCTGGAAGAGCAACAACGAGACGGAGTTCAAGGAGATACCCCTCAAGCAGGGCTGGAACAAGCTGACGCTCACCATCCCGGCGAAGTACAAGGGTGGCTTCGAGGCTTACTTCAAGTGCGACAACCGCGCCGAGTACATGCCCACGCTGAAGGCTGCCTTCGTCAACCCCGAGGACAAGTGACAACCCCGAAAATGAAAATATAATGAAAACTAAAAAACTTATATCCATGAAAAAACTGACCAACCGCCTCGCCGCGCTATGCCTCGCGGCGATGGCGGCCGGCGGGGCTTTCGCCGCCGGAGATGATTTCAAGTATGAGCTGATTAACAACCCGGCGTACCCCACGACCGACCTCGGCGTTGCCTCGCTCAACGGCATCACCGAAGGACTTGACCCCACCGGCCAGCAGGACTGCACCGCAAAAATCCAGGAACTGCTGGACAAGCTGGCGAATGTAACCAATCCGGATAAGAATTCAGACCAAGGAATCGGAAATCGTGGTGCAGTGGAAAACTTGACTGGCGGCGTGCTTTATTTGCCGGAAGGTAAATATCGTATTGACGGACAGATAATGATGCCGCGCGGTGTAACCTTGCGTGGTGACTGGAAAAAGCCTGAAGCAGGCCAGGCTGTTGCAGGTACTGTGATTCTTGCATATGGCGAGAAAGGCAACGACGACGAGCTTAAGGCTCTCTTCACCATGCAGCCTTCAACGCAAATCTGCAACCTGTCAATCTATTATCCCGAGCAAGACCCGAACAACGTGTCCAAATATCCGCCTGCAGTGGTGTACGGACAGCATGGATATTTCGGTAACGACTATTGCAACGTGCGCAACGTGACGTTTGTCAATCCGTATACGGCTATATTGTTCAGTTCATACAACGGTGGCGGATGTCCTAACATTTTCGGAATCTACGGTACACCGCTTTACCAGGGTGTTGTCATGGACCGCATAGCAGACGTTGGACGTTTTGACCATATTTACTTCTCCCCTTCATATTGGGCGAACGCCGGACTTGGCACTGAATACAGCGAAAGAGCAATCAAAAACTATACATATAATAATTCAACAGGCATAGTAATGCGTCGTAACGACTGGTCATACACTTGCAATTATGACTGCGATGGTTATCATACGGCGTTCCGCACGGAGTGGACTCCTGCTACGAGGCCGGACGGTGTAGCTATTGATGACGGTAGCCGAGGCAGACCTAACGGTCACAATTATGGCTTCAACGTTACAGATTGCCAGTATGCAATTGACGTGACGGCTTCTTCGGGCAGCGGTATAATGTTCACCCGTATCAATGTTGACGATTGTACGGAAGCTGTCAGGCTTGGAAGCGGTGCGGAAGGACCAATCCAATTCTATGAGTGCGACTTTGCTTCAACGGGCGTAACTGTTGATATGCTTGATAATGCAAGTGTTCCCTTGATGCTGAAAGACTGTGTGATAGATGGAGCTGTCAATGCCAATGGCGGACAGTTGATGGCGGATGGCACAACATTTGACGGTGATGTTTATGTAGCTCCGGCTGCGCGTGCGATTTTTACGGGCAATACTTTCAATGGCGAATTTAACAACAATTCTCTTTACGAATGCGTTGTAAGTGAACAAGAGACATATTCCCAGCCTTTGCCAGAGTTCAAGCAGGAATGGATGGAAGTGCCGGAGACGAAGCCTGCGAAAGAAGATTTGTTTGTGGTTACGGACGCAGCTTATGGTGCAGAGCCTATAAACACGAATACGAAAGTCAACCCTGACGGCCTTGCTTCGGCTAAAGACAATACAGATGCCATACAGAATGCGCTCAACGCGGCCAAAGCCAACGGCGGTGGAATCGTGTATCTGCCTTCAGGCCATTATCGTATGAATGGCAATCTTACTATTCCTGAGGGTGTGGAGCTTAAAGGCTCAAGTGACATAGCGTCAGTTCCACGTGGAAACGGAGCTATACTTGAAGTGTATGCTGGCAAGGGCAATGAGAACGGAACACCGTTTATCACAATGGAGCCGAACAGCGGATTGCGTGGCATTACTATAAACTATCCCGAGCAGAACGACCCTGCCAACGTGCAGAAATATCCATATGCCGTGCGCGGAAATGCAGGAGTGTACATTGTCAACCTTGCCTTGCGTGCCACGTATCATGGTGTTGACCTGTTTACCAATAAGTGCGACAATCATTACGTAGATTATATTTCAGGCCACAGTTTCGGAAATGTCATCCGTGTAGGTGGCGGAAGTGACGGCGGTATAATATCCAACATACAGTGCAATACCATAGCTTACTCGAACGGATATGAGACGAAATACGGCTTTTGGCCGAATAGCCCTGCCAATCATGACGATATCAAGCGTCCTTATACTTACGGACAAAATAAGGAAAGTCTTGACTTCCTCATTGTTGGCGACTGTACAAACCAGGTGCTTTACAACAACTTCCTTTTCGGGTGCAACAAGGGTATCGTATTTCAGGATGACGGCAATGGCGGCGCTACAGGAATAGGTCTCGGCAATGCGGTTGACGGAGCTGTGAACACTGTTGTTTACAATGGCTTGAAAGGCAGCTTCCCGTTGATTAACTCGCAGATTGTCGCGCTCAACCATACTGACGGCGATGATTCCAAGATTACTCCGGGACATGAGCCTTTGTCTGCTTATTTCGTCACAACAGGCCCGAACTTCAAGGGTACAGCAGACTTGCTTTCATCAAATAACTGGGGTAGCGGCGACCACTTTGCCGAGGTTAATGGCGGTACTGTAAACCTTGTGTTGGCCAATATGGCTGCCGCTGGTTCGGTTTATACAGCCAATGTAGCCGAAGGGGCTAAGTTTAACATTGCCGATGCATACTTCAAGTCGGTTACAAGCATGGTTGAGACAGCAGGTGATGATGAGGCCCGGATTTCTGTAGCCGGTTCGATACTCGACACTACTGGCTCAAGTTCAATGGATTTTGCTAATTATGAGGATAACCTTTCTGTCCAGTGGAAAATTGGCAACAAGGATGTTTTCTCTAATTTCAGCGGCTGGACAGCTGATGCAAGTGATAATGCAGCCAACGCCAACAGGGCTATTGACAACAATGCGTCGACAAGATGGGACACAGGAACAGCCCAGACAGCCGGCCAGTGGTTTAAGTTGACGAGTGAGTCTCAAACAGTAACAATGTGCGGCATTTTGCTTGACGCTTCAGCATCGCCTAACGACGGTCCTGATGGATATAAGGTTGAAGTGGGTACCCGTCGTGGCGAATGGAAGACCGTTGCCGAAGGAACCAACGGTGGTGGTATGCTTCTTATCATGTTCAACGAGGAAGTTAAACTTGTGGACGAAGTGAAAATAACCCAGACTGAGACTAAGAGCAGCGGCTACTGGTCTATACACGAGATATACTATACTAACAATTCCAAACTTGCTTCAGGTATTGACGAGGTTACTTCCGACGAGAATGACGGAATAAGCATCGTTGATGGTGTTCTCTATGCCGGAGAGAACGGCGGAATAGCTGTTTTTGCTCTTGACGGTGTCAAAAAAATAGAGGTTCGTGGCCAGGAGTGTGTGCAACTTGGCGGACTTGACAGCGGCGTGTATATCGTTGCGGTCAAGAAAGCTGACGGCATGGTAGTAAGGAAGATAGCTTTAGAAAAATAACATCTCTCATCTTTGTGCGACATGAGAAAGACATATCAAGTGTTTTTCGCCATGCTTCTTGTGACGGTGTCGCTCGTCCCCTTCCACGCCAACGCGTGGGAGGCGGAGGGCGGCACCGCCGGGCGTAAGGCGTATGATTCTTACAAGGGGCTTGTCATGGCCGGATACCAGGGGTGGTTCAACGCTCCCGACGACGGTGCCGGCCGCGGCTGGTACCACTACAAGGGGCGCAACGGTTTCCGCCCGGGGTCGGCCAGTGTCGACTTCTGGCCCGAAACGGGGGAGTACGAGAAACTGTACAAGACGGAGTTCAGGTTTGCCGACGGCAGTCCGGCATACACCTTCTCGTCGTATGACTACAGCACGGTGGACACCCACTTCCGCTGGATGCGCGAGTATGGCCTGGACGGGGTGTTCATGCAGCGCTTCGTGTCTGAAATCAGCGGTGAGAGCGGCCGGCGTCATTTCAACAAGGTGCTGGCCAACGCCATGACGGCGGCCAACAAGTACGGGCGTGCCATCTGCGTGATGTACGACCTTAGCGGCATGCGTTCGGCCGGGCGCGACACTGTCTTGGTCGACATCAGGCGCGTTGCCGACGAGTTCCACTTGTTCAGCCGTGACGACAACCCTTCCTACCTGTACCATAACGGGCGGCCGCTTGTGACGCTGTGGGGTGTCGGCTTCAACGACAGGCGCAGGTATACCATCGCCGACGCGGAGTATCTTGTAGACAACCTGAAGCGCATGGGCTTCAGCGTGATGCTCGGCGTGCCGACTTACTGGCGCGACTTTGGCAACGACACCGAGGCCAATCCCCGCCTGCACGAGCTGATAAGGCGGTGCGACGTGGTGATGCCGTGGTTCGTCGGCCGTTACAACCAAAGCTCTTACGAGGATTTCAAGGCGCGCATCCCGGCTGACAAGGAATGGGCCGACGCCAACGGCGTAGACTATGCTCCGCTGTGCTTCCCCGGCTTCTCGTGGGCAAACATGAAGGGCAGCAGCCGCGGCAGCATCGGGCGCGACGGCGGCCGCTTCTTCTGGCAGCAGCTTTCGGCTTCAATCAGTGCCGGCGCGGAGATGCTTTACATCGCCATGTTCGACGAGATTGACGAGGGCACGGCCATCTTCAAGTGCGCCAAGCGCGTGCCGGTGCCGTCGCCGGGCAGCACGTTCGTGCCCATCGAGCCTGACGACAGCAGCGACAATTACCTTTGGCAGGCCGGCCAGGCCGGGCGCATGCTGCGCGGCGAGCTGCCTGTGAGCGAGGAAATGCCGGTGAGGTGAAAGCCCCTCTCCAACCCTCCCGAGGGAGGGGAAAAGGTAAAAAAGTAAAAGGGTAAAACGGTAAAAAAAGTAAAAAGGTAAAACACCGTTGCAGTAACTTTCAACCGTACAACCTTATAACCGTACAACCCCACAACCCTACAACCCCATAACCGTATAACCTTATAACCATAAAATAAAATGAAAAAGTTTTTAGTAATTGCAAGTATGTTTTGCGCCATGACCGCCGCCGCACAGCAGCAGGGCGACATGGCTCCCAATCCGTTCGTCACCCACATGTACTGCGCCGACCCTTCGGCTCACGTATGGACGGACGGGCGGCTGTATGTATATCCGTCGCACGACATCGACCCTCCGCGCGGATGCGACCTGATGGACCGTTACCATGTGTTCTCCACCGACGACATGGTGCACTGGACTGACCACGGCGAAATCCTCAACTCGTCGCAGGTGGAGTGGGGGCGCGAAGAGGGCGGCTTCATGTGGGCGCCCGACTGTGCCTACCGCGACGGCAAGTATTACTTCTACTTCCCCCATCCCAGCGGCACTGACTGGAACAACACGTGGCGCGTGGGCGTAGCCGTGAGCGACCGTCCCGACGGCGGCTTCAAGTCGGTAGGCCAGCTCAAGGGGCTTGGCGACGATGTGTTCGCCATGATTGACCCGTGCGTCTTCACCGACGACGACGGCCAGGCTTACTTCTATTACGGCGGCGGTGGCCGCTGCGTGGGCGCGCCGCTCAAGGACAACATGACCGAGATTGACGGGCCGCTGCGCCCGATGGAGGGGCTTGTCGACTTCCACGAGGCTGCCTGGGTGCACAAGTACAACGGGCGTTACTACCTCTCGTATGCCGACAACCATACGGAGAACGGCAAGGGCGCAAACCGCCTGCACTACGCCATCAGCGACAGTCCGCTCGGCCCGTGGAAGTATATGGGCGTATATCTTGAGCCTACGGGCTGCGACACGAGCCACGGCTCAATCGTAGAGTACAAGGGCCAGTGGTACGCCTTTTACCACAACTGCTCCATTTCGGGTCAGGGCAACCTGCGCTCAATCTGCGTAGACAAGCTCTACTACAACCCCGACGGCAGCATCCAGGTGGTGAAGCAGACTGGCAAGTAAACACTCGCCCCAACCCCGACACCCGATACTCGACACCCGACACCCACCCCAGCCCTCCCGAAGGGAGGGGGCTTGGTATGCTTGGGGCGCATTAGGCTCATCGGGCTGATTGGGCTTAATAAGCCTGATGAGCCTAATAAGGCTAATAGAATTTAAGGTGTTGTCTTTAACTTCTAACGAGCGTAGCGAGTGATAACTTCTATAACTCCTTTAACTTCTAAAAGAAATAATAGTTTGGTTTTAGTTTGACCGTCTTTCGGGCGGCGAGATGCCGCTTTTAAGACGTTAAAAGGCCGTCTTTTGCGATGCAAAAGACGGCCTTTCATAATGCGCTTGTTTCCAGGCTGTTATGCTGTCAAGCCTTGCATGCGTCGGCGAAGCTTACCGCGTATTTCTCGCCGAGGCACGCCTCGTAGTTCTTGCAGAAGTTGTCGTACACGTTTTTGGCGATGCCACGCTTGTGCCTGCGGCACAATATCTGGCATTGTACGTACAATGCGCGGTCGCTGAAGGGGTCGTGCGCCATGATGGTCTTGGCTATTTCGAGCGACGTGTCGTCGTCACCCTTCTGCATGCTCTTGTCCAGCAGGCGTGTGAGCAGCGAGATGGCCGCGTTGGAATAGTCAGACTTGAATTCGTCGAGCCATTCGAACGAGTAGTTGGGCAGGATGGGTCCTTCCAGCAGCAGCTCGAGCGTCCGCGCCGTCGTCTCCTCGCTGTCGTCGCCGGCTTCCATGCGGTTTATCAGCGTGCGTGCCTCGTGGTAGTCGAGGAACACGTCGTTACCGGTCTCCAGGCGGTAGTATATTTTGTCGTTCACCACCTCTATTCCTCCCACGCTTTCAAGCAGCATGCGCAGCTTGCGCATGTACACGTTCCTGTTGTTGCGTGCCGAGTTCTCGTTCATTTCCTGCCACAGAGCCTCGTCGAGGGTGTGTATTTCTATGCCCTTGGCGCTCTTCTCGCTGTACAGCAGCAGGATGAAGAGCAGGTTGCGCGTGCGTTTCGTGAAGTTGGCCGTTATGTCCTCGCCGTTCTTGTCGCGCACGACGAACTTGCCCAGAATGCTTATGCTGCCGCCTTTCGGCTCGTAGTATTTTTTCTTTTCCTTCTGTTCGGCCTCCTTCGGCTCTTCTTCCGCCTCGGGCGTGTGCTCCTCTTGTGCAGCCTGCACGGGCTTGTTGCGCCTGCGGCGTATGGCAATTAAGGCCAGCGTGACCGCCGCCACAGCCGCCAGCAGCACGATGTACGTTGACGTAGAGCCTTTGTCGGCGGCTGGCGCGGCCGCCGCCTCGGTGTAGTCGTCTTGCAGCGGCAGGTCGATTGATTCTATTATGACGTCGTGCTCGAGCGAGTTGAGCCTGTAGTTGGCCACTACGTATATCTTGTTCTCCTTTGTGCTGTGGTACATGTCCAGCGCCACGTCCTTGTAGTCGGGTATGCTTCCCGAGGCGTCGGTCACTATTTTCCACTTCGGCTCGTCAATCCATATTTTGATTATGCGGCCTCCCTTGTTGGTCGTGGCTGCGTAGAAGGTGTGGTCTTCGGGGTTGTAGAGCATCTCGCTGGCCAGCAGGAAGCTCGTCTGCTGTTCGCCGTCCGATGTCCATACGCTCTCGGCCTTCATCGTCTTGAGGTCGATGCGCGTAAGGTCGTAATAATAAGTATAGGGCAGTTCCTGTTCTCCCGTGGTGTTGCCGAAGCCTCCGAACACGTACAGGTGGCCGTCGGCCACGGCGGCTGCCGCGCCTGTGCGCGGTGTGATTTTCGGCGAGTATTCAAGCTCGCGTATGCTTCCCGTCACGGGGTTGATGCGGAACAGGTTGTTGTGGTACCGGTAGAAGCCGTATCCTCCGAAGGCGTAAGCCGCGGTGTCTGTGGCTACCGCCCATGTGTGGTTGAAGTATTTTGGCTCGTCTTCGGTAGGCGTGGCCTTGCTCCACGTGCCTGTGGCGAAGTCGAAGTGCGACACGGTGGCGTGCTCCGTGCTGTAAGTGTACAGGTCGCGGTGCGCGTCGTTGTATGCAATGTAGTTGGAGTATTCCATGGCGCGGTAGCCTCCGTTCACGCTTGTGTCCGATGTCTTGTGCGTCACGGGGTTGAATGTCTTTACCGTGTTGCCGTCTACGATGTAGAACACGTTGTCCGCCTGGCTGAACGTTATCTGCACCCTTTCCTTCGACTTGTACCTGAGCACCTTCTTCCACTTCGTGTGGTTGTCGAGTATCCACTGCCCGTTCCTGGCCGTCGCCGGCGCGTTCTGCAGGTCGTCGAAGCTCGTGTCGCCTTCATGCAGGCGCAAGTCCCAGTGGTACAGCTTCTTACCTCCGCCGCTGACGGTTATGTCGCGCACGTTGATTGGCGCCACGTCGACGTAGTTGGGGTCGTCGGTGTGCACGCCGAAGGCCACTGTCACCTCTGTTGTCTTGCTGAAGTCTGCGTTCACCGTGGCCTTTTTGCCGCGGTATTCATAGGTGAGCTTGTTGTTTTTCTTGTCGATTGTAAGGCTGGCCTTTATGCCGTCGCCGCCCGTGACGTTGCAGTCCAAGTAATAGATTTTCTTGTCCACCACTATGGCCGGGCGGTTGTCGTTGAGCTTCGGCATGGAGAATATAGCGTCGAAGTGCTGGCCGTCGTCGGTCTTCACGCACAGCACGTTGCCGAAGAAAGGCTCTCCCTTGCGCAAATCCATGGCGAACTCCACCTTTAGCCCGTCCTTCACGCCGATGGGCTTGCCGCCGTTGAGCGACAGCGTGGTGCGCTTCGCCACGGGTTGCGAGTGCGAGTTGAAGTATAGTCCGTCGTTAGCGGCCGGGCAGCCTGCGGCCCAGGCCATGAGCAGTGTCAGGCAGATTGCAGCCTTGATGTAAAAGTGTTTCATGTCAGGTCAGTAACGTTACTGATTGAATTGGTAGCTTGATTAATGTCATATGGCGGCGCGCGCTGTGCGGCGCGGACGTGTCCGCATGCCTGTGTGCGTGCAAATAGCCAATTGCAAAGGTATATAAAAAAGTTCTGATTTGTATGTTTTTTGCCGAAAAAGCGGCAAAGTGGCTCGCTTAATCGATTTTTAACCGTCTTTTAATCAGTATTTTCTGCGTATATTATGCACGGGTGGATAATTTTGCAACCGACATGAAAAGACATACCTTATACCTTTTATAAATGAAACATTTACATTATCTCTTCGTTAAGTCGGCCGCCGCCATCATGGCCGTCGCTCTCTCGGGGGCGGCCATGGCGGCGGACAAAACGCCGGTGGACTATGTCAACCCTTACATGGGCAACATCAGCCACCTGCTCGTGCCGACGTTCCCCACGGTGCAGCTGCCCAACAGCATGCTGCGCGTCTATCCCGTAAGGGCGGACTATACAGCCGACCAGCTGGGCGGACTGCCGCTCATCGTTACCCACCACCGCGAGCGCTCGGCCTTCAACCTGCAGGTGTACCAGGGCGACTTGGCGGCCGTAGGCTCGCGTCCTTCCGGCTATACGTATGACAACGAGCGGCTCAATCCGTATTCATATTCCGTATATCTTGACAGTGCCGAGGTCGATGTCGACTACGCCGTGTCGCACCAGGCGGCCATCTACCGCCTCGGCCTGCGCAAGGGCGGCAAGCCTTCATATATAATGTTAAGCTCGGCTGACGGGCGCATGGCCGCCAAGGGCAACGCCGTAAGCGGCTGGCAGAACCTTGACAAGCGCACGAAGGTGTACATACACGCCGAGTTTGACAAGACGCCGGCGGCCGTTTACGTTGTCAAGGACGGCAAGGCCGTGGCCGGCAGCGAGGCCGAGGGGCGCGGTGCGTGCCTCGCCGTCGAGATGCCCGGCGGATGCTCGAAGGTCAAGATGCGCTACGGCGTGTCGTTCATCAGCGAGGAGCAGGCCGCGCGCAACCTTGACAGGGAAATCCCCTCGTATGACTTCGCCGCGGTGAAGGCCGCCGGCCGCCGCGCGTGGAACGAGGCGCTGGGCCGCATCGAGGTGGTAGGCGGCAGCCGTGAGGACAAGGAAGTGTTCTACACATCCATGTACCGCTACTACGAACGGCAGATTTGCATGAGCGAGGACGGCCGCTATTACAGCGCGACCGACGGCCGCGTGCACGACGACGGAGGCCGTCCCTACTATACCGACGACTGGGTGTGGGACACTTACCGCGCAGCCCATCCGCTGCGTGCGCTGCTCGAACCCAAGAAGGAGGCCGACATAGTGAACTCTCTCGTGACGATGGCCGTGCAGGGCGACAGCCTCTGGATGCCTACGTTCCCCGAGTCGACGGGCGACTCGCGCCGAATGAACTCCAACCACGGCGTGGCCGTAGTGGCCGACGCTCTGTGCAAGGGCATCACCGCCTTCGACGTGGAGACGGCCTACCGCGCCTGCATAGGCGGCATATACTACAAGTCGCTCGCCCCCTGGTCGGGAACAAACCCGGGCGGATGGCTCAACCGCTTCTACATAAAGCACGGCTACATACCCTCGCTCCGTCCCGGAGAGAAGGAGTGGCTGCCCGACGTCAACCCCGGCGAACGCCGCCAGCCCATCGCCGTTACGCTGGGTACGGCTTACGACGAGTGGTGCCTCTCGCGCATAGCCGGCTACCTCGGCAACAAGAAAGACCAGGCCAAGTACGAGCGCCGCTCGCTCAACTACCGCAACGTGTACAATCCCGAGACGCGCTTCTTCCACCCGAAAGACTCGTCGGGCAACTTCATCAGTCCGCTCGATTACGCCTTCGACGGCGGCATGGGCGCGCGCGACTACTACGGCGAGAACAACGGCTGGGTGTACCGCTGGGACGTGCCGCACAGCATTGCCGACCTCATCAGCCTGCACGGCGGCGCGGAGCAGTTCAACGCCGACCTCGACCAGACGTTCCGCGAGCCGCTGGGGCGCAGCAAGTTCGAGTTCTACGCCATGATTCCCGACCATACAGGCAACGTGGGCCAGTTCTCGATGGCCAACGAGCCGTCGCTCCACATACCTTATCTGTATAACTATTCAGGCCGTCCGTGGATGACGCAGAAGCGCGTGAGGAAACTGCTCGACGAGTGGTTCCGCTCCGACCTGATGGGCCTTCCGGGCGACGAGGACGGCGGCGGCATGTCGGCCTTCGTGGTGTTCTCGATGATGGGCATATACCCGGTCACCCCCGGCCTGCCCGTCTACAACATAGGCAGCCCCGTGTTCCCGCTGGTGAGAATCCATCTTGACGGCGGCGGCGTGTTTGAAATCGAGGCTCGCGGGGCGTCGCGCGACAACAAGTACATACAGTCGGCACGGCTCGACGGCCGCGAGTGGTCGAAGCCCTGGCTGACCCACAGCGACGTGAAGGACGGCGGACGGCTCGTGCTCGAGATGGGCGACACCGCCAACAAGCAGTGGGGCGCGCGCCCGGAGGACGCTCCGCCGTCGGGAGTAAGCATCAAATAAACATCTTCATAAACCATTAGACAATCAATGACTTGCGAAAGGCCGTCTTTTACATGATGAAAGACGGCCTTTTACGTTCCCGTTGACGGCCTTTTGCACCGCAATTCACGGCCTTTCGCATTGCGGCAGGATGCAGCCTCGTGTTTCGGGAAAGTGTTAAATGTCTTGGAAATACGATTAATTGTCGATTTATGCGAATTTTAATTGTGTGTTTAATCCCGATTTTACGCTTTTTTATTTGAGGCAATATAATTTTGCGGTAGTTTAACAATCATGGACGCATTACCTTTAAAACCAAAAGATTTATTAATTAACGACAAAATCTCTAATTTATGAAAAAACTCTTATCAGAAACGTGTAGACGGAGATTAGGCGCGGCCATAGCCATGCTGCTGCTCTTCGTGTGCGCGGTGTCGGCGCAAAACAAGCGCATCGCCGGCTCTGTTGTCGACGGCAACGGCGACCCGTTGCCGGGCGCCACGATATCAGTCGTTGGCAATAAAGACCTTGGGACGACAACCGACATCAACGGAAAGTTCTCAATCGACGTGCCGCAGAACGCCGTCTTGCAGTTCAGCTTCATCGGCTACAAGCCGCATCAGGTAAGGGCGCAGGCGGCCAACGACCACATGAGCATAATGCTCACCGAAGACTCGCAGGAGCTTGACGACGTCGTAGTGACCGCACTCGGCATCAGCCGCGAGGCCAAGTCGCTCGGTTATGCACGGCAGAGCGTCGACACAGAGTCGCTGCTCGACGCGCGCGACGCCAACCTGCTCAACAGCTTGAGCGGTAAGGTATCCGGCGTGAACATCATCTCGAACGGTGGCCCGATGGCTTCGACCCGTGTCGAAATCCGCGGTAACAACTCTATTACAGGTAACAACCAGCCGCTCTACGTTGTCGACGGTGTGCCAATTATGAACGACATGGGTGAGTCTGGCGACCTCGACTACGGTAACCCGGCATCGTTCATCAGCCCCGACGACGTCGAGTCAATCGAAGTCCTCAAGGGTGCGAACGCGGCAGCACTCTACGGTTCAGAGGCTGCCAACGGTGTAATCCTCATCACCACGAAGAAGGCTTCCCAACGTCCTGGCCTCGGCATTTCTTACGACTATAACATGCAGTTCTCCTTCCTGCGTGAATATCCTACTTACCAAAATGTCTACGGAACAGTGTCAGCTATTAATTTCGGTGCAGCTGATGCGTACAACCGCTATAATGGAAATGATGAAGGTAAGAACGGTTACGGTTACAATTCCGACCTTCCTTATGGCATATATGTCTACAACTGGAAGAACAACGACCAGCGTTCTTGGGGATTGCCCATGCTTGGCTTCGACGTAGTAGGACGTAACAACGAAATACGTAGTTATTCACCGGCAAAGAAGTCTATAACCGACATGTATGAGACTGGTATGCAAATTACCAATAGTGTATCTATTGACAAGGTATTCAATGGTGCTGCCATCCGTCTTAGCTATACAGGCACGATATATGACGGTATCCTCAAGAACTTCAACGACATGAAGCGTCACAACTTCAGTGCTAACGCAAATGCGCAGTTGGCAAAATGGCTGAGCTTCGACATGTCGCTCAACTATCAGCTCGAGGATGTTGACAATCGTGACTTCAAGGGCGACTCTAACCGTAACCCGTTGCGTGCCGTGATGAACATGCCTCGTGATGCGACCTTGGACGAGCTTCTGCCTTATAAGAGGGAAGACGGTTCACCTTATACATATGGTGCGGCTAACTTCTACAATCCTTATTGGTTGCTAAATGAGTGTACCAACGCTGACGACCGCAACGCATTCCGCGGCATCCTTACGTTCAACATCAAGCCTTTCAAGGGTTTCACACTCCGTCTGCGCGGAGCTATGGAGCGCATCAACAAGAAGGGTTGGAAGTTTGACAACTATTATACAATGTGGGACATCGACGGCCGTTATGAATTGTTTAACGAGTCGTCAAAGAACGACCAGTTCGAGGCTGTGGCCATGTATAATACCAACTGGGATAACGGCTTGTCGCTTAATGCAAGCTTGGGAGCTTCAATGCAGAAAAACAGTTGGGACAAGGTTACAAACGTTGTCAATTCTCTTGCGGTACCTGACAATATATCATTGTCTAACAATGCGTCTATCGTAACAGCCACACAGGGACACAGCGGCAAGGAGAAGCAGGGTGTGTTCGGAACGGTGTCTCTTGGTTGGAAGGGTGCTTACATCGACGGTAGTTTCCGTAATGACTGGTCGAGTACATTGCCTATGAACAACAATTCTTATTTCTACTGGTCTGCAAGTGGCGCTTGGGTGCTTACGGATATGTTCCCGAAAATCAAGAACAAGGTGCTTTCGTTTGCCAAGTTGCGCGGTTCTTACGCAAAGGTAGGTAATGATGCCGGTTTCGACCGCTTGTATGACGGTTACAGCTATGGCGGCATATTCCGTACCAACATGGCTTGGTTCACAGGTGATAATACACGAAAGAACCCCAACCTGAAACCTGAGACCACAACCTCTACCGAGGTCGGCACCGAGCTTCATTTCCTTAATGACCGCTTGACATTGGACGTTACATATTATTCAAAGTCTACACGCGACCAGATTTTGGATGCGCAGCTCTCTTACCTCTCCAACTATCAGCGAGTGGTAATTAACTCTGGCGAGATAACCAACAAGGGTTGGGAGCTTTCTATATCTGGAACGCCTGTCAAGACGAAGAATTTTGAGTGGCGCACCACTCTCAACTGGTCGAAGAACAACTCAATGGTAGAGTCGCTTCCCGACGGTGTAGACAAGATACAGATAGGTAGCGGAATGTATGACACGAGGACATATGCCGAGGTGGGCAAGCCTTTCGGTGTTATGTATGTCAATACTTTCAAGCGTGACGAGGAAGGACATATACTCTGTACGGCTGACGGTTCGCCGATGGAAGGTTCTGAGCAGAAATGTCTTGGTACGGTACAGGCAGACTGGCGAGGCGGTTGGCAAAACACTTTCCGCTACGGCAATCTCTCCGCTTCCATTATGATTGACTTCCAGAAGGGCGGCAAGTTCCTTTCGCAGACAAGCGTTCTTGGAGCTACTGACGGCCAGACCATCCAGTCGCTCTACGGTAGGGACTGGCAGTTGTTCTCGCGCAAGATTCTTAACGAGAATGATGACGAGCGCAAAGGATTCCTTAGTGCTTCTGACGCAATGACAAATGCGGCATATTCACAGGTCTATCCAGACTGGGCGCGTCCGAAGGGTGTACAGCTTGAGAACTGCGTTTATGACGAGAGCGCAGGCCCGGAACTGGCAGGCAAGCCTGTAACCGGCGCATGGGCTACTCCGGAAAACTACTGGCTGCACTATACACGCCGCAACATCGAGCGTTTCGTTTACGATGCTTCATACATAAAGCTGCGTGAAATCACGGTAAGCTACGACTTCCCGAAGAAGTGGTTTGCTAAGACTCCTATTCGTTCTCTCAGGCTTTCTGCCGTAGGCCGTAATGTTGCAACGCTGTTCAGCAATAGCCCGAAGGGTCTCGACCCACAGTCTACCAGTACTACAGGCAACGCACAGGGTTACGAGCGAGGCTTCAACCTACCCGAGGCTACATACGGATTTGACATAAAGGTTACTTTCTAAATATAAAGATATGAAACTGAAACATAAAATATTTGCGTTGATGGCCGTGGCCGGTGTTGTTACAAGCTGTACCGACGGCTTCGAGACTGTCAACCAAGACCCCAACAAAATTTATGAGGTCGACGTTCAGAGCATTCTGCCTGGTACGGTCTACCGCACAATGAACGTCATTAGTGAGACTAACTATAACCGCCTGTGGAGTTATGGACGTCAAGTGGTTGTTGTTGCGTTCCAAAAGGAATGGGGCGAGAAGGGTGACGGCATTTACCGCCAATATTATGTCGAGATACTTCGTGACATCAAGGCTCTTGAGAAAGCTACCAATGACGACCCGGCAAGGCCTAACACTAATGCCATAGCAAAGACATGGAAGGCTTTTGTCTATTATCAGCTGCTCTCTCTTTATGGGCCTGTAGGGCTTACAAAAGCCGACTTTGATGACATGTCCAAGCGCGAGTTTTATTACGATTCGGAGGAGACAGCTTACTACGAAATTCTTGATGACCTTGACAAGGCTGTGGAGCTATTTGACCCTGACAGCGAGGACAGGCTTGCACGCGACCCTGTATATGGGGACGGAGGTGAGAGCGACATAGAAAGATGGCGTAAGCTTGCCAATACGTTGCGTTTGGAAATTGCGATGAACATTCAGAACATCAACGAGGAAAAGGCACGTGAGTACGCTGCCAAGTCAATGGCTCATGAAGATTGGCTGTTCTCTTCACTTGAAGACGCATTCGCACCGAAGTACGGTACGGTCGACGGTGTAGACTGTTCCTATTATTATACGCGAATGAACAAGAACGAAATCATCACAAAGAACAACTACGGCAACATCCCGTCAATGAACGAATACTTTGCCGTGTATATGTTCTCTTACAACGACCCGCGTATGGAGGTTTACTTCCGTCCGTCAAATTACTTTAACGACGACGAGGACGCCGTACCATACCAAATGGAAGATGTCATTACAAGGGCGCATGACTGTGATGTAAGCGAATGTACAGCAGACGAGCGTGCCGAGCACTTGCAGCAGATGGCGGAAGGTCATTCTCTCCGTGATTCTCTCCGCGTGCTTTACGCCATTCCTTATGTGCCGACGGCTGACGGTCCTGGTTCTAGAAGGCCGTTTGGCTGGTTGGTAGAGAAGGACCCGACCGACCCGAATGGTACATTGGATAAGAAAGACCCGTTGACAGCTAACGACCTTCAGCGTTGTTACATCAATGAGCGCTTCTATCAAATGGATATCAACCTGCCACTTCTGCGCTGGTGCGATGCCTGCTTCCTTGCAGCCGAGGCCAGTGTGAAGTTCGGACTTGGCTCGAAGACGGCGCAGCAGTATTATGAGGATGGCATCCGTGCTTCGTTCGAAGAGTGGGGCATCAGCGGCAGTGTTGACGCTTACATGAACCAGCCCGGCATACAATGGGGCACGAGCCGCCTTGACGCGTTCGATGATACACGCCGCCTTATGAACGGAAATATCGACGGCGCGAACGGCGACGAGGGCAAGCTGGAGCAGATTTACAAGCAGCGTTGGTTCGCCGACTTCCTCGACGGATATTCAGCATGGCGTATGGAACGTCGTACCAGGGCGTTGAACCTGCCGCCGTTCTTCCATAACGGTTCGGAGGCTTTTGAGGAGGGTGGCAATGTTTACTATGCTTATCCTGAGCGTCTTTACTTCCCTGATGCGGAGCGTACCACCAACGTCAACGCTTATTATGATGCAATAGACATACTTCAGTCAAACAGCCCGGAGCCGAATGATGCTCGTTGGGGTGACAATGTGTACACCGTATTGCAGTTTGCAAAGCCTGTGCCTAACAAGGCGGAGACCATTGCACGTTACGAAAGTATGTCTTACGTTGACTTCAATATGGATATGCAAGCCCACAAGTATGGTGACACTTATGAGGACTTGGTGCGCGCAGCACGCGAGAAGACTGGTATAACAGACAATGACGAGGAAGCCTTGACCGAAGCCTTCTGGTTTGAAATCAGGCAAGAAATAGGCACTTATGTTGTAGAATGATAAATTATAAAAAGATATGAATACTAAAATAATCAGAATATTGGGCTTTGCGGCCATTACATTGGGCTTTGCTTCATGTTCTCCATCTGACGAAGGCCCTTCGGTTGAGGACTACTTCCTTAACTATGATATTCCGCAAATCAATCCATCGTCGGACATCCCGGTTGGAGTTTTCTACTCCGACCTGGGCACCAACGGTATTGACGACAAGTATTATCAGAAGCTTATCGGCGAGTACGACGCTGATGCTGCGTATCCGCAGCTGTGTCCTAATGTCCGTCCTGTGCTCGGACGTTACGCCATGGATTTGAACAACTCTAATGCAGTGCCGTTGTTCCAACAGCATATAGACTGGGCCAACGAGGCAGGCATCGACTTCTTTATCATGCCGCAAATCAACGAGGACCAGAACCAGTACAATCACTTGAGCCCCCATGCGGTTGACTTTGTCAATTACATGGAAGGTTTGCATGTCAATTCTTATGGCATGATGAAGTGGGGCAACCTTAAGTATTGTGTCAGCGTAGAATTGAACAATTTTACCAGTGGCTTGTCAAATCAGAACCCGATAGAGAGCGTTGACCTTGACGCCAACGGCGTGTCGCAGCGTGAGGAGCGTCTGTACACTTACTTCAAGGGTCTTGGCGAGCGTTTCTTCATCAATGATTCGCTTTACTATTATGTTGACGGTAAGCCGCTTGTAGTGCTTCTCAATCCCAAGAACCTTTATTCAAAGGACACCAAGCAGCTTTACCAGAACCTTCGTGACACAGTGTTCAAATATACAGGCAAGGAGATGTACATCGTGGCACGTCAGGACAAGTGGTCGCCGTCGGCACGTTACATAAATACCTTTATAGGTGGCGGCGTGGACGCTGTGTACATGGACAATATGTTCGATACCACAGACTTTACGCTTCAACATCTTGGTTGGGCGCAGTGCATAGACCAGAATTACCAGTACAACCGCCAGTACATCAAGGAGAACTACGGTATTGATTTCATTCCGGCCATCTGCCCGTCGTTCGTGCGTTGGGTAAGGCAAAACACTACTACGGAGTTCTACAACTATCCGCCTGTTTACTACGACAAGGAGCTGTTCACCGATATGTGTAATGTGGCGAAGATGAACCTTGGTGACAACCGCATCGTGTTCATCGATGGTTTCAACAAGTGGGACTACGGAAACGCCATGGAACCGTCAGACCCCAACTACGGCAACGGCTACGGAATGGAAATACTCGACATTGTAAGACAACAATTCAAGGTTAGATAAAAACTGATTATCATGAAAACATTAGAAAACATAATAAAGACGGGGATGCTCTGTTTTGTCGGGATTACAGCGCTGGTGACAGCCTGCAGCGACGACGAGACAATCTCCAAGGAGCCTGACCTGCCGGTAACGTCGGTCACGGAGCTTACCGTACACAAGCCGCTTGAAGGCGAGCATACGTTCAGTTTCTCGTCAGTGGGCAACCAGGCGCAGCAATTGCTCTTCAGTACGCCGTACGACTGGCAGATTGAAGTGTTGAACCCTGACAGCACGGATTTGTCATGGCTTACATTGTTCGACCGTGCAGGCCATGGCGGCGACAGCCTCTCAGTATGGGTGGCGGCCGCGCAGAACGAGAAGTATGAGGACCGCCGCGTAACGTTCTACCTGAAGTCGGGCGAGCAGACGCAGGAGTTCGAGGTGTTCCAAAGCCAGCTCAACGCCGTGCTCATTACCGACCCGAAGGCGTTTGAGAACCTGTCTTGCGACGAGCACATCATGCCGTTGGCCTTTGACACCAACGCTGGCGAGACTACGGTAGAGATTGACGGCGGCGCGGCTGGTTGGATAAGCGTAGACGACGGCACACGCGCCATGGAGCGTGACACCGTGTGGCTGCACATCAATGAGAACACAAGTTTCACCGTGCGCACAGGAAAGGTTACCATTACCTCCAACGCCGACGAGAACATTTTTGCCGAACTGATGGTTTACCAGTACGGACAGGCCAAGCCGGTAATAAACGTTACCAATCCTGAAAGCTTTGCCAACATCTCCAACGAGGGTGCTGAAATACCTATCGAACTTGCTCTTGAGAATGTTGCAAGCATAGAGCAGCTTACCCTCGAAATACCAACGGCCGACGCAAGTTGGCTCTATTGGAGCTACAACGATGATTATACGGGTATTGTACTTTATGTAGACCCCAACCAGGGAGGCTCGCGTTCTACGACGATATCGGTATGCGCGAAGGCCGACCACAGCATAGCTGACGAGATAGAAGTGTCGCAGGAGGCTGCCGACGGCATCACCGTTATGATAACCAACAAGGAAGACCTGCGCGAGCAGTTTGATGCTGAAGGCGCTACGTTCAGCGTCAAGTACCAGTCGCTTGTCGACGAGGTCGAGGCCAAGGTAGTAGGCGTTGACGGGCAGCCCGTTGACTGGATTCACGTTGACAACCTTCTGACCAATCAGGCTATCGTAACCTGTGAACCCAACCCTGACATGACTGCGCGTCTTGCCAACATCAAGCTCTTCCCTAAGGGCGACGAGGCTCACGCCGACGTTGTTACCGTGACCCAGGCTCCGTCCACAGTACTCGTTGTTGAAGGTTCGTTGAAGGAGAGCATTGAAAGGATGATAGAACAGCATGTTTTCTCTGACTGGCAGCACGTAACGTCCCTCGAACTGGCCGGGCAGCTTAGCGATGCCGACTGGAACCTGCTTAAGACCATGTGTACGAAAGGCAACGCGGAGAAGTACAACTTGCAGACGCTCAACCTCGAGAAGGTTACCAACACCACGATGAAGGAAAAGGCGTTTTCGGAGTGCGACTTGCTGAAGAGCATCACGTTCCCTGGTAATCTTGAATACTTGCCTGTCGAGGTTGTCGGCGGATGCGACGAGCTGACATTTGCTGATGTTCCAAGTGCTGTCTACATCGACCATCATGCTTTCAAGAACTGCTTGAAACTCAAGGAAGTGTGGTTGCCAAAGAACCTTAAGTACTTGTATGGTTATGTGTTTGACAATATCAAGGAGTCGCTTACTGATATTTATCTGCGTTCAAAGCCTGTACAGTGCATGGAAGTTGTACGAGATTCAGGTTCTGGCTCTAAGCGTACATGGTGTACGGTATTCAAGGACGACCAGCATAAGAAGTCAAGAATACACGTTCCAAACGAATATATTGACATGTATCGTGAGCCTGACCCACAGAATTGTGAGTCGTTATATCTTGCCGACTTGTTGAAGAGTCTTACGGCTACCGACCCTGGATGGATAGAATCAACCCCAGAGGAGGATTACAAGCATTCAGGTATTCTGAAAGACAGGTTCAGATGGACTAACGCCTCGACCCAACTTATTGGTGATGTTGAGGATTATAAGTAAGATTTAATAAGTGTATGGATAAGTGTTGGTGATGGGAGACAGGCGCAGGCCTGCATTGGCTTGTGCCGTGTCTCCCTGTTTTTACTGGCATTTTCCAGTCCTTTTAATGAAATAACCCCGTGACGCAGTTGCGGATTTGCTTTTGAGGACAACCTCTGGATAAAGTATGTAATTCTTAAGAGGCGGCATACAGCATTGTAAAAGGCCGTCTTTTAGCAACCAAAAGGCCATCTTTTGCAACGCGAAAGACGGCCTTTTGCAAAACGTTGGAAATCAATTCGTTAAAAAGTTTGTAGCAGATTAGCACATGAAAAGCATTTTCCTATTGTCCTGCCTGCTCCTTGCCCCCTCCTTCGCCTTGGCCGGCAAGTACAAGGGCAAGCCTTACAAGCAACACAACGTGCCGTGTACCGTCGAGGCCGAGGACTACGACCTTGGCGGCGAGGGCACGGCCTTCCATTATAAGAACAACTCTTCGGGCGACCGGCGCGCCTACCGCCTCGACCCTGTCAACCTTGCCTCGGGCGGCAGCGGCATTGTTTTGGGCGGCAACGACGACGGCAACTGGACGTGCTACACCGTCAACGTCAAGGAGAGCGGCATGTACTCGGTAGCCACGGTGTGCTCGTCGGGCGTTGACAACGGCCGCTTCGAGCTGCGCGTTGACGGCGGGCAGATGTGCCGCGTGCAGCGCGTGCCCGGCCGGGGGTGGGACAAGTACGCCCCCGTGACCGTCGACGGCATACCCTTGAAGAAGGGCAGGCACGTGCTCCAGTGGTACACCTACGGCGGCATGAACGTCGACAAGTTCGTCATTACGCGCACCGGCGACTACGTTAAGGGTGCGCTGCCCGGCCGTTTCGACTACGATTACCCCATGACGCAGGCCTTCGGCCACAACCCCCTGTTCTTGTCGTTCCCCTCGCAGATGTACGGCAGCCCCTTCACGGGCAACCTCTACACCGCCGACCCCACGGCCCGCGTGTGGCACATCGACGGCCGTGACGTGCTTTATGTCTATGCTTCGCACGACATGGAGCCAGCGCGCGGCTGCGACCGCATGGACCGCTACCACGTGTTCTCCACCGAGGACATGGTCAACTGGACCGACCACGGCGAAATACTGAACGCCGACGACGTGCGCCGTCAGACGGGCATAGGCACCGAGGGCTTCATGTGGGCTCCCGACGCGGCCTATAACCCGAAGGACGGGCTGTACTACTTCCTCTTCCCCCACACCGAGAAGGCCACCCAGTACGGCGACGACGAGGACCTCTGGCGCATGTTCATGGCCACGGGCAAGAACCCCGCAGGGCCGTTCAAGGTGAAGGGTTACATACCGGGAGTGCCCAGCACAATCGACCCCTGCATCTTCATCGACGACGACGGCAAGGCTTACGTCTATGCCGGTGGCGGCGGCAAGGGCTGCTGGGGCGGCAAGCTGAAGGACGACAACTGGCTTGAGCTGGAGCAGGGCATGAAGCCCATGGAAGGCATCAACCGCGACTTCCACGAAGCTCCGTTCGTCTTCAAGAAGGACGGGCGGTATTACCTCACCCATTCAGACAACAACCCCAACGACCTTGGCGGCAACAACCTCATGTATGCCGTGTCTGACTCGCCCCTCGGGCCGTGGAAGGACATGGGCGTATATATGCGTCCGCACGGCCACGAGACGGCTCACGGCAGCGTGGTGGAGTACAAGGGCAAGTGGTACCAGTTCTACCATACCGCCGACTACAGCGGAGCGGGCAACCTGCGCTCGGTATGCTTCGACGAACTGACGTTCACCCCCGACGGCCGCATCAACATCGTGCGCACGTGGGGCATGCCCAAGGGCGGACTCCTGCCTATGCTCATGCCCGGCAAGCGGCTCACCTTGCAGGCCGAGGACTACAACGACGGCGGCTTGCAGACGGCTTGGTTCAAGCGTCCCGACAACCAGACGTTCACCCTGGGCGACGCAAAGTTCGGCCAGATGAGCGTCAAGACCGACGGCGCAGCATCCTACATAGCCTCGATGGAGCGCGGAGAGTGGGCACGCTACTCGTTCTTTGTAGCCGACGAAGGCACGTACCGCGTCACCATACGCATGCGCAACGCCGGCGGCGGCGAGGCCAAGTTCCGCCTCGGCGTTGACGGATACTGGACTGAGCGCAACGAACTCTCTGTCGGCACGCCTGCCGGAGAGTGGGGCGACACGGTCGTCAAGAACGTAAGGCTCACCCCGGGCGAGCACTACATAGAGTGGCGCGGCGCACGCGGAACGGTCGATGTGGACTGCATTTTGATAGAAGCCGACAATTGACGGGGCAGGGGCGGCCGCGGCTACTGCCGCCGCGCGGTCTGCCAACGACGGCAAAACGCAGTGCGAAAGGCCGTGTATTGCAGTGTAAAAGACCGTCTTTTGTAGGCCGAAAGGCCGCGTTTTGCAAAGCTCTGGCTGTCAAACCGTTACCGGTCGTACCGATAGTGTGTTTTTAACCAATGATATATAATTAAAAGAATATTGACTTATGAAACTTAAACTTACCGCGTTCCTCGCCGCGGCGGCGTTGCTTGCGCCTGTCGCCTTGTCGGCGCAGGACGCTTACCAGAACGACTTTTCAGACCCGGCGGCGACGCTCGCCGTCACGGGTACGGGCACGTGCTCCGTGGCCGACGGCGTGCTCCGCGCCAAGGACGCGTATGCGGTGTTCGGCGGAAACGAGTGGAAAGACTACGAATTCTCGTTCCGCGCACGCGCCCCGAAGACGGCGGAGCAGGTGCAGATTTGGGCGGGTTTCCGCACGTATAACCGCTTCGACCGCTACGTGGTGGGCATCAAGGGCGGCCTTCAGGACGACCTTTACCTCATGCGCACGGGCTACATGGGGCTTGACGAGTTCCTCGGCGTGCGCAAGCTGGGCTTCCATCCCGTGCCGGGAGAGTGGTACAGGCTGCGCGTGCAGGTGGCCGGAGGCCGCATCCGCGTGTTCGTCGGCGACGGCGAGAAGCCGCTCATCGACGTTGAGGACAAGAACTCCGGCCTCGCGCCTACGGGCGGCGTGGCTCTCGGCGGCGGCTGGCTCGACACCGAGTATGACGACCTTCAAGTGCGCCCGTTGCCTGCCGACTTCTTCAAGGGCGTGAAACGCGCCGAGTATGACGGCCGCATGAACGCGCAGCAGAAGGAGGAAAAGCGCGTTAAGGAGCGTGCGCAGTACGCCCCGAAGCGGCTCGCCGCGCTGGCCGACGGCCGCACCGAGCTGTCGCTTGACGGCCAGTGGCTCTTCATGCCGGAGTATCAGATGAAGGACGAGGCCAAGGCCGTGAGCGCGGCGACGCCCGATGAGGACTGGCACGTGATGACCGTGCCCGACTTCTGGACGCCCATACGCATCTGGCTTCACGGCGAAACGATGCCCACGCCCAACGGACATGAGGCGAAGGGAGTGTCTGACACGTACTTCCAACAGGAGTCTGACCGCTGCGAGAACTACACGTTCGACTACCGCAGAACCGGCGCGGCGTGGTACCGCCAGTGGCTGGAGCTGCCCGGGGACATCGAGGGCAAGAAGTTCGTCCTTAGTTTCGACGCAGTGTCGAAGATGTGCGACGTGTACGTGAACGGACAGAAGGCAGGCTCGCACATAGGCATGTTCGGCGCGTTCGAGGTGGACGTTACCGCCCTTGTCAGGCCCGGGCGCAACCTCATCGCGCTGAAAGTGGTGCGCGACATAAAGGGCGCGGCGGCGCAGACCAGCGACGCTATGGAGAACTACTACTCGTCGGTGCGCAAGGACATTGCCGCCAACAAGGACGACAAGCAGGCCAACCAAGAGGTCTTGACGGACATTCCCCACGGCTTCTACGGCGACAACCCGGCCGGAATATGGCAGCCGGTGAAGCTCGTAGTGACCGCCCCCGTCAAGGTGGAGGACGTGTTCATAAAGCCCACGTTGCAGGGAGCGGAGTTCGACGTGACGGTAAGCAACGCCTCGAAGAAGAACCGCAAGCTCGACATCAGTGTGCGCATCACCGACAAGCAGGACGGCAGCCTGCTCTACGAGGGCACTCTCCTGGCCAAGCAAAAGCTCGGCAAGGGAGCGCGGCAGACGCTGACCTGCGCCGTAGACGGACTTAAACCGAAACTTTGGGAGCCGTCGTCGCCCAACCTGTACGACTTTACGTTCAGCGTTGCAGACGGCAAGGACGTTATAGACCAAACTACTGTTACTTCAGGCTTCCGCACGTTCGAGGCCCGCGGCGACGGCTACCTTTACCTTAACGGGCGCAAGTTCTGGCTGCGAGGGGGCAACCACATTCCCTTCGCCCTTCGCCCGAACGACCGCGAACTGGCCGACAAGTTCATGCAGCTGATGCGCCAGGGCAACGTCAACGCCACGCGAACGCACACCACTCCGTGGAACCAGCTGTGGATGGACGCCGCCGACCGCAACGGCATAGCCGTCAGCTTCGAGGGCACATGGTCGTGGCTGATGATACACTCCACGCCCATACCCAATGCGTCGACGCTGAAGCTGTGGCACGACGAGTGGCTGCAAGTGATGAGGAAGTTCCGCAACCACCCCTCGCTCGTGTTCTGGACGGTCAACAACGAGATGAAGTTCTACGACCTTGACGCCGACAAGGAGCGCGCCAAGGAGAAGTTCCGCATCATCTCCAACACAGTGAAGGACATGCGCCAGGTAGACCCCACGCGCCCCGTCAGCTTCGACTCCAACTACATGCGCCGCAGCGGCGTAAGGCGTTTTGGCGAGGACTTCATCGCGACGGTTGACGACGGCGACATTGACGACAACCACGCTTACTACAACTGGTACGACTACTCGGTGTTCCGCTTCTTCAACGGCGAGTTCCAACGCGACTTCAAGACCCCCGGCCGACCGCTGATTAGCCAGGAGATGAGCACCGGCTACCCCAACGCCGAGACCGGCCACCCCACGCGTTCGTACCAGCTAATCCACCAGAACCCGTATTCGCTCATAGGATATGAGGCATACGACTGGGCCAACCCGGCCTCGTTCCTCAAAGTGCAGTCGTTCATCACGGGCGAGCTGGCCGAGGCCCTGCGCCGCACATGCCCCGAGGCGTCGGGCATAATGCACTTCGCCTACATGACGTGGTTCCGCCAGTGCTACGACAAGGACGGCATACAGCCTTATCCTACGTACTTCGCCTTGCAGCGTGCGTTGCAGCCCGTGCTCGTCAGCGCCGAACTGTGGGGGCGCAACCTCTACGCAGGCGAGCCTCTGAAGACGCGCGTCTACGTGGTGAACGACGACGAGGCAGGCCGCGACCTCGGCCCGATGACCTTGACGTGGAGTTTCACAGATGCCGACGGCAACGTGCTCTCACGCGGCATCGAGGCTTTTCCTGCGGTCAAGTATTATGGCCGCGAGTACATCGAGCCGAACATCACCGTGCCCGAGACGCTGCCCACGCCGCGCGTGGACGGCAAGCTGCGCCTGGAACTCTTTGACAATGGACGCAGAATATCGGCCAACGAGTACGACCTGCTGCTGGCAACGCGCCAGTGGAGCGCGGTCGATGCGCCCAAGGACAAGCGCATCGTAGTGCTCGGCGACGCGCAGACAACGGCCTCGCTTGCCGCCGCAGGCGTTGAGGCGGAGGCCGCTACCGGCGTCAGCGACCTTATCAAGAAGGCCGGAAAGACAGGCATCGCGGTGCTTTCCGCTCTCCCGGAACTCCCAGCCGACCAAGCCAAAGCCCTGCGCAACTACATAGCCAAGGGCGGAAGGGTGCTCATGCTGGGCTGCAAGGAAGCCGCAAAGGCCGTCTTCCCCGAGTATATCACCAGCTGGATTAACCCCACCGAGGGCGACATCGTCGTCATGGAACGCAGCGACGCGCCTGTGTTCAGCGGTCTCGGGCCGCTCGACCTGCGCTACTTCAACAACAACCTGCGCGAGATGCCGCGTGCATGCAACGCCACGCTCAAGGCCGTGCGCCACGCGAACGTGACCGAACTGGCCGGCCAGATGAAAATCCATGCCTATATAGACGGCGGCAAGCCCGAGGACCGCATCGCCAAAATAGAGTCGATGCGCGGACTTACGATGCTGCAAGTAGCCGACGGCCGCGGCCGTGCCATCGTCTCGACGATGTGTACGGAGAAAGCTCCGACCGACCCTGTGGCCGCCCGACTGCTGGCAAACATGCTCTGCGAGCTGGCAAAGTAATGGTAATCATATTTTCCAAGCGCCGTCTTCCGTCCGTCGGGAGGCGGCGTTTTTTTCTGTCGGAATTTAATATAACGTGAGTTCGACATAACTTCTATTTTTCACAAACAGCGGAAACTCCCTACAAAGGATGGTTTCTTATACCGAATTCACGAATATAAAGATTTGCAATCCGCTCAAATTACACTGTCATGAGATAAATGTATGGGCATGTGCGGATTGCAAATCCGCAATTAGAAACCGCCGGATTGCAAGTCCGGCGGAACAAATGCTTTCATTAATAAAGATTTTATTTCATCCAACAGGTTTGCGGACGAACTGCGAAAGGGATTCATCCGCAAATCTGTTGGATGTATGTGTACGTTAACTCCCGTCCCCGAAGGGGGCGAACTATGCTTAACCGCATGTGTAGTGACCGTAGGGAACGGAACTTGCGGTAAGCCGAAAGCAATTCAAACGTCCCCGAAGGGGGCGAACAATAGGCAGCTATTCGCCCTCTTCGAGGACGAAGTTATTAGCGCATACCTACCGCAAGTTCCGCTTCGCTACACATGCGGTTAAGCATAGTTGGACATCTTCGATGCCCTGCTGCGCTTTGTTGCTATCTAACAGGTTTGCGGATGAACTGCGAAAGGTGGTCTTTTACATGACAAAAGGCCGTCAATTGCACGCTGAAAGACGGTCTTTTAGCATGCAAAAGACCACCTTTCGCCAACGCGCTGGCTGCCAGCCACTTGCATGCGTGCCGCTTCCCTCGCCGAAAAACGGCGCGCGGACGACATAAAAACACGATTAAGCGAATTTTAACCACGCGGTTAATAAGCGATTAACACGTTTGTTAATCGTGCGCGCGTATCTTTGCCCACATCGGAAACCTGAACTAAGTATTAACTAAAAACAAAACTATCATGAAACAATCTTTACATTTAACAATCGCGTCTGCCGCCATGCTGATGGGCTTCGCCTACACCGCTTCGGCAGAAAACCAGACCGTCACGGATGCCGCCGGTCTGAAGGCCGCCATCGAGCAGGCTGTAGATAATGATGTAATTACCGTTAATGGAACCATCAAACTTGATGAGAAGATTGCAATAAGCAAGAAAATCATCACTATTGAAGGAGGTGTGATTGACGGTCAGAACAAGACCCTTTTGTTCCAAATCGCTGACAATTCACAGGTTACTTTTAATGACATGACATTCCAGAATGCCTATCACGACGATGTGCAAGGCCAGGAAAAGGGCGGTGCCATAAGGATACAGGGAGGTATCTTGACGGTAGACGGTTGCGAGTTTGTCAACAACCATGTTACGCATGACGGCAATGGTGGCGCACAGGACAAGCCGCAAAACTGGGACGGCGGCGGCGCAATACATGCCGTTGATGCCAAACTGTATGTACAGAGCACTACGTTCACTGGCAATTCTGGCTTCCATGGTGGTGCCATCGGTGGTCAGAACAGCCAAGGTTCGTTCTACGACTGCGTGTTTGAGGACAATGAGGCAATATGTACTGACTGGATGGTGAACAACAATGACGACGGTCGCGGCGGCGGTGCGGTGTTTGCTCGTTGGGACAGTGCTACGCCCAAGGCATTCGAGTTCAAATACTGCAAGTTCATCAATAACTCTGCAAAACGTACAGGAGGCGCTATCTGCTTGGTTACTGGTGCAGACGCAGCTACGGCTGATTACGAGAACAATGTGTTCACGATAGAGGGATGTGTTTTTAATGGTAATCACACATTGACCGAAAGGCCGAGTAAGGATTGTCGTGGTGGTGCTATAGAAATAGCGGCAGAGCGTGCGGCGACTGTGAACATCTTGTCGAGCACATTTACCAACAACGTTTCGACCAATAACGGCGGTGCCATCGACTTCTTCGCCGAGGCTAAAGAAGGCGCAACAAATGCGAACGGTTACGTGCGCGTGAACATCGTGAACTGTACTGTTACAGGCAACAAAATCACAAGTGCAGGCGGCGGTAACGGTGGAGGTATATACATTGCACGTAAGCCGATGTCACCTGACGGTTCAAAGCAGCTTACAGAGGTGAACGTCATTAATACGATTATTTCGGGCAACAAGGGTGTGCAGGCAGGTGCAGAAGTAAACAGTGATTTCCGCATACAGATTGATGGTAATAACAACTTCGGCAAGAGCATCAAGAACTTGCGTAATTGCCTTATCCGTGATTTGAACGACCAGAACAAGCTCCCGGATTCGGGCATAAACTACGAAGGAACGAAAATCGGCAACGGCAATGGTGCAGCTTATGGTGTAGAGTCAGGTTTGCTTGATGCAGTCAATTTGTTCGGTGACATGGTAGACGACTCTTACTTCCCATTGAAGGCTGATAGCTATGCGGTAACCAATGTTATGGATAATGCTGATGCTTTGGCTAAGGAATATGGACTTGAATACGACCAGCTCGGCCAGCCGCTGAACAAGAATCTCGTAGGTGCTGTTTCGCTTATTGAAGGCGATACGCCCTCTACAGGTATCGATGGCGATGTGGTTGTAGAAGATACCAAGAACACCGACGAGTCATATTATACTATCAGCGGCGTGCGCGTAAGCAAGCCGTCACAGCCGGGCATATACATCCACAAAGGCAAAAAGATTGTGATAAGATAAGATTGAATTGGTATAGTAAAGAGTAGAAGTTTTCATTTTTTCCGCCGCCGTAGCGTGATGCTTACGGCGGCGGTTTTTTTGTTTGGGCGTCGTCTTCTGCATGCTGAAAGGCCGTGTTCCGCAGCGCGGAACACGGCCTTTCGTAAAACAAAAGCCCTCGCATTGCATTGCGCAATGCGAGGGCTTGATGTTCAATCATGTTGTCCAAAGCGGATTCGAACCACTACAAACAGAACCAAAACCTGTTGTGCTACCATTACACCATTGGACAATCACGGGTGCAAAGGTAGTGGTTTTTTACGCCACTACCAAAACTTTTCATTGTTTTTTAGCCTTTTACGGTCACCAGGTAATAGTTTTTCTTGCCGCGCTGTACAAGCAGATACTTGCCGTCTATAAGGTCGTCGGCAGTAATTATACGGTCGAACGCCGCCAGCTTCTCCTTGTTCAGCGATACGCCTCCGCCCTGTACGAGCTTGCGCATCTCGCCTTTGCTGGCGAATACGGCTGCCGCCTGGGTGAAGATTTCTACCGCCGGCTGGCCCAGCTGGTCTTTACCTATTTCAAACTGGGGCACGCCTTCGAAGATGTCGAGCAGCGTCTGTTCGTCAAGTTTGAGCAGGCTCTCCTTCGTAGACTTGCCGAACAGGATGTTAGACGCTTCTATTGCGGCGTCCAAAGCCTCGCGGGAGTGTACCATGACGGTCACTTCCTCGGCCAGGCGTCGCTGTAATGTGCGGCGGCCCGGGTCTTGGCGGTGCTCCTCTACGAGCGCGTCTATTGTCTCCTTTTCAAGGCTTGTGAATATTTTTATGTAGCGTTCGGCGTCGTCGTCGCTCACGTTCAGCCAGAACTGATAGAACTTATAGGGCGACGTGCGCTTCGGGTCAAGCCAGATGTTGCCCGTCTCCGTCTTGCCGAATTTCTTTCCGTCGGCCTTCGTTATGAGCGGACATGTCAGGGCGTAAGCCTCCGCCTCCGCGCCGAGAGTGCGGCGTATAAGCTCCGTTCCGGTAGTCATGTTGCCCCATTGGTCGTTGCCTCCCATCTGGAGTTTGCACCCCTTGTGCTGGTAGAGGTAAAGGAAGTCGTAGCCCTGGAGCAGCTGGTAGGTGAACTCCGTGAACGAGAGGCCGTCGCGCGCCTCGCCGTTCAGGCGCTGCTGCACGCTCTCCTTGGCCATCATGTAGTTCACGGTGATGTGCTTGCCCACCTCTCGGGCGAACTGGAGGAAGCCCATGTCCTTCATCCAGTCATAGTTGTTGACAAGCTCGGCACGGTTGGGCGCGTCGCTTTCAAAGTCGAGGAACTTGGCCAGTTGCCGCTTGATGCACTCCTGGTTGTGGCGGAGCGTGTCCTCGTCGAGCAGGTTTCGCTCAAGGCTTTTGCCCGAGGGGTCGCCTATCATGCCGGTTGCGCCGCCGACGAGAGCCAGCGGCTTGTGGCCGCAACGCTGCAAGTGGCGCAGCATCATCACGCCGCACAGGTGGCCGATGTGGAGCGAATCCGCCGTAGGGTCGGTGCCGAGGTAGGCCGTAACCTGCTCTTTCTGCAACAGTTCTTCGGTGCCCGGCATGATTTGCGCCAGCATGCCGCGCCACCTTAGTTCTTCAACAAAGTTCTTGTTCATCGTATGTTGTTTCTTTGATTATTGTCGTTTGGGAATTATGGGGAAACCGGGAGGACTGGGATTAACGGGAGATGAAAGGGACGCCAATAAATTCTTCACTCTTCGCTCTTAATTCTTCACTCCCTAAGGAACCGGGTCGTAGCCGCTGCCTCCCCACGGATTGCAGCGCAATATGCGCCATATCGCGAGGGCAAGCCCCTTGAACGGGCCGTGCTTCTTCAGTGCTTGCTTGGCATATTCGGAACAAGTGGGGGTGAACCTGCACGAGGGTGGCGTGAAAGGTGATATGCACTTCTGGTAGAAAAGGATAGGAAGGCAGAGCAGCCACACCAGTCCTTTTGACACGGCACGCAACAACTGCTTCATCAGCGCGTCATCTTTTCGGTGAGCCTTTGCAGCAGGTTGCATACCTTTCGTTCGACATCGGCCGTGTCCCATAGCTTGTCGTCGAGCCAGATGAAGGCCATTGCAAGTCCTTGTCCGCCGTCACCTTGCAGGCATTCTACGAGCCGTTGCTTGTTCTTGCGGTACGCTTCGCGCACCTGGCGCTTCACCCTGTTGCGCTTGACGGCGCGCTTGAAGCACCGCTTCGGCACGCTTATGAGCACTTTCGGCCAGGCTTCCGATTCTCCGGCGTCGGTCTTCATGTAGACAAGACGCAACGGGAAAGCGGCCATCGAGCGGCTGCCTTCCCTATGGAAGAGCTTTTCTGTCAGTGTCATGCCGCACAGGCGCTCCTCCTTGCGGAATGTCATCATGCCGTTTCCCGACATATATTATATTACTTGTTCTTTTCAAGGAAGCTCTTGAGTGCGCTTGTCATCGACGGATGCTGCACCGTTGGAGCCTCTACCTCGACCTTTAGCCCGGCATCGTGGGCGGCTTTCGCCGTTGCCGGTCCGAACGTGCCTACCACCACTTTTTCGTTTTTCGAGTCGCCGAACGCCGCGTTGAAGGCGTTGATGCCCGACGGACTGAAGAATATGCACATGTCGTAGTCGAACGCTTTAGCCTCCTCCTCGGTGAAGTCGTTGCTCACCGTGCGGTACATTACGCACTCCGTATGGTTGAGCTTTTTCGTGTCGAGCAGTTTCTTTACGCTGTCGTCGTGCACGTCGCTCATAGGTATGAGGTACTTCTCGTTCTTGTGTTTCACCATTGTAGGCAGCAGGTCGTCTATCTTCCCGGTCTTTCCGAAGAACACCTTGCGCTTCCTGTACTGCACGTATTTCTGGATATAGAGGGCGATTGTCTCGGTAACGCAAAAGTATTTCATCGTTTCCGGGATTTCGAGCCTCATCTCTCCGGCCAGCTTGAAATAGTTGTCGATGGCGTGGCGCGATGTGAACACCACGGCGGTGTAGTTGAGTATGCTGACTTTCTGCTGGCGGAACTCCTTTGATGACAGCCCTTCCACTTTTATGAACGGACGGAAGACCAATTCTACGCCATACTCTTTCTCCATTTCGAAATACGGCGACTTGTCACTGCTCGGTTTCGGTTGAGACACTAAAATCTTTCTTACCATCTGCCTATATCCTAAAAGTTTATTTTCAATTGTTCAACTACTTTTACGAGTACACCCCACAGCGAGAGCAAGGGCGTTATTTCGAGGGCACAAAAGTACAAAATTATCTGTAAAAAAAAGACCTTCTGTCGGAAAAACAGCATAAAGCTCTTGTAAAGTAAAGAGATTTTGACCAAAACGGTGACAAAAGCGACATAAGCCACGGCTTTTTGCACGGACAGGTCGAAATATGACATGAGCAGCACCAGCGGGAACAGCGCGATGCCTTCCACCGACACGGCGAACATGAGCCACTTGAGCCATCCCACGCTGCGACGGCGGCCGAAGAACACGTTGTTCACCAGCCAGTACACCAGCATCTTGACGGCGAAATACGCCGCGTAAACGCCGAAGAACACCGCCACGAGCTGGTACTGCGACGACAGTATGAACGTGCCGGGCACGGTCTCGAGCGTGAAAATGAACGACACCAGGGCCAGCAGCAGGCACGCCTGCAGCATGAAGAACGCCTGCGAGCGCAGCTCGGCCGACGTTTCAGGCATGTCGTTGCCGTCGGCGTCCTTGTTGCTGAAGAAGGCTTTTGCCTGCATCGCGAAGAAGCGGCGCGTGCCCTTGTATGCCGTCAGCGCTATGATGAAGCATGATATGAGCAGCGCCGTGAGCACGTCGTCGCCGCGGATGGAATACGGCACCGGGTCGCCGGCCACTCCGCTGCGTCCCCATGCCGCACCGGGGAACAGCGTCGTGTCGCGCCCGAGGTATGTTTCCACGTAGTGCTCCGGGGCTTTCACGTCGCCGGGGCGCGTCCATTCCTTCACGCCGGGCAGCGACAGGGTGTCGGGGCGTGTGCTCAGGTGGGTGTTCTCAACGTGGATTGCCGCCTGCACCGCCGAGTCCTGCTGCGCCGGGGTGGCGTCTTCGGGCAGGCGTGCGATGACTTCCGCCACGCTCGGCGCAGGTTTCCCGGCCGGCTCCACGGTGGCGGAGTCGGTTCTTGCGGCGGCGTGTGCCTGGCTGAGCGTGTCTGCTTGAAGTGACAACATCGGTACTGTTTATAATAAGGCGAACAGGCTCAATGAGCCGTATAAGCCCAATGAGCCTCTTATGGTATGGCGACATGCCGCCAAGGCCGCAGCCGTGGACGGCATATTTTCTTAACTCTTAATTTTTAACTCTTAATTCCCCAAGCCGAACTCGCTGCGGATTTTGTCCACAAGGTCGAGCTTTTCCCATGTGAACAGCTCCACGTCGATGGTCTTCTCCTCGTGGTAACGGCTGGTGAAAGTCTTTTTCACCACCTCGTTCCGGCGTCCCATGTGGCCGTAGGCCGCCGTCTCCACGTACATGGGCTGGCGCAGCTTCAGCTCGCGCTCGATGGCCTTGGGGCGCAGGTCGAACATCTGCTGTATTTTCGCGGCTATTTCGCCGTCGGTCATGTTGACGCGGCTCTTGCCGTAGGTGTTCACGTAGACGCTTACAGGCTCGGCCCTGCCGATGGCGTAGCTAAGCTGCACGAGCATCTCGTCGGCCACGCCTGCGGCCACCATGTTCTTGGCGATGTGGCGCGCCGCGTATGCCGCCGAGCGGTCCACCTTGCTCGAGTCTTTGCCCGAGAATGCGCCTCCGCCGTGAGCGCCGCGGCCTCCGTAGGTGTCGACAATGATTTTGCGGCCGGTCAGTCCGGTGTCGCCGTTGGGGCCTCCGATGACGAATTTGCCGGTAGGGTTCACCAGGTATTCTATGTCGTCGTTGAACAGTGCGAGCACCTTCTCCGAGTGTATTTGCGCCTTTACGCGCGGCATCAGGATGTTCTTCACGTCGTCCTCGATGCGTGCCAGCATCCGCGCGTCGTCCGTGTCGAACTCGTCGTGCTGCGTCGAAACCACGATTGTGGTGATGCGCAGCGGCGTGCCGTCGTCGGCATACTCCACGGTCACCTGGCTTTTCGAGTCGGGGCGCAGGTAAGTCATCAGCTTTCCTTCCTTGCGTATGTCGGCCAGCACGCGCATTATGAGCTGTGCCAGGTCGAGCGTCACGGGCATGTAGTTCTCCGTCTCGTTGCATGCGTAGCCGAACATCATGCCCTGGTCGCCGGCTCCCTGCTGCTCCTCGTCGCCGTTGTCGACGCCGCGGTTGATGTCGTCGCTCTGCTCGTGGATGGCGTTCAGTATGCCGCACGAGTCGCCGTCGAACTGGTATTCCGACTTCGTGTAGCCGATGCGCTTGATTGCGCGGCGCGCTATGGTCTGCAAGTCGATGTACACCGACGAGCGCACCTCGCCCGCGATGACCACCTGTCCCGTGGTTACGAGCGTCTCCACGGCCACGCGTGCATGGCTGTCATAGGCCAGGAACTGGTCGAGTATGGCGTCCGATATTTGGTCGGCAACCTTGTCGGGATGTCCTTCCGACACTGATTCTGAAGAAAACAAATATGACATATTACCTCGCTTTGTTTGTAAATGGCTGCAAAGTTACGCCTTTTCAACATCATGGCAAAACAAAACGGGGTTTTTAACTGAATTTTCAAATATCGCCTACAAGTTCGGATATTCTGGTGATAAACCTTTCGGCTTGCTCTATCTTGGGCTCAATTTCTTCCCGTGTCACATCGTAAGAACAGTTATAATCGCTGTTATTGCGCATTATTTGCAAGTCGGAATACAGCCTGCCAAGCTCTTGCGGCAACACGCCGGTACGGATATAATGAAGTCCGAAAGCTGAAATCGCGCCTTTATGAGTGTTCACCTGATGGCCGTCCCGTATCAACAATGCCGAGACCGCATGGAAAACGGCATAATAAAGACGGTTGGCTATCGTGTCCCAATAGCCAAGTTTGCGCAACTCTTCTATCTGTCCGAAGGTGTTACGCGCTTTTTCAAGCTCCAATTCCACAATAATTTTCCGCTCTTCCTCAGTCAAACTCATTTCAATACGATTTTGTCGCGTTCCACGTTCTTATGGTAAGGCTGGTATTTCCATGCCTCCCATTGGTTCTTGGTGTACACTGATGGGTTTATTTCTTCTCCCACACTCCAACCCAGTTCACGGAAAGGATAGGCCACGCCGTAGTCGTCGGCTTCAAGATGGGGCTTGTCGAGCAGTATGAGCAAGTCCCAGTCGGAATCCTCACGGGCGTCGCCACGCGCACGCGAACCATACAGCAGCAGCGAGCTTCCTGCCGGCATAGTGGCGCGCGCAAGCCCCTTTAGGCGTTCTATCAGCACTTCACGTTCCATATCTCCTATAAGGATGATGCAAACGAGCGGAATGCAAGCTTGCTTGCAATTTCCCGAATGCAACTTCTTTTCTGCAAAGATAGCGAATTATGGTGAACAAAACACATGGTTATATATAATTTTTCATAAAACGCTGAAAAACCGCCTGCGTAACGCCTTGTGGCACAGCGCGTTGCAAAAGGCCGTCTTTTGCAGGCTAAAAGACGGCCTTTTACAACGCGGTTGACGGCCTTTTGGAATGTAAAAGACCGCCTTTCGCAAAACGGCCTGCCGCAGCCCCTTGCGCCAACCGTTGTCCGCTTTGTTGCCAGTCCTCCCTGCTCTCCCTGCACTCCCGGTCCTCCCGCTACACCTTATATATATTAATAAAGATTAAATCGCCCGAAATAAGCCGCCGTAACGTTTCCTTTATTCCCGATTTTGCAGTACCTTTGCACCCGTAAATCGAGACACATAAATTACAACTCATAAAAACTTAATGTAATTATGAAAATCCAGAAAGTTCATGCAAGAGAAATCCTCGACTCAAGAGGCAACCCGACAGTTGAAGTTGAAGTAACCCTCGAAAACGGCGTTATGGGCCGTGCAGCCGTTCCCTCAGGAGCGTCTACAGGCGAGAACGAAGCCCTCGAGCTTCGCGACGGCGACAAGAACCGCTACGGCGGCAAGGGTGTGCTGAAGGCTGTCGAGAACGTTAACAATATCATCGCGCCGGCATTGCAGGGTGACTGCGTGTTCCAGCAGCGCGCCATCGACCACAAGATGCTCGCCCTCGACGGCACTCCCACCAAGAGCAAGCTCGGCGCAAACGCCATCCTCGGCGTATCTTTGGCTACCGCACAGGCTGCTGCAAAGGCTCTGAACATGCCTCTCTACCGCTACATCGGCGGCTGCAACGCCTACACTCTGCCCGTGCCCATGATGAATATCATCAACGGCGGTGCTCACTCTGACGCGCCCATCGCGTTCCAGGAGTTCATGATTCGCCCCGTAGGCGCTCCCAACGAGAAGGAAGCTATACGCATGGGTGCAGAGGTGTTCCACGCTCTTGCAAAGCTGCTTAAGAAACGCGGACTCTCTACCGCAGTAGGCGACGAGGGTGGTTTCGCTCCCGCGCTCGACGGCATCGAGGACGCTCTCGAGAGCATCTGCCAGGCCATCAAGGACGCAGGTTACGAGCCGGGCAAGGACGTCAAGATTGCAATGGACTGCGCAGCCAGCGAGTTCGCTGTATGCGAGGACGGCAAGTGGTACTATGACTACCGCCAGCTCAAGGACGGAAAGAAGAAGGACCCCAACGGCAAGAAGCTCAGCGCAGAGGAGCAAATCAAGTACCTCGAAGAGCTTATAACCAAATATCCTATCGACTCCATCGAGGACGGACTCGACGAGAACGACTGGGACAACTGGGTTAAGCTGACCGCTGCCATCGGCGACCGTTGCCAGCTGGTAGGCGACGACCTCTTCGTTACCAACGTGAAGTTCCTCGAGAAGGGCATCAAGATGGGCGCAGGCAACTCTATCCTCATCAAGGTTAACCAGATTGGCTCGCTCACCGAGACTCTCGACGCTATCGAGATGGCTCACCGCCACGGCTACACAACCGTTACATCTCACCGCTCTGGCGAGACAGAGGACACCACTATCGCCGACATCGCGGTAGCTACCAACTCTGGTCAGATTAAGACTGGTTCTATGAGCCGCACCGACCGTATGGCCAAGTACAACCAGCTCATCCGCATCGAGGAGGAGCTTGGCGAGGCTGCACGTTACGGATACGCTAAGCTGAAGTAATATTTCAATACATACTTAATGAATAAAGGCTGTGCCACGCACAGCCTTTATTCATTAAGGAGTTAAAGAAGTTAAAGGAGTTACCGCTTCCTTCGGTCGCTAAGGAGTTAAAGACAATACCCTTGCCAACCATCCGCCATCCTGCAACCGGGATGTCGGCTTTAACCCGTTTAATTCCTAACACCCCCAAAAACTGCTCCGACAAAGCATTTGTCTTTAACTTCTTTAACTCCTATAACTTCTTTAACTTCCTACAAAACAAATGTCTCCACACTTCCATCTGCTGCATACCGCGCTGCCACGGCCGGCCAAGTTCACCGACCCTTTCTGCTACGAGCCGCATCCCTTGTGCCTCGCGGCGGCCAAGGAGTTGCAGGACTACATCGCCGGTGACAGCTGCCTGCGCGCCGAAGCGGACAAAGGCAAGATGTTCGGGGTGCTTGTCGTCGAGACGGATGACGGCCGGACGGGCTACCTCGCGGCGTTCTCGGGACTGCTGGGCGGCTCTAACGACCACGCGTTCTTTGTGCCGCCGGTGTTCGACGCGACGCCTCCCGACGGCTATTTCAAGACCCATGAGGCCGAAATTTCAGCCGTCAACAGGCGCATCGACAGCCTGCAAAGCTCTGAAAGCTACCATGCGGCACTGCGCGAGAAGGCTTTATGCGCGGAAAGGAACGCCACGGCGGAGGACGAATACAGGCAGGCCATGCGGCAGGCGAAGGCCCGGCGCGACGCACGCAGGCAGTCGCCGCAGCCCTTGACGGCGGAGGAAGAGGCGGCGATGACACGCGAGAGCCTGCACATGAAGGCCGAACTGCGCCGCCTGAAACGGCGCGGCGCGGAGCTTTTGGCCGCCAAGGAGCAAGCGGTAAAGGTCTTTGAGGACGAAATTGAGGCACTGAAAGCGCGGCGAAGGCAGATGTCCGATGCGCTGCAACGCTGGCTCTTCTCGCAATACTCCATGCTCAACGCACGCGGAGAGCGGCGCGACCTCTGCGACATCTTCGCCCAGACGCCGCAGCGCGTGCCGCCGGCCGGAGCAGGAGACTGCTGCGCTCCCAAGCTGCTTCAGTACGCTTATATCAACCGCATGCGCCCCGTGTGCATGGCGGAGTTCTGGTGGGGCGAGTCGCCCAAGGGCGAAGTGCGCCACCACCTGCACTTCTACCCGGCCTGCCGGGGCAAGTGCCTGCCCATACTCGGGCACATGTTGCAGGGTCTTGAGGTGGAAAAAGGCAGCCCGGAAGCCGCCGTAAGCGAACCGCTTGAGATTGTCTACGAAGACGATAGGCTCGCCGTGGTCGACAAACCGGCAGGCATGAAGAGCGTGCCGGGGCGCGGCGGAGGCGAGTCGGTGCTCGAAGACATGCGCCGCCGTCACCCCGACAAGCCGCAGCTTACGCTTGTACACCGCCTTGATATGGACACATCGGGGCTGCTCCTCGTGGCTTTCGACATGGCGACGTACAAGAAGCTCCAGGCGCAATTCCTCCGCCGGGAGGTCAGGAAGCGGTATGTCGCCCTGCTGGACGGCGTGCCCAGCCGCCCCATGCACGGCGAAATAAGGCTGCCCATGCGCCCCGACCCGCTCGACAGGCCATATCAGAAAGTCGATTTTACCAACGGCAAGGAGGCCGTAACTGAATACCGAATACTCGGAACGCAGGGAAACACCACGCGCGTGGCCCTCTTCCCCCACACTGGACGCACCCACCAGCTGCGCCTGCACTGCGCACACGCCGCCGGACTGGCCGCGCCCATCATCGGCGACCGCCTCTACGGCCACGGCCACGGCCGCCTCTGCCTGCACGCCGAGCAGCTGGAGTTCACGCATCCCGTGACCGGCAAGGCGATGAAATTCGAGCGGCGGGCGGAGTTTTGAGAAAAGGTAAAAGGGTAAAAAAGTAAAAAGGTGAAACCAAAAAGAAGCAACTTTCAATACCATAGCATTTTTCATTATTCATTGTTCATTTTTAATTTACCAGGCATTTGCCTCTAACTTCTTTAACTTCAATAACTTCTTTAACTTCTACGAATATGCAACGCGACATGAAATGGAAGACGCTCAAGAGCGAATACATCATCAAGAGGCCGTGGCTTACGGCGCGGCGTGACACCGTGGAGCTGCCAACGGGCGTGGTGAACGACGAATATTACGTGCTGGAATATCCCACGTGGGTGAACGTAATAGCAGTGACGGTGGACGGCGAGTATGTAATGATACGCCAGTACCGCCACGGCATAGGGCGCACGGGCACCGAAATCGTGGCCGGGGTGTGCGAAGAGGGCGAGCAGCCTGTGGATGCCGCGCGCCGCGAACTGATGGAAGAGACGGGTTACAGCGGCGGCACGTGGCGCGAAGTGATGACCGTATCGGCCAACACGAGCACCATGAACAACATTTGCCACTGCTTCCTTGCCACGGGCGTGGAGCTTGCCGGCAGCCAGCACCTCGACCGCACGGAGGACATCGAGGTGCTGCTGATGGCTGAAAACGATGTGTTCGCCCTGCTCAAGGAGGGCGGAATACTGCAAAGCCTGATGGCCGCGCCGCTGTGGAAGCACTTTTATGAGAAGAAAAAATAAGAACCTACATCAACCTAAAAGACACCTGACACCCACCCCAGGCACACCTGACACCCACCCCAACCCTCCCGAAGGGAGGGAGTTTGGTATGATACCTACCCCCAACCCCTCCCGAAGGGAAGGGGGCTTGGTATGCCTTGCCGGTTGGTTTTCAGGCAAGGCGCATCGGGCTTATTGGGCTAATAAGGCTTATCCGGCCTATAAGTTCGATTAGCCAGATAGGCCAAATAAGCCTAATATGTACCCAATAAAGCAACGGTAATCAAGCTCCCTCCCTTCGGGAGGGCTGGGGTGGGTGGCTTGTTGAATTAAAAATTAAAAATGAAAAATTAAAGATAATGCCTACTTTCAAGGCTGTTTGCCGACAAAGCTAATCATAATTGTCAATTATCAATTATCCATTCTCATTTCAAAAGGCCGTCTTTCGCCTTCCAAAAGGCCGTCAATTGCAATGCAAAAGGCCGTCTTTTACACGCTAAAAGACGGCCTTTTGCGTAGCCGCTGATTATCAAATAGTTACAAGCTTGCCGCCGATGGCCTGGCGGCAAGCCTGAAAACGTAATAAAGTTAACAAAATCTGTAAAAGATGCACACGGCTTTCGGCCGATAAAACGTATCTTTGCAGAAGATAAGCTGCACTCGGGAAATTGTGAGCAAGCTCACTTTCCACTCGTTTGCATTATCTTTGCAAAAGCATAAAACAGGAGGATACACGCATGGAAACGACATTCAGAGTAGACTCAATCGACGACTACAACCGCGCGATGGGACTGGAGACGAGGCATCCGCTGGTGACGGTCATCAACGAAGACGACGTAAAGCAGTTCCCGTTCAAGGACGAGGTGACTTACCAGTACGGCGTGTACGCGCTGTTCTTGAAGCAGACCTACTGCGGCGACATGACCTATGGCCGTATGCCTTACGACTACCAGGAGGGCACGGTGACGAGCTTCGCCCCGGGACAGGTGGTCAAGGTGAAGTTCAGACCCGACTTCAAGCCGCGTTCGCAGGGTCTGCTCTTCCACCCCGACCTCATCCGCGGCACGTCGCTCGGGCAGGACATAAAGCAGTACTCGTTCTTCGCCTACACCTCGCGCGAGGCCCTTCACCTGTCCGAACAAGAGAAGGCCATCTACAAAGACTGCCTCGACAAAATACGCATCGAAATAAACCGCCCCATCGACGGCCACAGCAAGAAGCTCATCTGCCGCAACATAGAGCTGCTGCTCGACTACTGCATGCGCTTCTACGAGCGCCAGTTCATCACGCGCAAGACGGCCAACAGGGACATACTGGCGAAATTCGAGGAGGAACTTGACCGCTACTTCCAGGACCGCCAGGCGGTAATGAACGGCCTGCCCACGGTAAAGCATTTCGCCGAGCGTTGCTTCCTGTCGCCCAACTACTTCGGAGATTTAATCAAGAAGGAGACCGGCCGCACGCCGCAGGAGTACATCCAGAACAAGATTATCGGCCTGGCCAAGGACGAGCTGCTGGGCACTACGAAGACCGTCAACGAGATAAGCTACGGCCTCGGCTTCCAATACTCGCAGCACTTCAACCGCTACTTCAAGCGCAGCACCGGCATGACGCCGAGCGAGTACAGGAAAGTGGCGGCGGAGTAAGGCAACTCACACCCACCCCAACCCTCCCAAAGGGAGGGAGCTTGGTATGCTTTGAAGCATTGGGAGAGTGGCATATTAATACTAATTTTATCAGAAATATGAAGAGCATCAATAAAGGCGGCATGGACGAACACACCACAAAAGCATATCAAGCCCCCTCCCTTGGGGAGGGTTGGGGTGGGTGTGAGGATGCTGGCGGTGGGTGTCAGGACAGCGATGGTGGGTGTCAGGACAGCAGTGTTGGGTGTGAGGACGTTTGTCAAACCGGTGTCTGCCAGTGCAACCGCGCCTTCCACGCCGAGACGCTGCACCCTCTTGTCAGCCTAATCGACATGTCGTCGCCCTGCGAGCGCGGCAAGATGAAGACCGACTGCTACGCCGTGGTGTTCAGGCACGACGCCGGTGACGGCGCAAGATACGGCCGGCGGCCTTACGACTTCACCGACGGCACGCTGCTCTTCGTCACCCCCGACAAGGAAATCGACCTCGCGACGGCCGACGGCAAGATGCTCATCTTCCACCCGAGCCTCACCGAATGCACGCCGCTCGGCCTGCGGCTGAAGGAGTATTCGTTCTTCAAGTACCGCCAGGACGAGTCGCTCCACATATCGTGTTGCGAGATAAAGGTAATAAATAGATGCCTCGGCTGCATACAGGACGAGCTGTGCTGGGGTGTCGACGACTACAGCAAGGACATCATAAGCAACGCCATCGACCTGCTGCTGGGCTACTGCCGCCGCTTTTACAACCGCCAGTTCATCACCCGTCATGAGGCCAACGCCGCCGCAATAGCCACGCTCGACGGCGCCATCGACGGCTACCTGAAGTCGGGTAGGGCCGCTACCGACGGACTGCCCACGGCCTCGCGCCTGGCACAGAGGCTCGACATGTCGGCCGAATACATGAACGACATGCTCAAGAGCGAGACCGGCAAGACCGCCGCCGAGTACTTGCAGCTGCGCCGTCTGCTCATGGCCAAGCAGCTGCTCATAGGCACCGACACGCCCGTAGGCCGCATAGCGGAGACGCTCGGCTTCTCTACCGCAGGCTGCTTCGCCGCCGTTTTCAGGAGGACAACAGGCTGCACGCCCGAGGAATACAGGGGGAATGAATAATTAAAAATGAACAATTAAAAATTAAAAAATGAACAATCAGTGCGACGGCGCAGCCTGATTTTTAATTTTTAATTGTTCATTTTTAATTTAAATTCATACCTTTGTCCCTGCAAATCAAAACCTTAGACAAATGAAACGACTACTTTTGAGCCTGCTGGCGGTGCTCGCCCTTTGCATAAACGCCGCCGCCGAGAACTATCCCTACCGCTCCGACTGCCTTTGGGTGACCGTGCCCGACCATGCCGACTGGCTATATGATAAAGGTGAAAAGGCAAAGGTGGAGGTGCAGCTGTACCGCTACGGCGTGCCCGTTGACACTGAAGTGAAGTATGAAATAGCCGACGACATGATGCCGTCAGACCGCAAAGGAAGCGTCCGTCTGAAGCAAGGCCGCGCCCTAATAGACGTCGGCACGCGCACCACTCCCGGTTTCCGCGACCTCCGGCTGTCGGCCAACGTCGGCGGAAAGACGTACAAGCACCATATAAAGGTAGGCTTCTCCGTGGACGGAATACGGCCTTACGTCAAGGAACCGGCCGACTTCCTCGACTTCTGGAGCAAGAACACAGAGGCCATGCGTGCGTTTCCCTTGGCCTACACGAAGGAGAAAGCCGAGGAGTATTGCACCGACAAGGTGGACTGCTACCTGCTGAAGGTACAACTGAACAAGCAGAAACAATCGGTCTACGCCTACCTCTTCTATCCCAAGAACGCGCAGAAAGGCTCGTGCCCGGTGGTGCTCTGCCCTCCCGGAGCAGGCATAAAGACCATCAAGGAGCCGCTGCGCCACAAGTATTATGCCGAGAACGGCTGCATAAGGATGGAGATGGAAATACATGGAATAGACCCAAGGCTGCCGCAGGAGGCGTTCGACGACATCACCAGAGCGTTCAACGGACGCGAGAACGGCTACCTGTACAACGGCCTTGAAGACCGCGACCGCTACTACATGAAGCGCGTCTACCTCGCCCTTGTGCGCTGTCTCGACCTGCTGACGGCACTCCCCGAGTGGGACGGACGCAACCTGATAGTGCAGGGCGGAAGCCAGGGCGGCGCGCTGTCAATCGTCGCCGCCGCGCTTGACAGCCGCGTTACGCAGTGCATCGTGAACCATCCGGCACTCTCAGACATGGCCGCCTACGCCGCAGGACACACCGGCGGATACCCTCATTTCAACAAGGTTAAGGGAATGTTCACCGATGAGAACATGCGCACTATGGCGTATTACGACGTGGTGAACTTCGCCCGTCACGTCAAGGCCGACACCTACATGACGTGGGGTTACAACGACGATACCTGCCCTCCGACCACCTCCTACGCCGTATGGAACACCCTGACGTGCCCCAAGGAGGCGCTCCTGACACCTATAAACGAGCACTGGACGTCGGATGAAACGGAGTACCGGCAGATGGAGTGGATGATGAAGAGGCTGAAATAAGAAAGGAACAAACCAACAGCCTGCACCTTAACACTCAACAGCCAGCACCCTAACACCCACCCCAACCCTCCCCAAGGGAGGGAGCTTGGTATGCTTTGTTAATGAAAAAGTCCAATAAAGCAAATGGCTTTATTGGACTTTTTATTATATCATCACCCTCAAAAGCTATTCAAGCTCCCTCCCTTGGGGAGGGTTGGGGTGGGTGTTAGGGTGCTGGCTGTTGGGTGTTAGGGTTCTGGCTGTTGGGTGTATAACTTATAGCCTGTCATACTCTTCGTCCGTCACAGGCTCCAACCACTCGTTCCGTGCGCCGTCACCGGCCACGGTGAACGTGACGTGCTGGAACCAGCTGTCGCGCGTAGCGCCGTGCCAGTGCTTCACGCCTTCGGGTATTTCGACCACGTCGCCGGGCTTCAACGGCCGTGCCTGCTTGCCCCACTCCTGATACCAGCCGGTGCCGCCGACGCAGATGAGCACCTGGATGCCATTGTGGTGTATGTGCCAGTTGTTGCGGCAGCGAGGCTCGAAGGTGACGTTAGAGACGGGAATTTTGCCCGTAGAGAGCGGCGCGAGGTAGCTCTCGCCGATGAAATACTTGGCGTAAGCCGTGTTGGGCTGGCCTTTGGGGAACATCGGCTTGCTGACGGGACGGCCCTCGGTAAACTCCTCTCCGTACACTTCGGCTATTGCCTTGCGTGCGCGCCAAGCCTCTACCTCGCCCACGCGCTCGGCCAGCACCGCCGGGATAGAGCGTATTTCAGCGTCTGAAAGACCCATGTTGCGCGCTCCGCTGACGTGCGATTTAAGCTGCGAGCCGCACCCTTCGAGCGCAGCGAGAGCGCTCACGGTGACAAGTTCGCGCTGGGCGAAGGTCAGGTTGTCGCGGGCGAAGATGTCGCCGAAGAGGTGTGCCTTCAGGTAATAGTCCGTAGCAGGGGCGAAGGCGTAGTTGAACGGACGGCCCGAGAGGCGTGTCTGTACCTCCGTGCCCTGCTTCAGGGCGTCGTAATCCTCGGCCACGGGACTGGCATCCTTGCCCTCTTCGTCCTTTATTCCCTTCTTGCCGCGCTCTTCGAGCACGCCCTGCAATGCGCCGAGGGCGTTAAGGCTGCGCGGAAAACCCGTGTAGGCATAGAGTTGCGAAAGGGCTTCCTTGATTTGGTTGACGGTGAGTCCGGCATCGAGACCGGCGTTGATTGCCGCCTTGAGGCCGTCGATGTCGCCTTTGGCTTCAAGGCTTGAAATGGCAACGATGCACTGTTGCCGCTCGTTAAGTACGTTTTCCATATTCTGTTGAGCTTTTACGGGGTTGCAGGCTAGCACTGCCAGCGCGGCCGCAACCAATGTTTTACATACTGGTTTCATGCTTCGAGGTATTTGTCTACGGTGCAAAAGTATGAAGAAAAACCGTATGTGGCATTACCAGTTTTACTGATTGATGTAACGATTTCACTCCTGTTTCGGGGCTGTCCGCGGCCGGCGTGTAAGTGCCTGACAGTCAGCGGCTACGCAAAAGGCCGTCTTTTAGCTTCTAAAAGACGGCCTTTTGAAATGAGAATGGATAATTGATAATTGACAATTATGATTAGCTTTGTCGGCAAACAGCCTTGAAAGTAGGCATTATCTTTAATTTTTCATTTTTCATTTTTAATTTTTAATTCAACAAGCCACCCACCCCAACCCTCCCGAAGGGAGGGAGCTTAATTACCGTTGCTGCATGTGTGGCTTATCGGGCTAATCCGGCTTATCGGGCTAATCATGATTATAGGCCCAATAAGCCTTATAAGCCCAATGCGCCAAGGCTGCCTGCAAAGCATACTAAGCCCCCTCCCTTAGGGAGGGTTGGGGTGGGTGTTTGGTTTGTTTTTACAGAAAATACTCCTTCAGTTGTGCGGCTGTGGCGGCGAGAGCCTGCGGGTCGCCGTTGCCGTAACGCTGCCATATGTCGCGGCAGGCGGCGTAGAGGGGGCTGTCCGTAGGCGTGGCGCGCTTCAGGTAAGGGTCGCAGACCTGGAAGCAGTCGAGTATTCCCACTATGTCGGCGGCCTTCAGTCGCAGCAGCCGTGCCGCTTCGGCCACCTCGGGCGTCTCCTTCACCATCGTGGCAGGCGTGAGTCGGAAGTACAGGTCGAGCACTATGATGAGCGTTATGGGCAGTATGGAAGGGTGGGAGGCTATCGGGCGGAAGTCCTTTTCAAACGTCTCGTTCACCTCCACGCCGTCGTAGAACACGCCGCTGCTGCCCAGTCCGCTCATGCGCCGCAGCGTCTTGATGTCGCGCGAGAGGCGTTTCGGGTTGCCGGCGTAGCGCTCCTTCAGGCGCATGAGGCTCGGCGTGTCGGGCCTGCGCAGTCGGAACATCTGCGCGTATAGCACTTGCGGCAGTATGTGCAGCCCGAGTGCAAGCTCCACCATGCCGCGCGAGAACACGGGCTTTACGCCCTCCGGCCGCCTGAAATACAGCTTGAGCAGCGGCAGCCAGCATTCGTCTGTCCATAATGGGTGTGTCGTCATGTGGGTAAAAGGTTATTGAAAGGTAAAAAAGTAAAAAGGTAAAACGGTAAAAAACGTGACTGCTTGGTGCTGTATCATGTTTGTTTGTTGTTTTACCTTTTTACTGTTTTACCTTTTTACCGTTATATGTTTTTATTTCATTCATCTTCTTCAGCCTCTCCGGCGAGTACGTGCGGCTGTGCCGGTCAACGAAGTCGAACAGCATGAAGGCTCTGTCAAGCACCTCCGTGCGCACTGGTTCGCCCAGCGTGTCGGCCTCGGCGTAGTACAGTTCGGCCAGCATCGATATGCGTTCCAAGCGTTCTTCCTCGGGGTAACGCTCGAACCACTGCATCACGTCGTCCAGCGGCGCGGTGTGGAAAAAGGCGTAGTCGCCCATGTATTGCGTGAACAGGCGGCGCACTTCCTCCTGTCTTTCGCCCGCCTCTTTCTTCTCTATGAGCCGCTGTAAGGCGGCCATGAACTCGCGGATAAGCCGCTGTATGTAGTCTCGTTGAAGCATAATGTGAAACCCTGTAACGGCAAAGAGGAAGCCCCCTCCCGGCCTCCCCGAGGGGAGGGGGTTGTAATTACCTTTGCAGGTTGTTGTTAATTGTTAATTTTTTAATTGTTAATCTATATCATAATGGCGTCTGCCTCTCCTCCCCTCGGGGAGGTTGGGAGGGGGCTTCTCGTTGGTTGTGAGGGGCTTTCTCCATTCGTATATTCCCACAATTTCCTGTAAAACGGATGGCGCGTCATGGTCTGCACGTCGCCGAGTATTATGAGTTTCATGCGTGCCCGGGTTATTGCCACGTTCATTCGGCGCAGGTCTGAGAGGAAGCCTATTTGTCCGTCGGCGTTCGCCCGGACAAGGGAGATTACGATGATGTCGCGCTCCTGTCCCTGGAAACCGTCCACCGTGTTGACCGATATGAGGCTGCGGAAGGGCTTAAAGAACTCCTTTTTGCGGATGAGCCGCCGCAACAGCTGCACCTGGGCGCGGTAAGGCGATATGATGCCTACGTCGATGCGCTCGTCGAGAATGCGCTGTTTGCCTATTTTGGCGAAGTATTTTTCGAGCGTGTCGAGCGTCAGGTCGGCCTCGGCACGGTTGATGCGGCCGAAGCTCTCGCCTACAAACTCCTCCTTGCCCTCCACCTCCGCCGTGTCGAGCCACGTCATCGGGTCGTCCAGGTCGAGTATTCCGCGGTACTTGATTTGCGGCGCGGCCTCGACCATTCCGCCGTAGAACCAGTCGCTCGAGAAGCGCATTATGTGCTCGTTCATGCGGTACTGCGTTTTCAGCAGCGTCACAACTTCGGGCTTTTGGTGCACGATGCGCTCCATGAGCGTGACGCCCAGTCCGCCGTGCAACGCCGCAATGCTCTTCACCGTGGGCGGCAGCTGGCAGTGGTCGCCGGCCAGTATTACCCTCGAAGCCTTGCGTATGGCGAGCCAGCAGGCAGCTTCGAGAGCCTGGGCGGCCTCGTCTATGAAGAGCGTTCCGAACTTCTGTCCCATCAGCAGGCGGCTCGCGCTGCCCGTAAGGGTCGAGGCTATGACGCGCGCCTCGCCGAAGAGCTGGGCGTTTATGCGTATTTCAAGCTCCGTGGCACGGCTTTTCAGGCGTTCGAGCTTCTGGTGGTAGCCGTCGTCGCGCCGCCTTTTGCGGCCTTGGCGCAGCTTGCGTATGGCCTCGCGGATGCTCCACAGCTGCGGATAGTCGGGATGGTCGGCGAAGCGTCGTTCGTAAGTGAACGACAGCATCTTGTCGTTCACCTTGACGGGGTTGCCTATGCGCAGCACGTTCACGCCCCGGTCAACGAGCCGTTCGCTAATCCAGTCGACGGCCATGTTGCTCTGCGCGCATACCAATACCTGGTTTTCGCGGCGCAGGGTCTCGTAGATGGCCTCTACGAGGGTCGTCGTCTTGCCCGTGCCCGGCGGCCCGTGTACTATGGCAACGTCCTTGGCGCGCAGCACGTTGTTCACCGCCTGCTCCTGCGCAGGGTTGAGCCAGGGGAAGCGTATTGGGTCGAACGAGAACGTCTCGGCCTTCTGCCGCGATGCGAAGAGGTCGCGCAGGTAGGCCAGCCGGTTGCCCTTCGCGCTGATGACGCGGTCTAATGCCTCGAACATCAGCCGGTATGTGGTCTCGTCGAAGAACAGCTGTACGCCCACGTTCTCCGCCGTCTGTAGCCTTGTAAGCGGCGCGTTGTCGGGCACTACGACGACCATGCGGTCGCCGTCGACGTAGCTCACGGTGCCGGTGAAGAGGAAGTTAGCCCCTCCCTGCTTCTCGGAAGCCCCCTCCCGGCCTCCCCGAGGGGATGAGTTTGGCTTGCCTTGCCTGTCAGTCCCCTCCCCTCGGGGAGGTCGGGAGGGGGCTGGTTTCTGTTCAAAGAACACCACGGGACGGCCGAACTCGAAGTTGTGTTCAATCTCCTTGTCCTGCGTGCGCATCACCTCTACGGCCAGCTGGTTGAGCGAGTTGTAGTAGCTGCGCCCCACGCTTATGGGCATCCACGCGTCGCCGCGCTTCACCTTGCGCTGCAATCCCATGGCTTCGGTCTGGCGGCGGAACTCCTCCTTCTCGCAGGCGTACTCCATTTCGAGCAGCAACCGCAGCTGCCGCAGGTACTGTATGGGTGATGATGAATAGTTGTCCACGGCTACAAAGATAGTTATTTTTTTAGAAGTTGAACGCTTGAAGATGAGCCAAATTAGCCTGATAAGCCCAATAAGCCTGATGCGCCAAGGGCAAAACCAGCATTGCACATCAAGCTCCCTCCCTTCGGGAGGGTTGGGGTGGGCGGTTTGTTGAATGAAAAATGAAAAATTAAAAATGAAAAATAATGCCTGTTTTCAAGGCTGTTTGCCGACAAAGCTAATCATAATTGTCAATTATCCATTCTCATTTCAAAAGGCCGTCTTTTGCATTCCAAAAGGCCATGAATTGCAACGCAAAAGGCCGTCTTTTAGCTTCTAAAAGACGGCCTTTTGCAAAGCGTTGAATGCCAATATGTTACGCCTTCCGCTCGTATTTCCTGCAAAAAATGATGAACGACAGCAGGCCGAGCACGATGAACGGCACGCCCACCAGAGCCGCATAGCGCGGCGGCAGGCCGGCGGCTATTGGCAGTCCGCCGCAGAACGCGCCGAGGGCGTTGCCCATGTTGAAGGCCACCTGTATGCTCGCGCCGCCCAGCAGCTCGCCGCCCGGGGCGTGCTTGAGGATTAGGAACTGCTGCGGACTGCTCACCGCGAAGAGGCATCCCGTGCATACCACCATCAGCGCGGCCGACACCCAGCCGTAATCGGCCAGCCAGAAGACGGCCAGCAGCGAGGCTATGGCTATGCACTGCGTCACCGCCACGACGTGCCCCGGCCGGTGACGGTCGCACAGGCGTCCGCTAATCAGGTTGCCGGCCACCATGCCGAAGCCTGCAGCTATCATCAGGGCGGGCAGCGCGTCGGCTGCAAATCCGCCTTCGACGAGCAGCGGACTGATGTAGCTGTACCAGCAGAATATTCCTCCGTTGGCAAACATCGTGGCCGCAAGGATGAGCCACGGCGCGTCGTTTTTCAGGAAGGCGAACTGGTGGCGGAAGCCGTTGTCGGGCAACGCGCCCACCGACGGCACCCACTTCCATATATAGTAAAGCACTATGAGGCTGACAAACATCACGAGGATGAACGGCAGCCGCCACGACACCGACGCGCTCAAGCCCGTAGCCAGGGGCACTCCGAAGAGGTTGGCCACGGTCATTCCGGCCACCATTATTGACACCGCGCCCGTCTTGTGGCGTTCGTCGGCCAGGCGCACGGCCACAATGGAGCCCACGCCGAAGTAAGCCCCGTGGGGCAGGCCGGATATGAACCGTGCCGCCAAGAGCATCCAGTAGTTCACTGAGAGGGCGGCCAGCGTGGAGCCTAAGAGTATGATGCACGCCAGCACGAGCAGTATGCTCTTCAGCGGATACTTGTGGACTACGACCAACAAGGGCGCTCCGCAGCATACGCCTATTGCGTAGGCCGAAATCAGGTGGCCTGCCTCGGGTATGCTTACACCGAGGCTCTGCGCCACGTCGGGCAGTATGCCCATCATCACAAATTCGGCAATCCCGAGAGCGAGAGTGCCGAATGCAAGTGCTATTAAGCTTTTCTTCATAATAGAATAAATGTAAAACGCCCAAACGCAGACCCCTTATACCCACCCCAAACCCTCCCCAAGGGAGGGGCTTGGATGGCTTTCAGGGTGCGTGTGACTGGTTATCCTGATAATTAACGACAATTTTTCTTTTTACAGATAGGCCGGATTGGCCTAATGAGCCGGATGCGCCGGATGGGGAAATAGGCATGATTGGCTTAATGGGCTTTATGCGCCCGTTCCGCCCAAACTGCCTGCACTGCATGTCAACGCCCCTCCCTTGGGGAGGGGTTTGGGGTGGGTGTTTGGTTTTTAGGGCTTGGGTTGCCCTTTGTCATACCGCCATCGTGTCGGGTTGTGGCTGCTCTTTTTCTATCGCCTTGCCGATGTCGTCGGCGTCGAAGGTGAACACATGGCCGAGAATGCCGAACGAAACGGTCTTCGTCTCGCCGCCGTAGCGTATTTTGCCGACGGAGAAGATGACGTAGTTATCTACCCTCATGAACTGCCCTACGACAGCGTCGGCGAACTGCGACACGAGCATGTTGCCCAGCGTTTCGCCGAAAGCGCCCAGCAGTCCGTCGTCTCCGCTCTGCCAGGGCATCTCCCTTTGCGCCGCCTCGGCTATTTCGTCAACCACCGTCTGGCGGTGTTTCTCCTCGCCGGGGCAGGTGATGAGCAGCAGGAAGAACACCACTGCGGCCGCGGCCAGCCACTTGGCGGTGCGCCTGCGGCGGCGTTTGGCGTGGTTGTCGGCGGTGCTGATGCCCTCGTCGGCGGTTTCCGCGGCCTCGTCGGGCTGCGTTTCGTCATGCACTATGTCGTCTTCCTTCTCCTCGACGGGCGGCGGAGCCGCAGCGTCCGCAGGCTTTCCGTCAAGAATGGCGCGTAGTTCGTCCACCTGCCAGGCAGGCTTCCACGTGCCAAGTCCTTCACGCCAGACAAGCGTTTCCGACGTTATTCCGATGCCGGCAAGCTCTTCCAGCGTGTAAGGGCCTCGCTGCTTGTTGTCTTTTATGATGAAAAAGTCCATATTCTTTACTTCCCTATGCCGTATTTTTCCTGCCACTTCTCATACCGCTTTAGCACCTCCAGGCCGTCGTCGTTGTACCAGTCGTAGCCGTTGCGGCGCTCGTAGCCTATTTCGGAGACGCTGAACTTCATCACGCCGTCGCGGTCGCAGAAGAACGGACGGTTGTCGTCGAGCGTGTAGAAGCGTGCCCACAGCGTGGGGCAGGGCGCGTCGTCCTGCGCACAGTCAACCAGGCGGTAGTCCTTCTTGCCGTCGGCGTTGGTAAACTTCTCGATGCGTTTGCCCTTGATGGCGCTCTTCTTGAACCACGCCACGGCGGCCTCTACGGCCTGGCGGATTTCCGCCGACGGCTTGGACAGCGACATCAGGAAGAGCACTATGTCGTCGCTCTCCTGTCCGCTGAGGCTCGCCAGCTCGAAGGCTCGTGCCGGGGCAGGCTGCAAGGTGCGCTCGTCGTGCTGTGCGCACCATACAGTCTTCACGCCGTTCTGCGTCACCTGCGTCTTCAGAATGCAGTCCACGCCCTTGTCGAGGGCCGCCTCGGCCTTGGCCTTCAGGCTGTCGGGCAGTGCGGCGTAAGGCTCTTTGCCCTTGGCTGCGTCGCGCATGAGCTTCAGCACGTTAATCATGGCGTCGTCGTTGTACGTTATGTGCGTGTAATATCCTTTCGAGAGAGGGTAGAACTGCGGCCATCCGCCGTTGTCGTACTGCGCCTCGAACAGGTAGTTGAAGCCCTTGACTGCGGCCTCGCGGTACTTCTCCGCCTTGGTGGCGTTGTACAGCCGCATCAGGTAAGCTATCTCCGTGGTCGTAGCCTTGTTGTCGATGGTGGCGTAGCGCTTGCCCTGTTTTTTCTTTTCCACCTCTTTTTTTACGGCCTTTGTCAGTTCGTCTTGCAGCCGCATGTTCTTGGGCCATCCGCCCGACGGGTGCTGGTAGAACAGCAGGTTGTCGCCGATGCGCCGGGCTTCGGCTGTGGTGAAGAACGCGTCGCCGAGCTTCGGGGCTGCGCTCGTCCAGCTTTTTGTCTTAAGGCTTTCGCCGTCCTTGCCGTCCTGTGCCTGCGCCGTGAGTGCCGTAAGCAGCATCACGGCCAGCGCGGCGGCCATTGTCTTGATTTTCATTTTGTAGATGTTTTTATTTGTAGTGTGCGCGCCGTGCGTCGGCAAAGCCTCCCGGTGGCGCATAATCCATTATATGCTTTGACGTTTGCGGCGGCCGTTGGTTTAATCGCGGCGGCCTGTTTTTTCAGCCGTTTCAGGCCGTGCGCATTTCAGGCCGCCGTCGTCGGCTTTGCAATCGACGGTCTTTCGCAATGCAAAAGGCCGTCAATCGCACGCTAAAAGGCCACCTTTTGGACTGTAAAACACGGCCTTTTGCGCAGCCCTTGATTATCAGGCACTTGCAGGCTTGCCTCCGGCCGCCGTGAAAGCGGCTGCGGCGCGTCTGGAAAAGGGCTGTGGGCCGCTTCGGAATTTACCTAAATCAATAAAACAATCGTTTACGCAAAAAAGTCATGCCTACGGCATGCCGTAAGCGCGGAAATTGCTAATTTTGTCGTAGTCTTAGTCAATGTAACATTTTTTCAACCAAAAAACCAAGTAGCACAGCATGAGTCTGAACATCGAAAAGGGCGACAAGAAGCGCGTCGTCATCGTGGGAGGAGGCTTCGCCGGGCTTAAAGTGGCCAACAGGCTGAAGCACAAGGGAATGCAAATCGTACTTATCGACCGGAACAACTACCACCAGTTTCCGCCGCTCATCTACCAGGTGGCATCGGCAGGCATGGAGCCAAGCTCCATATCTTTCCCCTTCAGAAAGATTTTCCAGCACAGCCGCGACGTGTATTTCCGCATGGCCGAGCTGCGCTCCGTGCACCCCGAGAAGAAGCTGATACAGACATCAATAGGCAAGGTGGAGTACGACTACCTCGTACTCGCTGCCGGAACGACAACCAACTTCTACGGCAACAAGAACGTGGAGGCCGAGGCCATGCCAATGAAGACGGTCTCGGAGGCAATGGGACTGCAGAACGCCATACTGGCGAACATCGAGCGCGCCATAACCTGCGCCACCAAACAGGAGCAGCAGGAACTGCTTAACGTAGTCATAGTGGGCGGAGGAGCCACGGGCGTCGAGGTGGCCGGAGTGCTCTCCGAGATGAAGCGCACCGTGCTGCCGCACGACTATCCCGACCTCGACCCCAGCCTCATGAACATATACCTCATAGAAGGCGGCAACCGGCTGCTCGCCGGAATGTCGCCCGAATCGTCGGCCGCGGTGGAGCGTTTCCTGCGCCGCATGGGCGTGAACGTGCTGCTCAACAAGATGGTGACCGACTACCAGGACCACAAGGTAATACTGGCCGACGGCAGCTCCATCGCCACAAAGACGTTCATCTGGGTGAGCGGCGTGGCCGGAAGCCCTGTGGGCAACATCGGCCGCGAGCATCTTGGCCGCGGACAGCGCATCAAGGTTGACCGCTTCAACCAGGTGGAAGGCATGGACTCGGTGTTCTGCATCGGCGACCAGTGCATAGTCTGCGGCGACGAAGACTACCCCAACGGCCATCCGCAGCTGGCGCAGGTGGCCATACAGCAGGGCAAGAACCTGGCGCGCAACATACGCCGGCTGGAGAAGGGCAAGGAGATGCGCCCATTCAAGTACAAGAACCTCGGCTCGATGGCTACCGTGGGAAGGAACAAGGCCGTAGCCGAATTTTCAACGGTGAAGACCAGCGGCTTCATAGCGTGGATGATGTGGCTCGTTGTACACCTGCGCTCCATACTCGGAGTGAGGAACAAGGTGGTGGTGATGCTCAACTGGATGTGGAACTACTTTAACTACAACCAGTCGCTCCGAATGATATTCTACCCCAAGAAGGCGCACGAGATACAGGAGCGCGAGGCACGCGAGGCCGTAACCCACTGGGGCGAAGACCTGAAGGACGACGCCGCGCAGTAAAGCCGCTGGCTGTCAACGACTTGCGCGCCGGCTGCCAGCCGCCGTGCAAAAGGCCGTGTTTTGCAATGCGAAACACGGCCTTTTAGCGTGTGAAAGACGGCCTTTTGCACGGCGAAAGGCCACCTTTTGCAACGCCGCCCGGCAGCGCCCTTTGCGGCGCAGGCCGCAGGCCGTGGCGCAAAAGGCTTCATGCCGCGGGGCTGAAAATGTTTTTTTAAGTATTATTCATACATTAATCGTACTTTAATATATAACGAGTGCGATTTTTTTTAGTAACTTTGCAAGGACTGTAAGAGTTCGCAAAGAAACTACCTAAAACAAAACATACGATATGAAGACAAATTACGAAATCCGTTATGCTGCGCATCCCGAGGATGCGAAGAGCTACGACACGCAGCGCATACGCCGCGACTTCCTCATCGAGCGTGTGTTTGCCGCCGACGAGGTGAACATGGTCTATTCAATGTACGACCGCATGATAGTGGGCGGCGCGATGCCCGTCAATGAGGAGCTGAAGCTCGAAGCCATCGACCCTCTTAAAGCCCCGTACTTCACTACGCGCCGCGAGGTCGGCATATTCAACGTAGGCCAGGGCGAAGGCACGGTCAAGGTGGGCGGCGAAACATTCACCCTCGGCTACAAGGAGGCCCTCTACATAGGCCGCGGCGACCGCGACGTGTTCTTCGCAAGCGCGGACGCGCAGAAGCCTGCGAAGTTCTACTTCAACAGCGTCACCGCCCACAAGGAGTATCCCTGCAAGAAGGTGACCAAGGCCGACGCCGTAGTCGCCCACATGGGTTCGCTCGAAATGAGCAACGAGCGCGACATCAACAAGATGCTCGTATCGCAGGTGCTGCCCACATGCCAGCTGCAGATGGGCATGACGGAGCTTGCCCCCGGCAGCGTATGGAACACCATGCCGGCCCACGTGCACAGCCGCCGCATGGAGGCATACTTCTACTTCGAGGTGCCCGAGGAGCAGGCCGTGTGCCACTTCATGGGGCAGGTCGACGAGACGCGCCACATCTGGATGCGCGGCGACCAGGCCGTGCTGTCGCCAGAGTGGAGCATACACAGCGCCGCGGCCACGCACAACTACACCTTCATCTGGGGCATGGGAGGCGAGAATCTCGACTATGGCGACCAGGACTTCTCGAAGATTACGGACTTGAAATAGTAACTAACACCCACCCCAACCCTCCCCAAGGGAGGGAGTTTAATATGCCGTTGCATATAGGCAGAATAAAATCACGGTTTCAAACGGCGATAAAGCCTGCAATAAATTAGCATTGCATGTCAAGCTCCCTCCCTTCGGGAGGGCGGGGGTGGGTAAATAATAGTATAGCAAAATGGACACATTTTCAAAGAATTTCTCCCTTGAAGGCAAGGTGGCTCTCGTCACGGGAGCCGCTTACGGGATAGGTTTCGCCATAGCAGAGGCTTACGCCAAGGCTGGCGCAAGAATAGCCTTCAACTGCCGTTCGCAGCACCACATGGAGCAGGCGCTGGCCGACTACAAGGCAAAGGGCATCGACGCGAAGGGCTACATCTGCGACGTTACCAACGAAGAGGACGTAAAGAAGATGGTGGCCGACATCGAGCGCGAGCTCGGCGTAATCGACATACTCGTCAACAACGCCGGAATAATCAAGCGCATACCCATGACCGAGATGTCGGTCGATGACTTCCGCCAGGTGGTCGACATCGACCTCAACGCGCCGTTCATCGTCTCCAAGGCCGTAATCCCCGGCATGATAAAGAAGGGTCACGGCAAAATCATCAACGTGTGCTCGATGATGAGCGAGCTGGGACGCGAGACGGTGTCTGCCTATGCGGCGGCCAAGGGCGGCCTGAAGATGCTCACGCGCAACATCTGCTCCGAGTTCGGAGGCCACAACATACAGTGCAACGGCATCGGCCCGGGCTACATCGCCACGCCGCAGACTGCTCCGCTGCGCGAGCGTCAGGCTGACGGCAGCCGCCATCCGTTCGACAGCTTCATCGTCTCCAAGACTCCGGCGGCGCGCTGGGGCACGCCTGAAGACCTGATGGGGCCGGCCGTGTTCCTCGCTTCCGACGCTTCCGACTTCGTCAACGGCCACATACTCTACGTAGACGGAGGCATCCTCGCCTACATCGGCAAGCAGCCTTGACGCTGCTGTCGGCCTTCGCTTGAAGGCTGTTTTAAGATTATTCAGCATACAAAACGGCGCGGCTCAATGCTGCGCCGTTTTTCTTTTGCCATGCGTATTGTCATTGCTCCTTCCGTGAAATGTTGTTAAATGTCGTGCAAAACAATGCGTCCAATTTGGTATCCAATGGTCTTTTGCCTATCTTCGCAGTGCAGAACAATATTTAAAAGAAAGGAGAATGTCATGATAGTAATCAGCACAAGGGATTTCAGAGCCAACCAGACAAAGTTTCTCGACATGGCCCGTGGCGGCGAGGACGTCATCTTGAAGTCGCGCTCGTCAGGCAGTTTCAAGCTCACGCCGGTAGAGACGGAGGACGCCGTGGTGAGCAAGCGCGACCTGACCGAGGAGCTTCGCCTCGCCCTGCAACAGGTGAAAGACCACATGGAGGGGAAAATCAAGTTGAAAACCGCAGACGAGTTGATAGACGAACTCTAAACAGATGTTTCCCGGTATGTTGCTCATTCGCAATTTAGGTGTGTGCCGCATCAGGATTGAAAACAGCATCTGTCAACTATAAATCAGGCGGTCGGTAATTGTCATGCCGCACTCCGATGCGGCATCCAGAGAACATTATGTACTGCAAATGATGCAGGCTGCATACACTGGATGCCGCATCGTAGTGCGGCATGACAATTACCGACCGCCTGAATTACAGTAGAATGTGTACACGAAATGCAAAGGCAAAAGCAAAAGAAGAAATAATTGCCCATATAGTCTAAACTGCGAATGAACCTAATCTACGGCCTTTCGCATTCCAAAAGGCCATGAATTACAATGCGAAAGGTCGTCTTTTAGCGTGTAAAAGACGGCCTTTTAGCGTGCCGTTTGCGGCCTTTCAGAACGCGAAAGGCCGCATCTTGTAAAACCGCAGGCATCAGGCTCACGCCCTGCCGTGCGCAAAACGGGCTACGCCCCGCCGCTTATCGCTAAGGATAATGCGGCGGGGCGTAGCCTGTATTAGGATGATTTGTGCTTATTTCATGATTTTGACGCTTCGCGTTCCGTCGGCCGTCGTTGTCTTCTTGATGAATATTCCCTTGGTAGGATTGCTTACGCGGCGGCCTTGCAGGTCGTAATACTCCACTTTGGCTGCCTCGTCCGTGGTTACGGAACTGATGCCCGTGCCGGGCACGTCGCTCCAGACTATATTGGAAACGTGCTCCTCGCCGCCTCCCATGTACACGCTTTGTACGCCCAGCCTGTATATGCCTTCATGGTAGAAGTAGAAGCCGCAGGTTGTGCCGCTGTGCATGAAGTCGTACATGTCGGTAAACTCATACGGCACGTCGGTCATGTCTTCCGTAAGGTTTTTGTATTCTTCGGGGGTGAACACGAACGGAGCGGTCTCGTTGCCGTTGGTGTAAATGCGGTAATACATCTTGTCCGTGTTGATGAAGTTGCCGTCAACGTCCTCGCCGGGCAGCGTGAACGAGAAGTAGCCGCCCGAACCGTAGTTGCCTTGTATGGTGAGTATCGTCGGGTCGGCGGGTGTCGCCGCCACGTCGTGTATCTGCTGTATGCCAGGCGCGTCGAATGCTTCGACGTACCAAGGCTCTTCCGTTGAAATGTTGATGAGCATGGCCTCGTCGTCCGCGCTGGTGTAAGCCTGCTTGGCGTCGTCGTATTTCAGTGTCATTTCGTCGGTCAGGGTGTACAGCTCGCCGTAGTAAGTTACGCCGTTTTGGGTTTCCGTCCCGATGGTGTAAGTGCCTGGTATGAACCATACGTGGGCGTTGGCCAGCGGCCATGTGCCGAGGTATTGCCGCTTGAAAGTCCAGCTGCCGTCGCTCTCTACCTGGCCTTTTATCCATTGGTCAGGCAACCGGTCGGACGGGTTGTTCAGGTAAACCGTGCCGGGTTCGGATGGCGATGTGGCGTAGTGCAGCTTCTTGTCCATGTCTATTAGCTCGCCCGTGGTGGAGTTGACGTCCTTGTAAAGCAACACAGCGGAGTGCTCCTCGGCGTCGTCGGGCAGCACGGCTGGCTTGTCGCCTTCGGGCAGCGGCGCTATCGTTATGCACCCCGAGCCGTAGATAGCCCAGTTGCCGTCGGGGTCGGTCATGGCGAGCAGCTCTTTGGGCAGGCCCGTCTCGTCAAGCGTCATGTCGGCCTGTTGCAGCACGCCGTCCACGAAGGTGAACTTCATGTCGGTATTGTAGCCGCCGTCGCCGGTCTCTTCGGCGTCGTAATAATACGCCCCGTCGGGAGTCTGTTTAAGTATGAAGCGTGTGGCCCAGGCAAGGATGTGCGAGCCGTCGGGGTTCGCCTGGTCATAGAAAACTTGTGGGGTGTGGGCCGTGTAGGTGCCGTCGGCCTGCTTTTCGAGCTTGATGTAGCCGCCGGTCTTGTAGGTTGTGATGGGCTGGATGTAGATTGTGCCGTCGTCGCCGATGACGTATTCGCTGATGGCCGACGGATATTCAAGGATTTCCGGCGACCCCATGAAGTTGTTGATGCTGATGTCTGTGCGCAGAAGGTCTGTAAACTTCTGACCTTCAGGCTCATAGATTATATCCTCGGCAGTGCCTGTGGGGGGTAAAAAGGCGTGCCGCCGCTCGTGGGGTGATGTTTACTGAAGCCTGTCGGCCGTTCTGCAACATGACTTGAACCGTCCGGCTGCCTTCGCCGGTAACGCTCTTGTACATTTGCCGCTCTTGTGCGGCTGCCGCCGACGACATCATGAATGCCGCCGCCAGCGCGTAAAGAAGTCTTTTCATGAGATGATTTTTTTGGTTAATAACAAGTTTGATGGTAAATTCGGATACAAAGATAGTGAAAATAACGACATATTAACTAAAATCATCTAAAAAATATCATTTTGTTGGAATTTTCCAAGAATAACTTGAAAATCATGTATCCGGCTTGTCTGCAAACACCCGTTCAAATAGGGATTGCCATCGGCGGCTTGACCCGTTGGGGCATAATCGGGCGCGAAAGGTGGTTCATCTGCAAATCTGTTGGATGAAGTAAAAGCTCTATTAATGAAAGCACCCTGCTTTAATCCAGGCAGCCGGTAATTGTCATGCCGCACTCCGATGCGGCATCCAGAGAACATTATGTACTGCAAATGATGCAGGCTGCATATACTGGATGCCGCATCGGAGTGCGGCATGACGATTACCGACCGCCTGGATTATAATATGATGAATTCATTGACGGTAATGATTAAATAATGAACAAATGT
>OGGJ01000050.1_pt1 | contig 111352 bp, 96 predicted proteins | sample 1571071 | NCBI WGS metagenome assembly OGGJ01 (sample SAMEA2581954, study PRJEB24529) | metagenome | biome: Human gut stool | place: China | collected 2011
TTAGGATACAAGATTCTCAATCTTGGCATAGGGGTTCGATTCCCCTATCCACTACCAAACAAAGCGTGTAGAAACAATATGTTTTTACACGCTTTTTTCATTATACTCTCTACTATTTTCAAAAAAAATGCGTAACTTTGTAGCTTAGGACTACAACTATAGCAAACAAATAGTACACACAGATATGGCAGATATAAAGAAACCGCTCATGGGTATGTCGCTCTATGAGCTCAAGGAAGTAGCAAAATCGCTCGGTATGCCAGCCTTCACTGGTGGACAGATGGCGAAATGGCTATACACACAACACGTGAAATCGATTGACGAGATGACAAACATCTCGAAGACCAATCGTGAGCGACTGGCTGAAGAATACACCATTGGATGTATGGAGCCGATAGACTGCCAAGTATCGAAGGACGGAACAATAAAGTATCTCTTCCCCACTGCTACGGGCAAACATGTAGAAACTGTGTACATCCCCGATCACGACCGCGCTACGCTGTGCGTTTCGTCACAAGTGGGTTGTAAAATGAATTGTCTGTTCTGCCAAACAGGCAAGCAGGGTTTTGAAGAGAGTCTCACAACAACCGACATCCTCAACCAGATATACTCGCTGCCCGAACGCGAGAAGCTTACGAACATTGTGTTTATGGGCCAGGGCGAACCGATGGACAACCTCGACAACGTACTGAAGGTGACACAGGTGATGACAGCCGACTATGGCTACGCTTGGAGCCCGAAGCGCATCACAGTGAGCAGCGTAGGCATACGCAAGAAATTGCAACGCTTCCTCGACGAGAGTGATTGTCATGTTGCTATCAGTATGCACTCGCCAATACCAGAACAGCGTGCGCAGCTGATGCCTGCAGAGCGTGGTATGTCTATCGTAGAGGTGGTAGACTTGATGCGTAACTACGACTTCACACATCAGCGCCGACTCTCTTTCGAGTATATCATGTTCAAGGGCGTGAACGATACCACAACACATGCTCGCGAAATAGTGAAGCTCGTGGAAGGACTGGAATGTCGATTTAATCTGATTCGCTTCCACCCTATCCCCAACGTGGACCTGCAAGGCACAGACGACCACCATATAGAGAATTTCCGCGACTATCTGACTAACCACGGCGTGTTCACCACGATTCGTGCAAGTCGAGGTCAGGACATCTTCGCTGCATGTGGACTGCTCAGCACTGCAAAAAAGATTGAAGAGGAGCGCAAACGCCGCGAACAACAATAACCCATGCGATATACAATACTGTTCTTCGCTACGCTTACACTCATGGCCTGCACTCGAGGCAAGCAGACTATGCTGCCCGACAGTGGTGGCAGACCATACGAAGTAGTGCTCATCGGCGATAGCGATAGTATATTATATAAGGTACTCACAGAGCCTGTCACTGCCCTGCCGCAGCCCGAACCTACATTCGACGTGAGCAACGGCACATCAATGAATGCCACATTACGACTCGCTCGCAACATCGTGGTGGTAGAAATCGACCACAAATTGAAACAAATCAAGGTAAAATACGAGCGCAACGTATATGCCGAACCGCAGATCATTGTACACGTAAGCACACCTTCGATGGTACACCTGCAGCGCGCCATGCGGTCGCAATCAACCGCCAACAACATACGCAATCTGCTAAAACGCAACGAAATAAAGAACGCCATAACACTGCTTGAGCACAAGCATAACACAAAGTTGGAAGCAGAAGTGCAACAGATGTTCGGTATAGATATGCGCATACCGTCAGATATGCGAGCGAGCAAGAAGGGAAAAGACTTCATTTGGATATCCAACGACTCGCCAACAGCAATGGCAAATATCTGTATATACACGTCGGAAAACCGCGACAGTGTGATGAAAGTGAACATAAAGGGCGAAACCGACGATATGTACATGACGACAACGCAAGGTAGTATCGTCACAACTGATATCAGCAGCGACACAGACACACTAACCATACGTCGCGGACTATGGGAGATGCACGGCGACGCAATGGGCGGTCCGTTCGTGCAACACATAATAAAGCACATAGACAAGCACACCACAATAGTGGCAGAAGCTTTCGTCTACGCCCCAGGAACGAAGAAACGCAACGTGCTACTCAATACAGAAGCAGCACTATATACAATACAACCCAAACAAAATAACAAATGGAAGACAGAAAAATCCGCGTGGCAATAACCCACGGCGATACCAATGGTATCGGATATGAGCTTATTTTTAAAACCTTTGCAGAGCCTGAAATGCTTGAGTTATGCACACCTATCATCTACGGCTCGCCGAAGATTGCAGCTTATCATCGTAAGGCCCTTGATATGCAAGCGAACTTCAGCATCATCAACAAGGCTGAAGATGCTGTCGATGGACGCGTTAATCTGCTCGCTTGCTTCGATGAAGAGGTGAAAGTAGACCTCGGACAACCCACTAAAGAGTCGGGCGAATCGGCTCTCAAAGCCCTTGATAAGGCTATGACCGACTTCCGTAGCCAACTCTACGACGTGCTCGTGGCTTGTCCGGTATGCCTTTCCAATATGACAGCCAACGAAGTTGGTTACACATACAACGGACTGAAGGAATATGCTGAGACTTGCATCGGCGATGGTACTAAGGGCATGAAGATAATGGTAAACGAATCACTACGCATCGCCCTCGCCACCAATGGTTTGGCTATCAAGGACGTACCTGCAAACATCACAGAAGAGAATATCCTTAACAACATTCGCAAACTGCACAACTGCCTCAAGAGCGACTTCCGTCTGTCGAATCCACGTATAGGCGTGCTCGCACTTAACCCAAGCGCTGACGGCACAGAGGAGAAGGAGATACTACTGCCAGCCATAAAGAAAGCCGAGGAGGAAGGCATCACTGCATACGGACCATATGCCGCAGAAGATTACTTCGGCAATAATGTATGCGATGCTTTCGACTGCACGCTCGCAATGTACGACGATCAGGCTAACATACCGTTCTCTACAACAATGCAGAGCAACGGCATCTATTACATATCAGCACTCCCACTCGTATGCACAGCACCCGCACTGACTCCAGACTTCGCCAATGCTGGAGCTGGCGTTGCTGATGAGAACGCACTGCGCCACGCTATCTATGCAGCTATCGACATCGTGCGTAACCGCGAAGAATACGAGCTACCACTTGCCAATCCGCTACCGAAGCTCTACCATGAGAAGCGCGATGAAAGCGAGAAGGTGAGATTTTCTATTCCGAAGAAACGCGACAACAACAATCAGCAAGGCAACCGATAACACAATCGGTTGCTAAAAAAGTCGCATAAAGCTGCATCTATTTTAATAGAAATATGTAATTTTGTTACCAAATGGATACATCTGAACTGCAAAGATTAAAACAACGGTACAACATCGTGGGCAACTGCGATGCGTTGAACCGTGCTCTCGACGTTGCAAAACAAGTGGCATCGACAGACCTCAGTGTGCTCATTGTTGGCGAAAGCGGAGTCGGCAAGGAGATTATTCCACGACTTATACACGACAATTCTCCACGCAAACACGAGAAATACTTCGCCATCAACTGTGGTTCAATACCGGAAGGCACTATCGACAGCGAACTATTCGGACACGAGAAGGGTTCATTCACCGGTGCTATAGGCGAGAGCGAAGGCTATTTCGGCACTGCTAACAAAGGCACAATATTCCTCGACGAGGTGGGCGAACTGCCATTGGCAACACAAGCACGCCTACTACGAGTGCTCGAAACGGGCGAATACATCCGCGTTGGCGGTCAGAAGATAATGAAGACCAACGTGCGCATCGTTGCTGCCACGAACGTCAACATGCACAAGGCAATCAGCGAGGGACGCTTCCGCGAGGATCTATACTATCGTCTGAACACCATACCAATCCAGATGCCACCGCTGCGCGACCGCGGCAACGACATTCTACTCTTATTCAGTCTGTTCACTATGCAGATTGCTGAGAAATATGGTATGAATCGAATCACGCTCACCGACGAGGCTAAAGCCATAATGCTGAAATACAAATGGCCGGGCAACGTGCGCCAGCTGAAGAATATCACTGAGCAGATGTCCGTACTCAGCACAACACGCGTGATAGACGCCGAAACGCTGAGCAAGTTCATACCGCAGGACAAGGAAAGCACGCAGCTTGCCACCACAACGCCAACCGGATCGCACTCGTACGAGAGCGAACGCGAGATTCTATATAAGATTCTCTACGAGTTGAGAGGCAACGTGAGCGATCTGCGCCGCGAGATGACCAATCTGCGCAAACAGATTGACGACAACCGCACACTCGACAATTTCGCAGCTGCCCAGCAGGTACACGCTCTGCAGCCAGCCACATTCAGTCCGTATCAGGATGTAGAAGCCGAAGAGATAAGAGAAAACGGTAGCACACAGCACGATGACAACGAGAGCCTAAACCTCAGCGACATAGGTCGTCAGGTGGTAGAGAAAGCGCTCGAACGCAATGGTGGCAACCGCAAGAAGGCTGCGCAGGAGCTGGGCATCTCCGACCGCACACTCTACAGACGCATAAAGCAATATGGACTCGACAAATAATAAAGACATGAAACGAATCCGTACACATTATATATATATAGCACTTGTACTGATTGCATCTATAACAATTTCGGCGTGCAAGGTAAGCTACAAGTTCAACGGAGCGAGCATCGACTATACAAAGACAAAGACAATACAGATAGCCGACTTCCCTATCCGTTCAAGTTATGTATGGGGACCGATGGGACCGATGTTCAACAACCAGTTGAAGGACATGTTCGCAAGCCACACCAAACTGAGTCAGGTGAAGCGCAACGGCGACCTGAAAATAGAGGGTGAGATAACACAATACTCGCAGCGCAACAAATCAGTGTCAGCAAGTGGAGAGTCGGCACAAACCGAACTTTCAATCACCGTCAACGTACGATTTACGAACAACGTAAACCATAGCGAAGACTTTGAACGCCAGTTCACCTCGTCAAAATCGTACGAGACAACACAAAGTCTTGCCACGGTGCAAGAAGAACTCGTAACACAAATGGTAAAAGACATCACAGAGCAGATATTCAACGCAACAGTTGCCAACTGGTAACATAAACATTAATAATGTAAAAACGTAAAAAAGTGGATTTAGTACGCCTCATAAACCATCCTGAACTGATGAGCAAGGAGACTCTATACGAGCTCCGAAACATTGTTGCGCTCTATCCATACTATCAGACGGCACGAATATTGATGTTGAAGAACATGTATCTGCTGCACGATAGTGCGTTCGACGATGAACTTCGTCGAACTGCATTGTACGTGACAGACAGAAGCATGTTGTTCCAACTTGTGGAGAGTGCACACTATGAGTTCAAGAACCCGAGCGAGGAAGCTACCAACAAGATAGAAACAAGCAACGACGACCGCACTATATCTATTATCGACAACTTCCTCGACTCTGCCCCAGAACAGGAACTGGAACCTCAAAGTGAACCAAAACGCAAGCCAACGCCTGCAGATGCTGCTGTAGACTATGTCGCATACCTGCTAAAAACAGAAAGCGAAGAAGACGACACCTCCGAACAGAGCCCCCAGCTGAAAGGTCAGGAACTCATCGACGACTTCATCAACAAAGATGGTGGCAAGATACAACTGCAAGATCAACCCACCTATAAACCCGAACTTGAAGAAGAGAAAAAGGGCGAGAACGAAAGCGAAGAAGGCTACTTTACAGAGACTTTAGCCAAAATATACATAAAACAAGGTAGATATTCGAAGGCTCTTGAAATAATTCAGCGTTTAAATTTGAATTATCCAAAAAAAAATGCTTACTTTGCAGACCAAATAAGATTTTTAAAGAAACTTATAATAAATAACAAAAATAACAAATAGAAAAATGATTTACACATTATTCGTAATTTTCATCGTGATAGCATCTTTGCTCATGATTGGCATTGTGCTTATTCAGGAGTCAAAGGGTGGCGGTTTGGCATCAAACTTCTCATCATCTAACGCTATCTTAGGTGTACGCAAGACTACCGACTTCGTAGAGAAAGCAACATGGGGTCTCGCAATCACAATGGTTGTTCTCAGCATCGTATGCGCTCACGTGGCTCCTGTTTCTACAGAGGGTACAAGCGTTATGGAGAAGACAGCAACTGAAACTCAGACAACAAACCCAAACACTACTCCTGGTTTCGGTTCAAGCCAGCAGCAGGCAGCACCAGCAGCTGAAGGTGCTCAGCAGGCACCAGCACAGCAGGCTCCTGCAAAGTAATTTGCAAGAACTTCTGTACACCAAAAGAGTAAAAGAAAATTACGCCCCAATTACAGTATAAAACGTCTAAGGCAATGTCTTAGACGTTTTTTTATGACTTTCGGTACGTTCAACACTTATACCAGCGAACTGTATCAAAAGATATGAATATGGGAAATAATTAGCAATATAGAGCACATTATTCCTACAATAGCACCAATAAACAAATAAAAACACGATTTATCTAAAAAAAGTTGACAAAACATTTGGTAGTTTAAAACAAAACCCGTACCTTTGCACTCGCTTTAAAGAACTAAGCAATACTGCTAAGTAAAGCAAATAACATGGTGGCTGTAGTTCAGTTGGTTAGAGCGTCAGATTGTGGTTCTGAATGTCGTGGGTTCGAGTCCCATCTGCCACCCAACAGAGAGTCAAACTTCAAAAGAGGTTTGACTCTTTTTTTATCCCCGCTTTAAGAAACCTACTCCACCACTCTACCAATTCAAAATCAACTATTATTATAACACAGTTACAACACTTTAAGCATCTGCGTCGGTCGATGCGGATGTCTGCGTCGGTCGATGCGGATGTCTGCGCCGGTCGATGCGGATGTCTGCGCCGGTCGATGCGGATGTCTGCGTCGGTCGGTGCGGATGTCTGCGCCGGTCGATGCGGATGGTTCGTTGAAGCAATAAAAACCGAGGCACACATCGTTCCAGACCACGAAACGACAAGTGCTTACACCTTAATTATATTATATAGTCTGCAATAAATAAGCAGGTTTGCTTTGTAAAGCGACATAAAAACACTACCTTTGTCTATGAAATCAAAAACCATCTATATGAACAAATCCAAAAGACTTTTCTGCAAGCTGGCGTTTGCTGCGCTCGGTCTTCTGCCGACAATGGCTACAACAGCGCTCGCAGACACCACCGACTACACACAGTACGTTAACCCGTTCGTCGGCAACGCCGACAACGGGCACACCTTCCCTGGTGCGTGCCGCCCGTTCGGCATGATACAGACCAGTCCGGTGACGGGTGCTGTGGGCTGGCGCTACTGCTCGGAGTACGTGTACAGCGACTCTCTCATCTGGGGATTTACGCAGACCCACCTCAACGGCACGGGCTGCATGGACCTTGGCGACATACTCGTGATGCCCACAAGCGGCAAGCGCACACGTGCTTGGGATGGTTATCGCTCTCGCTACTCTAAGCAGCAGGAGTTTGCCACACCAGGCTACTACTCGGTTTACCTCACCGATGCGAAGGTGAAAGCCGAACTGACGGCTGCGCCGCACGTTGCGTTCCACCGCTACACGTTCGACAACCCCGACTCCACTTCCGTATTCATCGACCTGCAGCACGCTCCGGCTTGGCGCGATGAGCAGTACCACTCGCAGTGCATCTCGTGCGAGACGAAATGGGAGGATGCGCAGACTCTGACCGGACACGTGCGCAACAAGGTGTGGGTGGACCAGGACTACTTCTTCGTGATGAAGTTCAACCGCCCGGTTGTCAGCCATATCCAGCTGCCGAAGGCTGTTGACACGGAACGCGGGCAGCGCATCGTGGCTACGTTCGACATACCGCGTGGCGAGCAACTACTCGTTAAGGTGGCAATGTCTACGACAAGCGTTGAGGGCGCACGCCTGAACCTCGAAACAGAAGTGCCTGATTGGAACTTCGCCGAGGTGACACGCACCGCTCACGACGAGTGGAACTCTTACCTCAGCCGCATCGACGTGACTGGCACCGACACCGATAAGCAAAACTATTACACGGCATTCTACCACGCACTTATCCAGCCTAACCAGATTGCTGACGTTGACGGCAAATACCGCAACGCCGACAACAAGGTTGTCTGCTCAAGCAATGGCGAGTTCTACTCCACCTTCTCCTGCTGGGACACCTACCGCGCCGCTCACCCATTCTACACTATGGTCATTCCGGAGCGCGTCGACGGCTTAGTCAACTCGCTCGTTGAGCAGGCAGAGGTGCAGGGATTCCTGCCAATCTGGGGACTCTGGGGCAATGAGAACTTCTGCATGATTGGCAACCATGCCGTGTCTATCGTAGCCGAAGCTTACCACAAGGGCTTCCGCGGCTTCGATGCAGAGCGCGCTTTCAACGCCATCAAACGTACACAGACCGTGAGCCACGGCGAGAAGTACGACTGGGAGACATACATGAAGTACGGCTATTGGCCAACCGACCTTGTCGCGTCTGAATCGGTATCCAACTCACTCGAGTGTATGTACGACGACTATGCCGCAGCCGACATGGCTCGTCTCATGGGCAAGAAACAGGATCAGCAGTACTTCGCACGCCGCGCCAACTTCTACAAGAACCTCTTCGACAAGCAGACCAACTTCATGCGTCCGCGCCTTGCCGACGGCTCATGGAGAAGTCCGTTCAACCCGAGCGACGTGGCTCACGCCGAAACCGTCGGTGGCGACTACACCGAGGGCAACGCATGGCAGTACACATGGCAGGTGCAGCACGACATACCGGGACTCATCAAGCTCTTCGGCGGACCGAAACCGTTCCTCAAGAAGCTCGACGAGTTCTTCACACTCGAACTCGTCACCTCGCAGAACGACGTGACCGGACTTATCGGACAGTACGCACACGGCAACGAGCCGAGCCATCACGTGGCTTATCTCTACGCCTTAGCAGGCAGACCATCGCGCACGCAAGAACTCATACGCGAGATTTTCGACACACAGTACCGCCCCACCGTTGACGGACTCTGCGGCAACGACGACTGCGGACAGATGTCGGCATGGTACATGCTCTCGGCAATGGGCTTCTATCCTGTAAACCCGGTCAGTGGCGAGTATGTATTCGGTGCTCCACAGATGCCAAAGATTGTGCTTCACCTGCCCGAAGGCAAGACATTCACCGTTGTAGCCGATGGCATTTCTGCCGAGAACAAATACGTAGACTACATCCTGCTCAACGGCAAAAAGTACAACAAAACATCCATTTCGCACAACACAATCATGCAAGGTGGCACATTAGTATATAAGATGTGTAGTACAAAAAAGCACGATAAATACTAAAAGAAGTTCAAAAAGAAGTCTTTTTTGTCCTACTAATGAATAATAATGGTAGATTTTTCCCTTTATATCATCAAAAAAGCCAAATAACTCCCAAGTTATTTGGCTTTTTCATTTATTTTGCTTTACTTTGCAGCAAATAATTATAGAGAGATAACAATAGACTATATTAAAAAGTAATTTTATGAAAAAGATTTCAATTCTTTTTGCAGCTGCTGTGATGGCAGCTACAGCTTCGGCTCAAACTGTTACAGAAAGTAAGACTTTTGACAACATGTATGTCGGTGTAAATACCGGTGTGTCAACAGCTTCTAAGGGTCACCATTGGCTTCAGGACTTCCGTCCAAACCTTGGCGTACGTCTCGGTCGCAACTTCACACCTGTATTTGGTCTCGCAGTTGAGAGCAACATTTACTTCAAGGAAGTTGGCTCTAAGCAGGGCTTCCTGCACAAGACAGGCATTGCCGTAAACGGCATCAACACCTCACTCCTTGGTACTGCAAACATCACCAACTGGGTAGGTGGTTACAAGGGTGAGCCACGTCTCTTCGAAGTATCAGCTGTATATGGTCTCGGTTGGGGTCATGTTTTCTCTAACGCAGCTTCTTACAAAGACAACACTAATATGCTCACTTCTAAGGCTGGTCTCAACTTCGCCTTCAACCTTGGCAAGACAAAGGCATGGCAGTTCTATGTTGAGCCTTCTATGAACTGGTCGCTCAATGGTCTCGGTTACGAGGGTGTTGAGTACAACATCAACCGCTCAATGTTCCAGGTTAATGTTGGCTTCAACTATAAGTTCAAGAACTCTAACGGCACACATAACTTCACAATTGCTTCGGGTCGTGACCAGGCAGAGGTTGACGCTCTCAACGCTCAGATTAACAGCCTCCGCGAGGAGAACGCTGCTCTCACAAGCAAGGACGAGCAGAACAAGAAGAACCTCACCGCTAAGGACACAGAGATCAACAACCTCAAGCAGGCTCTTGAGGAGTGCAACAACCGTCCTGCTCCTAAGGCAGAGACCGCAACTAACCTCCAGCCGACAGTTATCTTCCGCCAGGGCAAGACTTCTGTAGACCCGGCTCAGGTAGCTTCTATCGAGCTCATCGCCAACTACATGAAGAACCACAAGGAGTCGAAGGTAGAAATCAAGGGCTACGCTTCTCCAGAGGGTTCTAAGGAAATCAACGAGCGCATCTCTCAGGAGCGTGCTGACGCTGTTAAGGCTATCCTCGTTAAGAAGTACAAGATTTCAGAGAATCGTCTGAAGGCTACTGGTATGGGTGCTACTGACAAGCTCTTCGAGCAGGTAGAGTTCAACCGCGTTGCTACATTCAACGACATCACAAAGGACTAATTGTTCACCGAACAAATAATCCGAAATTGCTTGAGTGCCCATGCTGCTCAAGCAACATAAAAAACAAATCCCAGTGTAATGACTCAACCATTGCACTGGGATTTTTCGTATCAATTCGTTTTACTTCGCTACAAATTTTATCTTACAACGACACACTTCCTTCAGCTCGGCATCCGCCTTCTGTCCGGCATCACTCTCTGGTGTCTGCTTCATCACTTGCACACAGAACTCACCATCTGCCACCTCTTCAACAAACAGATGCAAGCGATCGCCACAATGCGACTCTGCAACATAAGCTATATCGAAACGCTGCAAACGGTTCGTGCGATAGAAGTCAAGCGTCCAAAGGTCGAGAATATGCTCTATGTACTTCACGCTATTGATGTGTCCGTTGACATCCACATCGCTGTAACGTGTCTCAACAATGCGTCGACACTCAGCTGCTTTCGACAGCTTCACACGCTTGAACGGCTCAATCGGGCACGGCTCATCGGTCTCGATGTACTTCGTAATCAGTCCGTCGCGCTCCGCAAGAATATCCACCGGCTGACGCGTATCGGTGTCAATCATTGCCCAAATGCTGCGACCATAGCCGTAGTGCTTGCCGCTCTTATCACGAATAGCATAGTTACGACTCGTGAAGAACTTCATCACGTTCTCCACCCACGTGTCCACCGTTATGCGGTCGTAAGCAATGGGCATTTCGTCAAGCTCCATAACGAAGCGCGAGAGCACCCAGGTCTTGTGCACCGTGTTGAGATAGTCCATGCCATAACCACGCTCGTTGCTATGGAAGTCGGCTGCATTCAGCAGATGGTTACCAAGATGTCCAAGAAATATATGGTTAGAAAAATCGCAGTGGAATGGCTCCACAAGGAAGTCGTAACTTCCAATCTTACTTAATAAATCCATAATCTACTCTTATTTTGATGAACTTTTGCCCCTATCCATAATTATTCTCACAGAACGAGGCTTTCCATTAGAATCATATTTACAATTATCGTAAAGACTGGGCATAAAGAAGTATGCACGCAATCCTTTCAAGTTGCCTTCTGCATTCGGCGTTACAAGTTGCTTGCCATCAGCACCAACAAACCTATAGTGCCCGTCAGCAGGTAGAAGAACCGGATCGTAGGTACCCACAAACAGGAAGTTGCCTAAAGAGAGCTTACCTGTCAACGTCGCAGGCTTGGCAGCGAGGATGAACTTGTTCTTCACAACCGGCTTAACCACATCCTTCGTCACACCGTTCAGGAATTGCACAAGATAGGGCTCGCCGGCAACTGTCGACTTTACAGTAAGGAAGTGATACACCACATTCTCGTTGTCTACCTCCTCCACATCCTGAAGTTGTTTGAACTGCATACCGGGGAAAGCAGTGCGAATATCGCTTTCTGTAAGACCGAACGGTAGACAAAGCGTATAGCATCCGCCATCGGCACGGAACGTGCGATCGATAGTCACGTTGTGCACATAAGCGTCTTGATAGTACGAAGCAATGTCTGCATTGCCACCCGACTCACCAAACGCAAGACTCTCTACAACAACCGCATTTACAAGACGGCGATATATCTGCACCTTGCCATAGCCGCCATTCTTAACATAGCGTGCGAAGCGTTCCGAGTCTGGTTTATAATCAAGATATCCTCCATTTTTAAACTTTACAAAACTGATACGGGCATTGCCCTCGTCCGAGAATTTTATATCAATCTCATTTGTCTTTTCCGTTTCTCTCTCCTGGAACATCAACGAATATGAAGCCTTCGTGCCTGCGCTAAGCCAACCACACCTACTATCCTTCAACCTCCAGCCACCAGTTATTTTCTTCACTTTGAACACCGCCATGCTGTCCGTTTCGCACGCAGCCAACTCCAGCTCGTCCTCCTTGCTCAACCTTATCAAACATGGCAGCACATAGTCCTTTTTCGCATTCTGATACCTACTCATAGCCACGCCATTATCCTTGCTGACGATAATTATCTCGTCGCCATCGCGCAGAAACGAGGGGTCGGATATGTGCATATATTTTGCGGTTGCGTTTTGTGCGTCCACTCCGATTGGCACCAAAGAGAGTAGCATAATGATGGCTGAAAGCGTGAATTTAGTCATTCGAATGTTTGGTTTTTAGTAATTCAGTTTCGACCCTAACACCACAAAGAGTGTTAGGGTCGACCAATAGAATATTCGGAATTATAACATTAGCGTAGTTTGTCTACTTCCAAAAGCGTGATGTAATATCTGTAAAGTCGTCACCCACAGCACGCTTGTAGAGTCGTTGATTAGTGGTGCGCTCCTTCAGACAGCCAAGATGTTCGATATACGGACCGAGCTTTATATAGTCGAAGTCGCTTTTGCGTATTGTTCTTGGGAACAGCTGACGACCGCTATACCATGCCACCTTCAGCTTGGGGTGTTCACGATGCAGATACTGCGAGAGTTTGCTAACGTACTTCGGGTCAGCATCGCCACCCATAAAGCAGATGCAGGTTATCTCGTCATTATAGTCGGCAACGAGTTTGTCGAGCACCATTGGTGTCAGTGGTTCACCGATATTCTCCCACAGATACTGACTGTGGCAGCCCGGACAACGACACGGACAACCCGTGATGTTGATAGACAGCGTCACCTCATCGGGGATTTCCTGGAACACTATGCCAGTATTGAGATAATTTAGCATTGTTTTATACGTTTTTTTTAGTTTCTCAAGCGAAAGTTCAATCCTTTACTTCGTTTGTTCCGTTGGCATAGAAGCGACGTGCCGCCTCTTTCTGACGAGCCTCGGAGAAGTTGCTCACACGCTTCAGATAGCCGATGATACGTGTCATGTAGTCAACATTCTCACTTCCGCAATGCGGACACTTCTTCAGATAACGTTTGTCGATATGTCCACACTCGTTGCATATAGTGTTCGGGATATTGAATGTGAAGTAGTTGCATCCCTCCTTGGCAGCAATGCGCAGAAGCTGACGATACTGCGCCTTCGAGAGGTGCTCGTCGAGGTTCATGTGGAGTGCCGAGCCACCGGTGAGGTGCTCAATGTATGGTGCGCCGTGCATCTTGAACTTGTCAACCACGTTGAGCGAGTCGTCCTCCACGATGTAGAAGTAGCTGTTGTAGCAGTCGCGTGGCACGAAGTAGCCGTCCTCACGATCCCACTTGGCGTGTTTCACACCCACGTTCTCAGCCGGAATCATCTCGCAGTTGAACAGCACATCCTTTGTGCGATACTTCTTGTTGTACTTCTCAACCAGCCCGAGCACCTTCTGTACGAAGTGCAGATAGTCGGGATTGTCGCTAATCTTCAAGCCCATGAATTCGGCAGCCTCCACGAGTCCGTTCACACCGATGGTGAGATATTGGCGGCCCATATTGATGTATCCTGCGTCAAACAGTGGCAGCATGCCTTGCGCCTGCAGTTCCTTCAGGTTCTCGTTGTAAGCAAGCTGCACTTTATGGCAGAGTTCAATCACCTCCGAGAGATAGTCGGCATAGTCGAGTCCGTTCTTTACGGCGTATTGTATGCAACGGTTGAGGTTGATGGTGAGCACGCTCTTCGAGCCGGTAGACACACCGCCCGCACCGAGCGTATAGCTGAAGCCGTTGTCCTGAATCTCGTTGCGCAGACGGCAGCAAGAACTGAGCGAGTCGGCATTGTCGCTCATGTATGTGAAGAACGAGTGACCCTCTGAGTACATCTCCGCCGTGAAGTCGCCCCACTCTTTGTCTATCACGTCGCCGTCCTTTGCGAGCAGCGCCATTGTCTCAACCGGGAAGGTGAGCACCGTCTTCGTACGCTCGTTGTTGAACCACTTCATGAAGCGTTTCTGCAGCCATGAGAGTCCGTTCCAATCGGGTTTTGAACCGTCGGGGAAGATGAACTCGCCGAAGAGGCTTTCGAAGTATGGTTTGTCGTAATAAGCCACGTTCCAGAACACTGCCTGATAGTTGCGTGCGCCGGTCGGCTGGTTGATTGAGTAGACGATCTGCTCGAAGCAGTCGGTAATCACCTTGTCGATAGTGCGCTGCTTTGCAGAGAGGTCGACTACTTTGTCGGCGTGCTCCCAATAGTCGAGTCCGTACTCTTTACCGATGAAGTAGTTGAGGTACATGAGGAACTCCGGTGTTGCGCAAGCGCCGCTCAGCATACTCGACACCATGAACACCATATTGACAAATCCGCCGCAGAACGACTTCAGATTTGTAGGAGCTGTGGAGTTGCCGCCGATGCTCGTTGTGCCGCCGATGAGCCATGGGTACATCGTGATTGAAGCACAATAGTTGGCGAGCGAGGTTTCGTCGTTCTTATATATAAAGTGGTGGTTAAGCTTGTCTATGTATTCATCAGCAAGCCTCTTGCCGTACATCTTCTTGATACGGTCAGTGAGCAGGCGACGGTTCAAGCGGATGAAGCTCGACTTCGGGAGTTCGCCGATGAGCGTAGCGATGTTCTTGTGCTCCACGTTGGCATTGGCATCGTACTTAGAGCCTGTGGCTGCGTTCGCTGCGTGACAATAGTCGGTAAGGAACTTGAGTTTCTCCAGCGTCTCGCGATCCTCCGAGTGAAGCTGACGATATATGATGAACGACTTAGCCACCTTGAAGTAGCCCTCACTCATCAGAGCCTTCTCCACCTGGTTCTGGATATCCTCCACCGAGATGCCGTCAAAAACATCAATGTGGCTGACAATCTTCGATACAGAAGCCAAATCTATATCCTCGTTCACTGACTCGAACGCCTTAAGTATGGCGTTCATAATCTTGTCTAAAGAGAAGCGATCTTTAGACCCGTCGCGTTTGACAATTGCAAAATCTTTCATATTTAAGTTTTCCGTTTGAGACAACTTTTTCAATTTTAGAAATCGAAAAGTTTTCCGTTTTGGAAAACTTTTGTTAGTTCCGTGCAATGAAAAGTTTTCTGATTTATATTTTTGTTACGCTTGCAAAGGTATACAAAAAAAACGACAACAGAGCATCAAAACAATGGAAAAATTCCAATAAATTTAAACTCCACATACACCATTAGTCTAACGCAAACGATGTAACTTTCAGAGTTTCACCGCACTAATATCAATCAGATTATTCACAATAGCATATATCGTCAAACCAGCCGCACTATGTATCTGCAATTTACGCGCGATGTTGCGTCGATGAGTGATTACAGTGTTCACCGAAATGCACAAGTGCTCGGCTATCTCCTTGTTACTCATGCCTTGCACCAACGCGACTATAACATCCTTCTCGCGTTCACCCAAAGCGTCAGCCCCCTCCTGGTTCCTGCCGATCATATTCGAAATCTTAGCCGACACATCACTCTGCCGCGACCTCTCCTCCAGCGACCTGATGGCCGGAATAAAAATATTATCCTCCACCTCAGCGTGCAGCGCAAGCCACTCCTCATTATTATATATATCATAAAGCGTAGCCGAAAGCTGGTTGTTACGCAGACTGTCACCCGGGAAGTACTTGATGATGATACTCTTCAGCTCCCTCAGCTTCGAACTCTCCTGACCATGATGCTTCGAGTACATATCAATAGCATAATTAGCCAACGGCTTTCCCCCGATTAGCGACTCCACATACGGGAAAACCGTCTTCTCCTCATACCTCATGTGCTGCGTAACAGCACGCGAATATTCGTCGTAAAGTTTCAGTATGAGTCGAGCGAGGTTGTCGTTTTCGTCAAGCGCGTCTACAAGTTCCTTGCGTATAAACGGCAACTGGAAGCCGAGGAAATAGTTGTGGCTCGCCTTCAGATACTGCAGCAACGTAGCCACCGACAGACGCGACACGTCGTCCATCTCGCGATAGCCGTTTATCATGAAGTTCACCACAGCCAGGAACGTGTACGTATCCACTCCCTGGTCCTCACACACCTGCTTCACCGTCTTGTCGCCGAAGCCCAGGCTGATGCCGAAACTACCCAAACACTGCAGCAAGTTATAGTTATCACGAATAAGCGATATCATCTTATCGCCTGCCTCGTACATTTTCTGATTTTTCATACCCCTAATTATTATTGGTTACAAAGTACATATATCGCACAAAGATACAAAGACTTTCCCATAAAAGCCGAACATTTACGAACTTTATCATTTTAAAAAATAAACGTTGGAAATATATTGTTTATATGCAATCTTTTCACTATTTTTGCATATTATTTGATTTAACAGGAGGAATATTATATGAGTACGATTACCATAAACAGCGATATCTATCAAAAAGCTGAGAGATATGCCAAGTTGAACAATATCAATTTGTCGCACCTCATAGAGAAGTTTCTCATGAAACTTCAAACACCAAGTGCCAAAGATAATTCAGCATTGGCACTTCCCGATCATTTGGAGAAATTGGCAGGATGCCTTTCTGATGTTTCTGACGATGATGATGAAAAGTTGAACTATCTACTTGAAAAATACAAATGAATTTCGAGGATGCCCTACAATATTACTCTGCAAAATCGGTGAAGGCTGATTACATTATCACACGAAATACCAAGGATTTTAGTTATTCTGACATTAAGGTTCTTACTCCACGTGAGTTTACCTCTCTCTATCTTTAACAACTCAAATTTGCCTACTTGCGGTGTTAGTGTTATACCTTTTTGTACAACAAATATCACCATATAACCAAGGGTCTATACTCCCACCTATCATCGTGGCATATAGACCCTTGTCGTTTCCCGTGAAGTGCGGGTGAATATTATCTTCTTGATATGCGCCTCCCATTCACCTTCATGGTTACCATGAAGAATATGTGGTTTGTATTCTGATGGTAGGCTACCATTTTCTACCAATATGGCTATGGCTTTTCTTAGTTCTTCTATCGGATAGCCACGCTTTCTGCAAAGCTTTAAAGCCTTGTCAAATCTTTTGGTTGTACCAAACTTATACGTTATTCTCCTAAAACAGTGTCAAACATTTCGTCAACAGAATTCCATTGGGTAACCCTACCTTTCGCCTTGTCCTCTTCGGCAAGTTCCAGACCAGTCTTCTTAGGTCTCATAATAGAAATAGAACTAACACCATTCATCATTTTGATGGCGTTTTTCAGCTTTGTCAACATAGTAGGGTCAGATACCGTTACCAAAAGCTGTGGCTCATTTATGATTGAGGTATTCATACTTACTCCTTATTTAATGTATATATGGTTATTCATCAACAAAAGTACGTTTTATTCTTGAAACTACCAAGCAAAACCTATAAAACTTCTAAGGTCAAGGTTTTAACTATATATAAGTTTTAATGAGCTGCAACACTACAGATGCTGATTTACATTCAAGGATCTATACGCCCACCTCTCATCGTGGCATATAGACCCTTGTCGTTTTCCCGTGAAGTGCGGGTGAATATATGTTGCTGAGCAACTTATACTCCTTGCCCAGCTTAGGAGTTAAATAATCTACTTTATTATTCAAATTTATATCTACACGTTATGGACTTAAATTCATACCCAAGGAATTTTTTGCTGACATGTTCATTACTAAGATCATAATCTGTAATAATATCAGCAGTCCAACAATACCTACCTTCGGCTTCGCCATCATTCATAGCTTTCTGGTCTTTTGACAAAACCAAATCGATGGACCGGGTTTCACAACCATCAAAGATACCATTATTTCTGACATTACCATATACTTTTGTAAGATTGCCTAAAACTACTTTTTGAAGCCCTGAACAATCTGAAAAAGCATTTTCCCCGATTTCTGTAACATCTGGGAGGGCTATGGATTTCAGCATTTTCCAGTACATAAATCCTCTTGAAGGAATCTTCTTACATCCTATCAAAGTAAGGTTTATACTCCAATACCCTGCATCTTGAAGTCCGATAAGTATTGCTTCCAATGTTTCTTTAGCCACATCGGGAGCAAGAATGATATTGATGTAAGTCTTGCCCGCATCCAATTCCTTCTTGACGTCTTCCACAATTTGATCGTAAGTGATACCTTCGTCAGTCAACGAAACAACAGTAGCATCCAGTGCATAACTCTTAGCATTTTCTGTTTCTTTCGAGAATTTATAAGTTTTCAAAGTTGCTCCTCGATATTTCACTGTAACTTCGGAATTATTTTCAAAAGTACCATATAAATAGGCATTGCCCTTTTCATCCGAAGTAAGTGTATAATTTCCTTCCTGTTCCATATCGCTGCTGCCCGCAGGAGTGTATCTATCGATGGTTACTGTTATTGGCTTATTTGGCATAGTTGCAATGCGGAGGCGTGAATAGTTGCGTGTTGCATCGGTAAAAGATACATTTATACCTTGACCATTAGGGGTGATATTGGCTTTTCCCTCAATGTATTCATCCGTTCCTGCAACCTTACCGTATTTCAAAACTAATTTGCCGGCTTCCCATTTGTAATTAGGGGCATAATATACATGAGGAAAGGTTGGCACTTCGTCTTCTTTATAAGACAGTTCGCCACTTGCCAATTCCCAGCTACTGCCATTATATTTAAAAGCAGCATACTTAGTCCCTAAAGTCTTACTGGTCATCTCCAGAAGCAACTCATCTCCTTCTGCCCATGAAGTCTTGCCTTCATCTGGTGTACCAATAGCACGAGTCTGTGAATCTCCGAATGCAGGAAATTCACCAACAACCAACTGTACGTTGCTCTTGCCTGCTGTTGCAGTTGTTTCTTCTATATCACTTGTGCATGACGCCATTACTATTGTAACGACTGCCAGCATGATGTATTGAAATATCTTTTTCATATTCTTTCCTCCAATTATTTGAGTTCTTCTTCGTTGTTACTGTCCCAACCTTTCAAATCATCTACACTGATTCGGGTTAGTTCCACTTTGTCTTTTCCTACATCGAGTTTATAGGTGTAGCGCTCGCCCTCTTGAAAGTTCGTATCTGACTTCATTTTTGCATGGAAGTTTTTGTCGCCTATCTTGAATTTCAAGAAAATCTCGCCAGTTTTGTATGAACCAGGGATAACGATTGCAGAAAACATACCATCGTCATGCTTACAGGCTTTTACCCAATCAGGATTAGCAGTAGGTGTACTCATGACAAATTGCCCTCGGTCGTCTCTACTAAAATCAACACTGGTGTGTTTAGAATACACTTGTGGTTCACTAATATCCATATTAGGATAATCTGCAGTACCAACATGATATACTATTGTAACCAGCGACATGCGATGCTTCATAGGAATGTTTAAATCGAACCGAGGAGCATCGTACCAATATCCAGTTATGAGATCAGCGTTTTTCAAATTACCTTCGCTGCTTTGGTCTGTTTGTAAATCATACTGTAGATTATTTTTCCCAAAATCCGTGTCAGATGGATATACAGCCAAAATAGTATGTTGTTCGTATCCATTTAACCAACGGAAACTACCACTGCGGGACCAGGTTTCGCCATTAAAAGAAAGAACAGTCGTACTACCAGGATCAGAATCCGTAAATATACTTACTTTCAGCTTATCTTTATCCTCCCAATTTTTACCGTCTCCCAATGTATTGACACGAGTCTGCATACCTCCAACAGAGAAAGTAGCATTGATTTCCTGCCCTTTCAGCGTTGGAGCCATATCTTCATTTTGCGTACATGCAGTAAAGCCCATAGTGATAAGAGCCATTGCTGCATAGGAAATTCTTTGTTTTATCGTCTTCATAATCTTCAGTTTTTTATTGTTAGTGAGTTAGTGAGCGACCAAGCTCACTAACCCTGTATTTCCTATTTCAGTACCTTATTTATCAGAATTATTCTATTTCTGCATCGAGAAATTCATTGTCTGCGCCAATACCCCAACCCGTTATGCTTGCATTTCCTATTACTATACTATTATTTCTAACAGAGATAGTATAAGTATATTTTTTACCACCTTCGAATCCATTTGGTAGGGGTATCTTTGTTGTATAATTGTTAATAGTATTTTCGTTATACAACACACTACAACTAATGGTCAATTCTTTGTTCTCGAACTGTTGCGGGAAGAGTATGAACTTGCAGACCCTAACATCGGTCAAAAAACCTGTTACTGGTAAGGTTTTTAGGGAAGAAGTCCCTGTGACTTCTGTCGCACCTGTTTTTACATTTATCTTACCCTGTGTCTTTATCTTGTCCAATGTTATACTTTGAAGATCACTCTTGCTGGCCTCTATACCTTCTCCTGCAATGACCGTAAATTCTATCATACTCATCTTGTGCTTAAAGCGATGATCTTTCTCTGGCAAGGATTCACCCACATTATTCAAGTCAGTGAAATTAACCATTGGCGATGCTTTGCTGGCTGTTGCTCCCGAGGCAAAGAGAAAATCGTTTGCTAATAAGGTATTACTTGGATTGCTGTAATCAATAGTCCAATCATTTATTAACCAACCATCCTCATCGAATTTGTCATTATTGGGGTCATCAATGTATGGATAATACGCACTGAATGTCTGTTCCGCGTTATCTCTAAAATAAATAGGATTTGCCGAAACAAATTCACCATATCTGTCATATTCATACTTTACATTTGTTCCTTTTGTGTTTCCTGCGGAAGTGACGTACACACCGATAGCGTCGCCAGTTGTCCATTTGTCATTGTCTGCAGTTCCACGGGTTTTGATATTGTTGGAAATATCCGCCTTTACTGTAGCAGCAACAGGACCATTGTTGCCGATACCGTCTTCTTCGTTAGCGCAAGCTGCAAACAGCAATGCTGCGGCAGCAATGTATAAGAATCTAAATTTCTTCATATATCTTGTTATTTAAGAGTTGTTATTGTGCTATATGTTCATTATTGTCTCCTGCCTCTGTCCAAGACTTAATGGTTCCAGAAATATCTACGGCAGAACGACTCAATTTTACTACTGTATAGTGGTATCTTTTGCCACCCTCAAGTTTTACAGGCATTGTCCATACAAAAGGAGCGTCGTAACCATTCTTGAGGTCAAACTCTATCACTCGGCTTGCTTCTTCTGTAGGGAGCAGGATTGCCTCATACAGCTTGCCAACTTCGGTAGTTTTCATCGTGATGTCCGCAGGAGTTTCTTCACCAGAGATAGTTCCATCCACAAGATTGAAAGTGGCTTTGGTATTCTGACCTTTCACTGTCACAGTCATTTTCTTAAGGTCTTCTTGCGTGAGACCGTTACCTGGTTGAACATCCAAAATAAGATTGCTTAACTTATGGAAGAACCTCAAGTCAACCTGTGGCGTAGCTTTGTTGCAGCCTTCTGTCTTGGCATACATGAAGTCGATAGTTTCTTGTTTCGTTTGGTCTGTTACATCAAGTGCAACCTTGTAGTCATTGACAGTGGTCTGTGGATAGTAAGAATAGAAGTCCACATCTCCATCTATCGGGAAGAAAACAGTCTTACCACCAGAAACAGGTGAAAAGGCTATACTTCCATTTGACTGATAGCAAACATTGTCAACACCCTCTTTGATTACATCCGCAGAGAGTGTCTTGCCTGCTTCTGTCATGAAGATACCGATCCTGTCACCATCAGCCCAAGCTACACCAGCAGCACGGGTGTTTACGCTGATACCACCAGTAAACTGCACGGCTACCTTATCGTTCTGGGTAGAAGGTACGGTGTCTTCTGTACTGCATGAAACCATTGCACCAGCCAAGAGTGCAAGGGCGAAGAACTTAGTCATCTTTTTCATATTATAAACATTTTAAAAGTTATTATTATTTTATTTCTACTTCATTGTTGAGGTTCGTCCAACCGTTGATGGTAGCTTCCAGATTCATCTTTGGCTGCATTTGGTTGTAGTTGAGTCGCAACTCATACTTTCCTCCAACCTTCATCGCAGGAGCGGTGATGTCATACTCTTGCAAGGTCCCGTTAGGCAGCAAGAGGCGGAGATAAACATGAGAGGCGGGGCTTCCCTGTATGGTCGGCATCAGTCGGATGACTTCTGATTGCAAAGTTGACTCAGTAGCCAAGATAGTAGGCATTTCCACTTCCGTTGGCTTTATGCTCGGCAATCCATATTCTCCATCACTATTCTTCTGTGTAGGGAACAGACACCAGGCACAATCCAAAGCCTTGCCACTCATCTCTGTGCCTTTCGGCACATTCTCAATGATGACGGTCAGTTCCGAAAGCACACTCTTCATCGGGTTTTGCACCACATAGCTGCCTTCCTTGTTGTCAATCCTCACGTCGGTCACTCCGAAATAAGCATTATGGTTCACATCCTTAGGATTGGTCAAGCCTATCTGGATATTGTTCCAATTAGTCAAAGCCCTGGTCTGGTCAGTGGTGAAGAATGGCTCTATGAGATTGGTAATAGCCAATATCTGATAATGCCCTTCAGGAAGAGCGAAGCGTTGGCTTGCCACCTCCTGCGCACTGCCATAATGTTTTTCCTCAACTAAGGAACCGTCATCGGCATTGAATATCCAGAGTTTCACATCCTTCACTTCCGTACCTTGGTCGGCTTCATCCGCCCAAGTGAGCGATACTGACAAACCACCCTCATCCTCACCATCATGAACATTATGGTCACAACTTGCCAACAGGCATGGGACGCATAACAGCACCCATAACCAAATATTAAATCTTCTTTTTGCTTTCATTTTCTATCTTGTTTTATGGGTTACTTATGATTGTCTTTAGTCTCTACTCGGCGAGCCTTATCCGCATCTTGGGTGTCATCGCTACCATTTCCTATTGCAGTAATGCGATTAGCCTCTATGCCATTCTTCACAAGCCAAGTCTTTACGGTTTCTGCACGCTGGCGAGATATACGTTTATTGACAGCCACGCTGCCTTTCGTGTCGCACCAACCTGTTACAGTCACCTTCATCTGCGGATTCTCCTTCAATGTATGTAGGATAGCATTCAGCTTCGACAGCTCGCTCTGCTTGATGCCGATACTGTTGAAAGCGAAGTAGACGATGGGGAATGTCGCCTTCGGCTGTTCAACCACCTCTTGCTCTCCCACTCTTGTCTCAGCTTTTTCGGCAGTCTCCTGCTGGAGGGTGGTCTCCTTAGGAGTGGTCTCCAGCTGCTGCACTTCAGGTTCTGTTGTCCTCACTTCGGGTTCTGCTATCGGCGTTGTTTCCACAGCCACGTTCTTCTTTTTAGCCTTTGCGAAGCTTATCCCCAACCTTATGCCACTTTCCCAAACAAAGTTGTTCTTATGCAGATGCTCTGGCATTCCATCCATACGTTCGCCAGTAAGACGAGTCAAACCAGAATAGATGCCCAATTTAAGGCATGAAGTCAGTTGATAACCAACCTGCAAGTCTGCGCCATAACCCAAATGCCAGTTGGTAGAGCCTTTCATTACCTTGGCATCACCGGCTATAGTCTGAATGTCGGCTTTGGTAGTTACTGCATATATATGAGGTGAAACAGCCAAATCCCATCGACTATTAGCTGTCTTATGGAACAGCCCAAGGAGATTAACGTTCACTCTTGCTCCATATCTGCCCATCCTGACACGGCTTTTCAAATCGGCATACTCCCAACTGTCCATGCCCAAGACACCTGCCTTGTAAAGCACACCGTCGCTACCCAACCAATAGTTACGTTCTACGCAACAGTCTTGTGCAGACATATTTACCTCTCCATACTTGGCAGACAACTCTGCCGAGAATATGGAGTTGAAACGATAGCCACCATATAAGCCAGCAGCCCAACCGAGGTGAGTCTTGTCGTGTCCGAAACTTGAGAAGGTTGAGAAACCGAAAGGCATTCCACCCTCAATACCGACGTACCAGCCTTGCGAAATAGTCTTTCCATCTTCTTTTGCTTCTGCTTTCGCAAAAGAAAATGGAAGAATAAATGCAAGCATTGCGACCAGCAACCGATTTTTTGTTGTTAAATGATTTACCATATTATTTCGTTTATTTTTTTTCATTCCAGGAAATACAAGAGGTTTGTCAGACAGATCAATATGGATGCCAACAGCAAAAAGATATAAAAGCGTTCTCTCTTGATGAAGTCACGAAAGCTATAGCGAGCCTTCCAATGATTCTCAAGATACATTCTGTACTCATGTATCATGGCATATCCGAAGATAATACATAATATGAGTACAAGCACCCCGATGATAATCAGGGCTAACTCTATCCTTGGCATAGTTTCTATTATTTCCTTCATGTTGCAAATATAGTGTATTGCCCCAAAAGAAGGTGCAGTTTTCCCCTGTTCATGTGTCGCATTCATACCAAAAAGGTGTCGCATTCGTAGGAATGCGACACCTTTTTGGCTGTTTTTCGATAAGAGTTTTGCTTTTTATTTGGTATTTTACGAAAAAATGGTTATGCCCAATTTGAGTCATTTTGTGCTGCATCTGTAGAGTGGAAGTCTCTCCATTCGGTAGGAGAACAGCCTTCTTTTGTCTTGAAGATTCGGTAAAGATGAGTGCGACAAGAGAATCCACATTCGGCTGAAATGATGTCGTTGCTATAATCCGGATATTCCAACATCATCTTCTTTGCAGCGTTGAAACGTATCTCGCTGAGCCATATTCGGAAGTTAGAATGCAGGCATTGATCGAAAAACAGGCTCAATTCGTTCTTTGATATACAAAGTGTACGAGAAAGCGTCAACATATTTACGTTGCTGTCCTTATAGCCTCCATTCGCACACCACTCATCAAGCTTTTGCTGTACGAATACTCTACGCTCCTCCGAAATCGGGTTCATACGCTTTGTGGTAGCCTCTCGCGGGCTTTTCTGCCCATCCGAAAAAGGATTTACCCCCCCGATGCTCCACACTCCACATTCGGCTTTATCGATTCCTCTTCCTTATACAGGAGTTCTTCTGTTGGAATATAACTGCTGCCAAGAGCGATAAATGTAAGGTTGAAGAACAACAAGGCAAGCAATACAGCAGGACCTACTATATATAATAAGGTAGTAGAAAAGATGGCAATCGGCATAGCGAGAACTGCGAGCCAGAGAATGATTACACTTGCACGCGAATATCTCACGTAAGGCAACATATCCGTTGCAGCCATTGTCTCCAACATATTCTTACGCCTGATCATCTCCTGAATAATCATGTATATGCAATATAAAACACTTAGGCAAAACAACGCAAGCATCACATAAAGCCCCTCTCTGATATACAGATTATGATGGAAACTGATACCCACACAAAAGACCACAATGATGGCAGCATAAATGCCACTACACATCAGTATCATCTTTCTGAGGTTGGAACGTGTGGTCTCTATGTTGTAGATACCTAAAGAGATAAGCGAGAAGCAGGGCGTATAGACGAGAATGTTGATGACCGCCCCAAGACTGTCGTCAGCAGCACGGAATCCGAAAACCATCTGCACCGCATATTGTATCGCCAGTCCTATCATGGCGACAACGATCATCCACCGTGAACGCTCATACCGCTTGTTCTCCCATCTTACATGAAGATGAGAGAGCCCCACAAACAGCCCGTTGATAAGCATGAATATGAAACATGCGAACTGAAGTAGAAATAATGAATCCATACGCTTCTATTCTTTTTATTCACCCTCTCCGCTCGGCTCTGCCGCGTGGAGAGCAAGAACATCCTCACCACTTTTTTAGTACCACTGAACGGCGTTGCTGTAACCCGAACGCTTGTCATACTTCAGCGCATCCGTAAGCGTAGCAGCGTTACAACGGAACGAGAAGTTGTAGCTCGTGTACGGAGCAAGCACCACGGAGCACGCCATGTTGAAGCAATGCAGGTCGCGCTGCAGCGAAGCCGTGGTCATCGAGAGCCTGTTCTGGTCGAAGTCGTAACCGCTCGAGAACGAGATGTTCCAGCCGTCGCTAAGCCGCAAGTTACCACTAACGTTCAGGTTCTGCGAGAACTTGTACGGATAGCGCATCGTCTTCGTGTTGAACTTGCCACCCGTGTTCTCGCGCATCGTGATGCCATAGCCGAACGTGAGCGACCAGGGCATGTTGAAGCGCATGTAGCCGTCAGCATCCGTTTCGGCCTTGCCACCCCCACTCTTCTTGCGAGTGCTGCGCTGGGCGTTCACCATCGTGTCGTCCACATTCGACTCCACGTCGGTGTCGATGCCCTCTTCCTCGTCTTTTCCGTTACGCTTCTTGCGCTCCTTGTCGTCGCCACCGCCGAACCATTTCTTAAGTTTGTCGGGCGTCAGCGTGAACGAGAAGTTCTGCGATGTACCCTGGAAGCGTCCGAACTTACCCATGCCCCAAAGCGTGTGGTTGCCCACGAACGGGCGTCCGTTCTTGTCGAGTTCGTAAGCATACGAGGCGAAGACGGCGGTCATGTTGAACGTGTAGTTTTTCCACCACTTGAGGCGGATGCGCATGGTGAGGTCGGAAAGCGGTTTTTCTTTGGCAGCCATATTGTAGCTCATCGACAGACCGAGTTCGTCGATAATACTAAGCTTCTTGAAACCCGTTGAGTCCTTACTGCTCTTCACCTTCATCTCGACGTTGTTCGAGAGGTCGAACGCGATGTTGCCCGTCTTGCCCTTGCCCGGCACCCCGAAGAGCTGATCCTTATAAGGCGAGTACTCCACCAAGTCCACCGAACCGTCAGCGTTCGTACGCTGATAAGTCTTGTAGTAGCCATAGCGCGACGCACTGAAATCGGGCGCATAACTGAAGCTCACAGACGGAGTCAGCACGTGGCGAATAGCCTGAATCTTATCGCCGAATATCTTACGGCTCGGCATATAGAAACCGTAAAGCTTCGTCGACGCACCGATAGACATACTGTAGTTGTACACGTTGTTGAAGCCGTATATAGTGTCGCACACCTCGCGCTGCGCAGCAGCATCCCACGAGCGCATCACCTTGTGCGTGTACATGCGGTCCTGAAAGTTGAACGACGGCGAAATGTTGATGTAGTTGAACAGCGTGAAGTTGCCGCTGATAGGTATCGAGTGGTTCCAGCCGTTGCGCCAGTCCTTTATGAGGTTGGAATGCAGCAGTTTGTCCTCCTTGGTATTGATGCTGTTGGAGATGTGACCCGTGTACGACATTGAGATTTTCTCGTACCAGCGCTCGTCGCCCGCAGCGTGCTTACGCTTGAAGGGGTAGAAACGCGAGAGCGAGATGTTAAGATCGGGCAATGTCATCGCTATCGACGAGTCGCACATGTTCTGCGAGAGGTTGGCTGTGGAGCTGAGCGACAAACCGATACTCGAGAACGTTGTGCTCCACGACACGGATGATGTGCGTGTAGACTGGGTGAGGGTCTGCGGATTATAGAGCGAGCTGAGGTTGTTGCGCTCGTAGCTCGACGTAGCGAAGTTGACACTGGCTGAGAGCGAGCTGTAAGGGTTTGCCTTCTGATCCTGGCGGTGGCTCCACTGTATCTTGAAACTCTTCTGACGTGTGAAGTCGGGCATACCCTTGTCACCGGTCTGTGTGTTCTGGAAACTTGCATAGAAGCTGCCGCTGAAGCGATAGCGCTTGGTGTAGTTCATGGCAGCCGACAGTCCCCATGAGCCTTTTGTGTATATTTCGCCGAGGAGTTTGAGGTCCATTTTGTCGCTGATGGCAAAGTAGTAGCCACCATCGCGCAGATAGAAGCCGCGGTTGCTCTCGTCGCCGTATGTAGGCATGATAAAGCCGCTCGAATAGCTCTTGGTGAACGGGAAGAAGCCGTAAGGAATGGCAAACGGCAGAGGCACATCGGCAACCACGAGATAAGCCGGTCCGAACACAACATCCTTGCCCGGGCGCACCTTCGCACGCGAAAGGGCTATATAGAAGTCGGGGTGCTCGGCATCGCAAGTGGTATAGCGGCCGTGCTGAAGGAAGATGTCGCCGTTCGGACTGCGCTTTGATATCTCGCTGCGCAAGAAGCCGTCCTCCTGCTGTGTGTACACGTTGCTGATAAGACCTTTCTTTGTCTTGAAGTTGAACGCCATGGTGTCGCTCTCGTACTTGTCAGAGCCCATGGAGAACACGGGTGTGCCGAAGATAGTCATGCCGGTGGTGTCAGCCTTATCCTTGGCTCCGGTAGCGTGTACTAAGGATGAGTCGATGCTCATGTGTATGCGCTCGGCAGCGAGGTCCATATTCTCGTATTTCACGGTGGAGCTGCCATAGAGACGTGCTGTCTTCGTGACGGCGTCGTACACGAGAGAGTCGTTTGCCGAATAGTTTACTGGAGAGTTGATGCCTCCCGCACGCTGGCGGTTGATTGAATCGAGGCGTATGGAGTCGTCGATAGCCTTATTGTGGTGGTATATAGCGAGTTGCAGAGAGTCCATCTTGGTTGTGTCAACGCCCAATGCGAGCGTTGTGTCAACAGTAAGAGTAAGCATGGTGTCGTTAGCCGACAACAACGAATCGCGCAAAATGGTATCCGCAATATCACTTATCTCTATTGAGTCGCGAAGAACTTTCGCTCTCTTCTTGCGTTGCTTAGAGGGTGCGTCAGCACTTGCCATCACAAACATGATGGCGCAAAGCAATAGGGCTATAGCTGTCTTTGTTCTCAATTTGAATAATGTTGGTTCTTGTTGTTTACTTCTCTGGCTCAAAGAGTTCCTTCATCTTGCGGAACCGTGCCAATGTGTCGCCACCGAACTTGGCGAGCGAACGTTCTGCCTGTTCAATGGTCTTCTCGCGGTCGAGATGTGTCTTCGAGTAGAACTTATCGGCATAGCAGATAAGCTTCTCCTCTATCGTTTCGGGCTGCAAGTCGTGATGTGGCAATGGCAGATCTTGCGAAACGATGTCGTCGAGGGTCAGTCCGGCGCCGGTATGACGCTCGCAGACACGGGCGTAACGCTCGGGCAATCCCTCGCTGCGCAGCATTTCAGCGCCACAGACACCATGACGTATGTACGGCTCCGTGCCGTGACACTCAATGCCGGGAGCATCTACGCGGATGATTCCGATGTCGTGAAGCATCGCAGCCTGCTCTACAAAGTCGCAGTCGATATGTAGTTCGGGATGTAACGAAGCAATCTGCAGCGCACGTTGCGCTACAGATTGGCTATGAGTGAGTAGGATATGACGCAACGCATCACATCCTACGTAGTATTTGTCGATTATTTGCTTATACATATATTTTTACTCGTGCTCGCGCTCGATGTATGCAATCACGTCGCCCTTCTGTACTTTTGAGCCACGCTTTGCGTTGATTTCAACGAGCTTGCCACCAAGAGCAGCCGGCACCTCTACAAACTCGCCCCAAGGAGCCTGGATGTAGCAGAGCACATCGCCCTCCTTGTACTCCTTGCCGATGAACGGCTCTACAGTAGGTGCGCACTCGCCCTCGCCTGAGAACTCCCAATAGATGTCACCCTTAACCGGAGCAACAACAGCGTCTGCCTTGGCGTGCTTGTAAGCACTGAGTTGCTCGGGAGAGAGGTTAGCACCGAGTTTGGCATCCTTGAGCTTCTGAAGGTCGGCGAGGAAGTTCTTCTTAGCCTGACCGCTCTTGTAGTTGCGATACTGCTCAGGGTGCATAGCGAGTTCGAAAAGCTCTTCGTCGTCCTGACCGCACTCCCATCCGTTCTCTGCCATCTCCTTGCGGAAGTCGTCGAGAGCGTCTGTGAGAAGTGTGTGAGCGTCAACGTCTGTGAACTCACGGCCCTGCTTCTTTGCAAGTTCAACAAGCTCCGGATCGATAGTTCCAGGAATCTTACCCGACTTGCCGAGAATCATACCCCACATAGAGTCGTCCATCATCACGAAGCGTCCCTTGCCCTGCTCGAGAGTGAGGAGGTTCATGAGGGCGATGTTCTTCACGTACTGTGAGAACGGTGTTACCAATGGAGGGTAGCCTACGCGTGGCCATACGTATTCAACCTCGTCGAAGAGCTTGATGAGGAGGTCGTCCATGGAGAGTTCGTCAAGGCCGTTCTTCTTGCGCACATTATTAATAGTGGTACGCATACCGCCGAGGTCAGCCATCATTGAACCCATCATACCGCCAGGCAGACCGCAACCGAGGAGGAGCGAAGACATGATCTTGTTGCCAGGGTTGATGAAGTAGCCGAGCCACTCGTCGATGAACTCCTGGGTCATGGCGCGAGCCTTCATGTATGCGCTCATGTTGATTTCGGGAACGTCGAAGCCTTCGTTCTTCAACATGCTGATAACAGAGATAACGTCCGGATGCACCTTACCCCATGACAACGGCTCGATAGCTGTATCGATAATGTCGGCACCGTTCTGGCAAACCTCAAGGATTGAAGCCATTGAGAGACCAGGACCTGAGTGACCGTGATACTGGATGATGATTTCAGGATACTTGTCCTTGATCATCTTTGTGAGTTTGCCGAGGAATGCAGGCTGACCGATACCAGCCATATCCTTCAAGCAGATTTCCTCTGCACCGGCAGCGATAAGCTGATCGGCAATGTTCATGTAGTACTCCAGAGTGTGAACCGGAGAGTTGGTGATGCAGAGAGCACACTGCGGAGTCATGCCGCCTTCCTTTGCCCACTTGATGCTCGGAATGATATTGCGAACGTCGTTCAGACCATCGAAGATACGTGTGATGTTTGTACCCTGTTTTGCCTTCACCTTGTACATGAGGGCGCGAACGTCGTCAGGCACGGGGTACATACGCAGAGCGTTAAGACCACGGTCGAGCATGTGGGTCTTGATACCTACCTCATTGAAAGGCTTGCAGAAAGCGCGTACTGCATCGTTTGGATTCTCGCCTGCGAGAAGGTTCACCTGCTCGAAAGCTCCGCCGTTTGTCTCAACACGGGCAAAGCAACCCATATCGATAATCACGGGAGCAATGCGCTCCAACTGGTCTTTGCGTGGCTGGAACTTGCCAGAAGACTGCCACATATCTCGATAAACGAGACTGAACTGGATTTTCTTTTTCATCTCTATTAGTTGATTTTTTATTGTTCGTATAACGCAACTTGAAGAGATAGCGTGACTTTAAGCCACTGCACACCTCTTCAAATATGCAAAATTAGAGAAAAAAATTCAATTACTCAGTAATATCAACGCTTTTTTAGTAAATATTAGAGCTGAATTTCTATTACTTTGTCAACATCTGTGGGCACTTCGTCGAGAGAAATCAGCACGCCACCGTCGCATTTCTGTGTCTTCACAGCCTTGCGTGTAGCGAAGTCGACAGCCTTGCGAATCTTCTTCGAGCCGATAGGCAGGAAGAGTGAGCGGTCCTGCAAGTTGAGAATATGCACAAAGAGACGGTTGTCCTTCTGTGTTGTCACACCCCAATCGTGCGGAGCAACGAGTCCGCCACGTGTGCCGTAGATCGTCTCGCCATAAACCTTCATCCACTCGCCCATCTCTTTCAGGCGCTGCACAGCAACCTCAGGCAGACAGCCGTCTGGCTGAGGACCGATGTTCATAAGCAGATTGGCGTTGCGTCCGGCAGCGTTCACGAGATAATGAATGAGAGTCTTGGTAGATTTATAGTTCTGATCAGTAATCTTGTAGCCCCACATGCCGTTCATGGTCTCGCAGGTCTCAAGCGGAAGTTTGCTGATTGCCTGACCCGACAGACCGGCAGTATTCTCGCCAGGAAGGTCGCGTTCGAACATCTGGAAGTCTTCGCCGTCGAACGGCTGAGAGTGGTGGTTATTGCCGATAAGGCAAGAGGGCTGCAGCTTATGTATGAGCGCATACTGCTCGGGCAAGCGCCAGTCGAACGACGGATTGATATCCTGATCCCACCAGCCGTCGAACCAGATAGCGTTCACTTCGCCATAGTTGGTGAGCAACTCTGTGAGCTGATTGTTCATGAACTGATAGTAGCTATCCCAGTTCTGCGCCTCTTTCGGGCGGCCAGTGCCAAGACCGGTGCGTCCGAGCGGTGCGTCCTCGCGTCCCCAGTCGATGTGCGAGTAGTAGAAGTGCAGACCGATGCCCTGACGATGACACTCGTCGGCAAGTTCCTTCACGACGTCGCGCTTGAACGGCGAAGCGTCAACGATGTTATAGTCTGAATATTTCGTATGGAACATTGAGAAGCCCTCGTGGTGGCGTGTTGTGAAGCAGATATACTTTGCTCCGGAAGCCTTGATTGCTGACACCCACTCGCGTGCGCTGAACTTTGAGGGATAGAAACCACCTGCAAGCTTGGCGTACTCCTTGTAGTTAAGGTTGTTGTTTGTCATTGTCCACTCGCCGGTGGCGAGCATACTGTAAAGTCCCCAATGGAGGAAGATGCCGAACTTAGAGTCTTGAAAATGAGAGCGTGCTGCGAGATTGCCTTCTGTTGGCACATACTTGTTCGCAGCAGCCTTGTCGGCAGCGGTTCCGGCTGTGCTGTTAGCAGCATTTTCGGCAGAAACACCGGCAGACATTGCAAGTGCCATCATCACTGTACAAAAGATTTTCTTCATACTTATTACATTAATTTTTAGGTAGTTATTATATACGAGAAAAGGTGCAGTTGCCCACAACTGCACCTAACGATGTTATTATCCACGCAAATCGTGCTCCTCAAAACGACGTTCTGCGAGCTTTTCATACTTTGTTCCAGGCTTGCCGTAGTTGGCATAAGGCCATATAGAAATGCCTCCACGCGGTGTGAAGAGACCAGTCACCTCGATATACTTAGGATCCATAAGCTTCACGAGGTCTTTCATGATGATGTTCACGCAGTCCTCGTGGAAGTCGCCATGATTACGGAAGCTGAAAAGGTAGAGCTTCAAGCTCTTGCTCTCCACCATCTTTACGTCCGGCACATACGATATGCGTATCTCCGCAAAGTCGGGCTGACCGGTAATCGGACACAGCGATGTGAACTCCGGACAGTTGAAACGTACCCAGTAGTCGTTGCCCTGATGCTTGTTGACAAATGTCTCAAGCACTTCCGGCGCATAGTCATCACGATACTTTGTCTTCGCTCCGAGTGCCTGCAAGCCTTCGTCGCGGCGATTATCTGAATTTGTTGCCATTTATATACTTATTATATATACTACATTTTATATATACTATATTTTAAAGCACATTAACCTCTGAACGTTGTCTTAAATATTGAATATTCGCCAGATGCTATAGTTCATTCCGGTATCGAAGTTGTCCTCGCCCTCGAACTTCTTTGTCCAACGCACAACGCGTATGGTAAGAGGCAGAACGATTATCTCGTAGAGGGTCTTCAGCACTACCTGCGAAATCATCAACACTGGCAATTCGCTCATCGGGATTACTCCTCCAAGTGCCAACGGGAAGAAGATAATCGAATCGGCAGCCTCACCGTACACCGTACTGAGTATGGCGCGAGCCGAGAAGTTCTTGCCGCCCGACGAGAGTTTCATGCGACTCATCACGTAAGCATTGACGAACGAACCGACGATGAACGCCAAGAATGATGCGAATGCGATACGTGGCGCAAGACCGAACACTGCATGAAAACCTTCTTCGTTATGCCAGTAAGGTGCAGCGGGCAATATGTCGCACAATGCTCCAAAGAGGACAAATAGGAAATTCATAGCGAAACCCAACCATATCAGCAATCGGGTTTTTCCATAGCCCCATACCTCACAAACGCAGTCGTTGATGATGTACGAAACGGGGAAGACGATTAATCCGCCTGTTACACTAATCGGACCTAACGCAATTTGCTTTGTCTCAAGCACGTTTGCCGTAATAAGACAAACGCAGAAAAGCGTACTGAAAAGCAAAAACAGCACACTCACGGTTTTCTTGTTTTTCTGCATAATCTTGTTTTTTAAGAGGTTTATCAAGCACTCTATATAATATAATGTATATAGTAAACGATACTGCTACATTTATTTACGGCTGCAAAATTACTACTTTTTAATGAGAACGCAAACAAAAACACAGAGTAAATAGCAATAAAGAACGAGGAGCTACGCCGAAACGAATGGTTTCAACGTAACTCCTCGCTATAATGATAATAAATATTGCGATGTAGTTTAGAACATCTTTGCAGGATAAACACCCTCGTCGGCAAGCTTCTGGAACTTAGCCACTACGTCCGGACGATCCTCAGGATAGGTCACGCCGAACCACTTGGATGTTGTGTCGAGCACCTCGCATGTAGCAGTGCCGTCGTGGATGAGCTTGTCCACCATCAATGGGATGAAGAACTCGCTCTTGAGGTTCTCCATGTTCTTCGGGTCAGAGAGGAACGCCTTGAAGTACTCCTCACTGTGCTTGAAGTAATCAGGTGTAAAGCCCCAGAAGTTCATAGATACCGGTGTTGTATCGGGTATCTCTACCCATGTCTCGTTGTCGTCGTCGAGATACTTCACAACGCCGTCGAAGCGCTGAATCTTGGTGCGCTCTACAACAGATGTCAGGTGATGATGTTCATCGTTCTCACATACGCCACGGCTTACAGTGCCACTCTCAGAAAGAGTGTTACCTACGCGGAAACCGACCATAGCATACTTACCGGTAGAACCCTCTGGCAACTCGCTGAGCCACTTGCCCATTACACGGAATGCATCGCGGTCGTAGAAGTCGTCGCAGTTGAGCACAGCAAACGGCTCATTGATAACGCTTGCACCCATCATCAGCGCATGGTTAGTACCCCAAGGTTTTGTGCGACCCTCAGGACATGTAAAGCCCTCGGGCAGTGCGTCGAGGCTTTGGAACACGAGCTCGCAAGGGATGTGGCCTTCATATTTAGAAAGAACAATGCGACGGAAGTCGTCCTCAAAATCCTTACGGATAACGAACACAAGCTTGCCAAAGCCAGCATTGATTGCGTCGTAGATACTGTAATCCATGATTGTCTCACCGTGAGGACCGAGCTCGTCGAGCTGCTTCAGTCCGCCGTAACGGCTTCCCATACCTGCAGCGAGGAGGAAAAGTGTTGGTTTCATAACTCTGATATTTGTTTAAGTTAATTTATATTGACTTTCGATTATTATTAATCTGAACGCAAAAGTAACAAAATCGAATGAAATAAAAAAATTATTGATAGTATAAAATTGCGCACATCACTGAAAAATCGTAACTTTGCACGATACTATATCATAATGTAACGAAAGAAAGAAACAGAAAAAGTCTAAATATATGGCAATTACAGAAGAAAAGACAGTAGAAGAGAAGAATTTGAGTTTCGTAGAGCAGCTCGTAGAGCAGGACCTCGCTGAGGGCAAGAACGCCGGACGCATACAGACGCGTTTCCCGCCAGAGCCTAATGGTTATCTGCACATCGGACACGCTAAGGCTATCTGCATGGACTTCGGCGTGGCTGAAAAGTACAATGGAGTGTGCAACCTGCGCTTCGACGACACCAATCCTACAAAGGAGAACAACGAGTACGTTGAGAACATTCTCAACGACATCTCTTGGCTCGGTTTCAAATGGGGTAACATATACTACGCTTCCGACTATTTCGAGAAACTTTGGGACTTCGCTGTGTGGATGATCCAGAACGGACACGCTTACATCGACGAGCAGACTGCTGAGCAGATTGCTGAGCAGAAGGGCACACCTACCACTCCGGGCGTTGCTTCGCCTTACCGCGACCGCCCCGTTGAGGAGAGCCTCAAGTTGTTCAACAAGATGAACACTCCAGAGGCTGTGGAAGGCAGCATGGTGCTCCGTGCAAAGCTCGACATGGCTAACCCGAATATGCACTTCCGCGACCCTATCATCTATCGCATCATCCACACTCCACACCACCGCACAGGCACGAAGTGGCACGCTTATCCGATGTACGACTTCGCTCACGGACAGAGCGACTTCTTCGAGGGTGTAACCCACTCTATCTGTACACTCGAGTTCGTACCTCACCGCCCACTCTACGACAAGTTCATCGACTATCTGAAGGAGATGCGCGGCGAGACAGAGAACCTGCACGACTTCCGCCCACGCCAGATCGAGTTCAACCGTCTGAACCTTACATACACAATGATGTCGAAGCGCAAGCTCCTGGCTCTCGTTGAGGAGAAGTTCGTGTCGGGTTGGGACGACCCACGTATGCCGACACTCTCGGGTATGCGCCGCCGTGGCTACTCGCCCGAGTCAGTACGCAAGTTCATCGACTCAATCGGCTACACCAAGTTCGACGCTCTCAACGACATGGCACTGCTCGAGGCTGCCGTTCGCGAGGACCTGAACAAGCGTGCGCTGCGCGTGTCTGCCGTGCTCAACCCGGTTAAACTCGTCATCACCAACTATCCTGAGGGTCAGACTGAGGAGATGGAGGCTATTAATAATCCGGAGAACGAGGCTGACGGCACACACACCATCACCTTCTCGCGCAATCTTTGGATCGAGCGCGACGACTTCATGGAGGATGCTCCGAAAAAATTCTTCCGCATGACTCCGGGCAAGGAGGTACGTCTGAAGAACGCCTACATCGTGAAGTGCACTGGCTGCACAAAGGATGCCGAGGGCAACATCGTGGAGATTCAGGCCGAGTACGACCCGCTCAGCAAGAGCGGCCTTGAGGGCGCCAACCGCAAGGTGAAGGGCACACTCCACTGGGTATCTGCCGACCACTGCCACAAGGCTCAGGTGCGCGTTTACGACCGTCTGTTCTGCGTTGAGAACCCGTCGGCTGACGAGCGCGACTTCCGCGAACTGCTCAACCCGGAGAGCCTCAAAACTATCGAGAACTGCAACGTTGAGAACTACGCTGCCGACTGCAAGCCTGGACAGTATCTGCAGTTCCAACGCATCGGCTACTTCATGGCAGACCCCGACTCTACAGCCGAGAACCCCGTGTTCAACAAGACTGTGGGTCTGAAGGACGCTTGGGCAAAGCAAAACAAGTAAAACTTTGATGGAGAAAAAAGAGAATTATTTCAACAGTCCCGAATTTCAAGAGACACTACACCGATACGAATCGTCGCTGCAAGAAGACCATCCAGAGTACTTCGGCAGCGACGAACTGTCGGACATTGCTGAATATTACTATGACAGTGGCAAGAGAAAGGAAGCTGTTGACGTTCTTGACTATGCCATCCAACTACACCCTGGAGCAGCTATGCCATTGGTGTTCAAGGGACGCATAGCTCTTATCGACAATAAAGACATCGACACAGCGCAACACTACGCTGACATGATTTCCGACCAGCTCGACCTCGACTGTCTTTATCTGCAAGCCGAGATTATGATTACACGTGGCAATGTTGAGGAAGCTGATAACTTCCTTAACAATGCGATGCACCAGATTGACGAGGACGACGTGCCCGACTATGTACTCGACATAGCTACTATTTTTATCGATTATAACCAACCCGACATAGCAGCCAAGTGGCTTGCCATGAGCGACGAGGATGACCTGCTCGACTATCGTGAGGTGAAAGCACGCATTGCTTTCGCCAAGGGCGACTACGAGCAGAGCGAACAGATATTCGAACAGCTGCTCGACGAAGACCCTTACTCGGGCAAGTACTGGAACTCACTCGCCGTAACGCAGCTCATGAGCAACCGCATCAACGACTCGATAACGTCGAGCGAATACTCCATAGCTATCGACCCAGAGGACGAGGAGGCACTGCTCAACAAGGCTAACGGTCTGTTCTCGCTTGGCAACTTCACCGAGGCAATGGACTACTACCAGCGTTTCCTCAAACTCTGTCCGGAGGAGGGTGCTGCATATATGTTCGTAGGCAACTGCCTGCTCAACATGGGCAGACCGGAGGAGGCTATGCCGCAGTACAACAAGGCGTTGGAATGTTTCAAGAAATACAATATTAGCACATCGGAAGTGAACCAATGTCGTGCATTCACTCTCTCACAACTCGGACATATAGAACAGGCACTCGAATGTCTTGCCGAGACCGACAACGACCCCGATTGCAACCATAGCGAGATAAACGTAATACGTGGTCATATTCTCTTAGAGCATGGTAGAGTGAAAGAAGCTATAAAGAGTTTCGTTGAAGCCTTGCAAGCCACTCACTTCTCTCACGAGATTTTCTTCCGCATAGCCATCTCGGTGTACGACTGTGGCTACCCTACCATAGCATACCGCATGTTCAAAACCTATCACGAAGCGCACCACAATCCAGGCGACGAGGGTGCGGCTTATCTGGCTGCGTGCTGCCGACAGCTGCAGAAGCATGACGAATACTTGAAGTATCTCAACATAGCCTGTCAGCAGAACCCGTCGGAAGCGCGCAAGGTGCTCGGCGAATACTTCCCCACGGGCATGGACCCGAAGGATTACTTCGACTATGAAAAAGTAAAAGAGTAGGAGGGTATGGCATCCCTGCCATACCCACGCACCCAGTAGAAGAATATGGGCATCCTGCCCATACCCACGCACCCACAAAAAGCATATCTTTAAAAATAAAAGAGTAAAAAGTAAAAAGAAATGAATACAGCAGAGCTTTTCCTTTGGATCCTCGACAACCTCAACTATTGGGTTGTCACCCTGTTTATGGCTATCGAGAGTTCGTTCATCCCCTTCCCATCCGAGGTGGTTGTTCCGCCGGCAGCATGGAAGGCTATGGACCCTGACAGCGGCATGAGCTTTGTGCTCGTCATGGTGTTCGCCACAATAGGTGCCGATCTCGGTGCGCTCATCAACTATTACCTCGCCAAGTGGCTCGGCAGACCTATCATCTACAAGTTCGCAGACAGCCGCATCGGACACATGTGCCTCATCGACCGTGCAGCTGTAGAGAAAGCCGAAGCGTTTTTCCGCGAACATGGTGCCACCTCAACATTCTTCGGACGCCTCGTGCCGGCTGTACGCCAGCTCATCAGCATCCCCGCGGGTCTCTCAGGTATGCACGTCGGCAAGTTCCTCCTCTACACCACTCTCGGTGCAGGCGTATGGAACACGGTGCTCGCCATGATCGGTTGGGGCATCTACAAGTACACCAACCTGAAGACCACAAAGGATGTTTACGAGCAGGCTCTGCAGTACAGCCACGAAATCGGCTACGTTCTGCTCGCTCTCGCCGCCCTCGTCATCGCATTCCTTGCGTACAAGGGATTGAAGAAAACAAAATAAATTGCATGTACCGTTTTTACACCCAATGGTTTGAAAGAGTCGTTTAACGAAAACGAAAACGACATTTGAAACGAGCGTTGTCAATACTATAATTAAACATAGAATGCACCCCTAAATGTTGCCACGCTACAACAACAATATTGCCACGCTACGCAAACAACGTTGCCACGCTACGACAACAATATTGCCACGCTACGACAACAATATTGCCACGCTACGACAACAATGTTGCCACGCTACAACAACATTGCTACGCTACAACAATGTCGAGAAACGGACAGAAGATGAGTTAGAAGACAAACTGGAAGATAGACTGGAAGATAGGATGGAAGATAACCCCTATTGTTCAGATATCTCCCAGCCATTACTTCGCTGATACACAGCACATTATACTCCAAAATGGAGGATATGGTAGATTTTTTCGCAAAACACTTTTTCTTAACCATATCTTTAAACAATGTAATTTTCACAAGACTACGGCAGGAATGGAACACCTTCCTTTACTCATAATGTGATGGTGATATGGGGATGATTTCAACTAATCTTCTTTAAACGCCAGCTTGTCGAACTTGGCTTTAAGCATTGGAGCCTCCGACTTACGAATTGAGAGTTTCATCTCGCAGGTGTTGTCGTAGGTCTGGCTGATAATGCGCGGCGACATGTCCTTGATGATTTTCATTACATCGTTCATCATAATGTAAGGAAAATCGAAAACAACCTCCTCCTCTACGAACTGACTTACAACCTCTGCGTTGGCTATTGCCTCAGCCGCTGCGGTACGATAGGCAACAATAAGTCCGCTTGTGCCAAGATTGACACCTCCGTAATAGCGCACAACAATGATAAGAATGTCGGTCAACTCGTTCTTGTTGATCTGACCGAGAATGGGCTTGCCGGCTGTGCTGCTCGGCTCGCCGTCGTCGTTGGCACGGAAATCGGTGCGGTCGGCACCGAGCATGTATGCCCAGCACACATGACGCGCGTCATAATATTTCTTGCGAAACTCTGCTACGTATTGCTTCACTTCCTCCTCGGAAGTGACATGAAAGGCAAAAGCGAGAAACTTACTGCGTTTCTCGCTGTAAAAGCCTTCTGCGGGTGTGTCTGTGATTGTAAGAAATTCGTCTTTTTGCTCCATTGATATTAAATTGACAAGTAGACAAAGCGAGATGCATAACAAACAGTTATGCAAACCACCTTGTCTACTCGTTGCTTATTCACTTATCTACTACTATGTTACGACAGCTTGTGGATGATGAGTCCTGAGCGGAGCTTAGGCTCAAACCATGTTGCCTTCGGCGGCATAATCTTTCCGCTATCGGCGATGTCGATTATCTGCTTCATTGAAACCGGATAGAGGGCGAGTGCCATGCGCATCTCGCCGCTGTCTACGCGACGCTTCAGCTCTTCGAGACCACGAAGACCTCCCACGAAGTCGATGCGCTTGTCTGAACGCAAGTCGGTGATGCCGAGCACCTTGTCGAGGATAAGACGGCTCGAGATGTCTACGTCAAGAACACCGATAGGGTCGTGGTCGTCGTATGTGCCCTGCTTGGCTGTGAGCGAATACCAATGTCCGTCGAGATAGAGTGAGAACTCGTGCAGGTGCTGCGGCTTGTAGATAGCCTCACCCTTGTTCTCAACCTCGAAGTTCTCGCGCAAAGCGTCGAGGAACTGCTCTGATGTAAGACCGTTGAGGTCCTTTACAACGCGGTTATAGTCGAGCACGGTGAGCTGCGATGCCTGGAAGCAAACAGCCATAAAGTAGTTGTACTCCTCGTCGCCCTTATGGTTCGGGTTGTTCTTAGCCTTTTCTGCACCAACGAGAGCAGCAGCAGCACTACGGTGGTGGCCGTCGGCGATGTAGAGAGCCGGCATCTTAGCGAACTCCTTAGTAATCAGTTCGATGTCAGCCTTGTCGCTAATAACCCAGAACTGATGACCGAAGCCGTCATCGGGAGCAACGAAGTCGTACTCGGGCTTTGTTGCTGCGTAGCGCTTGATGAGCGCGTCGAGCACCTCGTTGTCAGGATAAGCGAAGAACACCGGCTCGATGTTGGCGTCGTTGACGCGAACATGCTTCATGCGATCTTCCTCCTTGTCGCGGCGTGTCAGCTCATGCTTCTTGATTGTGCCATTGAGATAATCGTTGACGAAAGCACCCACAACAAGTCCGTACTGAGTCTTGCCGTTCATGGTCTGAGCGTAGATATAATAGTTCTCGTCTGCGTCCTGACGAAGCCAACCCTTCTCCTGGAACATCTTGAAGTTCTCGGCTGCCTTCTCATAAACACGCGGATCGTACTCGCTTGTGCCAGGTTCGAAGTCAATCTCCGGCTTGATGATATGATAAAGACTCTTCTCGTTATCGCCTGCCTCAGCTCTTGCCTCTTCACTATCGAGCACGTCGTAAGGACGTGATGCTATTTCTTCAACGAGGTCTTGCGGTGGACGTACGCCACGGAATGGTTTTACTGTTGCCATAGTATGATTATTTTAAAACCCCACCACTATGTCCTCCCTATGGGGCAAAGGGGTGGGGTTATCGGGGATTTTTACTTAATTACTTGTTAACTTGGAACTTAGTGCAGCCGTCAGCGAAGAAAGCGTTGATCTGCTTAGCAGCTGCGATACCAGCGTTGGTGTTAGCCTCTGCTGTCTGAGCACCCATCTTCTTAGGTGTAGAGAAGTATCTGCCTTCAAACTTCTGGAACTCTTCGTTAGCGTCCGGCATGATGTCTGTGATGAATTTCAGGTCGGTGCGTTCTGCCATGAGGGCAAGGAGTTCAGGCTCGTTGATAACTTCCTTACGAGCTGTGTTGATGAGTATGCCGTTCTTGTGGAGTTTGCCGACAAGAGCAGCATTGATGCTCTGCTTTGTCTCGGGAGTAGCAGGGATGTGCAGCGAAACGATGTCGCAGTTCTCGAAGAGAGCGTCCTGAGAGTCAACTGCCTTAACGCCAGCAGCCTCAATAGCCTCCTTCGGGCAGAAAGCGTCGTATGCATAAACTTCCATCTCGAAGCCCTTAGCGATGCGAGCCACGTTTCTACCAACGTTGCCGAAAGCGAGAATACCGAGCTTCTTGCCCTTCAACTCGCTACCCGACTTGCCGTTGTAGAAGTTGCGAACGCCGTAAACGAGCAAACCGAATACGAGTTCAGCCACAGCATTAGAGTTCTGACCAGGTGTGTTCTCAACAACAACGTTCTTCTCTTTAGCGTAAGCACAGTCGACATTGTCGTAACCGGCACCGGCACGTACAACTATTTTAAGCTGCTTTGCAGCGTCAAGCACCTCTGGTGTAACCTTGTCTGAGCGCACGATCATCGCGTCAGCGCCAGCCACAGCGTCGAGAAGCTGCTGCTTTTCTGTATATTTCTCAAGCAGAACGAGTTCGTTGCCTGCACCTTCTATCTCAGCCTTAATGCCGTCAACCGCTGCCTTTGCAAACGGTTTCTCTGTTGCCACTAATACTTTCATAGCTATACTATTTATTAATGTTCCTTTTCAAAATCCTGCATGCACTTAACGAGAGCCTCAACGCCTTCCATAGGCATAGCGTTGTAGCAACTTGCGCGGAAGCCACCTACAGAGCGGTGACCCTTGATGCCGACCATGCCACGCGCTGTAGCGTAGTCGAAGAACGGCTTCTCAAGATCCTTATACTCGTCGTTCATAACGAAGCAGATGTTCATCAAAGAACGAGAATCCTTCTCTACTGTACCACGGAATAACTTGTTGCGGTCGATTTCGTCGTAGAGCACCTTAGCGCGAGCCTCAGCACGGCGAGCCATCTCTTCTACTCCACCCTGAGCCTTAATCCAACGCAGTGTTTCGAGAGCGCAGTAGATAGGTACTACTGGAGGCGTGTTGAACATAGAACCTTTCTCTACGTGTGTACGGTAGTCGAGCATTGTCGGAATCTGACGCGGAGCCTTACCCAAGCATTCATCCTTTACGATGATGAGGGTAACACCAGCCATAGCGAGGTTCTTCTGAGCACCTGCATAGATACAGTCGTACTTAGCAACGTCGATAGGACGGCTGAAGATATCAGAAGACATATCGCCGATAAGTCTTACAGGCACTTCTGGCTCCTTGCGGATTTCGGTACCATAAATAGTATTATTTGTTGTAATATGTAAATAGTCGAGATCTGTCGGACATTCGTAATCCTTTGGATAGAATGTATAGCCTGCGTCTGCAGAAGAAGCCACCTCAACAGCTTCGCCAAAGAGCTTAGCTTCCTTCAACGCCTTCTTTGCCCATGTACCCGTATTGAGATAACCAGCCTTCTTAATCAAGAAGTTGTAAGGAATCATACAGAATTCCAATGAAGCGCCACCACCGAGGAACAATACCGAATAGCCTTCTGGCACCTTCAAGAGTTCCTTGATAAGGGCTATAGCCTCATCAACAACGGGTTGGAAATCCTTTGCACGATGGCTAATCTCTGCCAAAGAAAGTCCTGAACCATTAAAATCCAAAATCTGTTTTGCTGTGTTTTCGATCACTTCGCGAGGAAGAATAGAAGGTCCTGCATTAAAGTTGTATTTCTTCATCTGCCTGTTTGTTATTAAGTTAATATAAGTTTGATTACTATCGCAGGCGAAGTTACAATTAATTTTTGAAAGTAACAAGCAAATGTTTACAAAATGTTACTCTTATTTTATCTTTTACGCGGTTTCAACTTTACTTCTGGTATTTTCAACTTGTCACCAGCCTTCACTGTATGGCAGTTATTCAGCACCTCAACGTAACATTCCATACCTTCTCCAAGATAGGCTTTACTAATTGAGGCGAGCGACTGCCCTGGTTGTACGGTAACCACTTTGGCAACACCAACAATAATATAAGCACCCGTACGTACACGAACATCATAGTTGTAGTCGGACGGTGTGGTGGCTGTTGGTGCTGCAGACATTACTGCTGTAGAGCCTGTCGCAGCCTTAGAGTTAGACGCACGAACAGAGTCTTTCTTCTCTTTCTTTATGTTTTCTGCGGTGTGTGCATCTGCTGCTTTCAAAGCATCATTAGACGCTATTGTATCACTAACAACACACTGCGGTTCAACAGCTACCACCGTGTCTTGTTGAGCATACAATCGTGTTTCAAGTCTATCTATTACATGGTTCTTCTCTTCTATTCGCTGATAGAGGAAATACATACCTATGCCAATACTCACGAGTATAACAAACGACGCAATAGTGAGAACATACATCATACGCGGACTGCGTTGCTTGCATCCACCAATAACAAAGCCTTCATCGTCTGACTCATCTATGTCGTTAGCCGACTTTTCTTCGTCTGACTCATTGTTATCATTATCTATTGGTTCGCTCTTTGGAGCCATCAAACGACGAGCCATGTCACGGTGTTCCTCTGTGTTTACCACTTTTGATGCAGGTTCTGAGGGGGAAGGCTGGTCGGTTGGCTGATCGGTTGGTGCAGTTGGGGACAACTGCACCCCCTGAGGTTGCTCAGTTGGTGTGGGTTGGTCGGCGGATTGGTCGGTCAACTGATCGGTTGGTGCAGTTGGGGACAACTGCACCCCCTGAGTTTCCGTTTCAATTACAGAATCGGAGAGCTCATCCATTTCATTATCTATTTCAGAAAAATCGATTCCATCGTTAAGCACTACAGTCTCAAACTGTACAAACGGACGATTGACACGGTCGCGCAGCAAGACCTCGGGAGTGAACGAGATTTTGTTGCGTCCATCGATGATAATACGTTCGCCAGTATTCACATCGACACTGGCGCGTGCGCTCACCGCCGACACTTTGAAAGTGCCGAAGCCTTTTATCTTCACCGAGCTATCAGTGTCGTCAAGTTCCTCATTTACTACATCGAACATTGTACCGATAAAGTCGGAAGCGTCACTAAGCGATAAGCCGTACTTCTCACTCAGCTCACGAGCGAAATCATTCACCTTAGCCATTCGCGTCGTCTCCTTTCTTCATCTTGTTCTTCACCGATGTTGCAGGCTTGAAGTTAAGCACAATCTTCGGTGGAACGAGCATACGCTGCCCCGTTGACGGATTGACAACGATGCGCTCCATACGTTTCTTCAGTTCAAAGGTACCGAAATCTGGTACTGACACATTCTCACCTTCATCGAACGTAGAGGCAATAGACTCTAACACGCAACGCACCATGCGCTGAGTGTTTTCCTGCGAATATCCCGTGCGTCGAGATAGTTCTGTGATGTATTCCTTGTTGTTCATATATAATATAAGGTGAGAATGTGTAATGATTATATTATTCTACTTCGCCGTAGAGGTCGAAGTCGTCGCTATCGGTGATACGTACGTCGTAGAACGCACCGACACGCAGACGGCGCGTAGCCTTGATTAGCACCTCGGGGTCGACCTCCGGCGAGCAGAACTCCGTGCGACCGATGTAGTAGTCGCCCTCTTTGCGATCGATGATGGTCTTCAGAACGCTGCCAACCTTAGCAGCTTCAATCTCTGCACTGATACGCTGCTGCACAGCCATTATCTTGTCGAGACGACGCTGCTTCACTTCTGCTGGCACATCATCCTTGTAATGTTCTGCGCTGTATGTGCCTTCCTCCTCAGAGTAGGCGAAAGCCCCCATACGCTCGAAGCGTGCCCATTTCACAAACTCTACGAGTTCCTTGAAGTCTTCCTCTGTCTCGCCAGGGAATCCGACGAGCAGTGTTGTGCGCAGATGCAGGCCCGGCACCTCCTTGCGGATGCGCTCTATGAACTCCATTGTCTCCGCCTTAGTAACATGGCGATGCATACGTGTGAGCATATTGTCGGAGATATGCTGCAGAGCGATGTCGAGATACTTGCAAACGTTCGGCTTCTCACGAATAACGTCAAGCAGTTCAAACGGGAACTGGTTAGGATAAGCGTAGTGCAGACGAATCCACTTCACACCCTTTATATCTGCGATGTCCGAGATAAGGTCGGCGATATGACGTTTGCCGTCGATGTCCACTCCGTAGTATGTCAATTCTTGAGCGATAATCTGGAACTCCTTCACGCCACTTGCCACCAGTTCGCACACCTCCTCAAGTATCTCCTCCTTCGGACGGCTTACGTGCTTGCCGGTGATAATTGGTATGGCACAATAGGCACAACGGCGGTCGCAACCCTCGCTAATTTTTATATAGGCGTAGTGATGCGGCGTAGTGATGTGGCGTGCACCAGAGCATGTAGGTTCTTCGGGCTTGCCGAGGTCGGTAAGCAACTGCTTGAAGTTGAACTTACCATAGTACTTATCCACCTGCGGAATTTCCTCTTCGAGTTCCTTCTGATAGCGTTGTGAGAGACAACCCATCACGAAGAGTTTGCTTATCTTGCCCTCCTCCTTTGCCTGAACGAGTTCGAGGATGGTGTCTATGCTCTCCTGCTTTGCGTCCTCAATGAAGCCGCATGTGTTGACCACAACGATTTCGCCCTCGATGCGCTTCGCATCATGGGTGCAATGATATCCAGCCTGCTCGAAAAGTGTCATCAGCTTCTCGCTGTCGACAAGGTTCTTTGAGCAGCCCATGGTTATAATGTCTACCTGTCCTTTCTTCATAATTATTTCTTGAACAACGAATCGACGAACTGGCGCTTGTTGAAGAGCTGCAATGCTTCCATCGATTCGCCCAGTCCGATATACTTCACCGGCACCTTAAGTTGGTCGCTGATGCCGATAACCACTCCACCCTTCGCTGTTCCGTCGAGCTTTGTGATAGCAAGCGATGTGATTTGTGTGACCTGCGAGAACTGCTTTGCTTGCTCAAAAGCGTTCTGACCGGTACTGCCATCAAGCACGAGCAACACCTCGTCGGGTGCTTCGGGCAGCACCTTCTTCATAACATCCTTTATCTTCTTCAGCTCGTTCATCAAGCCCACCTTGTTATGCAGGCGTCCTGCAGTATCGATGATTACGACATCTGCTCCGTTTGCCTTAGCCGAAGAGAGCGTATCGAAAGCTACGGATGCAGGGTCGGCACCCATCTGCTGTTTTACTACGGGCACACCTACGCGCTCGCCCCAGATGCAAATCTGCTCTACGGCAGCAGCACGGAATGTGTCGGCTGCACCGAGATACACCTTCTTGCCCGATTTCTTGAACTGATAAGCCAGTTTGCCAATGGTAGTTGTCTTGCCAACGCCGTTCACACCTACAACAAGAATCACGTAAGGACGATGGTCGGTTGGCAATTCCCAATCGTCATTATCCGCAGTGTTATTCTCTGTAAGCAGCGATGCAATTTCATCGCGCATGATATTGTTAAGTTCTGACGTAGACACATACTTATCGCGTGCCACACGTTCTTCAATGCGCTGGATAATCTTCAAAGTTGTTTCTACACCTATGTCAGATGTAATCAGAGCCTCTTCAAGATTATCGAGCACTTCGTCGTCGACGGTAGATTTACCCATGACAGCACGAGAAATCTTGTCGAAGACACTGTGTTTTGTCTTCTCCAGACCATTGTCAAGAACTTCTTTCTTGTTCTTATTAAAAAATCCAAAAATTCCCATATAACGTTATTTAAGTGCAAAGATAGTGCAAATTGGGCGCAATTCAAAACGAAAAGTAAAAAGACTTGTGTTTTAGTGCCAAAATGCAACCTATATTTATGTTATTTCAGCTCCACTACCATGCCCTCTCGCGTCAGTTCTGACGCTGGAAACACGGCGCGAGCCTCTTCGAGTAGCACCTGTTCGTTGTCGTATTTCGAGCTATAGTGACCTAACAGTAGACGACCTGCATGTGCGTCGCGAGCCACTTGTGCAGCTTGCGCTGCCGTACTGTGACAATACTTAGTCGCCTTCTCTGCGTCTTCCGTAGCATACGTCGTTTCGTGATAGATACACGTTGTGCCTTCGAGCTGCTTATGCAGTTCGGGCAGATAGCACGTATCGCTGCAATAAGCGTAGCTGCGCGGTGGGTCGGCAGGGCGTGTCAGCCTGCTACTTGGTATCACGTTGCCGTCTTCGTCAGTCCACGATGCACCGTTCTTTATGTTGTTTATCTGCGACACGGGGATATGATAAAAATCTATCATATCGCGACGGATATGCGGCAGTGTCGGCTTCTCACGGAAGAGAAAGCCTGCGCACGGCTCGCGATGCTTCAGCGGTATCGACTCCACCGTCAGACTGCGGTCTTCGTAGATGACTGCACGCTTCTTCGTGTCGACAGCATGAAACTGTATCTCGTAGTCGAAGTCGTTGCAGAATGTCTCCAGCAGCATATCGAGCACGGGTTTCAGTTCTTTCGGAGCGTAGATTGCGAGTGGCATGGTGCGTCCGAGCAAACCGAACGATGAGAGCATACCGATGAGTCCGAAGCAGTGGTCGCCATGTATATGGCTTATGAACACAGCACAGAGGCGGTTGAAGCCTATCTTCGAACGACGCATCTGCAGCTGCGTACCCTCGCCACAGTCGACGAGAAACTGCTTCTCGCGTATCTCCACCACCTGCGCCGAAGGGTTATGGCGCAACGTTGGCAGCGCACTACCACAACCAAGTATATGTATTTTGAAAGGTTCCATAGTTTACACTATCTCCTCAAATATTTTTATTTCTGTCGTTTAAATGTAAAGATGCCGTTTGCATTCTCAAGATAGAGCGAATCGGCACTCAGACATTCTATACAGAAAGTGTCGCGGTTGAGCAGTAGTGAGCCGTTGAGTATTTTCCATGAGGTCCAAGGGTTTGTCTCTGCCTTGACCGCAGAGTGCACCGTTCCGCCCTCCTCTATCGTGAAGTTCTTGTCGATACTTGTCCAATGTCCGAGCAACGATGTAACGTTTATCACCCGGTCAGCCACCAGTTCGTCAGCCGTCTTATGTCCGGTCACAGCCATCTTGTCGCCAGCCATGAGTCCGCCCTGCACATCCGATGGTGTCTCCACTTCCGTTTCGGCATCCTGACTGAGAAGTGTATAAACGAGGGTGTCGCCTGCATCCGTAATAATCTCGAGCGAGTGCATCGATGTGCCCTCACCGCATACGCCGTAGACCGTAGTGTCGTTCACCTCCACCACCTCGTCCGTGTCCTCAATCTGCTGTTTCTTCTTTGCGTCGCAAGCTGCCAACATCAGAACAAGAAACAGGAGTCCCATACCCCCTTTGAGCATGGGGCGCAGCAATACGCTAATACTCTTCATAATATCCTTTGTTAAATGTTTTTATTCTTTGTTTTTCGCCTCATTCCAGAGTGCGTCCATCTCTCCGAGCGTCATATCCTTCAGTGGTTTGCCAATCTTTATGCTATGCTGCTCGATGTAGTTGAAGCGGCGAATAAACTTGGCGTTGGTCTTTTCGAGTGCCGTGTCGGGATTTATCTTGTAGAGACGTGCTGCGTTGATGAGCGAGAAGAGGAAGTCGCCGAACTCCTCCGTAGAGCGTTCCTTGTCCTCACGGCGCAGTTCTGCCTCCAGCTCGTCGAGTTCCTCGCGCACCTTAGCCCACACATCGCCTTTGTCCTCCCAGTCGAAGCCCACATTGCGCACCTTGTCCTGCACGCGGTAAGCCTTAATGAGCGAAGGCAGAGCGTCGGGCACACCGGCAAGCACACTCTTGTTGCCGTCTTTCTCCTTCAGCTTCAGCTGCTCCCACTTCTCCGTCACCTGCTGCGATGTCTTCGCCGTGTCCTCCAGATGCTCGTCAGCCTGCTCGCCGTAAGGCAGCGGTTTCGGGTCGGGCGCACCAACCTGCGAGGGATGGTACACGTGCGGATGACGATAGATGAGCTTGTCGACGAGCTTGTCGCACACGTCGGCAATGTCAAATTCGCCCTTTTCTTCTCCGATACGAGCGTAGAAGCCAACGTGTAGCAGCACGTCGCCAAGCTCCTTGCAGATGTTCGGCTCATCGTCCTTCAGCAGTGCGTCGCACAGTTCGTAGGTTTCTTCTATGGTATTCGGGCGCAGCGACTCATTGGTCTGCTTGCGGTCCCACGGGCATTTCTCGCGCAGTGTGTCAAGCACGTCGAGCATACGTCCGAACGCTTTCAGCTTTTCTTCTCTTGTATGCATAATTTCAATATAAAACTCCGATAGTTATTGTATATAATTTGTGCAAAGTTACAAATAAAATTTTGATATTCAGAATTATTGTAATACCTTTGTTTATATGAATATACTACTCATTGACAATTACGACTCGTTCACATACAACCTCTTTCAATACATAAAGGAAGAAGGAGGTGCGGATGTGAACGTAACCGTTTGGCGAAACGACCAGTTCGAGCTTGATGACGTTGAGCGTTTCGACAAGATAATCCTCTCTCCGGGTCCTGGTGTGCCCGACGAGGCAGGGTTACTGAAGGCTGTCATCCGCCGTTATGCCCCTACAAAGCCCATACTTGGCGTGTGCTTGGGCGAGCAAGCCATTGGCGAGGTGTTCGGCGCAGAGATATACAATCTGTCCGCAGTCTACCATGGCATACAGTCGAGCATACGCATTGTCGCGCCCGACTACATCTTCAACAACATACCCGGCAACACGTTGGTAGGACGCTATCATTCTTGGGCGGTGAAGCAGGCAAACTTCCCTACAGAATTAGTTGTAACAGCGGTGAATGAAGACGGACTTATAATGGCATTGAAGCATCGCACTTATGATATTCACGGCATACAATTCCACCCCGAATCAATCCTAACACCAGAGGGCAGGCGCATCATTCGCAACTTTATAGTCCCCGATTAACCATCTGCGTCGTAATTTCTATCTCTCCCAAATCAATCATAGCGTTGATGAGGCTCACCTTCTGCGCTTTCATCAACGTTTCTACGCTTATATCCGCTTCTTTTATCACTTGCCTTTCGAGTAGGCTTGCACGCTTTGTGCCCATAAGAAGCGGATGCTTGGGTGTGAGCCATCGCTCACCGTCAAACACTGCTATGTTTGTGAATGAAGTGTCGGTGAGCAATCCGTTCTTCACGATCAGCACCTCGTCGCAGTCGCCTTTCTGAGCGGTGAGGCGGTTGAGACATGCGCGGTCGGTGCTTTTGAAGGAATAGTCAATCTCGTTGTCTTCAATAAGCTTCAAGCTGCGTATCGCGCGCATTTTGTAGGGTGCATACTGTACATCCTCGACGCCCTGTCCGCCGTACACCACCCTTGCCTTGTAGAAGTGCATATCGGGCGTGGGCGACAGTATGCCCGAGAGCATAGGCACCGGCGTGTGGGCGAAGAAGTGACGCATGGTGCGCTCCATGCGTGCCTGATGGAAATTCAGGTTAAGTGCCTTTCCGTCCTCTATCTTTATTGTTTCTACAAACTGCTGCATTGTTTTCACGAATTACTCTTTTATCACTTTCGTTTACTTTGTAATCGGGAGATACACTTTCTGTAGCACCTCCTCATATTCTTTTATACACTGGCTTTGCGACGTTATGCCGCCACCAGCCCTGAAGAACATTCCCTCGTCGGTCTGCTCTATGAAGCGTATCATCACGGCAGAATCGAGCTCGCCGCCTGTGTATATGCCCATGATGCCGGTGTAAAATCCGCGCTCGTACGTCTCCGCCTCGTCTATTATTTGACAGGTCTTCTTCTTAGGCGCACCCGTTATGCTTCCGGCAGGCAGTTGCGCAGCGAGTATGTCGCCGATACGCTGCGTGTAGTCGGAGGGCAACTTGCCGCTTATCTCCGAACTTGTCTGCAAGATGTTGCCCTTGTTGGTGTGCAGAACGTCAACAAAACGATACTTCTCCACCTTCACGTCCGTAGCCACCGTGTTCAGGTCGTTGCGTATAAGGTCGACAATGGTGGCGTGCTCCGCTGCCTCCTTCTTGTCGTCCATCAACACTTGCTTGGCATCTGGCAGCGTTGCGTTGATGGTGCCCTTCATCGGGTACGAATAGATTCTGCCACCTCTTATCTTTACGAATGTTTCGGGCGAGAAGCACACGAAACGCCCTATATCATCCGACGGATTATTCAAGAGCAACTTGTACTTACCTTTCGAATGGCGGAAGATGTCTTCAAGCGAGAGGTTGCAGCGCACCGCGACCTGGCATGTCAGGTTGGCGAGATAGCTATTGCCAGCCAGCATATTGTTTTTCACAATATTGAAGCTACGCTCGTATTCGTCGTACTTCGGTGCCTCCACCTCCCATTCTATCTCCGCAGGCAGTTGAGTGGCGCATCCGCCGACGGCGTTGGTATGACTGCCGAAGTCGTAGAGGCACTCGCCGGCATCTATCTCCGAGAGTTTCTTTATATACGCCTTGTCGCCCTTATAGTCGACAACAAACAGAAAGGGTTCTCCGCTGCTGCCCAACTCGTTCAGTCTGTCTATTATATCTTTGTTCATACGTTTCTGGTGTAATGTTTTTAGCAAGTGCAAAATTACATCTTGTTTGCGAAAGCCACAAAAGTTGGGAGCGTGAATAAATCTTAAATTATATTTGCTTATTGCTGTTTTCACTAATAATTGGTTACTTTTGCCAACGTTTTAAATCGACAAACAAGAAATAAGGGGTGCTTCACGATTGTGTTGCTGAGATTATACCCATAGAACCTGACGCAGATAATGCTGCCGCAGGGATTGCTTCAGACATCCATACCTATTATATAAGGTATGACGTGATGCTCGGAGCTGTTTCTATTCCGTATTTTCTTTTGGTAGTAAGACCAACGGATGCGCCTCCAGACAAAAAAAGACAAAGAGCATGAGGTACATTTGCGCACTTACCATTGCCGGTTCCGATAGTTGTGGCGGAGCGGGCGTTCAGGCTGACATTAAGACTATGTCGGCTTTAGGCGTTTATGCCGCTTCCGCCATCACGTCCGTCACGGTGCAGAACACATTGGGCGTGCAAGCCATTCAAGCCATACAGCCGGAGATAGTGGCTGGACAGATACGGGCGGTTATGGACGACATAAAGCCCACGGCTATAAAGGTAGGAATGGTGAACGACCAGGCTACTATCCTGACTATTGCCGACACGCTGCAACAGTATTCTCCGCAAAAGCTCGTCGTCGACCCGGTAATGGTGTCTACGAGCGGTTCGACGCTCATGCATGAGGACGCTTTGGGCACGTTCTGCAGTCGCTTGCTCCCTATGGCTACCCTGCTCACGCCGAACATTCCCGAGGCGGAAGTACTCTCCAACCGCTCTATCCGCTCTATTGATGACATGGATGCTGCAGGACGCAGCATTTTGGCATTGGGCTGCAAGGCTGTGCTTATCAAGGGCGGACATCTTGAGGGCAGGAAGGTAGACAAGCTGTACCTGCCGAACAACGAGATTTGCTCGTTCGTTCACGAAGCGATAGCCACACGCAACACGCACGGCACGGGCTGCACGCTGTCTTCTGCCATCGCTGCGTTCATGGCTCGCGGACTTGCATTGACTGACGCTGTAGCGCAAGCCAAGACTTACCTTTCGCAGGCCTTGGAAGCTGGCAAGGATGTGCACATCGGCGAAGGTCACGGACCGGTTAACCATTTGTTCAATCCCGAAAAACAAATTATCCTATGATACAGTTTATTACTCATTTCAATGAACGCTACGGATATGTAGAGGGCGCTCGCTTGGCACTTGAAGGCGGATGCCGATGGGTTCAGCTGCGCATGAAGGACGCCTCGGAGGAGAAGTTCGTGGCTGCTGCCGAACAGATTGGCAAGTTGTGCAGAGAGCACGAAGCGGTGTTCGTTCTCGACGACCATGCGGAGCTTGTGGAGCACTGCGGAGCCGACGGCGTGCATCTCGGCAAGAACGACATGCCGGTTGACGAGGCGCGTAGGCTGCTCGGCAACGACAGAATAATCGGCGGCACGGCTAACACCTTCGAAGACATTGAGCGTCTGTACCGACAAGGTGCCGACTACATAGGCTGTGGTCCGTTCCGCTTCACCACGACAAAGAAAAACCTCTCGCCGGTGTTGGGTCTGGAGGGCTACGAGCGCATCGTCAGCGACATGAAAGCGCACGGCATCGACCTGCCCATCGTAGCCATCGGCGGCATTCTGAAGTCGGACATCGCCGACATAATGCAGACCGGCGTGACGGGCATCGCTGTAAGCGGCGGCATCCTGAACGCCGAAAGCCCAACAGAAGAAATGAAACAATTTATAAGCCTTATAAAACCAAACAGATAATGGAAACAAATATCAAATTCAACTATCCTTCTTCCGAGAAGGTGTATCTCAGCGGCAAGCTCTACCCCGAGATTAAGGTGGGTATGCGCAAAGTGAGCCTTACGCCTACCATCACAGTAGAGGGCGGCGAGCGTCGCGTCGAGCCTAACGATCCGGTGTACGTATACGACACAAGTGGTCCGTACAGCGACCCTAACGTGGAAATAGACCTGGAGAAGGGTCTGCCGAAGCTGCGCCAGTCGTGGATAGACGGTCGCAAGGAGAGCGAGACACAGATGTACTTCGCCAAGCAGGGCGTCATCACGCAGGAGATGGAGTATGTAGCCATCCGCGAGAATATGAACTGCGAGGAGCTTGGCATCAAGACACACATCACTCCGGCATTCGTATGCAAGGAGATAGCCGAAGGCAGAGCTGTGATTCCCGCCAACAGAAAGCACCCCGAGTCGGAGCCAATGATCATCGGCACCAACTTCCTTGTGAAGATCAACACCAACATCGGCAACTCTGCCACCACTTCCGGCATGCAGGAGGAGGTTGAGAAGGCTGTATGGAGCTGCAAATGGGGCGGCGACACATTGATGGATCTCTCAACGGGCAACGACATACACGAAACACGCGAGTGGATTCTGCGCAACTGTCCGGTTCCGGTAGGCACAGTACCTATGTATCAGGCGTTCGAGAAGGTGAACGGCAAGGCAGAAGACCTCACTTGGGAGATATTCCGCGATACATTGATTGAGCAGTGCGAGCAGGGTGTCGACTACTTCACCATCCACTGCGGCATTCGTCTTCAGAACATCCACCTCGCCGACACTCGTCTTACGGGCATCGTAAGCCGCGGCGGCAGCATCATCTCCAAGTGGTGCAAGGTACATCAGAAGGAGAGTTTCCTCTACGAGCACTTCGACGACATCTGCGACATCTGCGCCAAGTACGATGTTGCCATCTCTTTGGGCGACGGTTTGCGCCCCGGTTCTACATACGACGCCAACGACGCTGCGCAGTTTGCCGAGCTCGACACTATGGGCGAACTGGTTGAGCGTGCTTGGGCTAAGAACGTTCAGGCATTCATCGAGGGTCCGGGACACGTGCCTATGCACAAGATCAAGGAGAACATGGAGCGACAGATCGAGAAGTGTCATGGTGCACCGTTCTACACGCTCGGTCCGCTCGTTACAGACATTGCTCCGGCTTACGACCACATCACGTCTGCCATCGGCGCTGCAATGATTGGCTGGTACGGAACAGCTATGCTCTGCTACGTTACGCCGAAGGAGCACCTAGCTCTGCCCGAGAAGGAGGACGTACGCACGGGCGTCGTTACGTATAAGATTGCGGCTCATGCTGCCGACTTGGCTAAGGGTCACCCCGGAGCTACCATACGCGACAACGCCTTGAGCAAGGCTCGTTACGACTTCCGATGGAAAGACCAGTTCAACCTGGCGCTCGACCCTGAGCGTGCACTCGAATACTACAAGTCGAGCAACAACGTTGACGCCAACTACTGCACGATGTGCGGTCCTAACTTCTGTGCTGCACGCATCAGCCACTCGCTCAAGAGTTGTCAGGAGGGCAAGTAAAACGGCTGAGAGAAAAGAAAAAGAATATAAAAACCCAATAAACACTTAATAAAATGATTGAAACACAAGTATCAAAAGGTATTATCACTACCTATTTCGACAAGCTTCAGAACAATTTGGACCTCGATGTAGCCATCGTTGGCGGCGGTCCTTCAGGCATCGTTGCCGCTTACTATCTGGCTAAAGCCGGACTGAAAGTGGCTCAGTTCGACCGTAAGCTCTCTCCCGGCGGCGGCATGTGGGGCGGCGCAATGATGTTCAACCAGATTGTCATTCAGGAGGAGGCGATGCACATCGTCAAGGATTTCGACATCAACTACCAGGCATTCGAGGATGGACTCTACACTATCGACTCTGTAGAGAGCACATCGTCACTGCTCTATCACGCCGTACACGCCGGCGCTACCATCTTCAACTGCTACTCGGTAGAGGACGTGGTGTTCAAGAACAACGTGGTGAGCGGTGTGGTAGTCAACTGGACTCCGGTGCTGCGCGAAGGTCTGCACGTAGACCCGCTTAACATCATGGCTAAGTGCGTCATCGACGGCACTGGTCACGACAGCGAGATGTGCAAGGTGGTAGCACGCAAGAACGGCATACAGCTCGACACCGCGACTGGCGGCGTTATCGGCGAGCGTTCGCTCGACGTAGTAGAGGGTGAGCGCATGGTAGTAGAGGGCACACGCGAGGTCTATCCGGGTCTGTATGTCTGCGGTATGGCTTCGTCTGCCGTTGCCGGCACTCCTCGCATGGGACCTATCTTCGGCGGCATGATGCTTTCGGGCAAGAAGGTTGCTGATATGATTATCGAGAAACTGAAGAAGTAAGCAGGGGGTGCAGCTGTCTCAGCTCGGCTTCGCCGCTTGCCAGATCAAGAACTGCACCAACGGACCAATCACTACATATTTCCACAATGAAATGGATCGTAATAACCTCTCCCGACTTCGTGTCGGGGGAGGCTCTTTTCATAGACCGACTGTTCGGTCACGGACTCGACTTGCTGCACCTGCGCAAGCCTGGCTCAACGATTGAGGCATGCAGAGAACTGCTACGGCAGATTCCCGAGCGATGGCATAGCCGCATAGTGCTGCACGACCACTTTCAGCTGACGGGCGAGTTCCTGCTTCACGGCGTACATCTCAACCGCCGCTGTCCGCATGCTCCCGACGGATATACGGGCAGCATATCCTGCTCGTGCCATAGTCTGGAGGAGGTAGCGAAGAAAAAGCCCACGAGCGACTACGTCTTCCTGAGCCCTATCTTCAACAGCATCTCAAAGGCTGGATACGAGGCTGCGTTCTCTACCGCAGCTTTGCACAAGGCAGCAGCAGAAAGCCTCATCGACAACAAGGTTTATGCGCTTGGCGGCGTGTCTAAAGAGCATATAGCGCAGCTGAAAGATCTCTCGTTCGGTGGAGCTGCGTTCTTGGGCGACGTATGGCGCCGCATGGACGACCCTAATGCGGACATTTATCTCGACGAACTGCGCAGCCTGCTCAGTTAATACTGCCCGACTCGCTCGTATTCTCAATCAACGGCAAGACATCGTTCTCATATCCAAAAATTGAGACTACCGACAAGGGGCAATACCCATTCGGCACACCCTACTACCTGCTCGTAGACATGCAGATACAGGGTGCATGGGTGGGCAAAGCCGACCCGAAGCAGCTGCCCATAGAAATGGAAGTAGACCGGGTGAAGTTCTATGAACTGGAGAAATAACCACATACTGAATTAAAGTTCATTCGGAATTTGGAGTGATTCAATTATGAACCTATAAGTAGCGGAGGTCTCCGGCCTCCGCAGTACCAAGTCGAAGACAAATCATTATTACTAATAATAGAGTTTGCATACTTGTTTTTTTGCGCCCTCTATATAAAGAAGTCTAATTTGTTAATATACGCAACAGGAATATTATATCACTGTCTTGCATTTGGATAACTTTAAAGTCTCAGCCCATTTTATCTATTCATTTGAACTTGCTGGGCTCTTCGGTCGCCAGAGCTTGCGTATTCTTATTGATTTAATGATATCATCGTATTTCTTTTTACTTTCTTTGTTTACATCAAGGTAATATATTCTTACGCCACCACTAACATATTTTTTCCAGAATTTTCCATTTTCATTTCCCCAATATATCTTATACTTTTTTGTTTGCTCAGAACCTAATGGGGTATACTCATCTACATCAAATCCAGCTAAAGCTCCTTCATGAAAGATCATAGTTCCGTCATTAAAAGAAACAAAATATATAACACCTTCCTCATAATTCTCTTTGTTAATGCAAAGAGGTGTTGGTACGTCAACAGCAACCCTTGTAGAAAGCAAGTCAACGCACATCGTACTTACGGAGGAACGGGCATTGCGATTCAATACGGAGCACGAAGCCAATAATGGTATCAACAGACTAATTATTATTTTTGCCATATATTAATCGTGTGTTTAAAATTGTATCACTACTTACATAAGTGACTCCATCTATTTTGAACAGGTGCGGATTAGGTTTAATATACCGCAAATATAGCGAAATATTGTATAGGGTGTATGCCGGAAGGCTATTCTTTTAACAAATATTACACGACTAAGAGTAGGCTCCACTTTGTTAACAAAGCGTAAAAACAGAACAAGTTGTCTCAGCGTTCTGCAAAAAAGTAGTAACTTTCAGTTTAAATACAGAAATCGTTTAAAATCAAATAAAGATATCTATAAAAAAGATATTCATTAACAATAAGAATATGCTTCGTACATTATTAATAGTAGCTCTTGGCGGTGGCGTCGGCTCGGCTTTGCGTTACGCTGTCTCAAAGTTTGTGCAAGACAACATGTCGGGAGCGTTCCCCTATCACACGTTTGCCGTGAACATCGTAGGTTGTTTGCTCATCGGCTTGTTCTACGGACTCGCTGCACGCGGACACCTTGGCAACAACACCACAACGCTGCTGCTTACCACCGGCTTGTGCGGCGGCTTCACCACGTTCTCCACGTTCTGCAACGAGAACATAGCGCTCTTGCGTGGCGACAACGCTTTCGTCGCCCTACTCTACATCGCCAGCAGCATGTTCTGTGGACTGCTTGCCGTGATGCTTGGATATTTTATAATCGACTGTATTACAAAAGCATAATAATTGAGAAATTTCCGCGATGATGTAACCGTACTCCCGCGGTGCTAAAACAAAATTCCCGCGATGATGTAACATCATTACATCATCGCGTGAATTTCATAATGTATCGTCCTACGCTTTTTGTTGAAAAGCTTTTATTGTAAAAAGGCTTAACTTCTACCGAATAAAGACCTAACCTTTACTCTGCAAACGCCAACGGGAAGATGCGTTTGGCGGCGGCAGTGGTAGTCGTTGCTACAACTTCTTCGCTCACGCCGTAGGCTTCGGCGAGACGCTGGAGCACAAACTTGACGTAGGCACTCTCGTTGCGCTGTCCGCGCATGGGCACGGGAGCCATGTATGGCGAGTCGGTCTCTATCACGATGCGGTCGAGAGGCACCACGGCAGGCAGCACTTCGGGCAGATGACTCTTTTTGAAGGTGAGCACACCGCCGATGCCAAGCACGAAGCGGTCGAACTGCAGCAGTTCTTCCGCCTCGTGTTCGTTGCCGGTGAAGCAGTGGAACACGCCGCCGGGCAGGTCGTTCTTGTAGCGGCGCAGTAGCTGCACCATCTCGTTCTGACCCTTACGACAGTGGATCATCAGCGGCAGGCGTGTCTCTACAGACCATTTCACCTGCTCTTCGAAGGCATCGAGCTGCTCCTGCTCAAACTCGCGCGACCAATAGTAGTCCAAGCCCACCTCACCGATAGCGATGAAGCGGTTCTCGGGTTTCAAGTATTGCTTCATTTGGGCAAGCACGTCGCGCCAGTCGGCTCGCACCTCCTCGGGATGCAGACCCACCATCGGGTAGGCATAGCCGGGATATTGGCGACAGACATCGAGAATAGCTTCCGTCGACTTGATGTCGATGGCAGGAAGGAACACCTTGCCCACTCCTGCCTCACGGGCACGAGCCATCACTTCGGCACGGTCTGTAGCGAACTCATCGCCGTCCAAATGCGTATGTGTATCTATGAACATTCTTCTGTTTTATAAGTTGACGAATTGTCTACCAACAATTAATACTTGCGTTTCATCATGCGCTCGGCATAAGCAGCCAGTTCTGCCTTACGCTCCTCAGCAACAGATACTTTTGCGAGATACTTGCGACTCTCGGCGAAGAAGTATTCTATCTTCTGCTGAGCGAGTCGGTCGATGCCAATCTCGTTGTAGAGGCGTGTCACGGCAGCCACTTTCTCTGCGCGGTCGAACTCTGTAGCCTCAATCCAGCGCACAAGCTCGGCACGCTGCTCGTCGTTGGCGCGGTTGAAGGCGTTGATGAGCATGTATGTCTTCTTGTTGGATGTGATGTCGCCACCGATAGCCTTGCCGAACACCTTTGTGTCGCCATATACGTCGAGATAGTCGTCCTGCAGCTGGAACGCCAAGCCAATCTGCTCGCCGAAGCGGTAGAGGTTGTCAGCATCCTCAGCAGAAGCGCCGCCAAGAATAGCGCCAATCTTCAGGGCACAAGCAAGAAGCACGCTTGTCTTCAGACGAATCATCTCGATATATTCCTCCTCTGCCACGTCGTTGCGGTGCTCAAAGTCCATATCGTACTGCTGACCCTCGCCAATCTCGAGTGCTGTCTCGGTGAACAGAGCGAGCACCTCGGCAAGTTTCTCCTTCTCACACTGTGCGATGCGCTGGTATGCAAGCACGAGCATCGAGTCGCCAGAGAGGATTGCGGTGTTGGCATCCCAACGGCGGTGTACGGTTTCGTGTCCGCGACGCAGGTCGGCGTTGTCCATGAGGTCGTCGTGCAGAAGTGTATAGTTGTGGTATGTCTCCAAGCCACAAGCAGGCATAATGATCGACTCGGGGTCGTCCTTGAACAGATTGTAGGCAAGGAGCATCAGCACGGGGCGTATGCGCTTGCCGCCAAGCGAGAGGACGTAGCGGATAGGTTCGTAGAGCGACGACGGCTTGCGGTCGTATGCGAGGTTGTCAAGTGTGTCGTTGACAAGTTTCAGGATTTGATCAGATGTGTGCATGATTAATGTTGTTATGTGATGTTGAGATGTTGTGGTGTTGTTATGTTGAGATTTGATGTGGTGAGCATTCTACAACTTGAAGTCGATAGGCACGGCGAAGAGCGTGCGACAGGGTTTATTGTTGTTGATGCCGGGTTTCCAGTTGGGCATCATCTTCGCCACGCGCAGAGCCTCGCGGTCGAGAAGCGGATTGGCCGACTTCGTCACCTTAATGTCTGTGAGTGATCCGTCGCGATTGATGACAAACGAGACAACAACGCGTCCTTCTATTTTCTGTTTCTGTGCAGCGAGAGGATACTTGAGGTTGTCGGTGAGCCACTTCACGTAAGCCGACATGCCGCCCGGAAACTCGGGCAACTGCTCCACGATGCGGAAGTTGAGCGGATTGTCGCCCATGTCTACGGCAGCCACCTGCGTATCGTCTTTTCTCTTATCATCTTTGTCTGCCGAAGGCGCATCCTCCTCGTCGCCCTCGATATACGTATCGGCGATGGTCTTAAGCGGCTCCATCTCCTTCGGCTCGTCAACAATGTTCACACGCTCAGCTTCTTTCGGCTTCTGCTTGCGTACATCCATCGCAGCCACCATATCCTCGCGCTCCTTCTTTGGGCGTTGCTCCATCTCTTCGAGAAAGTCGTCAAGCGCATTGTCCGATGTGCTGCTTCTGCCGCTCCAGGTGACCAGCTCCAACAGCGCAACAAAGACCAACGTCGGCATGACGAGTCCTATCAAGAACCACAGAGGGCGCTTGCGTTCAAGGTCTGCTTTCTTTGACTTCTTTTGTTCCACCTTAAATATATATTACTTCGTTTCACTTCTTATAACCTTGCAAAGTTACGCTTTTTATATAAGAAACGGGCACTTTTGCAGTGTTAAATATAGGTAACTGGCGGTGGAAAGCATTAGCATTATTTCGCTATATCCATAAAAATGTTTAATTTTGCATCCGTTTACAGGAAACTATAATTTTATATTCACTCATTCAACACTAATTTATACGGATGAAAACATTCGATTTAAAGCCCCAGTTGTTTGACACACTGAAGTCGTACAACAAGAAGAACTTCATGTCTGACCTCATGGCAGGCATCATTGTAGGCATTGTGGCGCTACCGCTTGCCATCGCATTTGGTATCGCCTCAGGCGTAACACCCGAGAAGGGCATCATTACCGCCATCGTAGCCGGCTTCCTCGTGTCGCTGCTCGGCGGCAGTAAGGTACAGATTGGAGGTCCGACGGGAGCTTTTATTGTTATCATCTACGGCATCATCCAGAAATACGGCATCGAAGGACTCACCATTGCTACCATCATGGCAGGCGTATTCCTCATACTGTTCGGACTGCTGAAGCTCGGAACTATCATCAAGTACATCCCCTACCCGATTGTTGTAGGTTTCACAAGCGGTATCGCCGTAACCATCTTCACCACACAGATTAAGGACCTCTTCGGACTGACCATCGACACGGTGCCGTCCGATTTCGTCGAGAAGTGGATTTGCTACATACAGCACTTCTCCACCGCCGACCTTTGGTGCTCGCTGGTGGGCGTATTGAGCGTGATAATCATCGCCATCACACCGAAGTTCAGCAAGAAGATACCCGGCTCACTCGTAGCTATCATCGTTATGACCATAGCAGCTCTGCTCCTGAAGCAGTACGCAGGCATCACAAGCATTGAGACCATCGGCGACCGCTTCAACGTGAGCAACGCCATACCCGACGTGCAGGTACCAGTGATGACATGGGAGACAATAAAGAGTCTGGTGGCTCCGGCAATGACCATCGCCGTGCTCGGTGCCATCGAGTCGCTGCTGTCGGCAACCGTAGCCGACGGTGTCATCGGTGACCACCACAACTCCAACACCGAGCTTGTGGCGCAGGGCGTAGCCAACCTCGCTTCGCCACTCTTCGGCGGCATCCCTGCAACGGGTGCCATCGCTCGTACAATGACCAACATCAACAACGGCGGACGTACTCCTATCGCCGGCATCATCCACGCCGTAGTGCTGCTGCTTATCTTCCTCTTCTTCATGCCATTAGCTAAGTACATCCCTATGGCGTGCTTGGCAGGCGTGCTCGTAATCGTGAGCTACGGCATGTGCGGTTGGCGCTCGTTCGTAGCACTGATGAAGAACCCGAAAAGCGACGTGACAGTGCTGCTCATAACCTTCTTCCTCACTATCATCTTCGACCTCACCGTGGCTATTGAGGTGGGACTCATCATAGCCTGCCTGCTCTTCATGAAGCGTATGTCGGAGACTACGGACGTAAAGGTAATCATGGACGAGATAAACGAGGAATCGGACATCAGCAAGGGCAACATCGAGCACCTTACTATCCCTGAGGGTGTGGAGGTGTACGAAATCAATGGCCCGTACTTCTTCGGTGCCGGCAACAAGTTTGAGGAAATCATGGCTTCGTTCGGCGACCGCCCGAAGGTGCGCATCATACGTATGCGCAAGGTGCCGTTTGTCGACTCAACAGGCATACACAACCTTACCAATCTCTGCGAGATGAGCAAGAACGAGGGCATCACAATCGTACTCTCTGGTGTGAGCGAGAAGGTGCACGCCCAACTACAGAAAGCTCGCTTCTACGATATTCTGGGCGAGGAGAACATCTGCAGCCATATCAATCTGGCACTCGAACGTGCAAAGGAGATTGTTAGCAAAAAATAGAAGACTTACTGCTGTCCGCAAACCATTTAAGCGGACTGCAAGCCATCGTCACCCGAACGCAATCCAATCGGACGGCGGACGCAATCCGATCAGACGGCGAACGCAATCCGATCAGACGGCAAACGCAATCCGACCAGACGGCGGACGCGAACGATGACTAATAAAGCAAAAGGCGTGCCTGCAGGCGCGCCTTTTTGCTTTCCCAAACACAACAAATCGGAAACTCCTGCGTTATTATTAAAATAAATAACTAACTTTGCAGAAGAATGAAGAAAGCAATAATAACAACCATAGCCGTGTTAGCAACGACGACAGCATCAGCGCAGGAAAGCCAGACAGCCTACAACTTTCTGCGTCTGCCGGTCAGCGCACACGCCGCAGCCGTGGGTGGCGACAACGTGACACTCGTTGAAGACGATGCCGCGCTGATATTCAACAACCCTGCCCTGCTCTCTTCTGTAAGCGACAAGACTATCGGACTGAACGTTATGACCTACATGGCGGGAGCCAAGACTGCAAGTGCCACATTCAACCGCACTGTGGGCAAACGCGCATCGTGGGCTGTGTCAGGACAATATATGGACTACGGCAAGATGCGACAGACCGATGCCAACAACAACCAGTTGGGCGAGTTCTCGGCACGCGACATCTCAGTAGCCGGATATTTCTCGTATATGCTCAACGACCGCTTCGCTGGCGGCATAACGGCGAAGTTCCTGACATCGCACATAGGAGGATACAACTCGGTTGGCGCAGGCATCGACCTCGGTCTCAACTACTTCGACCCCGAACACGACTGGTCACTATCGATTGTGGCAAAGAACTTAGGAGGACAGTTGAAGGCATACGACGACGAATACGACCCGATGCCTATCGACATACAACTCGGAGCAAGCAAGCGACTGGCACACACACCACTGCGAATCTCAGCCACGCTTGTAGACCTCACCCACTGGAACTACCGCTTCTTCAACCATCTTGTTCTGGGCGTAGATGCCACTATCTCACAGAACTTCTGGCTCGGATTAGGCTATAACTTCCGACGTGCCGACGAGATGGAGATAAACACCTCAGAAGGCGGAAGCACCCACTTGGCAGGTTTCTCGGTGGGAGCAGGCGTTAGCCTCAACCGCTTCAAGATAAACTTAGCTTACGGCAAGTACCACGTGTCGAGCTCGGCGCTCATGCTGAACCTCGCCTTCTCGCTTTAAACAACTAACGAACAACTAAAAACATATACTAAATATACAACTTATATATGAAGAAGATTGTGATAGCCATCGACGGCTTCTCATCGTGCGGCAAGAGCACAATGGCAAAGGATCTTGCACGCGAAGTGGGATATATATACGTTGACACGGGTGCTATGTACCGTGCGGTGACGCTATTCGCCATGCGCAACGACGTGTTCGACGCCGAAGGCAACATCGACGAAACGAGACTGAAGGCTTTGCTGCCCGATGTGAAGCTCACATTTCAGCTGAACAATGAGACTAAGCTGCCTGAAGTCTGCCTCAACGGAGAGAACGTAGAGCGATACATACGCACATTGGAGGTGTCGCAACACGTGAGTCCGATAGCGGCTCTGCCCTTTGTACGCGAGAAGCTCGTGGAGCAGCAGCAGGCTATGGGCAATGAGAAGGGCATCGTGATGGACGGACGCGACATCGGTACGGTGGTGTTCCCCAACGCCGAACTGAAGATTTTCGTGACTGCCTCAGCCGAGATACGCGCACAACGCCGTTTCAAGGAGCTTGAAGCAAAGGGTATGCCTGCCGATTTCGACGAGATACTGCAGAATGTGGAGCAGCGCGACTACATCGACACCCACCGCGAGACGTCGCCTCTGCGCCAAGCCGACGACGCACTCGTACTCGACAACAGCCACCTTACTATCGCCGAGCAGAAGGTGTGGCTCATGGAGAAGTTCAACGAGAAAACACAAGAATAATTTAATAGATTATCGAAATGGAAACATTGCACAATGAAATGTTAACAGTTGAAGTGTCCGACCTTGGAGCCGAGCTCCAGAGCATCAAGGACGACGAAGGCAAGGAGTATTTGTGGCAGGGCGACGACCGCTACTGGGGACGCCGCTCACCGATACTATTCCCTATTGTATGCGGACTGTGGAAAGGTACATACCGCACCGAAGGCGACACCTATCAGATGGGACGCCACGGCTTTGCACGCGACATGAACTTCCGAGTGCTGAAGAAGGCTGACGACCGCGTGACATACGTGCTCTCAGACACAGAGGCTACTCTGCGCCAGTACCCATACCGCTTCATGCTGTCAGTAACGTACAAGCTCGTGGAGAACGAGATACACGTCATCTGGCATGTTCACAACACCGATACACGCGAGATACACTTCCAGATAGGTGCCCACCCTGCTTTCTACCTGCCAGGCGTGCAGGAAGGCGAGCCAATCAAAGGCTGCCTGCGCTTCGACCGTGGCGACAAGATTGAGCGCATCTATGGCAATCACGAGGGCTGCATCACCGACGACCGCTACGAACTGGAGGGATGCAACGGCGGACTCTGGGCTTTCAACGAGGAGAGCTTCAAGGACGACGCAGTAATCATCGATAAGTGCCAGTTGCGCGAGATAGAAATACTCGATCCTCAGACAGCGCGTCCTGCAGTCACAGTAAGCTTCAACGCTCCTTGCGTTGGCATCTGGACACCTTACGGCAAGAACGCTCCGTTCCTCTGCATCGAGCCGTGGTACGGCGTACACGACCACTACGAGTATCGCGGTCAGTTCCGTGATAAATACTTGATGAATCACCTGCAGCCGGGTGCTTCGTTCATGAGCGAATACATAATCAAGATAGGAGAATAAGCTATGAAGAAGATATTGTTATTGGGTTCGGGCGAACTGGGCAAGGAGTTTGTCATCGCCGCAAAGCGTGCTGGACAGTATGTCGTGGCATGCGACAGATATGAGAATGCCCCGGCAATGCAGGTTGCCGATGAGCACGAAGTGTTCAATATGCTCGACGGCGACGCTCTGACAGCTGTCGTAGAGAAGCACCGCCCCGATATCATTGTGCCGGAGATTGAGGCGATACGCACCGAGCGCCTCTTCGACTTCGAGAAGGAAGGCATTCAGGTGGTGCCGAGCGCACGCGCCGTTAACTATACAATGAACCGAAAGGCTATTCGCGACCTCGCTGCAAAGGAGTTAGGTCTGCGCACAGCCAAGTACTTCTACGCTACTACGCTCGAGCAGTTGCGCGAACACTCTAAGGAGATTGGTTTCCCATGCGTAATCAAGCCGCTCATGTCTTCGTCTGGTCACGGACAGAGCATCGTGCGCAGCGAAGCCGACCTCGAGAAGGCGTTCAACGACGCAATGGAAGGCAGCCGCGGCGACGTTAAGGAGATTATCATCGAGGAGTTCATACATTTCGACTCTGAGTTCACACTGCTCACCGTGACACAGAAGGACGGACCGACGCTGTTCTGCCCGCCTATCGGACACGTGCAGAAGGGCGGCGACTACCGCGAGAGCTGGCAGCCGTTCGCTATTCCGGAAGATGAGCTGCGCAAGGCTGAGGATATGGCTGAGAAGGTGACACGTGCACTGACCGGTGCCGGCATCTGGGGCGTTGAGTTCTTCCTCACAAAGCAGGGCGAAGTAATCTTCAGCGAGCTGTCTCCGCGTCCGCACGACACGGGTATGGTGACTCTCGGACACACAACAAACCTTTCTGAGTTCGAGCTCCACTTCCGTGCCGTAATGGGTATGCCTATCGCAGGTATCCACTTGGAGCACGCAGGCGCAAGTGCGGTTATCCTCTCGCCGAAGGAGTCGAACGACCCACTGCCTTACAACTTCGTTGAGGCTCTGAAGGAAGACCACACACGCATACGCATCTTCGGTAAGGAGGAGGCTCACTTCGGCAGACGAATGGGTGTAGTGCTCTGCTACGGCGAACCGACAGACGATACAACCGCATTGCGCGACAAAGCGAAGCGCCTGGCTACCACCGTATTGGGCACAGACCCGTATATGGATAAGTAAACGACCTGAAAAGAACTGATTATGAAAGTAGCAGATGCTAAGATAATTGACATCCCGAAGATTGAGGACCGACGCGGTAACCTCTCAGTTGTAGAGGAGTTCAAGAACGTGCCGTTCCATATTGCACGCGCCTACTGGCTCTATGATGTGCCGGCAGGTGCGAAGCGTGGCGGTCATGCACATAAGCGATTGAAGCAACTGCTCATTGCATTGAGCGGCTCGTTCACCGTAACACTCGACGACGGACACGAGAAGCGCAAGATTCTGCTCAACCGCCCTTATCAAGGACTGCTCATCGAAACGGGAATATGGCGCACCATCGACGACTTCTCGTCGGGTGCGGTGTGCCTCGTGCTCGCCTCCGAACTATACGACGAAAGCGACTACATCTACGACTACGAGGAGTTCCTTAAATATAAAGGTGTAAAGAAATGATGCAGATAGAACGACTATCTCCCGACAAATATGCAAAGACATACACACCGCAGCACGTGTTCAACTCGGTGGGCTTCACCGAACTGAACCGCGACAAAGCTGAAGATCTTCACTATTTGTCGATACACGACACGAAGCACCGCTTCGGAATTATACTTGGTGAGCGCAACGGAATGTTGCGCTCACCATTTTCGGCTCCATTCGGAGGCTTCACAACACGTAGCGTTCAGACTCTTGAACGCATGGAGGAGGCAGTCGACTTATTGCTTGCATACGCTGCAGAACGCTCGCAGCAACTTGCCGTAACGCTGCAACCGCTTATATACGACGAAACACAACTGTCGAAATGGACGAGTGTGCTCATGCGCAAGATGAATGTGCGCTGCACGGATCTCAACTATCATGTTGACCTCCAGCGCATTGCTAACTACGAACAGATTATCGACCGCAGCGCAAGGAAGAACCTTCATCATGCGCAGAACGTACCGTTCAACCTCATAAAACTCAACAGCAACGACCTCAAAGACGTAACGCGAGCATACGAAGTGATACGCCGCAACCGTGAGGAGCGCGGTTTTCCGCTGCGCATGACGCTGGAGCAAGTGTGGCAGACGGTGAGCAACGTCGTACGAGCCGACTTCTTCGTGCTCGAACATGAAGGCGAAGACGTGGCTGCAGCACAGGTTTTTCATGTCGCCGAGGGCGTTGCGCAAGTAGTATATTGGGGCGACATACGCGAGTATTCGGCTCTGCGCCCAATGAACTTCCTCACCTACTCCTTGTTCCGTCATTATTACGAAGCCGGACTGCACACGCTCGACATCGGTCCGTCGACGGAAGACGGCATACCCAACTATGGCTTATGCGAGTTTAAGGAGAACATTGGTTGTTCTGTAACATTAAAGTATAGTTTTACGAAATGATTAAATATCTTGATTTAAAGTCGGTTACAGCACAACACGGCAGCGAGATAAGCGAAGCCGTGCAGCGCGTTGTAGAAAGCGGATGGTATCTGCGGGGAGCAGAGAACAAGGCGTTCTGCGAAGAGTTTGCCAACTTCATAGGCACCGCTCACTGCGTAGGTTGCGGCAACGGACTTGATGCCCTTACACTCATTCTGCGTGCCTACAAAGAGATGGGAGTAATGCAGGACGGCGACGAGGTGATCGTGCCTGCGAACACATATATCGCAACCATACTCGCCATCACCGAGAACAATCTGAAGCCGGTGCTCGTAGAGCCGCGCATCGACACGTTCCAGATTGACGACACACGCATCGAGGAGGCTATAACGCCCCGAACACGTGCCATAATGATTGTGCATCTCTACGGCAAGTGCGCCTACACCGACCGTATCGGCGACATCTGCCGACACCACGACCTGCGACTCATCGAGGACAACGCGCAGGCTCACGGATGTCATTTCGGCAACCGACGCACCGGTTCGCTTGGCGATGCAGCCGCTCACAGTTTCTACCCAGGCAAGAACCTCGGCGCATTGGGCGACGGCGGAGCTGTAACAACCGATGACAAAACTCTTGCTGAGATGATTGCGACACTCGCCAACTATGGTTCGAGCCGCAAGTACGTGTTCGAGTATAAAGGCAGAAACAGCCGACTCGACGAAGTGCAGGCTGCCGTGCTGCGTGTTAAACTGCGCTATCTTGACGCAGACAATGCACGCCGACGCGACATCGCTTTGCAGTACGCAGAGCGCATACAGAACGAGCGTCTGCAGCTTCCTTCAATGGAATACTGCAAGCAGAGCGTGCATCACATTTTCCCCGTTCTGTGCAAGCAACGCGACGAACTACAGAAGTACCTTCTTGAGCACGGCGTTCAGACGATGGTACACTACCCCATACCACCGCACAGACAGCTTTGCTACAAGGAAATGGCAGAACTACAGTTGCCCATCACCGAGCAGATACACGCCGAAGAACTGAGCATTCCGCTCAACCAAACACTCACACAAGAGGAAGTGGAGACAATCATCGACGTGTTGAACAAATTTTAGGCGCAGTTGCTTTGTCATTCGACATTTTCTTAGTAACTTCACACCGTGAAAACTCGCAATGTAAGCGGATCACTTGCTTGCTATACAAGCTAAAGACATGCAACAAAAGCCCCACACTTGAATTTAACAAATTAAAAACTAATATTTTCAAACCAAATCAATGAAAGAGATAGCTATTGAAGACAAGAAGCGCAGCCCGATATCATGGATTCCGACGCTTTACTTCGCCATGGGTATGCCGTTCGTGGTGCTAAACATGGTATGTACACTTATGTTTAAAGGCCTCGATGTAAGCGACACACAGATTGCGTTCTGGACTTCGCTTATCATGCTGCCTTGGACACTGAAACCACTCTGGAGTCCACTTCTTGAGATGTATAAGACAAAGAAGTTCTTTGTCATCGTTACACAGATTGCCACCGGCTGCATTTTCGGACTCGTTGCCTTGGCTCTGCATCTTCCCAATTTCTTCGCATTAAGCATCGCTTTGCTCGCAGTTATCGCCTTCAGCGGCGCTACACACGACGTAGCTGCCGACGGCGTTTACATGGCTTCGCTGTCTAAAGACGACCAGGCTCGCTATATCGGCTGGCAGGGTGCGTTCTATAACATCGCAAAAATTGCCGCTACCGGCGGTTTGGTTTACCTTGCCGGTATGCTCATCGACTATTACACGGGTGACCTCACCGGACTCAGCGCTACAGCCGCAGCTGCTGCAAAGCACAACGGAACTGTAGTGGCTTGGACAATCATCATGGCAGTGATTGGCGTGATAATGGTTATGCTCGGTCTGTACAACGCTAAATTCGTGCCGTCGGAAAAGGCAAAGGACGCAGCCGAAAAGCCCGACTTCAAGCAGACTATGATCGACTTGGGCAATGTATTCGTCGACCTCTTCCGCAAAAAGCACATTGCTTATTATATCTGCTTCATCATCCTCTATCGTTTTGCAGAGGGCTTCGTGATGAAGATCGTGCCTTTATTCCTTAAAGCCGACGTTGCGAACGGCGGTCTCGGACTCACTGAGAAGGAAATCGGCTTGTGCTACGGCACCTTCGGCGCAGCAGCCTTCGTTATAGGCAGTGTGCTTGCAGGCTACTACGTTGCACACCGCGGCTTGCAGAAGTCGCTCTTCTCGCTCTGCTGCGTATTCAACCTTCCGTTCGTTGCCTACACCCTGCTCGCTATCTATCAGCCGAGCAGCCTTTGGCTCATCGGTGGCGGTATCGTTCTCGAATACTTCGGCTACGGCTTCGGCTTCGTTGGTCTGACACTCTTCATGATGCAGCAGATTGCACCGGGCAAGCACCAGATGGCACACTACGCATTCGCTTCGGGCATCATGAACCTCGGCGTAATGCTTCCGGGTATGCTCAGCGGCTACGTAAGCGATATGCTCGGCTACCAGAACTTCTTCATCTTCGTGCTCTTCTGCACGATACCGGCATTCCTCATCACATGGTTTGTGCCGTTCACTTATCCTGACAAGAAATAAATTCACATAACAATAACAATAACAACCAAGCACACCTCTTCTCTCCTATGAACGGGACAGAAGAGACGGCTTTAAAAACTTAAAAAACTATGAGCAAACTTATCATTTCAGGCAACCCATTGCCAAACATGCCTTGGGAAGATCGTCCCGAAGGTCAGAGAACTCCGTTATGGCGCTGTTCAAAGAACCCAATCATTCCGCGCGACTTGCTGCCTACATCAAATAGTATCTTCAACAGTGCAGTAGTTCCGTTCGGTGAGGGCTTCGCAGGTGTATTCCGCTGCGACGACACAAACCGCCGCATGGTGCTCCACGTAGGCTTCTCTAAGGACGGCGTGAACTGGAACATCAACGAGGAGCCACTCCGCTTCGAGTGCGACAACAAGGAGATCGGCGAGTGGGTATATGGTTACGACCCGCGCGTTTGCTTCATCGAGGACCGCTACTATGTAACATGGTGCAACGGCTACCACGGACCAACAATCGGCATCGCTTGGACAAAGGACTTCAAGACATTCCACCAGCTCGAGAACGCATTCCTGCCTTACAACCGTAACGGTGTATTGTTCCCTGAGAAGATCAACGGCAACTTCGCTATGCTCTCTCGTCCGAGCGACACCGGTCACACACCGTTCGGCGATATCTTCTACAGCGAGTCGCCCGACATGGAGTTCTGGGGACGCCACCGCCACGTTATGGCACCGGCTGCCTTCGAGCTTTCAGCTTGGCAGTGCATGAAGATTGGTGCAGGCCCCGTTCCTGTCAAGACTTCTGAGGGTTGGTTGCTGTTCTACCACGGCGTGCTCCGTTCTTGCAACGGCTATGTTTACGCATTCGGTTCGGCTCTCCTCGACCTCGAGCAGCCCTGGAAGACAACACACCGTTCGGGTCCGTACCTCATCTCTCCGCAGACTCCTTACGAGTGCATGGGCGACGTGCCAAACGTATGCTTCCCATGTGCTGAGGTTCACGACCCGGAAACTGGTCGCATCGCTGTCTACTACGGTTGCGCAGACACCGTTACGGGTCTCGCATTCGGCTACATCCCAGAGATTGTAGAGTGGACAAAGAAGAACAGTATCATCTAATATACAACCAAATGGATATTACCGAAAGATTTCTTAAATACACACAATTCGATACGCAATCGAGCGAGGAGTCGCAGACCGTGCCGAGCACATCGAAGCAACTCATCTTCGCCAAGTATCTGAAAGAGGAGCTTGAGCGCGAGGGCATGAGCGACGTGGAGATGGACGAGCAAGGCTACATCTATGCTACGCTGAAGGCAAACACGAAGAAGGACATTCCGACGATTGGCTTCATCTCGCACTACGACACGTCTCCCGACTGCAGTGGAGCGGACATCCGCCCACGCATCGTAGAGAACTACGACGGCAGCGACATCGTTCTCTCTGAAGGCATCGTCAGCTCGCCGACAAAGTTCCCTGAGCTGAAGGCACACATCGGCGAGGACATCATCGTTACCGACGGAACTACTCTGCTCGGTGCCGACGACAAGGCAGGTATCGCTGAGATTGTGCAGGCAATGTGCTGGCTGCGCGACCACGACGAAGTGGAGCATGGCGACATACGCATCGCCTTCAACCCCGACGAAGAAATCGGAATGGGTGCACACCACTTCAACGTCGAGAAGTTCGGCTGCGAGTGGGCTTACACCATCGACGGCGGCGACCTCGGCGAACTGGAGTACGAGAACTTCAACGCTGCTGGTGCCAAGGTGAATATCAAGGGTGTGAGTGTGCACACTGGTTATGCCAAGGGCAAGATGGTGAACGCTTCGCGCCTCGCCGTGGAGTTCGCAGAGATGATTCCTGCAACAGACACTCCTGAGGAGACTGAAGGCTACGAAGGCTTCTACCACCTCTTGGGCATCAATTCATGCTGCGAGAAGGCGACACTGTCGTACATCATCCGCGACCACGACCGCGAGAAGTTCGAGCACCGCAAGAACTTCATCGAGGAGTGTGTACGCAAGATGAACGAGAAGTGGGGCGAGGGTACTGTGAGCGTGAACCTCTACGACCAGTACTACAACATGAAGGAGAAGATAGACCCGAACATGCACGTCATCGACATTGTGCTGAAGGCGATGCAGGAAAGCAGCGTAGCTCCGAAGGTGCAGCCCATCCGTGGCGGCACAGACGGCGCGCAGCTCTCGTTCAAGGGTCTGCCCTGCCCCAACATCTTCGCAGGCGGTTGCAACTTCCACGGTCCTCACGAGTTCGTGAGCGTGCAGGTAATGGAGAAGGCTATGCAGGTTATCATCAAGATCTGCGAGCTGACTGCACATTACAACGACTAAGCGTTGCTATCAAGCAACTACAGAAAACAATTTAATAGAATGAAAGACAGCCCAAACAATATCGTTTGGGTTGTCTTGTTTTAAAGAATACAAAGTGTCCGAAGTACCTACATTGATCAACGACCTCGCTCTTATCCTTATTGTTGCGAGCACCGTTACCTTACTCTTCAAGAAGCTCAAGCAGCCGCTTGTGCTCGGTTATATCATGGCTGGCTTCATCGTGAGTCCGCACATGCCATACACCATGTCCGTCATGGACACCGTAGACATCAAGACCTGGGCAGACATAGGCGTTATGTTCCTTCTGTTCTCGCTCGGTCTCGACTTCTCGTTCAAGAAGATTCTAAAGATGGGCATAACGCCCGTGATAACGACGCTCACCATCATCTTCGCGATGATGACACTCGGCATCGTTGTCGGACACGCTTTCGACTGGAAGCGTATGGACTGCATATTCCTCGGCGGTATGCTCGCCATGAGCTCCACCACTATTATATACAAGGCATTTACGGATATGGGACTGCGCCAGCAGAAGTTTGCGCAGCCCGTTATGAGTGTGCTCATCCTTGAGGACATACTCGCCATTGTGATGATGGTAATGCTGTCCGCCATCGCCAGCGGCAACAACCCCGACGGCGGCGAGATGATAGGCTCGGTGATGAAGATAGGTTTCTTTCTCGTGCTGTGGTTCGTGGTCGGCATCTTCGCCGTGCCACTCTTCCTGCGCTCCACACGCAAACTCATCAACAACGAGACGTTGCTCATCGTGTCGCTCGGCTTGTGCTGTCTCATGGCTGTAGTCTCTACAAAGGTGGGCTTCAGCTCGGCGTTCGGTGCGTTCGTGATGGGCAGCATCCTTGCCGAGACAATCGAAGCGGCAAAGATAGAGAAGCTCGTTTCGCCCGTTAAAGACCTCTTCGGAGCGGTGTTCTTCGTATCGGTAGGTATGCTTGTCGACCCGAAGATTATCGTTGAGTACGCCATACCGATAGCCGTACTCGTACTGACCATCCTACTCGGACAGTCAATCTTCGGCACCTTCGGTTTCCTTATCGGCGGCCAGTCGCTGAAGTCGGCTATGCGCTGCGGTTTCTCGATGGCGCAGATTGGCGAGTTCTCGTTCATCATCGCCTCATTGGGTCTTTCGCTGCACGTCACGGGCGAGTTCCTCTACCCCGTCGTAGTGGCAGTGTCGGTCATCACTACGTTCCTCACGCCCTACATGATACGCCTCTCGGTGCCTTCTTACAACGTGCTGGAGCGCCACCTGCCGAAGACATGGGTACGCGCGCTGAACAACATCACGCTCTCCCACCCGTCGTCGGCTCCGAAGAGCAACTGGCACTCGCTCATCGCGCAGATGGCTCGCATCACCCTCATCTACTCTATCCTCTCCGTAGCTACGATTGCACTTATGCTAACGTTCTTCCTGCCGTTCATACGCCGCATGATGCCTGGTATGCACTGGTGGGCTAACGGCATTTGCGGTGTGCTCACCGTGATGTTCATCGCACCGTTCCTGCGTGCCATCGTGATGAAGAAGAACCACTCGGAGGAGTTCCGTGCGCTGTGGAACGACAGCCGGTCGAACCGTATGCCGCTGCTCGTTACCATCCTCGTGCGACTGATTATTGCCTCGGCATTCGTGTTCTACATCTGCAACTACCTCACACGCTTTACCAATGCGCTGATGATGACCATCGCACTGGCTGTGGTGGGCATAATGATTCTGTCGCGCGGACTGAAGAAGCAGAGCATCAAGATGGAGCGCATGTTCGTGCAGAACCTACGCTCGCGCGATATCGAGCAGCAGGTGCTCGGATTGAAGAAGCCACTGTACGAGGGTCACTTGCTCGACCGCGATATACACATATCAGAAATTGAAATACCCGAGAACTCCACTTGGAGCGGACTCTGCCTTGCCGACCTACGCCTAAGCAACCGCTTCGGCATACACGTAAGCAGCATACTGCGCGGACACCGCCGCATCAACATCCCTGGTGGCGACGACATCGTATTCCCCGGCGACAAGTTGCAGGTCATCGGCAGCGACTCGCAGTTGGCTGCTGCGCACGCTGCCCTCGCCGTCGACATCGAACCCGACGACCCGGACATAGAGAAGCGCGAGATGCGACTCTCACAGATAATCATCGACAAGCACTCGCCGTTCGTAGGCAAGACATTGCCCGAGACGGGATTGCGCTCGGAGTTCAACTGCATGGTGGTGGGCAGAGAGGAAGGAAAAGAAAACCTCTCTATGGTTGGTGCTACATACAAGATGCGTCTTGGCGACATCCTTTGGATTGTAGGCGAAGACGAGGCACTACGACGATTACAAGATGCCAACCGTGGCGTATAAAACAAAGCTGTCCGCTAAACAAATTGTGTTTAGCGGACAGCAATAAAACTAATTGTACCTTTATACCGTAATCTCTCCCGAACCATAGCAGCGGTGGTGCTCCTCGTCGTAGACTACGCAGAACTGACCCGGTGCCACGCCTTGTATCAGCTCGTCGGCATGGACGATGAACTCGCCCTTGCCCGTGCGCTCAAGCACAGCCGTATGGTATTCGGGCGTATGGCGAATCTTGAAGCGCACACGTGCCGATGTGCCCGGCTCACCCCACGGGTCGAGCGTAAGAAAGTGAAAATCGTGTATGGGGAAGTCCTTCTTGTAAGCGGTGCGCGGTTCGAAACCCTTACTCACATACAACACATTGTTAGCAACATCCTTCTTCACGACGTACCACGGACCGCCACCGAAACCTAGTCCGTGGCGCTGTCCGATGGTGTGGAACCACAGACCGCGATGCTTGCCTATGAACTTGCCCGTCTCCAACTCAAGTACTTCGCCCGGCTGCTCGCCGAGGAACTTGCGTATGTAGTCGTTATAGTTTATCTTGCCAAGGAAGCAGATACCCTGCGAGTCCTTGCGCTTTGCATTGATGAGATGTTCGCGTTCCGCTATCTCGCGCACTTCGCCCTTCTGGTAATGACCGATTGGGAACAGCGCCTTCTTCAACTGCCAGTCGTATATCTGCGCGAGGAAGTCGGTCTGGTCCTTCACGGGGTCGGGGCTCGTTGTGAGCCATTTTCTGCCCTGCTCGTCAATCTCGGTCTGCGCATAGTGACCGGTCGCGATGAGGTCGTACTCGTGTCCGCGCTTCTCGTGGAACGCGCCGAACTTGATGAGTCGGTTGCACATCACGTCGGGGTTGGGCGTGAAGCCAGCACGCACCTTGTCCATGGTGTAACGTGTCACCTGATCCCAGTATTCGCGGTGGCAGTCCACCACCTCCAGTTTGCAGCCGAAGCGACGCGCCACAGCCGTTGCCATCTCGAGGTCTTCCTCCGAAGTGCAGTCCCATTCCTCCTGCTCCTCAGGACCTATCTTTATGTAGAAGCAGTCGGGATGAAGCCCACGCTGCGCCAGTTCGTACACCACAACAGAACTGTCCACGCCACCCGAGAGCAGCACGGCAATCCGCTTATCGTTTAACTCCATATTTTGATATGTCTCATTCATACGTGCAAAATTACACGAAATAAATGGAATCACCAACAATAGTGTTGAGATGTTGAGATGTTGAGGTGAAAGATGGTGAGGTGTTGAGATGGTGAGATGGTGAGATATGTATTAAAAGAAGTAATCTCAACACCTCAACACCTCACCATCTCAACATCTCAACACCTCAACACACAGATTCTGTTCTGTTTTTCATTAAAATTCACCGATTTTGGATAATATTCCTTATTTATAACACGCCTCGCTTTGCGCATTAAAATTAAACATTTAACTTTGCATAAAGTTTAAACTATTTAATTATTTGATATATCAAAAGTTATGGAAAACAAAAAGAAGCTCATTGCTGGGATAGTAGGGGGTATTGTAGGTATTGCGCTTATTGGCGCAGTGGCTTATCTCTACATTAATTTGGACAACCAAAGAAAAGAAAACAAAGCGATGCAGGAACTCGCAGAACTCGACAAGAAGGAGATGGAGAACGAGTACCAGCAGTTTGCCAATCAGTATAGCGAGATGCGTATGCAGATTAGCAACGACTCAATCATCGCACAGCTCACAGCAGAGCAGGAGAAAACAGAGAAATTGCTTAAGGAGTTGAAAGAGACTAAGACAAACGATGCTCGCGAGATAGCACGCCTGAAGAAGGAGCTGGCTACCGTGCGCGCCATCCTGCGCAACTATGTCATCGAGATTGACTCGCTCAACCGCTTAAATCATAACCTTACAGAAGAAAACTCACGCATCAAAGGACAATATAACGAGGCTACACGCCAGATTGAGGGCTTGAACACTGAGCGTGCTTCGCTATCGGAGAAGGTGGCTATCGCTGCCCAACTCGATGCTACGGGCATCTCAATGCAGCTGAAGAACAAGCGCGGAAAGTCTACCAACAACACATCTAAGTGTAAGTCAGTGCAGGTAAACTTCTCTATTGCGAAGAACGTCACTGCTGCCAACGGCACAAAGACCTTCTACGTGCGCATCACCACACCTTCGGGCACAGTGCTCAGCGGAGGAGGCTCATTCGCTTATCAGAACCGACAACTCGAGGCTACAATGAAGAAGACCATAGAGTATGACGGTCAGGAGAAGTCGCTTACTCTGTATTGGAATGTGTCGCAGTCGCTCATGGAGGGCACATACCAGGTGAGCATATTCGCCGACGGCAATATGATTGGCTCACGCAGCTTTAGTTTTAAATAATTGGATAACACAATGATACAAAGATTTCTATTTATCGCCTTGGCTTGTTGTGCGGCTAACGTGCAGGCGCAGCAGAGGCTTAGTCTTGATAGTTGCCGAGCTATGGCTCTGCGCAACAACAAGACGTTGAGTGCCTCGCGCTTGCAGCTGGACATGGCTCATTACAAGGTAAAGGCAGCAAAGACGAAGTATCTGCCACATGTGAGTGCGCTCGGTGGCTACGAATTGACGAGTCGTGAGATTTCTTTGCTAAGCGACGACCAAAAGGCATCGCTCTCTTCGGCAGGTACACACGCCACTGGTGCATTGCATAACGACATCTCGTCTGCACTCTCCGGACTGGCGCAGCAGGGAGCTATCTCTCCCGAACTTGCTAACGGACTGGGCAACCTCTTCGGACAGGTAGGTTCAAAGCTTGGCAGCGTGGTAGACGGTGTCGGCCAGAAAGTAGTGGATGCCCTCCACACCGACACCCGACAGATGTACACCATATCGGTAATGCTTACACAGCCAATCTACATGGGTGGCGGCATCATTGCTGCCAACCGCATGGCGAAGATTGGCGAGGAGATGGCGGCTAACAACATCGAAGCCACTACACAGTCTACACTCCACTCCATCGACCAGGCCTACTGGCTCGTGGTGTCTGTACATCATAAGAAGCAGCTGGCTGAAAGCTACCTCGAAGTGGTGAAGAAGCTCGACAATGACGTACAGAAGATGATTGCCGAAGGAGTGGCTACACGTGCCGACGGACTGAAGGTGGCTGTGAAAGTGAACGAGGCGGAGATGTCGCTCACCCAGGCTGAGAACGGACTCGCCCTCTCGAAGATGTTGCTCTGCCAGCTCTGCGGCTTGCCTGTGGAGAACGACGTGCATCTTGAAGACGAAGAGTCTGCCGACTTGGTGGCTACGGCTAACGTGGAGAACACCGACAACAGCGTGGCTATGGAGAACCGCCCCGAACTGAAGTTGCTCGACAACGCTCTCGACCTCAGCCGACAGTCAACAAAGCTCGTGCGTGCAGCCTTCCTGCCGCAGGTCATCCTCACCGGTGGATACATGGCATCCAACCCAAACCTCTTCAACGGCTTCGAGCGCAAGCTCTCGGGCGTATGGAACATTGGCGTAGTAGTGCGCGTGCCGCTTTGGAACTGGATGGAAGGTACGTACAAGGTGCGTGCCAGCAAGATAGCATCGAGCATCGTACAGCTTGAGCGCGACGAAATAAGCGAGAAGATTGAGTTGCAGGTAAGCCAGTGTAAGTTCAAGGTGAACGAGGCTAACCGCCGACTCTCGCTCGCTCGCAAGAACGTGGAGAACGCAGAGGAGAACCTGCGTTGCGCAAACGTCGGCTTCAAGGAGGGCGTGCTGCAAACCACCGATGTGATGGCGGCACAGACAGCATGGCTCCAGGCTCAGTCGCAGAAGATTGATGCCGAAATTGATGTCCGACTCAGTCAAGTAAATCTAAAGAAGGCACTCGGTGTCTTGCAGTAATAACCTTCAATATCATTTTATTATGTCAGAACAATCACAACATAAGAATATTCTTATCACCATCGTCCTTATGACGTTGGTTATTGTGGCAGTGGCTGTCATCGGCACCCTGTCGCTCAAGAGTGAGCCCGAAACAATACAAGGCCAGATAGAAGTGGCGGAGTATCGTGTGTCGAGCAAAGTGCCTGGTCGCATCCTCGAACTGCGTGTCAAGGAGGGCGACTACGTCAATGTTGGCGACACCCTCGCCATACTCGACGCACCCGATGTGCGTGCGAAGATGACACAGGCAGAGTCGGCAGAGAACGCTGCCGCTGCTATGGACGAGATGGCTAACAACGGAGCACGCAAGGAACAGGTGCGTGCAGCGTTCGCCGTACTGCAGCAGGCTAAGGCAGGCTTGGATATTGCCGAGAAATCGTACAACCGCGTACAGCGACTCTTCGACGAGGGCGTGGTGACAGCGCAGAAGCGCGACGAGGCTTTCGCCAACTACAAGGCTTTAGAGGCACAAGTGAAGGCAGCGCAGAGCCAGTACGACATGGCTCTGAACGGTGCTCGTATGGAGGAGAAGAAGGCTGCTGCTGCGCAGGTGAACCGCGCCAAGGGTGCGGTGGCTGAGGTGTCGTCGTACATCAACGAAACAATGCAGATTGCACAGATGGCAGGCGAGGTGAGCGATGTATATCCGAAGATAGGCGAGCTCGTAGGCACTGGCTCACCAATCATGTCTATCTCTATGATGAACGACATGTGGGGTACATTCAACGTGCGCGAAGACCAGCTTGACGGCATGAAGATCGGTAGCGAGATAAAGGCTTTCGTGCCGGCTTACAACCGCGAGATACGCATGAAGGTGTACTACATCAAGGATCAGGGATCATACGCCGTATGGAAGGCTACCAAGTCGAACGGACAGTACGACTTGAAGACTTTCGAGGTGAAGGCTCGCCCTATCGACAAGATTGACGGACTCCGCCCCGGCATGTCGTTAGTGCTGAAGAAGTAAGCAGTCGTCGGTTTTTAAACAGCAAACTATGAAACGACTTCTGCTTATCGCCCAACGCGAATGCCGACGTATGGCAGCCAACCGCATGTACTTGCTTTCGATGCTGCTCTTCCCCGTGTTCGTCACGGTGTTCTTCACGTCGTTCATGCACGAAGGGCAGCCGGAGAATATGCCCGTGGGTGTGGTAGATCTCGACAACACCACCACGACGCGCAAGCTGACACGTCTACTCGACTCGTTCCAGTCGTCGGAGGTAGTGGCTCACTACCCTTCTGTGGAGGAGGCTCGCCAGGCTATGCAGCGCGGCGACATCTACGGCTTTCTCTACTTCCCGAAGGAGACGACGGCAAAACTCTTGGCACAACGCCAACCACACGTGTCCTACTACTACAGCTACGCCACGCTGACATCGGGTGCGCTCGTCTTTAAAGACCTAAAGACCGTGTCCACACTCGGTTCGGCAGGCGTTGCCAAGTCGGTTATGTCTGCCAAAGGCTACACCGACGACCAGATAATGGCATTCCTGCAGCCTATTGTGCTCGACCTGCATACCGTGGGCAATCCGTGGGTGAACTATAACATATATCTATCGACGATGCTCGTGCCGACGTGTCTGCTCTTGCTCATCTTCCTCCTCACGGCTTACGCTATGGGTATGGAACTGAAGGAGAACACTGCCACTGAACTGGTGGCTGTGGCTGGTGGCAATCCGTTCATCGCCCTCGTCGGTAAGATGCTCCCCCACATCGCCGTATGGATTGTGGTGATGGGCGCATACATGGTCTACACCTTCGGCGTGCTCCACTTCCCTCACCCTGGCGGTTGGGGCGTAATCGTGCTGCTCACAGTGCTCAGCGTACTCGCTGCCGTTGGCTTCGGCGTGTTCATGTTCGGACTCCTGCCTGCGCTGCGCATGTCGATGAGCATCTGTTCGCTATGGGGCGTGCTCAGCTTCTCGATGGTAGGCACTGCCTTCCCCGTAATAGCTATGGACACACCGCTGCAGGTGCTGGCTAACATCTTCCCCATGCGCCACTTCTTCCTCATCTACGAGACGTGCATCTTCGCCAATAATCCGCTCTCTGACGTAGCACTCAACATCGCAGCACTCGTGCTGTTCGCTGCGGCTCCGGTGTTCGTCATTCTGCGCATCAACCGAGCTTATAAGGAATATGTATATATGGAGTAAGAAATCACGCTTCTCGCTTTTAAGAATACTCAAATGACAATAAAAAAGATACATACATTCTGGGAAGACACCGCAAAGGTGTGGCTGCACGAGCATCTTGAGATGTTCCGCGACGAGGGCGCACTGCTCTTCGTCATCCTCCTGCCACTCGCCTACCCGCTCCTCTACTCGTGGATATACAACAACGAGGTGGTGCGCGAAGTGCCCGTGGCTGTTGTCGACTGCTCCAACTCGGCTACAAGTCGTGAGTTCGTGCGCCATGTCGACGCGTCGCCCGACGTGATGGTGGCTGAACGCTGCGCATCTCTTGAGGAAGCTACGCATCTTGTTGGCAAGCACAAGGTGTACGGCGTGGTTTATCTGCCCTCCGACTTTGACACTCGTCTCAACCGCATGGAGCAGGCGCACGTCAGTGTCTACTGCAATATGGGACTGATGCTCACGTACAAGGCTATCTTCCAGACCTGCACGGCTGTGGCTGCCGACATGAACTCTGGCATACAGATACGTCTGTCTGGCAACAAGACCAACCGTGAGGACGAACTGACGACGGCACCGCTCAGCATCACCGATGTGCCGATGTTCAACAACACAAGCGGCTACGGCAACTTCATCCTGCCTGCCGTATTAGTGCTCATCCTGCAGCAAATACTACTGCTCGGCATCGGCATCACATACGGCACGAGCTACGAGAAGAACCGTTTCCTGCGCATACGACCGATGCTCGACCGCCGCTTCGGACTGGCTCGCATCATGGTCGGACGCACAATGGGTTTCCTCGTACTCTTCATGCTTATCGCAGCGTGGGTGATACTGGCGGTGCCACGCTTGTTCCACTTCGTGCAGCTCATCCACTTCGGCGATTTCCTGCTGTTCACGTTTCCCTATCTACTGGCGTGCATCTTCTTCGCCATCACCTTCTCTTTCTTCGTGCGTCGTCGCGAGGACGTGATGCTGTTAGTGGTCTTCACCTCAGTGCCGTTCCTATTCCTTTCGGGAATATCATGGCCAAAGAGCAACGTGCCTGAACTATGGCACTACGTATCGTGGCTTATCCCCTCGTCGTTCGGCATCCAGGGCTTCGTGAAGCTCAACACGCTTGGTGCTACATTCAGCGACATCCTGCCCGAGATAAAGGGCTTGTGGATGCAGACCGTTGTGTACGGCGTGCTGGCAAGTCTGGTAACCTACTGGCAGGTGAAGGGCAGCAAGCCAGAAACAGAAGATGGGAGAGCTGAAACAAAGGAATATGCAGCGCTTGAAAATCAGAAATAAACAGCTCTCGAATAAGAGCCGCTCTATACATACGCATAAAAAACAGCATTAATGTCAAGGCATTGATGCTGTTTTTTTTTGTATATAAACCTGCAATAAGTTTACCCACCGCAGGCTACTATCCGATTACCGCGAAGCAAAAACAACATTACCACGCAACGGTAACAATATTATATGTGCGTGGTAATGCCATTACACGAAACATGTAACGGATATAGAACTTAGACATTCTACTGATATTCTTTACATTCTCGTTTTCAACTCTCTACATTCTCTCTTTATCCTCCTCGTTAGAATACGTCTTATCGTGTCGACTCGTGCGTTTTGTTCCTGCCGAGAAGCTATACGTAAGACTAACGAAGAACTTGCGCGAAAGGAAATGAAAGTCGGAATGGTGCTCAAAATTGCCATTTCTGAATATCTGACGGTTCTTTCCGCGACTGTTCAGCAGGTCCTTTACGCCGAAATTCACATTCAGCTGATCCTTGAAGCAACTGTAATCGCCTTCAACGTCAACACCAACATAATCGGTTTTCTGAATGAGATAGAGCTGCTTGTAATGTCTCACATAGCGTACGTTTGCCATCGCCGTGAATTGCTTAGAAAGGTGGAAACGATTGAAGCTGGAGAGCACTACGCCGAAGTCGTTGACACGCTTAGCGCTATTCTCGTACCAACTCTCACTCAACTCCACATTGTTTCTGCAGTTCCAAACACCCCACGTAAACGGAATGCCCATGTACAGCGTCAGGCGCTTCGTCGTACCGTCGTTCTTCAACGTATAGCGTGTCTGTCGCTCGCCTATCTGCTCATACATCTCATTGATTTTTCTGTCTATGAAGAGTGCTGAAAGAGAGAAGACATAGCGCGATTTCAGAACGAACTGCAAGGCCGCATTGTACAGCAACTCGCCTCTCAGATTTAGGTTGCCCTCCTTGTATGATGTTTCGGAGAGGTGGAAAACAAACGGATTCACCATCTGGTAGGATGGGCGGTTGATAGACTGCGTGTAGCTCAGCGACAAGGCATTTCCCTCGCCCACATCTCTCCGCACGAAGAACGACGGAAAGAGCGTGTTGTCGGTGCGGTTGTTACACAACTGGTCTCTTACTCTCTGGCGAGTCTGCCACTCGGTATATTCATCGCGCACGCCCATCTGCACTTCCCACGGACGCGCGGTGTAGCGATACATTCCGTAGACAGCGTACCGACGTTCAAAGTATTTAAAGTCGTCGCGCTGGTCAATGTCTTCTGACAACACGTCACCTAAAGTGGTGTTTCCGAGGTGCATCCTGCTATTGTAACCGATGTCTGCATAGACATACTTGGCGCCGATGGTTAACTGATGGCGCTTTAGAATCTTCGCAAAATCGACCTGCGCGCTGTAAATGTCAATGTATTCGTACGAGGGTTGCGACTTCGAAATAATACTGTCCGAACCTCCGCTTAAGTTATAGTTGTTCTCGTATTTGTATATATCACGCTCACGTTTACCAGCATAATCAGCAACAATGTTCAGTCTGCTGCCCAACGTGTCTGTCTTCCATTCATAGTTGAGTGTGACGTTATTGTTGTTGTCTCGCAATGTGTACGGAGCGAAACTTCTGATGTTCGCAGTATGTGCGCTGCGGTCGGCAACCGTAGAATTAACCCGACAGTCGTTGGAATAGTCCTTCGAATAGCTGCCCGACCACTCTACGCCTAAATACTGTTGGGGAGAAATGTTGAGGTCGAAGCCCAACTTCGGCATATAGTAATGGCCTTTGTCCGTGCTTTCCGACATACTCTCAACAGTTGCATCTCGTCCGTAGTCGTTATCTGCGGTCTTGGTTCTACTCTCAGATCGCCCAAAAGCCATGTTACCATAAATGGCGAGCTTGCCCCACGAATATGTAAGACCAACAAAGTCGGAAAACGAGTTTCGACTTTTGCGCTCGTATTCGCTGCCAACATACCCCGAAAGTCCGTACTCGTGCTTCTTCTGCCTATTGATAACAAGAATCGCCGTAGCGCCTTCCGCGTCATACTCTGCTGTGGCTTGAGGCAGAATCTCCAGACTCTTGATGTCATTGCCACGCAAAGAAGAAAGGTATCTCTTGAGTTGCGCCCCACTCAGCTTCACCGTTCTGCCGTTTTCGTATATCTTTACACCATTGCCCAAGATACTAATGCCTCCTTCACCATCGTAATCGACATCAGGAATAAGGCTCAGGATGTTGGAAAGCGAGCGCGACTTGAGCAGTTTGCTATGCTCCACACTCACAATCATTCGGTCAGCCTTACGCTGAACCATCGGCCTTTCTGCAACAACGGTTACGTCAGAAAGCTTTATGGTGTCTTGCATAGAGGTATGCTTGCCTTGTGCAAAGCCCGATTGCTGGCATTGCAAAAAGAAAAAAGGAAGTATGTACAAATACTTTTTCATAGGCTTTCCGAACATTTTACGTTTATCTGCACAACAATAATAATAATCTGTTGAGGAATTGCTGCTTTTCGCTTGCAAAAATAGTTTTTTTTTATTTGCCTCACAAACGTTTGTTCAGAAAAAAAAATCGAAAAAAGGGTTACTGCAATAAGATTGGCTGGAAGATGGAAAGAAAAAGCTGGAAGATAGGCTGGCAGATAAGCCGTTCAAAAGAAAATCTTCCAGCCTTTAAAAGCCTTATAGTTAGAGAATTGCGAAGAAGCTGGAAGATATGGAGGATTTTTTCAGCTATCTAAAAGGGGGTGCAGCGGTCTCCGCTGCACCAACCAAGCTGCTTAATACATTCTACTTGATTGGTGCACTTCTTGCTTTGGCAAGCGGCAAAGCCGAGCGGAGACAAGTGCACCCCCTTGTGAGTAAATGTTATAACTTGGTTGGTGCACTTGAGACAAGTGCACCCCCTTGTGTTATCTAAAGTTGTTCGGCTGTTGACGGTTGCCTGCAGCATCGTTGGTGTCGCTAACATCCCACCAGAGACGTGTGCCCTGAGTGTTGGCGGTCTGCAGTTTAGGATGTGCCTGGAAGAACTTGTTCTGCGACTCGCTGTTCGGGTAGAGCAGACGCTTGATCTGCTTGCCGTTAGGCACATCGCCACCCGAGAAGTTGCTCAACTGAGTGCGCAGAGCCGGATAGTCGGTGCGGCGGAAGTCAGCCCAACCCTCGTTGCCATTCGGGAACACAGCCATCCACTTCTGAGTGATTATAGCCTCGAGGATGCGCTCGCGGTCGCCACTCTCGAATGTGCCGTCGTTGAGAGCCTTTATACCGTTGATATACTTGTCGGCATCCTCCGCAGCGATGTGATAGTAGTCCATCGACGCCTTAACGCCAGCACGGAAGTACTGCTCAGCACTCATTGTGAGGTCGGCACCTGCCCAACCGCGCAACGCAGCCTCAGCCTTGAGGAAGAGCGACTCAGCGTAGCCGAGCCATACCGTCGGACGAGAGTAGTTGAACCAGTGGTCATCGGGCAGATCCTTAGAAGCACCATCCTTAACGGTACGTGTAAGACTATACTGCAGCGGATCCATGGAAATCTGCGGAGCCTGAGCACCACGCTCACAACCTACGAAGTCGTTGCGCAGAGCATCCTTACCTTCTGCCAATGTAGAAGATGTCATATTGTTACGATACCAGCAAATGAGGCAACGTGGGTCGATCTGCTTTGTAATCTCCTCCTTACGTCCCTTCTTTATTGTGTACTCCTTGCCACCGTCAGAGAGGTTACGATAGAAGTCTTCCATATCCTTCGACAGAACGCTCTCGCCGCCGTATGCAACAGAGCACATAGCCAAGCCGTTCTCGTCGCCGCCGGAATCCTCACCGCCCATCTCAACCGGAGCATGGCGTGGCACGGTCTGCATGTTGTCGGCGTTGGAAGTCATCAAGCCGTACTTGTTGTTGAGTGCAGCCTCAGCCTCCTTCTTTGCACGCTCAGGAGCCACATTGCTTATACGCAGCGCAAGGCGCAGACGCAACGTGTTGGCAAAGCGCAGCCACTTGTTGGCATCGCCGAAGTAGCAGATGTCGTCCTTGTCAATCTTGTACTGCGAAGCATCGTCGGGCTTGATGCTGTTTACAGCCTGCTCAAGCATGAGGAACATCGCGTCGTACACCTCCTCCTGAGTGTTGTATGCAACGTTGTTAGTCTCCGGCACCTTGGCCTGCACGTACTCCGTGAACGGCATATCGCCGTAGGTGTCGGTGTTGGCAAGAGCGAGGAACGCATAGTAGATGCGCGTGATGTAGAACATGTTGCGATACTTCTCCGGTGTCTCGTTGAACTTGTACGCACGCACGAGGTCGCGATACTCCGACGAGCGGTCGTTGTAGAAGAAGCTCCAACGCAGAGCCGACCAACCGTCGGTGTAGTTGTAGTCGGGAGCCTTGCCTGCATGTTTCGGCTGGTTGTTAGCCACATAGCCGGCATAGATGTCGTGCGAGAGGTTGGTTGTGCGCTGATAGTCGTTGTAGTAGCCCTCGTAGAGGAACTTGCGGAACTTAGCCGGAGCATCAGCCAGCTGCTTCTTGTACGCAGCAGAGTCCTCTTTACTCACACGATAGTTGAGGTTGATGTTGGCATAACGTGGGTCGGTAGGTTCCTCCGGTGTTATCTCTCCATCGGTGCCATTGTCCTCCACTCCGTACGGGTCGCGGTTCATATCTTCGAGGTCATAGCACGAACCGAGTGTCAGCAGCGTTGTCGCTGCAATCAGACCAGTATATAATATATTGCGTTTCATTTTGTCGTTTTAAATTTAGAATCCTACGTTAACAGAGAAACCGAATGTGCGTGTGTAAGGCACTGCCATGTAGTCGATAGCCTGCGAGAACATCGTTGTGTCGTAGCCGCCGTCGGGGTTGCCCGGTGTGTGCTTCATGAGGAAGCAGAGGTTGCGAGCCACGAACGAGAGCTTGAGCTGTGTGAGCGGTGTGCGGCGCAGCATCTTCTGCGGGAAGCTGTAGCCGAGCGAAAGTTCCTTCAGCTTGATGTACGAAGCATCGTGAACGAACTCCTCTGCATAACCCTTCTGCGAGCTGTACAGACCGATTGTAGAATAATACTTCTGTGCGCTAACCTCCTGTGTGTTCACGCTGCCGTCAGCCTTCACGCCCGGCACTACCATATACCAGTCCTGCACACCATTAACGGTCTTGTACTCGCCACGATATGCTGTGCGCTCCGATGTACCTACCGATGTAGCCATACCCTCTGATACAGAAACGATGTCGCCACCGAACTTCATGTCGAACATTGCGGTGAGCGAGATGCCCTTGTATGTGAAGGTCGGAGTGATAGACATAAGCAGGTCGGGCTGTATGTTGCCGATAGGATGGTCGAGCAGATACTGCTCAAGGTTACCGTCGCCGGTAGCAGCCTTTGGCAGACCGTCGTCGCCGATGATTACACGGCCCTGAGCGTCGCGCTGCATGAGGTTGTTGGCGAAGATGTCACCGAGCTTGCCACCCTTCACAGCACCCACCTTCACCGGCATGTTCGAGTCGCCTGCGAAGTAAACGCGGTTCACGCCGTCAGCCAGGTCCTTAACGGTAGAACGGTTGTGAGCGAGGTTTGCGGTGATGTCGAACTGGAAATCGCGTGTCTTCACCGGTGTACCGTAAAGCATGAACTCGACACCCGTGTTGTTGATCTTGCCAGCGTTCACCCACTGCTGTGTCCACGGTGACGAGGCGTCTACGAGCATAGCCTGGTTCTTCGTAGTATTATAATAATAGGTGAAGTCGAAGCCTAAGCGGTTGTCGAGGAACTTCATGTCTACACCCACCTCATACGAAGTCTTGATCTCCGGCTTCAGGTTGGCGTTGAGCTTGATGGTGTTGTTGATAGGCTTGCGGTTGCCCATCTCGAACTGATACTTGCGCACGTTGTAGAGGTTGTACGGAGCCGGATCCTTACCCACCTGCGCTGCCGACACGCGCAGCTTTGCGAACGTAATCCACGACGGCAGCTTATGGTCGATAGAGCGCATGAAGTCGGAGAACACCCAACTGAGTGATGCCGACGGATAGAAGAACGAGTTGTTCTTCTTAGGCAGCGTAGACGACCAGTCGTTGCGTGCTGTGAGGTCGAGCGAGAGCCACTCGTCGTAAGCCAACTGAGCCGAAGCGAAAGCCGAGTACATGGCGCGGCTGTGTCCGTCGTCGAGAGCCGATGTGAGCTTGTTGCCGGTGTTGAATATCCAATTGTCCTTCTCGAGCATGTTCTGCACCGATGCCGAGAGCTGCTCGAACTTCAGATACATGATGTTAGCACCAGCAGTGTAGCCCAGACGCCACTTCTTTGCGAGCTGGTTGTCGCCCATAAGAAGGAACTGTATGTTCTGCTCGAAGTGGTTCTCCTCGGCACGTGTCATGCCGTCGTTTACGAGCTTGCCCTGCCATCCTGTGCCGTCGGTAGAGATAGCGCCGTCGCCAAGAGAGAGGTCGGAGGTCTGAAGACGTGTACGATAGTAGTCGAACGAGTACTTGGCGTTGAACTTCAACCACTCAGTGATGTTCACATTAGCAGCATAGTAGCCGAATGCACGCCAGCGCTCGTCGCTGTTCTTGAAGCGGTGACGAGCATAGTAAGGGTTAGAATAATGCTGGTCGGGACCGAACCAGTTGCGGTGCAGCTGATTGGGCGATGTATAGTTCTCCTTCAAGTCGCGCAACGACACGTTGCCAGGCATGAGGAGCAGCTGAGCCACCTCACCATTCAGACCAGTGTACGGACGGTTCTCCGCCTTGGTGTTAGACACCGAAATCTTGCCGTCGAGCGAGAGCCACTGGTTCACGGTAGCACCGGCATTGAGGTCGACGTTAATCTTGTTGAGCGACTCGTTCTGGAACAAGCCGTCGTTGCCGTTGTAGCCTACAGAGAGGCGGAAGTGCGACTTCTCTGACGATGTGCCCACAGCCACGGTGTGCGCCTGCGAGAAGCCTGTGCGGAAATAGTCCTTCAGACGGTCGCCGGTGTACGAGTAAGGTGCCTTCTCGCCGAGCCAGTTGGTCTGCATCGAGCCGTCGAAGCGCGGACCGAACGCCAGTTCGCCCGTCATGGTAGTGGGGTTGCCATCTTCATCCTTATTGAAGAGAAACTGACCCTGCGAACCCTGACCGTAGAGCTTCTGCATCTTCAGAGTCTCAGCAGCCTGGCTCCATGTGAAGTTGCCGCTATACGAAACGCCGAAACCCTGCTTGTGCGAGCCGCGTTTTGTTGTGACGAGGATTACACCGTTGCCGGCACGCGAGCCGTAGAGCGCAGCAGCGTTCGGACCCTTCAGTACAGAGATCGACTCGATGTCCTCAGGATTGATGTCGAATGATGTTCCGCCACGGTCGTAACCGCCATATGTAGAAGCCGAAGAAGTCTGGTCGTCAGTGAACGGTACGCCGTCCACAATCCAGAGCGGCTGGTTGTTGTCTGTCAATGAAGAGTTGCCACGAATGGTTATCTTTGTCGAACCGCCCAAGCCGGTGCTTGCGGTGTTCATCTGCAGACCTGCCACCTTGCCATCCAATGCGCCCACTACAGACGGGTCGCCGGTTACGTTGAGCTTGTCAGCCTTCACCTCCTGCACCGAGTAGCCGAGCATCTTCTTCTCGCGCTTGATGCCAAGAGCCGTTACGACCACCTCGTCGATCGACTGCTGGTCGAGCTGCATAGTGACATTCAGGTTGGCAGCACCGCTCACCACCTTGTCCTTATAGCCCATGTACGAGATGCGGAGCATTGTAGAGGCAGGAGCCTTCTGTGTGCTGATTGAGAAGTTGCCATCGATGTCTGTAACTGTTTTTACGTTAGTGCCTTCAACGGAGATTGTTGCACCGATAAGCGGCTCGCCAAGTTCGTCAAACACACGACCCTTCACGTTATGTGTCTTGTCGCTCTGCGCTACAACGGTAGCGGTTTGAGTCGCAACGGGAGTGCGCAGCGCACTTTCTGCCTGCGAAGCAAACGCCCACTGCAAAGGAGCAGCAACAACGACAAGTGCCATTGCTCGCTTCGACCATTGCAGTCGGAATGATAATTTTGTATTCATTTTATTATAGATTGGTTTTTATATACATTAGAGAGTTGTACATCGCATTACGCGATACATAATAATCAGTGCAAAGTTAGTGCAAAAATCCGATTAAGCGAAGCAAATGGAAATTTATTTACACTTGTGAGCGTGAGGATTTTATCTAAATCGAAGACAATGCAAAATAAATGAATTTATTTTTATTGTTGAGATGCAGCGTAACTTATTAAAAAAAAAGGCTACGGCAAGAATACCGTAGCCTCCTAATATTACTTTCTGTCCATCACACGCCACACGTATGCAATATACGCGAACACGAATGGCACGAGAAGCGACACATAGAACATGGTGCGCAGGGTGAACTCGCTACTGCAACTGTTGGCGATGGTGAGCGAGCTTTGCAGATCGGCGTTAGAGGGATAATAGGCAGTGCCACCAAGACCGGCAATGAGCAGAAGCGAGAGCACTACAATGACCACACCGATGCCTGCCGGCCAGATACCTTTCACGTAGGAGTTGCTGAAAATGGTGCGCCCTACTCCATACAACAGCAACACCACGCCCACAAGCGTAAGCACCGCCAACAGCGGCATGGCGAGGAAGTTGTGCAGATACTTCAGAGGCTCCATGAACACCACGCCCTGCGCGTCTACGGCGTAACCGTCTTTCAGCAGAAGGCGCACAAAGAAAGCGAGGAAGAACACAAGGAACGGCACGGTGCTGCCGACAAGGCGCACACTGGCACGTGAACGGATGTCCTCATCCTCCACATTATTTATTATGTACAGTGCGCCGAGCATACGTGCAAGGAACATCACAGCGAGTCCGAACACGAGATTCCACGGGTCGAGCAGCGCGTCGAGTCCTGCTGAAGCGTTAGCCCAACGGCTGATAACGGGCGCACCGATATCCGTCAACGATGCCTTCTCGACGAGGAAGTTGGAACCGTCGAAGAACGTAGCCACAGCTCCGCCGAGCAACAACGGACCCACGATGCCGTTCAGCACGAGAAACCAGCGATAGGTGCGTGTGCCGAGCAGATTGCCCTTCTTCAGCTGAAACTCGTAGCTCACGGCTTGCAGCACGAACGAGAAGAGGATTATCATCCAGAGCCAATACGCTCCGCCGAAGCTCGTACTATAGAACAACGGGAATGAGGCGAAAAAGGCTCCGCCGAAGGTGACAAGCGTGGTGAACGTTATCTCCCACTTTCTGCCGGTCGACTCGAGCACCTTGCGCTGCCCATCTTCCGTTCTGCCTATGCTATGCACCATAGAGTTAGCACCCTGCACAAAGAGCAGGAACACGAGCAACGCCCCGAGCAGCGAGACGATGAACCACCAGTATTGTTGCAAAAATTCGTATGTCATAAGAATGTGTTATATGAAGAGTTAAACATAAGTGTTGTCGGTTGATGTCTGAGGTTTCTCGGCGTTATATTTGCGTATCACGCGGCACATGATGCTCACCTCAGCCACAAGCAGCACCGTGAAGAGCACGAGGAAGAGGAAGAACGTGAACGCCACACTGCCCGACTTAATATCGGAAACTGCAGCAACCGTTGGCAGCATGTCCTGAATAGCCCACGGCTGTCTGCCCAGCTCGGCTACTATCCATCCGGCTTCGCTCGCCAGGTACGTGAGCGGAAGCATCACCAGTGCTGCCACGTAGAGCCAGCGATACTTCGAGGTGATATCCTTGCGCCATGCTATGTGGCCGATGACGAGGAAGAAAAGCATCAGCAGCGTGCCCACGCCTACCATCACACGGAAGGCGTAGAAGTTGATGGGGATATACGGCACCAGCTCCGCACGATCCTTGATGTAGCCGTAGCCGAAATAAGGCATGTCCTGCTTCAGCTGCTCAGCAAGTTCTGGCAAGCGCGCGTCGTTGGCATCCGCAGCCTTCAGCTTGCGGTATTCGGCAAGCGCAGCAATCGCCTTGCGTCCGCGCTCCATCTTCTCCTCAGCCGAGAGTTCACGTGTGCCGTCGGTGCGTGTGTAGCCGTTGAGCAGGTCGTTCACGCCAGGTACATATCCGTCCGCCTTGTGCGTAGCAAGCAGCGAGAGTCCGTTCGGGATGGCAATGCGCAGCGGTGGCTCCTCGCCCTTGGCATAGTCGGGCTGCTCGAACGGATTGACAGCTGCAACCGCTGTTAGCGAAACGCCCTCGCCCCCGTTGTACAGAGCCTCCATAGCAGCGAGCTTCATAGGCTGTTTCTCAGCTACCTTCACGGCAGAGAAGTCGCCCGTCGCCATTGTCAGCACGGCAGCCACGATGCCCACGATGCTCGCTATCTTGATGCTCTGGCGTGCCATTTCCTGCTCGCGTCGCTTCAGCAGATACCAGCAGCTCACGGCGCACACAAACACTGCGCCTACCACCCACGTAGAGGTCACGGTGTGGAAGAACTTATCCACGGCGAACGGTGAGAGTGCCACATCAGCGAAGCTCGTCATCTCGTTGCGCACGGTGTCAGGATTGAACTCGCAGCCCACGGGGTACTGCATCCACGCATTAGCTACCAAGATCCACCAAGCCGAGATGGTTGCGCCGAGTCCGGTGAGCCACGTCGATGCCAAGTGGAAACCACGCGACACCTTCTGCCAACCGAAGTACATCACGGCGACAAAGGTGCTCTCCATGAAGAACGCCACGATGCCCTCAATGGCGAGTGGTGCGCCGAAGATGTCGCCCACGAACCACGAGTAGTTGCTCCAGTTGGTGCCGAACTCGAACTCAAGGATGATACCCGTAGCAACGCCCATGGCGAAGTTCACGCCGAACAGTCGCTGCCAGAAGATGGCGGTATCCTTCCAGAATTGTTTACCAGTGCGATAATAGCACGTTTCCATAATGCCCATGATGAGGGCAAGACCCAGTGTGAGCGGTACGAACAGCCAATGATATATGGCTGTGAGTGCGAACTGCGCACGCGACCAGTCGATAAGTGTTGGGTCTACAGTCAAGAGATGTGTCATTTTTTGATGTCTTTTTATTATTGATTAGGTTTATATTTAGTTTCTTTCGGGCTACAGAACTTATACATCTTCCATCTGCGTCGACCGATGCGGACATCTGCGTCGACCGATGCAAGTGGCTATCTGTCCACCCTATCGCCCGTCAACTCCCCTGCAACATACGATGCTTTGTCGCCATTCGACTTCTGGTCAAGCACGTTGGGGAAGAAGAACAGCTTCAACACAAAAAATATAACAAACAGTTTTATGAGGATAACTGTCCACAAGACCTTGCCAAGAGTCATACTGCGAAAACCTTCAACATAGAAGTGGCACACTCTGTATAATACATTGTCTTTACTCATGTTATGGTGGCTTTTAGCGGTTGTAATAATTTCACTTTAACAATTTGTTTGCAAATATATATCATAAAAGTCAACCCACCAAGCATTTGCCAAACTAATTTGCGTTTGTGTTGTATTTTTTACATTTAAGGATACGAAAAACGGCTATCGGGAAGCTTTTACACTTCCGATAGCCGTAGCCGATTTATAATTACTAATTAATAATTAATAATTTACTTAACGAGCACTTTCTGCACAGTGCCGTCAGCGAACTTCACGATGTTCAAGCCCTTCTGCAGAGCGTTGAGTTTGGTGCCGTTCACGGTGTAGATGCCCTTAACAGCGTTCTGTACAGTAGCGTTGTTGATGGCAGTCGGGTCTGCGAACTGCTCGTATGCAGAAACCTCAGCCATTGACGGATAAGAGTAGACATAGAGGTTGCAGATGACAGCGAGATACTTTGTCTTCACGCTCTCCGGGAAGATGTAGCTAAGCTCAGAAACCTTCTTCAAGCCAGAGAATGTCTTCGCCGTGTTCATGCGTGTGAGGTCGTCGCCCACAGCAATCTTCACGTCCTTGTTGACGTAGCTCATCTCGTTGTTGTCGTTCTCTGCGTAGTTCTCGTTCGGGATGTTCACAACAACCTTTGCAAGATCCCACTGCTTGCCTTCCGGAGCGGTGAAGATCACCCATACGTCGTCGCGGTGTGTAGAAGGTGCCTCAATCTCGCTGAGAGCCTCGTCTGTCTTGTTACCATCGGTCAGACCGCTGATGTCATACTTATTGAAAGCTGCCTCGAAAGAGTAGTCGTTCTCATAGTGGCGCACCTCAGCCGTCTTGCCCTTGAGCACGTTAGGCTGTGTAGTAGCGTCAACCTCAACCTGTACAGCAATCTCCTCGTAGTCGTCACCATTCACGACGCGGATAGTAACAACATCGTCGCCCATGCGCTGCTTAGCAGTTACAGGAATGACGAACGTGTTCTTCTTCACGTTCTCCTTGATTGTGCCGATAGTCACGTTGCCGTTCTTGCTTGTAGCAACACACTCGAACTTATCAGCCTTAGTAGCTCCCTCGCCCAAATCGTAAGTCACATTGATATTATACGACTCACCAGCGTTCATAGTGACATTGTTTGTCAATGTAGAGAGCTTCATGCTGTTGTCCTTCTTGCCATAAACCTCAAACTCCCAGATGCGGAGGATGCCGTTGACATGCGGAACGAGCTTCACGTAGCGTGCACGCATCGGAGCGATGTGGTCGGTCTTGATGCTCTCTTTTTGGCGGTTGTAGGTATCAACAACTGTTGTCCAATGCTCGTTATCCTCGGAGAGGAGAATCTGGTAAGAGTCGATCTGGTCTACGCCTGATTCTGGACCTGCGTTGCCATCGAAAATCTTGAAGCTATAGATGCGATATACGCTCTGGAGGTCGAATGTAACCCAGTTGTCAGCACTTACGTTGCACCACTTGTCCGATGCGGAAGTAGGATTGGTCACACCGTCGATAATCTTATCTGGCACCTCCTTATAATTGGTAGAGCCGCTGTAGCCGAGCACCTTCTTCTGATATACCACGTTGTAAATCTTCTTGTATTCCTCCTCGGTCATTACGTCGAGGATATTGCTTGAAGTGGTAGATGTGCCGATGGCGTTTGTAACATCAACAGTTACGCGCTGCTTGCCCACCTTCTCTGCAACTACGGTGATAGTCTGGTCGGTGAGTGAGAAGCCGTTAGCGAGCTTCAGACCCTCGGGCAGAGTCCACTTGAACGCAGTCGGATTACCCGTACCGTTAGCTGTGATAGTAGCGCTCTCGCCCACCTTCAGATAGCTGTTGCTGATAGTGAACGAAACAACCGGAGCGGTAGCCTGCGGGTAGTCGAGCACGATGCTCTTGCCCTTCTGCTGGCGCATGTCCTTCATAACCGGAGTAACGATGAACTTAACATAAGCCTCGTTGTCCTTACGCTGGAATGTAGGAACGTAGAACGCCTCGTCGCGAGTCTGTCCAACCATTGTACGTGTGCCGTCCTCGTTCTCCTTATAGATGTCGAAGTGGTCGAAGTCGGCTGTATAGTCGAAGTCCCATGTCAGACGAGCGTCGCCCTGCACGTTGCCAAGCGTGCTTGTCGTAGCAAGGTTCTTCACCTCCACTGGTGCCGGAGCATAGTTTGCAGGCAGCACAGAGAGTTCGCCGAGCGAGAGTTCGTAGTCGTAGACTGTGAACTTAGCCTTAACGTTAAGACCGATCATATAGATAGTCTTGCCGTTGAGCGAAGAGAGGTCGTACTCAGCAACAGTCCAACCATTCTTTGTTGTGGTTTTTGGTGCAGAGAGTGTAACGTCAGGATTTACAGAGCTTGTTGTAGAGAGCTTCACCTCTACAGAAGCGTTTGTCGTGTTCGACGATTTGTAAACCAGGCGCAATGTGCCGCCACCATTCACAGCGAGCTTAGTCTTGTACAGACGCCAGAGATGGTCGCCGCTGAACGCAGAGCCGCCCTTCAGCTTAAGGCTCGAGCCGAAGTTCCAAGCGTCCTCCCAGTTGATCTCGAAAGAAGCATCGTCCTTGTTCTCCATCCAGTAGCGCCATGTCGGCATGATGCTCTGCACGCCAGAGTGGTACCAGTCCTGTGTAGTCACCTTCTCACCTTCTACGAAGCGGTGCTTGCCCACACCTACGCAGAACGATGTAGTGAACGGCATTGAGCTGATAACCGAACGCTCGAGTACGTGACCCGAGATGCCCGACCAAGCGTCATTTGTAACGGTTGGGTCGCCGGCATAGTTGGTCCACATCTGCATCTCGTTCTCGAAAGTTTTCGTTATAGCCTTGTATGCGTCAGGACCGGTATCGTTCTTGCCTAACAAGTTGCGCACGTTGTCCTTCCATGTCTTCTCCTCAGGGCAGAAGAGGTCGAGCGAGCCGACGTGTCCGCTGGTAGGCATTGCTTTTTGCAAATCTCTGTCAAAACCGGTGTGTCCCTTAGATGCCACCTGCACACCACCGTAAATCTTAGAGAATGTCTCCGCCTCTGTGCAGCCGAGCTGGCTTGCATAGCTGCGATAGTCGCCCGGAGATCCGTACTCGAGGAACTGCGATGTGTTCTTGTGCGACTTCAGGATTGTAACATTCGGATAAGGCTTAGCGTTGTACCACTGAATCTCCATGTGTGTGTCGCCGTTCGCGTCGGCAATCTTGTTGAACTCCTTGATGAAGCCAACCCACTCCGATTCGCTACCGCCACCGGTCTCCTCGTTGATGAACCATCCGTCGAAGCCGATGTACTTGGCAATCTCGTAGAGCTTCTTAGCGTAGATATATACGCCGTTCTCCTTTGTGAGCATCTGGCGCACCCAAGCCTGGTTGCCGCCGAAAGCATACGGTGGGAAGAACACCTGACCCAGCACCTTCACACCGCTCTGGTGAGCAGCGTCGATAGAACCTGCTGGCGGTGGGATGATGATACCCTCAGAAGCCGAACCTGCCCAATAAACGAGCTTGTCCATATACTGCCAGTAGGTAGGCTGATAGCCGAGGAAGTTGTACGCGCCCTGCGACGGACACATAGAACATGTCGGGAAAAGGATTGGAGCGTTGCAGATCTGACCCTCATAGTACTGCTGACTATTAGCCTTCATCAGCGTTGGCTCCTTGAAACGCTTTGCCAATGGCACACGCGAGCGGTTGAACTTAGCGTCCTTGTCGGTCTCCGGCGACCAGTTCTTGATGTCGTCCGGGTGCCAGCATCCGCCGTACGGCTGCTGTGCGTAGCTGCTCTGTACGAAGAGTGCCGCCACAGCCGCGAGAATTAAACGATTGAGTTTCATTTTTGTTTGTTTTAGTTATTATTTGATTGAATATTAATAGACTTGAGAGTTTACAGGCTGCAAAGTTAGTGCAAATCGAAGACAATACAAAACAAGTTCACTTATTTTTTATTGTTGAGATGCATAGTCACATGTAAAGTTATATCTTGTTAAAGGTTGAATTGAGCAATATTGTTTCTCACTAAAAATCTATAATTTTGCATTATAAGCAACATATTGACTGTATGGAAGAATTAAATCAATTGAATGTCAATGTAAGTGAAATAATTAACTTTGACTAAATCTATATTTATGGGAAATTCTAACTTCAATGAGAATACCAGGGTACAAGTGCCTGCAACTCTCCATCTATGTAAGTTGGGCTATACCTACTTAGACAATATCAATGCATATGATACCAAGACTAATATATTGATAGACGTTTTTCTGAATGCAGTCAAACGTCTGAATCCGTCTTTGTCAAGTCAGGAAGTCTCTTTGTTGTTTTCAAAGATTGTAAACGTTGCAAACAATGATGATTTAGGACGCGAGTTTTACCAAATGCTTTCTTCCAATAGCGGAATAAAACTTATTGACTTTGACAATCCTGAAAACAACGATTGGCACGTCACCACTGAGTTTACTTGTGAAAACGAAGACACAGAGGACAACTTCCGTCCTGATATCACCTGTTTCATCAATGGAATGCCACTTGCTTTCATTGAAGTAAAGAAACCAAACAATCACGAGGGTATCTTGGCTGAGCGTGAACGCATCAATACCAGAATGAGCAAAACATGTTTTCGCCGCTTCTTCAACGTTACGCAGTTGATGATATTCTCCAATAATCAGGAATACGACAATGAGAGCCGTGTACCTATTCAAGGTGCATTCTATTGTAGCTCCGCCAAGGGCAAGGCTTTCTTCAATGTGTTCCGTGAGGAGAACAAAACGTTTGTTACCAATTATCCCTATCAGGAAATAACGGATGAAGATGAATATAGGGTATTGAAACACCGCAACTGTGTAGTCATCAAGAACCTTAAGGAGTATCAGACCAACAAAGATGTCAACACCCCTACCAACCGTATCATAACCTCCATGCTGAGCAAGGAGCGCTTTCTGTTCCTGCTTCGTTATGGCATAGCATACGTTGAGCGCAAGGTGGAATTAGAGGACGGCACACAGGGTACTACGCTGCAAAAGCATATTATGCGCTATCAGCAGATGTTCGCCTCTTATGCTATCCGTCGCACCCTAAATAATAGAATAAAGAGCGGTATCATTTGGCATACACAGGGCAGCGGAAAAACCGCTCTTGCTTATTACAGCGTGCGTAGTCTGACGGATTTCTTTGCACGAAAAAACATCGTGGCAAAGTTCTATTTCATAGTCGACCGTATCGACCTTATGGAACAGGCTACCGACGAATTTGCCGCCCGTGGGCTTATCGTGCATAACGCCAAGAGCCGTGAGGAACTGATGAAGGACATTGCAAGCCGGTCTATCACACAGAACAATGAAGGCAAGTTGGAGATCATGGTGGTCAACATCCAGAAGTTCAAAGAAGATAAGGCGAAGGTGCAAGTTGACGACAGCTACAGCACCAACCTGCAACGTATATTCTTTATCGACGAGGCGCACCGTGGATATAACCCCAAGGGAAGTTTCTTGGCGAACTTGCTCGAAGCTGACAAAAACGCAGTGAAGATAGCCCTCACTGGCACGCCGCTTCTCAAGGAGGAGCGTGAGTCTTGGCGAGTGTTTGGCGACTATATCCATACCTACTATTACGACAAGTCCATCGCTGACGGCTATACTTGCAAACTTATGCGTGAGCCTGTCGAGACTATCTACAAGGAAAAGATTGAGGACATCCTCGACAAATTGGCTGGAAGCGTAAAAGTGAAGAAGTCGGACATCGACCGCAATAAGATCATTGAGGATGAAAGTTATCTTAATGCGTTGCTTGACTATGTAATATCCGATTTCCGCCGTTTCCGTAGGGAGCAGAACGATAACTCTGTCGGAGCCATGATTGTCTGCAAGACAAACCCTCAGGCAAGAAAGATGTTCCGCTTGTGGCAGGAGCGTTTCCATAATGCAAAGAAAATATGGCAACATAAAGAGGAACAGCTCGGAATGGCAGCAGAGCCAATGACTTTGCCTTCTGGCTACAGGCCTTTGACCGCTTCGCTTATATTGCATGACGAAGGCGATAAGTTGGAACGTAAAGAGTATATTGAGGGGTTCAAGAAACTTCAGGAAGTGGACGTGCTTATTGTCAACAAGATGCTTCTCACTGGTTTTGATGCTCCTCGTCTGAAGAAACTGTACCTCGGACGCTCGCTCGACGGGCATGATTTGCTGCAGGCTTTGACGCGTGTCAACCGACCTTACCATGATTTTAAATATGGTTATGTGGTTGATTTCGTGAACATCAAGGAGAATTTTGATGCTACCAACGACCGCTACCTGCGCGAATTGAACCGCACTTCTGACGGCATTGGCTCGGGACAGAACAATATCGCCAACGATGTGATGGTAACGAAAGAAGAGGTGGAAGCCAAAATCAGGCAGGTAAAAAGTGTTCTCTTCAACTTCACCACTGATAATATGGAGGAGTTCCGTAAGCAGATTGACGAGGTTGACAACAAGGACAGCCTTTATGAATTGCGCAACACGCTTTCGGAGGCAAAGGCTATTGTCAACCAAGTGCGTTCTTTCGGCGACGAGGAAACAAAGCAGAAACTTGCATCGCTGCCTATCGGCACCATTCCTATGCTTATCACGGAGGTGACGCATCGTATCGAGCGCATCAATCTTCTTGAAAACACGGAGCATAAGGCTGACGTGTCGGGCATCATTAACGTTGCACTTTCTGAGCTGGAATTTGAGTTCAAGAAAGGAATGCCTGAGGAAATGCGCATCATAGTCAACGACATCCGTGAGCGTTGCGAGCGTGTGCAGGCTGAGTTTGAGGCAAACTTCGATACAAAGGAGGACAAATATGTTATCCTTGCCGATGAGTTCCGTGAGTATTTCCGCAAAAAGGGATTTGTACCTAAAGACACGGCTGACGCAAAAGAAAGCATACAGTACATGGACGAGGTGATGAAGAAAATAAGGGAAATCAATCGTCGCAACCGCCTGCTGAAAAGCAAGTACAAGGGTGACGAGCGGTTTGTGCGAATCCATAAGCGTATTGAGGAGCAGAACGAAAAGCGCGAAAAACCAATCATATCAAAACACGAATATGAGATTGCGGAGAACCTGGCAAATATGAAGCAGGACATCGACAGAATGATATTCCTCGACATCAACAAGCTCGACAACGAACCGGCATTTCAGCAGGATGTGCTTGCCATCATCGGCAAGGAACTGCTGAAGATGCACATAAGGGCAGACATCAAGGACCGTAAGTTTATCAACAATCTCATCACAACAGAATATTTACAACAACGTAACTACGCATATTAAAAACAATAATGAGCAACATCAATATATCTGAGGCTACCATTGCCCTTATCGACTCTCTGAAGAGCACTACCGGGGCTTACGGATTGGCTGGCACAGGCAGCGAATATAAGATTGTAACGGAAATGTTTCTTTACAAGTTCTTTAATGATAAGTTCGGCTATGAGGCAAAGCGCGATGAAGTTTATGGCGAGCGCCTAAGAAACGCAGAGAAATGGGATGCCGAATATGACAAATTCACTGAGGATGAAGTGGAAGACCTTTTCAGCTATCTTCCACACTCCGTGCCTCGCATGAAGCCGGAGCATACGCTATCTCACCTTTATAACTCTGCCACCAAAGGCGATTTTTCTACACTGCTCGATGCTACTCTCATTGACATTGCCTCGCTCAATGCCGATACTTTCTCTGTCACCACGTCAGGAAAGAGCAAAGTGAATATTTTCTTTCCGCTGACTACATATGTTACCGACACACAGAAGCGTGATGAGTTTGCCAAGGCTCTGATGAACAATGTGGCTTCTTTCAACTTTGAGGATGTGTTTGGCGAAAAATATGATTTCTTCTCACACATCTTCGAGTACCTGTTGAAGGGGTTCAACAACGCCAGTGGCGGAAAATATGCTGAATACTACACACCTCATGCCATAGCGCAGGTTATGGCGCGGTTGCTTGTGGGCGACAAGTCGGACTTCCGCGGAATTACTTGTTATGATCCGTCGGCAGGTACTGGCACGCTGCTCATGGCACTGGCTCACCAGATAGGTGAGGACAGATGCTCCATCTACTCGCAAGACATTTCAGAGAAATCATCCGAGATGCTGCGTCTGAATCTTATCCTCAACAACCTTTCGGCTTCTCTGCCTAATGTGGTGCAAGGCAACACGCTTACCGAACCATCGCATAAAGAGAATAATGGTGTGCTGAAGAAATTCGATTTCATTGTAAGCAATCCACCGTTCAAACTCGATTTCCCAGAGTATCGTGACACGCTCGCTGCCGACACAATCCGTTTTTGGGCTGGTGTTCCTAACTCTGTGAAAAAGGTAGATCCGAACAAACCTAAAATGGCTATCTACACTTGCTTCATCCAGCATCTGCTCAACTCGCTGAAGCCAACAGGAAAGGGCGCTATCGTCATACCTACAGGATTTATCACATCTAAAAGTGGCGTAGAGAAGCGCATCCTGCAACGCATCGTAGATGAAAGATGGGTGTATGGATGTGTGTCTATGCCGTCAAACGTGTTCGCTACTACCGGCACCAATGTCTCTGTGCTGTTCTTTGACAAATCGGCACAGAGCGACAAGGTGATTCTCATCGATGCAAGCAAGCTGGGTGAGGAATATAAGGAAGGTAACAATCAGAAACGCCGTCTTCGCGATTTCGAGATCGACAAGATTGTGAACACATTCCAGAATAAGGAGGCTGTTGATGACTTCTCGGTTGCCGTGACATACGATGAAATCAAAGAGAAAGGATATAGCCTCTCTGCAGGACAATATTTCGACATCAAGATTGACTATGTGGACATCACCGAGGAGGAGTTCAACAAGCGCATGGACGAATACAAAACAACGCTGAAAGCACAGTTTGAGGAGAGCCACCGCCTCGAAGAAGAGATACTGAAGCAGTTGGATAGTATCAGTTTCAACGAAAACGTAGGGAAGGAACACGGAGATGAGTAACGAGATTCAATATCTTCTGTATAGCATGCCGGATGCGGACGGCAAAGTGCAAGTCGTCATAAAGGATGAAACGCTTTGGTGTACCCAAAAGGCTATGGCTCAACTGTTTGGCATTGACAAGTCTGGCATCAGCCGTCATATTTCAAATATTTACAAGACTGGCGAACTTCTGCCCGACACGACGGTTGCAAAAATTGCAACCGTCGTAAACAGGGGGATTCGTGGCAATGTTGAGGAGCTGGTAGATTTTTACCATCTTGATATGATTATTGCTGTTGGCTACCGTGTCAACTCGGCAAAGGCTACAAAGTTCCGTCAGTGGGCTACCAAGATTCTGAGTGAGTATATCAAGAAGGGTTTCGTCATGGACGACGAGCGGTTGAAGCAAGGAACGGCAGTGTTTGGCAAGGATTACTTCCGCGAATTGCTTGAACGTGTGCGTTCTATCCGCGCAAGTGAACGTCGCATTTGGCAACAGATTACGGACATCTACGCTGAATGTAGCACCGACTATGACAAGAACTCTCCGACAACAAAAGATTTCTATGCGATGATACAAAACCGCTTCCACTTTGCCATCACTGGGCAGACCGCAGCGGAGATTATCTATTCAAAGGCAGACCATACGAAAGACCACATGGGATTGACCACTTGGAAGAACGCACCCGATGGGCGTGTCTTAAAGTCGGACGTATCTATTGCCAAGAACTACTTGCAAGAAAAAGAAATCCGACAATTGGAGCGTGCTGTTACAGGTTTCTTTGACTATATCGAAGACCTCATTGAGCGTGAAAACACATTCAATATGGCGCAGTTCTCGGCAAGTGTTAACGAGTTCCTTACTTTCCGCCGCTATCAGATTCTGCCAGACAAGGGTAAAATATCGGCTGCACAAGCCAAACAGAAAGCAGAGGAGGAATACGATATTTTCAATAAGACCCAACGGATAGACTCTGACTTCGATAAGGAAGTGAGAGGATTGCTGGGTGATAATGAATAATTCTTAGTATGACCGTCCAATTTTGCAAGTGTGACTTGCAAAATTGGACGGAATATAAAATGAGCGAAAATGAAACTGAAAGATATAGTTACTTTTGTATCGAAATCCGTTGTTCCACAAAATGGAACAACATACAATCTTTACAGTCTGCCTTCTTTTGATGAAAACAAGTCAGCAGAAGTATTGGATGGCGCAGAGATACAAAGTAATAAATATGACGTACCAAACAAGTGCATATTGTTTAATAAACTCAATGTGCGCTTTAAAAGGGTTTGGCGCATAAATAATAGCGATTCCAACAAAATTGCTTCTACAGAATTTCTGCCTCTTGTTGTAAATGAAGATGTTGTGGATTATCAATATTGCTATTATTTGTTGATTTCTGACGAAATCACAAATTATCTTTGTGGCCAGAATTCAAATACTTCTGGAAGCCACAAGAGAATAGATCCACAGAATTTCTTAAACATCGATATTCATTTGCCGAAAATGCCTATCCAAAAAACTATTGGAAAGACACTTTCGGACATTGACAGCAAAATAGAACTTAACAAGCGGATAAATGATAATTTACCGATGCTTGACCGTTCATTAAGAGGGGTAAGAGTTCGTCTCGCTGCTTAGTTAATATTGCTATCTCAGACAACAATTCAGCCTGTTGCTTTTGTATCTTCTCTATCAAGCAACCATATTTCTGTACAACGCCTTGTTCATAGACTACTTTGAAAGCCATTAAAAAATCTGGTGATACACGTCGTTGACTATGTGAGGTGCCAGTTGCAGCCTGTGAACAATAGGCTATAAATTTTGGTGATTTTATAACCGAATAAATATAGCCAGATTCGGATTCGTTATTTGGATTAAGTACGACAAACTCGGTAGAGCCAATCATATTAGTGCCTTTGGGAACCCAAACTACACGATTAAACCAAGGATTCAGTTTTGAAACAAGCAATTGCCCTTTTTGAAGAACAAATTTATCACTTTTAATATCGCTACCATTATCCAGAGAATATGAACCGCAAGCATCAAAAGAAGGAATGCTGAAATGCTGATATACTTCATTTTCAACAGGAGTTATAGCATTTCTACTTGTTAACGCCAAATCTTTCAATGAAACTCCGCTCCATCCCTGCGGTATCTCACGCTTCAGTTTCTCATTCCAAACCATAGTTCCGCCACTTGATTTATACGGTTTGCCCTCCTCGTTAGGGAAGTCAAACTGCACAAACCAATAGTCGTAGAGTTGCTTTGCCATCGCCTCTAAATTATCATTTATCTGACGATTAAGAGCTATTTTTGCATCTAATTTTTGAAGAATAGAGGCTGCACGTCTCTGTTCTTCAATATTAGGCAAAAACACATTTATATTGTAGTAGCTATCAAATGTCATGCTTGGAACACCAGTTCCTGAGTCTAAACGGCTCATATCCAAGAGTCTAAGATAACGATATAAATAGTATGGAGACACTAATTCTTCATTAATTTCGGTATAATACAAGGTGTCCACCGTCCAAAATGGCGTATCGCTATATTGGATATTGCTTAGAGAGCCCTTTCGTGGCAACAAAACACTTGGCTTGTCATACAGATAGCTATTTACATAGCGCATAACACCCCCACTCCCAAATACAGGATAGTCCCCATTTGGAAGGTCTTTATGATCTCTACCATTTTTTATTACTATCAGTTCTGATAGTGTGTATTTCTCCATATTCTGCTTTAATTTATCTCGCAAAGGTACTCATAAACAAGCAGAATAATGCATTTCTAAACCTTAATTAAGGAATTTGCGGTGTGCTATCTTGACATTTGTCTGATTTACCATAGCATAATGCAGCGTAGTGTCTATTTTTACGTGTCCCAACATCTTTTGCACTTGCTCAATCGGCATTCCCTTGTCAATAGCCATTGTTGCCAATGTCCTACGGAATTTGTGAGGGTGAACCTTGTTGAGGTTTACACGCTTTCCAAGCTGGCGCAAACGTACTTCCACGCCACTAATGGTTAGGCGTGTGTGCGGTTCGTGTAGACTTACAAATAAAGCTGGATTTATGTCTGTGCGTTGCTCCAAATACTTTTTTAGGTGGATTTTAGTCCGTGCGTTAAAATACACCTCGCGCTCTTTGTTGCCCTTGCCAAACACCACACACTGACGTTCTTGGAAGTCAATGTCTTCACGATTGATTTTCACCAGTTCCCCAACACGCATACCAGTACTAAGCAACAAATCTATCATAGCAATGTCACGCAATTCTTGGCAACTGTCACGCAGCACTTCTATATTCTCATCTGTCAGCACCTCTTTCACCAAAGCATCCGTGCGTACCTTGTGTATTCTGCGCACAGGACTTTTGGTGATATAGTCCTCGTCTTCAAGCCAAGAGAAAAAACTGGAATAAATACGACGCAAGTTGTCAATCGTAACCTTGCTAAGTCCTCGTTGTTCCTGTTGTTCAGCAAGATAGCAACGAATGTCATTGGTAGAAATGTCGCACACATTCTTCTTCACAGCCGCTATCAGCTTCTCAATGGAAGACTTATAATAGTGGATTGTCTTGTCAGAACACCCCTCCACTTTCTTTGAGGATATAAAAGCCCCAAGAAGTTCAGCGTTTTCCTTGTTGCGCTGTTCTTCCTCTGTTGCCTTTGGCGTAATCTCACACTCAGATAGTGCCCTTCTGGTCACATCTGTAAGCAATTCCAACTGATTATCAGTTAGAACTGCTCGCATACCGTCTAAAACGGCTTGTATAACTGTTTCTTTCATACCATTTAATTTGTATTGGTCTCTATATAATATAAAGAAGAAAGAAACGATGCTGATAAATGATAATTTACCGACGCTTGACCGTTCATTAAGAGAGGTAAAAGTTCGTCACGCTGCTTAGTGAGTTCTTCGATTTCTTGTAGTCTCAATAGTTGTTCATCGAACATAGGCGTTACTATATCTACAAATTTCTTACATACCATTTCATTAAAGACAAACCTGAAATCTGCCAAATCACCTAAGACAATATATGGAATAGAAGAGCCATGTTTTCCACCACTATATATAGGTTGAAATAAGTATCTCAATGTATAATAAAAGAATGATATGTTACGCACTTCTTTATCTAACACGCAAGCATATGTTCTTTGATATAAATCGAATTTACCTTTATAGAAACCAACTCGTCCTGTATAACTTCCATTTCCAGAAACCAACACTGCATATCCGTCATAAATATATTCGTTAGAAGTAATTGGCTCTGGTGCGCAAGAAAAGAATTTATAATTTCCAGGAACAGCTTTGGATACGTCTTTCTTGCCTGTGAAGATTCTCATAAAATCTTTGATTTGACTAATATTCCACCCTTGCGGTATCTCACGCTTCAATTTTTCGTTATAAACCATAGCTCCACCATTCGACTTATACGGCTTGCCCTCCTCATTCGGAAAGTCAAACTGCACAAACCAGTAATCGTAGAGTTGCTTTGCCATTGCTTCTAAATTCTGATTTATCGCTCGGTTAAGTTCTATCTTGCGGTCAATGGAGCACAATAGCTTACCGATGCGTTTTTGCTCTGATAATTCGGGAATCCATACTGTACAATCCTTGATTTTATCAGGTGAGGTATGGCGAATCTTAGTCTGTTGGGCAGCAGCACTTAGCTGTTGCTTAACGAGGGCTGAAGATATGAGATAAAATGCGAAATCCTTATCTAACAAGTCTTCCTTGCAGATAATTTTTGCCACATCTTGGCTTTGTATGTATTTGCTGCTTTCCGGAATAATGGCAGTAGAGCCAAGCAAACCTATAGCCTGTTCTGTCAAAGGAGTGATGATGTCTCCCTTTTCCATTAGAAACTCAGGCTTGAAGTCTCCGACATAATATATGTTGTCTTTGGATTTATTCTCTTTAAAGCAGTTGTTCTGATAGTCAAAGTTACCACAAGTCAGACGAATATATTTACCCTCAGTGGCATAAAACTCACCACTGAGACTCGCACCTCTTGTAACATCAAGGATTTCACCCAATTTATATTTTTTCAATTCCATTTATAGCGTTGCCTTATTAATATAATCCTGTATGAGTAACAGATTTGTCTCTATCTCTTTGCGCTTTACAAAAAGGTGTTCAAGATACTCTTTTTGTTTTGCTTTTTCCTGTTTTGCAATTTCTTGTTCTATTCTTACAGCACTTCTAAAAGGATATATAGTTTCATAATCCATTCGTGCTTGTTCAATTTGTTTATCCAAGTCTACGAGCTGTTGCTGATATTTTCTTTGGGCTTCCACAATATCCAAATTATTGGCTGCTACGAAGACATCGAGAAGATTGCGGATAGCTTTAACCTGTTCCATCGCATCTTTTGATGAATCGTGAGCAACTTTCAGAGCAACAATTATTGCAATTACACTAATTATTGGGCTTAATAAGGTGACCCATTGAACCAAGTTTTCGCTCATAATTCACTCTGTTCCCCATTTAGATTTTCACCTAATCTTGCCTCAATTTCTTCAATAGTAGGTATCGTACCTTCCACCTTTTCCGGGTATAGTTTTTCGAGGTCATATTCGGATATGCCTAATGGAAGATTGCTGCCCTCTAATGCGTATTGGGCAAGCATTGAATCCTTTTGGCGGCAAATTAGCAGACCTATTGTAGGATTATCTCTTCCCTCTTTTCTCAGGATATGATTACATGCTACCACATAACCACTTAACTGTCCTAAGTCTTGAAAATCAAACTCGCCTATTTTAACTTCAATTACCACATAACATGATAAATTCAAATTGTAGAAAAGCAGGTCAATAAATTTTTCCTTTTGTCCAATTTGAAGGCGGTATTCTTTACCAATGTATGCGAATCCCGTACCGAGTTCCAATAGAAATTGCGATATATTGGCCAGCAAAGCATCTTTAAGAATTTGCTCGTTGTAGGGTTTCGTGATTCCTGTAAAAGCAAAATTGTAAGGGTCTTTCGTCAGTTCTTGTGCGAGATCGCTTGTCTCGTCTGGCAATGTACGGGTAAAGTTTGTCAAGGCCTTTCCTTCTCGTTCGTATAGGCCGGAGTCCATAAAGTTGAGAAGTACATCACGGCTCCAGCCCTCTTGCATTGTCTTTTTAACATAGAAAAAGGCCTTTGCAGGTTCAGTCCCATATCTGTCTATCAAATAACGGTGGTGCCCCCAAGGTATGGAAAATAGCATTTCTTCCAATTGTCCCACAGGCTGTGGGACAATCTCTGGAGAATCTTTTACTGCTTGTTTTGCTTTCCCGTTCTCTAATTGTCCCACAACTTGTGGGACAACTTTTAGGTATTGAGAATAAAGCAAATAGAATTTCTTTGCATAGTAGATATTTGTACGTGATAGGCCTGTTGAGTTTGGATTCTTGAGTTGCAAATCCACAGAAAGGTTTTTAATGACACTCTGTCCCCAACGCTCTTCAACGTGCATTTCTTCTATGTCTCGACCGAGTTCCCAATAATACTTGAGCAATTCTTGGTTTACTCTTACGGCTGCTTTGATTTGACTTTGCCGATAACGCACACTAAGATCTTCTACCCACCGGGTATAGTCCTTGTCTATGATGGTCAATCCTTTACTCATTGTTACCTACATTTGCGTTGAATTGCAAAGCATCCAATTGTTTCATGATTTCTTCTTCCAAACGATGGCTTTCTACAAATTGTTCGGCAAGCGTTTGCTTGTAATTCGCCATACGAGCATTAAACTCATCTTCGGTTATATCCATATAATCAATCTTGATGTCGAAATATTGCCCGGCAGAAAGAGAATATCCCTTCTCTTTGATTTCTTTATAGCTAACTGCCACAGAGAAATCCTCTACGGCTTCCTTGCGTTGGAATGTACCGACAATCTTTTCTATCTCTTCATCATTTAGACGTACCTTCTTCAATCCGTTGGCATCCTTGTATTCCTCACCCAATTTGCTTGCATCAATCAAAATTACCCTGTCTGTGCTTGCCGACTTGTCAAAGAATAACACGCTGACATTAGTGCCCGTATTGGCAAACACATTGCTTGGCATAGAAACACAACCATATATCCATCGTTCATCAACGATCTTCTGAAGTATTTTATTTTCAATGCCGCTTTTTGCTGTTATGAAACCTGTCGGAATGACAATGGCTCCCTTTCCCGT
>OGGJ01000060.1_pt1 | contig 105359 bp, 72 predicted proteins | sample 1571071 | NCBI WGS metagenome assembly OGGJ01 (sample SAMEA2581954, study PRJEB24529) | metagenome | biome: Human gut stool | place: China | collected 2011
GCGGATTGCAAATCCGCTATTAGAAACCGCCGGATTGCAAATCCGGCGGAACAAAAAAGCCCGACCCTTTCACAATAACCTTTAACCAAACGTTTTCCAAAAGGCCACCTTTCACAATGCGAAAGGTAGCCTTTTGCCGTGTAAAAGACGGCCTTTTGCAAGGCGAAAGGCCGTCTTTTGGAATGCAGTTTGCAAATTGCTGGCTGTCAACAACTTGCGCTACAGTGCGCGAGACTACACAATCGGCAGGCTGATGCCGTTGATTTTCTGGTACACATCGAGGGCGTACACGTCGGTCATGCCGCTGATATAGTCGATGACGGCCATGAGGCGCGTCTCCAGGTCGGCGGCGTTTATGTCGTACTGGCTGCTCACACGGCTGATGAGCTGGCGCGAGTAGAAGCGCGAGGGGTCTACCGCCGCGCTCACCATAGCCTCCATCAGCGTCGCCATAATCTTGTAACCGCTCAGCTCCACGTCAAGTACGGGCTTGCTCTTGTAGATTTTTTCCTTCGATAAAATGGCGCATTTTCGGTACGCCTGGGCAAGCCTCGGCTCGATGTTGTCAACCAGGCAATCCGTCATCGTGCCGTTCATAATGTCGGCCTCATGGCGCATGAAGGCATCGACGCACGCCCTTTCGAGCGCGCCGATTACGCAGGCGCGCATGTAGACCACGCGTTCGTTCTCGTCGGTGATGCCTTCGTCGAGAATGCGTTGCCTTATATGGTTTTGCGCCTTTTCATCGAAGAAGTCGAGGAAAAGACGTTCGGTTTCATCGAACGTCACGATTTTCAGCTTGTGCGCGTCCTCTATGTCCATTATTTCATAGCAGATGTCGTCGGCGGCCTCGACCAGATACACCAGCGGATGGCGTGCGTATTCAAGCGGCTGGCCGTCGGCCGACTTGCGGATTATGCCCAATTCATCGGCGATTTTACGGTAAATGTCAGCTTCCGAGGTGAAGAAGCCGAACTTGCCGTGCCCCAGTTCGGCCGCGGTCGACGCGAAAGGATACTTCACTATGGACGCCAGCGTGGTGTAAGTCATCACGAAGCCGCCCTCGCGCCGCCCCTTGAAGCGGTGCGCCAAGAGGCGGAAGGCGTTGGCGTTGCCCTCGAAGTGGGTTATGTCGGCCCAAAAGCCGGGGCTTACCTTGTCCTTCAGCGCCCTGCCCTCGCCCTCGGTGAAGAATGTCTGTATGGCCTTCTCGCCCGAATGTCCGAAGGGAGGGTTGCCCATGTCGTGCGCCAGACAGGCCGTGCTCACCACCGTCCCGATTTGCGGCAGCAGCGTAGCGGCCAGCTCCGGGCGCGTCTTCATAACGGCACGGGCCACGTCGTTGCCCAAGGAAAGCCCCACGCTGGCTACTTCAAGGCTGTGCGTCAGGCGGTTGTGTACGAAGACACTGCCCGGCAGGGGAAACACCTGGGTCTTGTTCTGCATGCGGCGGAAGGGCGCGGAGAAGATTAGGCGGTCATAATCGCGCTTGAACTCGGAGCGGTCGTCGCGGCGGACAGTGTGCCTGTGCTCCTGTCCGAGCCGCTTGTCGGATATAAGTTTTTCCCAATTCATAATCGTTTTGTTTTAGGAGTAAGGAGAAGAGAAGCAAGGAGTAAGTAGAAATGACTTTGCATTTTTACAAAACCAAACGAGCCAACAATGCGTATTGCCCAAGCAATGAATGACTTACCGGCAATTCATTTCTACTTACTCCTTTACTTCTCCACTCCTTTACTCCTTAATTACTCTGGCACAAAAGTAATCTAAAAATGGCTAAATTCTTTCTTTTTAGCGGCAAAACAACCTTTATGTGAATATAATTCGTTACTTTTGCACCTTATAATAATATAAGAGGACATCATGGTTAAAGTGAAAATCATCAACAAGGGGCATCAGCCCCTGCCAGCATACGCCACGCCGCAAAGCGCCGGCATGGACTTGAGAGCCAACATCGACGCGCCCGTAACACTGCGGCCGCTGGAGCGGAGGCTCATCCCCACGGGCCTTTACATGGCGCTGCCCGAAGGCTACGAGGCGCAGGTCCGTCCGCGCAGCGGCCTCGCGCTGAAGCACGGACTGACCGTGCTCAACTCGCCGGGAACAATCGACTCCGACTACCGCGGCGAGGTAATGGTGCTCCTGGTAAACCTTTCGGGTGACGACTTCACCGTGAACGACGGCGAAAGGATTGCCCAAATGGTCATTGCGCGGCACGAGACGGCGGAGTTCGAGACCGTCAGCCAGCTTGACGACACCGAGCGCGGCGCCGGCGGATACGGACACACCGGAGTGAAATAAGCTACATCCTTTCATCAAGGAACATACATGACACGTACAATCCTGTATTTTCTGGCATTGCTCTCTGCGGCCATACTTACCATAAGTTGCGGCGGAGCGAAAGCTGTACAGCCCGATGGCGCGACGGCGCAAGCCTCCTTGGCAAGCCTGCCGGCCATCAGCCACAATGACAGCCTGCGCTTCAAAATCTACTATTTCGAAGCCATAAAGCAGCAGTCAAGCGGCAACTTCGACGCCGCCTACGACCTGCTGCGCCACTGCCTCGACATCAACCCGAACGCCGCCGAGGCTTATTTCATGCTCTCTTTCTATGACGGCATCCTAAAAAACGACTCCGCCGCGCTTGCCGATGTCAAGAAGGCGTCGGAGCTTAGCCCTACAAACAGCTCGTACCTGGAACGCCTCGGAGCCGGATATTTCAGCATGGGCAACCTTGCAGAGGCTACAAAGGCTTACGAAAAGCTGGCCGAAAACAGTCCCGAACGCTCCGACGTGCTCGACATATTGGCGCAACTCTACGGACGGCAGAAGGACTACGACAGGATGCTCGACGTGCTCCAGCGCATGGAAACACTTGAAGGCGCGAACGAAGACCTGACCCTTGCCAAGATGAGAGTGTACTCACTGCAAGGCAAGAAGCAGGAAGAATTCAACGAACTGAAGTCGATGGCGGCGAAATATCCCAACGACATGAACTACCGTGTGATGATGGGCAACTGGCTGTTGCAGAACGGGAAGGCCGACGAAGCATACCGGCAATACACCGAAGTGCTGCAAGCCGAGCCCGAAAACACCAACGCACGCATGTCGATGATAGACTATTTCAGGACAACCCAACAGCCGCAACGCGCCGACTCGCTGCAAGAGGCGATGCTGGTAAGCACGAAGACGCCGATGGACAGCAAAATCGTACTAATCAGGCAGGCCGTGGCGGAGAGCGAACAGCAGGGAGGAGACAGCTCGAAGGTGCTCAACCTGTTCAGGAAAATACTCGTCCAACCGCAGGAAACGTCAGACATGGCCGAGCTGTACGCCGCATACATGACGCTGAAAAAGATGCCGCAGGACTCCATTTCAAAAGCCCTTGAGACGGTGCTCGCCATTTCTCCCGACAATGCCGGTGCCCGTCTGCAGCTCATACAGGCGGAATGGGGCGAGCAAGACTTCGACCGCGTGGCCGAGCTTTCACGCCAGGCAATCGACTACAACCCCGATGAAATGGCGTTTTATTACTTCCTCGGCCTGGCTTACGTACAGAAAGACGACGATGACAACGCACTCGACGCACTGCGCCGGGGCGTAAGCCAAATCAACAACCAGAGCAACAAGGAGCTCGTTTCAGACTTCTACGCCATCATGGGCGACATCCTCCACGACAAGGGACTTGACGAAGAGGCTTACGCTGCGTATGACTCGTGCCTGCAATGGAAGGACGACAACCTTGGCTGCCTCAACAACTACGCCTACTACTTGTCGGAAGAGAACCGCGAACTGGCCAAGGCCGAGCAAATGAGTTACCGCACAGTGCAGGCCGAACCGGACAACGCCACCTTCCTGGACACCTACGCTTGGATTCTGTTCAAGCGCAAGAAGTACGCTGAAGCGATGCAATACATCAACATGGCGGTGGACAACGACACGGCGAAAAGCGCCGTAATAATTGAGCATGCAGGCGACATCCACGCCGTGAACGGCGACACCGACGGGGCGGTAAAGTTCTGGCAGCAGGCATTGGAGGCTGGAGCGGAGAACGAAAAAGCCATCAGACGCAAAATAAAACTCAAGAAATATGTGGAAGAATAACAGCAAGCTGTACCTTGGAATGATACTCGTGGCGGTGTCGCTCGCCGTCGTTTCGTGCGGCACAAAGAAGGCATCGGTCGACGCTACGTCATCAGCCACAGGCACGGCAAGCACAACGGCAGCGGCAGAAAACCGCAAGATAGACTTCATGCGCAAGGTTTACGACAACGAAGTCTATACGCACAGCATATCGTCCAAAATCAAGTTCACCATCAACACCGGGCGTAAAGACCTGTCGGTAAGCGGCTCGTTGAAGATGAAAAAAGACGAGGTAATACGCATCCAGCTTACTCCGTTCGGCCTGATGGAGGTAGGCCGCCTCGAATTTGCCAAGGACTACGTGCTCCTCATGGACCGTATCAACAAGGAATATGTCAAGGCCAGCTACGCCGACGTTGACTTTTTGCAGAAAAACGGACTTGACTTTTACGCCCTGCAAGCCCTCTTCTGGAACCAGCTGTTCGTCCCCGGCGAGCAGAAAATCACGGATTCATCGCTTAAAAAGTTCTCTGTCACGTTCAACGACGCCGTCGCCAACACCATAGTTTCATTGGAACGCGGCAGCATGCTCTACCAATGGAGCGCAGACAAGTCGAACGGACGGCTCCGCTCGGTTGACGTAACGTACAGCGGAAAGTCGTCGGGCAAGACCACCGTTACCTGCAACTACGGCTCATTCAAGCCCGTAGGGCGCAAGCAATTCCCGACAGACATCACGCTGCTCATGAAGAGCAACGCGGTAAAAGGCGGCAGCCCGATAAGCGTGAACATATCGCTCGACGGCATAGACACCGACGGCGACTGGGACACCTTCACCTCCGTATCAAGCAAATACAGGCAGGTAAGCGTGCAGGACGTAATGAACCGACTTTTGAAAATGTAAATGAAACGACTCCTCATACTTTTTCTCGCACTGGCGATAGCCTTCCCCTTCTCCGCGCAGACAAAGAAACAGACCACGCGGAAGAAGGCGAAGACAACGCGCGTCACCAAGAAACGCACCACAACCAAGAAAAAGAACACAGCCAAATACCAAAGCAACTCCATCAAGGGACTGCGCAACCAGCGTGCCGGAGTGCAGCGCAAAATCAAGGAACAGGAGCGACTGTTGCGCGCAAACAAGGCCGACGTCAAGAAGCGTCTCGGCAACCTTGTGGCCTTGGGCACAGAGATTGACCGCCACAAAAAGTCCATCGACACCATACAAAGCGAAATACAGCACATCGACGGCAACATAAAGATGCTTGAAAACCAGCTTGCCACGCTTGAGAAACAGCTCGAAGAGCGCAAGGCCAAGTATGTGAAGTCGATGCGCTATCTCGCCTCGCGGCGCACTGTGCAGGACAAGCTGATGTTCATCTTCAGTGCAAAGAACTTCGCGCAGATGTACCGCCGCCTGCGCTTCGTGCGCGAATACGCCGCCTTCCAGCGTTCACAGGGAGAAATGGTGAAGGCCAAGCAGCGCCAAATCGAGGAAAAACAGAAAGAGCTGCAACGGGTGCGCAGCCAGAAGAACACGCTGCTCGACAAGGACAAACGCGAGCACGAGGCTCTCCAGAGCAAGCAGGACGAGCAGCAGAAGATGGTCAACAACCTGCAACGCCAGCAGAAGACAATACAAAGAATCATTGACGACCAGCGCAAGAAAGACGCCGAGCTGAACGCAAAAATAGACCGTCTCGTGGCCGAAGAAATAGCCAAGGCCAAGGCGCGTGCCGAAGCCGAGGCAAGACGCAAGGCGCAACTTGAAGCCGAAGCGAAGCGCAAGGCCGCCGAACTGGCACGCAAGAAGGCCGAAGCCGAAGCACGAGAACGCGAGAACGCACGCCGCATAGCCGAGGCGAAGGCGCGTGAAGAGAAGCTGAAAGCCGAAGCACGCGAGGCTGCCAAACGAGACGAGGCGGCACGCGAAAAAGCCGAACGCAAGGCACGCGAGGCCGAAGCCGACCGCATTGCGGCGGAACGCAAGGCACGGGCCGACAAGGAACGCGCCGAGCGCGAGGTGGCACGGGCGAAGAAAAAAGCCACCGCAGCAGCCGAGATGGACACGCAGGACCGCAAGCTAAGCGGCAGCTTCGAGCGCAACCGCGGCCGCCTGCCCATGCCGCTTGCCGGACAGTGCAGCATAGTGAGCCACTTCGGCCAGTACAATGTGCCGGGACTAAGGAACGTAAGGCTCGACAACAAGGGCATCAACATCAAGGGACAGTCGGGCGCAACGGTACGCTCGGTGTTCAACGGAGAGGTCAGCGCCGTGTTCAACTTCGACGGAAGCATCATCGTCATGGTGCGCCACGGCAACTACATCTCCGTCTACTGCAACCTCGGCTCCGTCAGCGTGAGCCGCGGACAGAAAGTAAACACCGGCCAGGCCATCGGCTCGCTCGGCACGGAAAACATCCTCCAGTTCCAGCTGCGACGTGGTACGGCGAAGCTGAATCCCGAGACTTGGCTAAGGAGATGAGAGTGAAAAAGGAAAAACTAAAAGTGAAAAATCCATCGCCTTCTCCCATTTCTCCTACTCCTCCCAGCTCTCTCAGTCCTCCCATAACAACCATACAATTAGCGAAATGCCGCCTTTCACACGATGAAAGGCGGCATTTCGCATACACGCAGACAATCAATCACAGTCCGACAGAAGCGTTATAAATGCGGTGGCAGACATTTTCCACCTCGTCACTTTCACTTATTGCAGCAAGGAAAGCGTGCGCTCCGAGGCCGTCGACGTTGCGTTCAAGAAATCCTGTGATTGTATTCCACGCCTGTTCAAACGAATATGACACTAACTTCGGCGTGTGTCTGTAATAGTCTTTTGCCACGGGACAAGCCTTCCAAGCATGGTTCAGTAGGGCGTTGAACACGCTGCCAAGCCTCTCTAACAGTTCTTTGTTCCCGGCAGAAGGGTGCTGCGTGTCATACATTTTGACGGTCTGCCCAAGCAGGATGAACACCCCTTCAAAAGTGATAAGCCGCTCAAACACGGCCTCGTCATCCTTCGGCTCGGTATAGTCAAGGTCTTTCACGCCACAGAACAGCCTGCGGCGACCGCGGCTTTCACCTACATTGTAACGCAAGGTGAAACAGACGCACGGGTCGCCCGGCTGCTCCGCTTCACCTATTTTCAGGTTAAACCCCTCGGCCTTGCCCTGCTCCACAAGTTCGTCAAAAGTGAATTTGGGCGGCAAACGCTTGACCGCCTTCTTCAGTTTTGCCAGCTCCGCACGCGCCGTACCTTCCTTTACCGGCACACAGAAGTCTACATAATCACTTACAGGGAGCTTGCGCCCGAGCCACTGGCGATAAGCCTTGGAGTCCTTGGCTATCACCTTTTCAATAAAAGACCGCTCTTCATCAGTCACCGGGCGCACCCAGTCGGCAAAGTCATAAACCGTCCACGCCCTGCCCTTCTTCAGTCCGCCGCGCCGTCCGCAGAATGTACGCAACGTCACGACGGTGTTTGCATATTCACCCACCATGCGCTCGCCGCAAGCCACACTGTCGTCGAACTCTTCACAATAAACCTTCCAGACACATTCCACTTGAGCGAAACCGTCCTCCGTCCAAACCCAGTCGCCAACGTTATATGCCGCCATACACTTTTATTTTTATATATCACTCCAAGCCTCTACCTCAACGTACTTCGGTGAGTCACCGTATTTATTCGGACAAGCCTCGCTGTCAATGCACATGAACACAAGGAGAACCGCCTTGAACACAAGCACAAAGATTATATATATGAGCCATTTGGCAAAAAAGCCAAACACAAGCTCGAACATATTGAAATTACCCTCATTAAGATGAGGCATAACAACCATCATGTCACAAACGAACAATACCACCACGCCAACCTGCGCCAAAGCATACGCGCCCCACCACCAACCGCTGCGCCCGGTATCATGCAACCTCCTGAACGTGAGCGGTATCAAGAGCAAAGACAAGACTGCTCCTATCTGGGGAACGATGATAGTCACCAACAGAACTGTCAACTGCATCCACCAATACTCCGACCTGCGCGAGCGGCCTTCAAACTGAAAAACTTTGCTTGTAGCAGCATTCAAGGCATCGACAAACCCCAATGTAGGGATGGTTTTAAGTTCTTTCATGGCGATAGCTTTTATCCTTACGACAGCAAAAATAAAGTATTTCCATGACAAAAACAATGATATTGGCAGCAAATTACGTCCCTTCAACCAACATTGGCAATCCTATTGCTTAAAGCCCCACCGCAAGACGCTTTCCAAAAGGCCGTGTTTTACACTGCAAAAGGCCACCTTTCATCGCGTGAAAGGTGGCCTTTTGCGTTGCGTTTTGCCGTCTTTTGGATTGAGAGTTGAAAATTGTGAATGGAGAATTATGATTTGCTTTACTTGCAGACAGCCGTAAAAGTAATCATAATTCTCCATTCACAACTCTCAAATTTCAATAAAAAGACAAAAACTCCAGCGGCATCAGTACTTGAAGGAGCTGCCCCCGAGGAACTCGCGCAGCAGCGACGTGGGCGGCAGCTGGCGGTTGGGTATGGGCGCGATGTACTTCAGGAACTTCAGCAGGCGGTACGCCTCGGCATGCTCCTCGGCGTTCTCGGGCACGAGTTCGAGCAGCGGCTCGGCCTGGCTTTTTATTACCGCAAGCTCGAAGAGCAGGGCAGTGTTGAACATCACGTCGGCATTCTCCTGGTAAGGGAATATCCACTTGTTTTCCCCGGCGCGCACGCTGGGCCAGCGGTGTATGGTCTCCTGCGCGCTCACACCGCGGTACTTGTAGTCGCGGATGATGCGGCGCAGCAGGCGGTTGTCCGTCGTCGGTATATAGTTATGTGTATCAAGCAGGATGGTGGTAAGCGCCGACGCATAGACGCGGAACTTCTGATGCTCGGGTATTTGGGCGGTAAGCTCGTGGTTGAGTGCGTGTATTCCCTCGACTACAAGCACCTCGTCGTCGGCCAGGCGCAGCCGCCGGCCGCTGCGTTCGCTGCGCCCCGACTGGAAGTTATACCGCGGCAGCTCCACCTCTTCGCCAGCGAACAGGGCGTTGAGCTGGCTGTTAAGCAGCGGAATGTCGAGCGCATAAAGGCTCTCGTAGTCGTATTCGCCGTGCTCGTCCTTGGGCGTTTCCTCGCGGTTTACGAAGTAGTCGTCGAGCGACACGGGCACAGGCTTCACGCCGCAGGTTAGCAACTGGATTGACAGACGCTTGCAGAAGGTGGTCTTTCCGCTCGACGACGGGCCGGAGATGAGCACCATGCGCACGCCGCGGCGCGTCGAAATCATGTCTGCTATTTGCGAGATTTTCTTCTCCTGAAGCGCCTCCGACACGTTGATTAGGTCGGTGGAGCGTCCCAGCCGCACTGCCTCGTTGAAGTCGCCCACGGTCGACATGCCGAGTATGTGCTGCCAGCGGTGATGCTCCTGGAAGATGTCGAACATCTTGTCCTGCCTCACCAGGTCGCCAAGACGCGAGGGGTCGTCGCGCGAGGGGATGCGCAGCAGCATGCCGTCGTAATACTTCTCCAGGCCGAATAGGTACAGCTGGCGCGTGTTTGTGAGCAGCGTGCCGTAGTAATAGTCCTTGTATCCGTCGATTTCATAGTACGTTGTGTAGAGCCGACCGACGCTCTTGAGCAGCTTGACCTTCGACGTCATGCCCAAGTCTGTAAACATCTGGATTACCTCCTCGGTAGTGCTCTCGTGGCGGCGGATGGGCATCGCCGCGTCGATTATTTCCTGCATGCGGCGGCGCACGGCCTCGGCGTCGAACGCGGTGACCGGCCTCCCTATGTTGATGTTGCAGTAATAGCCGTTTGAAACGGGAATGTCTATTACCACGTCGGCCTCCGGCCACAGGTCGTGCACGGCCTTGCAGAGCACGAAGAAGAGCGTCCGCGTATAGGCGCGGGCACCCGACGGCGACTTGATGTCAAGATACTCCACGTCCTTGTTGTGGTAAACGCGGTAGTGCAGACCCTCCACCTTGTTGTTAACCTTCACACTGATGGGGCCGTAGTCCATCTTTAAATTTAATTCACGGAAAACTTCAGAAAGAGTGCTCCCTATTGGGACGTTTAGCGTTTTTTTATTATTTTTGCAACGAATTTGTATCATTTGCTTCATTTTTCATGCGTTTTTAGGTTAAACGTTGGTAAAGATACTCCGTTTTCCCGACACCGCACAATGTTCGACAACAAATTAAATTAAAATATGTCGATTTGGATTTTTTTTAAGATTATCGGCTCGTTGGCCCTTCTAATCTACGGAATGAAGGTGATGAGCGAAGCCTTGCAGAAGATGGCCGGCTCGCAGTTGCGCCACATCTTAGGCACAATGACCAAAAACAGGTTCACCGGCATGTTCACCGGTATGTTCGTAACGGCTGCCGTACAGTCGTCGTCGGCCACTACGGTGATGACCGTATCGTTCGTCAACGCCGGCCTGCTGACCCTCGCCCAAGCCATATCCGTCATAATGGGAGCCAACATCGGCACCACGCTGACAGCCTGGATAATGAGCCTGGGCTTTTCTTTTAACTTCATGGACGCGGTGTTCCCGGCGTTCATCGTCGGCATCCTGCTCATCTACACGCGCCGCCACAGGTACATAGGCGACTTCCTCTTCGGCATAGCGTTCATGTTCTTCTCGCTCGCCCTGCTAAGCCAGACGGGCGACGAGATGGACCTTGGGCACAACCAGGAGCTTATCCACTTCTTCAGCACGTTCGACACGGGCAGCTACACCACCATAATAGTGTTCCTGCTCATAGGCACCGTGCTCACGTGCATCCTCCAGTCGTCGGCCGCGCTGATGGCCATCACGATGATGCTGTGCTCCAGCGGCGTGCTGCCCATCTATCTCGGCATCGCCCTCGTGATGGGAGAGAACATCGGAACGACGGCCACCGCCAACCTTGCAGCCCTCGGGGCTAACACCCAGGCACGGCGCGCCGCGCTGGCCCACCTTGTGTTCAACGTCTTCGGAGTGCTCTGGGTGCTGTGCCTGTTCTATCCGTTTGTCGACACGGTGTGCTCGCTCGTGGGCTACGACCCGGCCTCGCGTGTCATCGACCCGGCGCGCCTTTCAGTCGTGCTGGCGGCCTTCCACACGGCGTTCAACGTATGCAACACCACCATATTGATATGGTTCATACCGCAGATAGAGAAGACCGTGTGCTGGCTCATCAAGCCCAAGGCCAAGGAGAGCGACGACGAGTTCCGCCTGCGCTACATCGGCGGCGACACAATAATGAAGACCCCGGAGCTGTCGGTGCTCGAAGCGCAGAAGGAAATACAGCTCTTCGCCGAAAGGACGCACAGGATGTTCGGCTTCGTGCGCGAGCTTTTGGGCACCAAGAACGACGCCGACTTCAACAAACTGTTCAGCCGCATTGAGAAGTACGAGAGCATCAGCGACAACATGGAGATTGAGATTGCGAAGTATCTCGACAAGGTCAGCGACGCGCACCTTAGCGACGAGACCAAGGCCAAGATACGTGCCATGCTGCGCGAAATCTCCGAAATAGAGAGCATCGGCGACAGCTGCTACAACATAGCGCGGACAATAAACCGCAAGGTGAGGGGCAAGGAGGACTTCACCGAGCGCCAGTACGAGCACCTGCACCAGATGTTCGAGCTTACGGACGACAGCCTCACGCAGATGGGCGTAATGCTCGCAGGGCGCAAGGACAAGCTCGACGCCAACCGCTCGTTCAACATCGAGAACGAAATAAACAACTACCGCAACCAGCTGCGCAGCCAGAACATCAACGACATAAGCGCGAACGAGTACTCATACGCCATCGGTACGATGTACATGGACATAGTATCAGAGTGCGAGAAGCTGGGCGACTACGTAATCAACGTGGTCGAAGCGCGCATGGGAACGAAGCAAAGGGACGCATAACCCTTTGCAACGTGCACAACCGCCTGACATCCAACGCTTTACAAAAGGCCGTCTTTTACACGCTAAAAGACGGTCTTTTGCATTGCAATCGACGGCCTTTCGGAACGCGAAAGGCCACCTTTCGCAAAACAGCCGCACGCCGGGCGCACTGTCCCTTTTTGCCAACCGCATTGTCCCTTTTGGCAAGAAAACTGTCCGGCTTAACGTTTTTACACAAAAAAAGGAGTCAAAAACTATTTCAAAACAAAAAGTTTCCATACCTTTGCACGTATAAATTACCATTATTGTAACGGCGATGAAACATACCTGCAAAATGCTTTTTGCGCTCATGGCCTGCATTATAGCCACAAGCGCGGCGGCTGAAGGCAAGGAGGAATACCTGCCTTACGGCAACATGAACAGCTGGACAATAAGACACATAAAGGAATCCGGCGTCATCGGCGGAGACACGAAGACCCTGTACGAAGTAGGACCTAACCGCACAATCACGGGCAACAAGCCCTACGTCAACGGCGGAGGCTCGCCCTGGGGCACGTCCAACGTCATGGCGAAGGTGATGGGCGTTGTGAAAACCAACAACTCCGTCTACCGCGACAAGCACGGCTCGGGCTACTGCGCGAAGCTGGAAACGCACATCGAGAAGGTGCGCGTGCTCGGACTGATGAACATGAAGGTGCTGGCCGCAGGCTCGCTCTTCCTCGGCGACATGAAGGAACCCATCACCGGAACGAAGGAAGGCCCGAAGGCCATGAACAACGGCATACGCTTCACCAAGAGGCCGAAGGCCCTAAGGTTCGACTACATGTTCAAGGCCGCAGGCACGGCCAACAGGGTAAAGCAAAACGGCTTCAGCAGCGGCAAGACCGTAGCCGGCAAGGACTACGCCGTATGCGTGCTCTTCCTGCAGAAGCGCACGGAGGACGCCAAGGGCAACATCACCGCCAAGCGCGTAGGTACAATGGTGGTAAGATACGGCAAGAGCACCGGCGGATGGGTCAACGGCGCCACATACGAAATACTGTACGGCGACATACGCAACAACCCACACTACAACGCATCGACCATGGGGCTGCGCTCTACCGACTACGCACGCAACAGCAAAGGCAAGAGCGTACTGGTGAAAGAGACTGGATGGGCCTCGGCAGACGAGACGCCCACGCACCTGATGCTACAGTTCTCGTCGAGCCACGGAGGAGCTTACATAGGCTCGCCGGGCAACACCCTGTGGGTTGACAACATCAGGTTGGTTTACTGAAACATATAAGACTGCATAAAATGACACGACTGCTACTCGCCGCCCTGCTGGCACTCTGCACGGCCGTGGCGGCTGACGCCGCGCCCGGCAACGAGCTACAGGACACGGCAACCATACGGCACGAGCAACAGCCGGACACGGTTAAGAAGAAAAAAGGCATCATAAACTGGGTGCTCAACTACCTCAACAACACCAACAAGAACAAGAACCACAAGAAATTCGACTTCAGCGTGCTGCCCGGCCCGCACTTCAGCTCGGACACGGGACTGGGCCTCGGCATCATAGGCATGGGCCTTTACCGCCAAGACCGGCGCGACACCATATCGCAACCGTCGAACGTATCCATCTTCGGCGACATAACAACCAAAAGCTCATACACCGTCGGCATATTCGGCACTCACGTGTTCCCGTATGACAGGGGGCGCATCGACTACGAGATTGCGGCCAACTACTTCAAGGAAAGTTTTTGGGGAATGGGCTACGAAATGGGCAACAACGACGCCAACGAAGGCACGATGAAACGCTGGAAAATCGGCGCGAAGGCCAACTTCCTGTGGGAAGTGGCGCGCAACGTGTTCATCGGCCCGTCGCTTACTTACGACTTCGCCGACATTCTCGAGATAGACCGCCCCGAGCTGCTGGCCGGGCAAGAGCACCACGTATGGAACATCGGCGTGGGCTTCTCGATGGCATACGACTCGCGCGACATCATGACACGCCCCACGCGCGGCGTCTACCTGAACGTAACGCAGCTGTTCCATCCAAAGTTCCTTAGCAGCGGCTATGCCTACACTACTACCGACTTCCGCTTCAACACATACGGCAAGCTGTGGCGCGGAGCGGTCATCGGCGGCGACCTCCGCGGCACGCTCAACTTCGGCAACCCGTCATGGGCTACGATGGCGCTGCTCGGCAACTCGTCAACCATGCGCGGATATTACAAGGGAAGATACCGCGACAAGCACATACTCCAGGCACAGGTCGAACTAAGACAGCACATCTGGCACCGCAACGGAGTAGTAATATGGGGCGGACTGGGCACCGTCTTCCACAAGTTCAGCGCCCTGCGCTCCGAACGCCTACTGCCAAACTGGGGCATAGGCTACCGCTGGGAGTTCAAGAAAAACGGCAACGTGCGCCTTGACTACGGCTTCGGCAAGCGCGGAATGCAGGGCTTCGTGTTCAACATCAACGAGGCGTTCTGACCTAATCCAAGCCTTCACAGTCCTCCCAGTCAACCCAACAACAACCTGAAATGAAAGCAATAAAGACGATACTTCACGGCTGCGCCTCAGCGCGCAGCCTCTTTTTTATCACCATCGTGGTGTTAGCACTGCCCAACATCGCGCTCTGCCTTACCGAGCGCATGGGCATAATGGCCTGCATTACCAACATAGTGCTGCCCACGGCGGCGGTGTGGCTGCTGATGACTCTCAACCGCTGCCCGGGCAAGATGGTGTGGTACTTGTTCCTGCTGGTGTTCTTCGCCGCGTTCCAGCTTGTGCTGCTGTACCTCTTCGGGCACTCCATCATCGCCGTGGACATGTTCCTCAACCTCGTGACTACCAACCCGGGAGAGGCTTTCGAGCTGCTTGACAACCTCATACCGGCCGTCTTCGGCGTGGTAATTGTCTACGTGCCGGTATTAACGTTGGCCGTCATCTCCATACGCAGGAAAGACCGCCTGGAACGCGGCTTCATGCTGCGGCAGAGGCGGTATGCCGCAATCGCCGCGGCAGCAGGCGTGCTCTCGCTCGGCACAAGCTATGCCGCCGACCGCGACTACCGCGCCGAACTCGACCTGTACCCCGTCAACGTGTTCTACAACCTCGGGCTGGCCGTGGAGCGCACAGCCGACACCAACGCCTACGCCGAGACCTCGGCGCACTTCCGCTTCAACGCGAAGGCCACACACGAGGCCACGGAGCGCGAGGTGTACGTGCTCGTTATAGGCGAGACGGCGCGTGCATGCAGCTTCGGCCTGTACGGCTACGGGCGCGACACTACGCCGCTGCTGACCAGGACGGAGGGGCTTGTGGCCTTCGGGAAAGCCGTAACCCAGTCGAACACCACGCACAAGAGCGTGCCCATGCTGCTGTCGGCCGTGTCGGCGACCGACTTCAACGACATCTACACGCAGAAGGGAATAATCACCGCCTTCAAGGAAGCAGGCTTCCATACGGCGTTCATCTCAAACCAAAGGCCCAACCGCTCGTTCATCGACTTCTTCGGCGAAGAGGCCGACGAGTGGACGTTCATAAAGGAGCGCAACCCCGAAGCGGCGGCCATAGGCGACGAAGCCATGCTGCCCGAGGTGGCTAAAATACTGGCCAAGGGACGGCAAAAGGAGTTCATCGTACTGCACATGTACGGCTCTCACTTCAACTACCGCGAGCGTTATCCGCGCCAAGCGGCCTTCTTCAAGCCCGACGACGCAACGGAGGCGAAGCCCGGCAACAGGGCGCAGCTCGTCAACGCGTATGACAACACGATACGCTTCACCGACCGTTTCCTGACCGAACTGACGGCCATGCTCGGCAAGACGGGGGCGCAGGCGGCACTGCTCTACACATCTGACCACGGCGAAAACATCTTCGACGACAGCCGCCGCCTCTTCCTGCACGCGTCGCCCGTGCCGTCATACTACGAGCTTCACGTGCCGCTAATGGTATGGATGTCGCCCCGGTACCGGCAGGCATACGCCCCGGTGGAGGCCGCCCTGCGAGGCAACAGCGCGAAGCGCATAGCCACGAGCGCGTCGGTCTTCCACACGATGCTCACCATCGCCGGCATAGACACGCCCCTGCGGCGCGACAGCCTGTCAGCGGCCAGCACGCAATTCACCGTAACCCCCTACCTGTACCTTGACGACCACAACCGCGCCGTGCCCGTAAAGGAACTGCTAAGGAGCGAAAAAGACTTCGAGATGTTTAAGAAGAAAGGGATTGCCCTTTCTTAAAATTGAAAATTGAAAATTGGGAATGGAGAATTATGATTACCTTTTCTCCTTGACAGGCTATGACTGCCTGCAAGAGTAATCATAATTCTCCATTCCCAATTTTCAATTCTCAATCAAGGGAAGCGTTACTCTGCCGAGCCGCTAAGCGGTGCAGCCTGCGTGTACGTGCGCGCGCCAAGCTCCTTGTCGAGCATGTAGATGCCGTAGCCGTTGTCCTTTATCATCTTGATGTTGTCGATGATAGTCTTGGCGTTTTCCTCCTCTTCCACCTGCTCGTCGATAAACCACTTCAGCATGCTCTGCGTGGCAAAGTCGTTCTCCTCGTGCGTCAGGGCGTACAGCTTGTTGATGAGCGCAGTCACCTTCTGCTCGTGCTTCAGCGTGCTCTTGAACACGTCGAGTATGCCGTCCCACTCTGTCGGCACTTCTGCGATAGGCTTCAGCGTCACGCGGCCGTCGCGCGAGTTGACGTAGTTGAACAGTATTTTGGCATGGTCCTGCTCCTCCTGGAACTGTATTTCGAACCAGTTGGCCATGCCAGGCTGGCCGATTGAGTGGCAGTAAGCCGACATTGACAGGTACAGGTAAGCCGACCACATCTCGGCGTTGATTTGCTCGTTGAGAGCCTCTTCAATCTTCTTGTTAAGCATAATCGTATAGTTTATAAGTGAATATTCCAATAACAGCACTTCAAAAACCGTGCCAAGGCGCACCGTGACACCACGGCCTGCACATTTGGCAGAACCTCGCGGCAACTGCAAAAATACCGAAAAAAGCCTTACCTCCACCCTTTCAGCCCGACATTTATCATTAATTAGCAATCCATGCGGCAGCCTCCGCCGCCACGCATTGCCGTCCCAGCATAACCGCCTGATAATCAACGCCTCCGCGAAAGGCCACCTTTTAGCCTGCAAAAGGTGGCCTTTTAGAACGTAATAGGCGGCCTTTTGGAATGCAAAAGGCCGCCTATTGATTAAACATCTACAACATTACATTTTAACAACACAGCCAAATGAAACATAAGCACGCAAATGATTAGAAAACGCCTTAGCCATGCTGTCATAATATCTCATGCCAAAACCAAATGTCGGTATCACTTTGCCCAACTCTTCCTTAAAACATATCATTGCGTCATAATAAGCATATTTCCATGGCTTATTATCATATGTAATCCCAGACCCGGCTTGAAAAGATATTACTTTCAGTACGTCATATGACACCTTTGCCCCAATCGCAGAATTCACATAATGGTCTTTAATACCATCCTTTTTAAACAATGACACCGCCTCATCAAGTACCAAACCTACGGAAAAACTATTTGTAAAATTATAACCAAATGTACAAGACACCTCATAATGATTTTCATTATGGCCATAACCTGATATACGTGTATCGACACTTGACCACAAATCCTTAGCCTTCATTTGAGCAGACACATGGGTACAAGCACATGAGGCCAAAAGAACACTTATCGTAAAAACAAACTTGTAAATCATAAAAAGAAACAATAAATAACATTCGAGACAACCGAAAAAAGCAAGAGGCATACATTGCGGATGGTAAAAGCATAATATGTTTCGCATACTTATGCCCCTTGCCCAATAAAAAAATTTACTTATTCAACACTTGCTGGTTCAGCAGCATTCCATAATTTCGCGCTTGCATAACCAACAGACAATGCGCTATTCAGATTATTTTTCCTTTCTATCGGCAAATCCGACTTCATTATTAGTTCACCTGCCTCCTTGAAGTATGTCGTATCGTTGTCATCAACTAATTGTAAACCTTCCAATAAGACACCGCACAATTCCAAATCCTCCTTTGCCTGTGGGTCATCTGTCAAATCTTTCAAAGCCTCCATGTTTTCTGAAACAGACTTGTTCACATCAAGTCGTGCCACAATTCCATCAACCATCCTGACTGCATCTTCCTTTGACATATACAAGCAAGAGTCTCCTGTCAAAGAACAAAACTCCATCTGGGTTATGTCCAAAAGCTGAGCCGTAGAAATGGTATCTATTGCTTCGCCGTATTTTTCATATAAATTCATGATTGTCTTATTATGGATATACCCAATACTTCCAGGCTCCAAGTTTTCCAAAGGAGCGGTTTTCAAGGCTGACGTTTCAGTTGAACCATTTATAGCTTCTTCCATTGTTGTCATTCCTTTATCTGCTGCCTGTGACGCACCTGCAAACGAACTGCCTTTAAAACCAGAAGCAACCCATCCGCCAACATCGGCTACACAGCGTATCAAAGACCTAAACCATTTCTTAAACTTAAACCTTGTGTTCTGTGGTAGTTTTGCTTCATATGTACCATTCAACACAAGTAAATCATTCTTCAAACTTGAGACAGCTTCAACCTTGGGTTCAGCTTTGCTCAAATTTTCATCCATTTCATTACTGCAACCTGTTACTGAAAAAACCATTGCAACAACTAAAAGCATGGAAACTAACTTTGTTTTCATAATCAACTGTTAATTTAAATTACTAAAAAATACTATTATATCATTATCTTTATTCCATTACAGTAAGACAATCAGCCAAAAGCAATTCTCCTTGTACATATACATAAACCATGTATTCACCAGCTTCGCACTCCGAAAAGTCACACTCAATCAGTTCGTTGGCTGACATGTCGAACGTCTCTTCGGCTACGGTCTCTCCGTCTTTGGTTATCAGCACCTCGGCATTCTCCGCCGCATAATGAAACCACAGGGTAAGCAACGCCGCAGGTTCGGAGTACGACGAAGTGACGGCATCGCCGTGGTAAGGAGCTTTATGGACATTATTATGAATCTTAATTGTAGTATTCCGAATGCGGACCGGCTGTCCCTGTCCTTGAGCATAAGCCCTGACAAGAGATGAAGACATTAGCAAAAAGCCAAAAAGGACAATAAAAAACTTTCTCATAAACACTAAATTAAGCATTAAACAATCATTTTATCACTGGCAAAATTATAAAAGCAGCATGGTATTCTCCAAATTTTTATTGATAATTTTTCCGCTTGCGTCACATCAAACAAATGCACATAACTTATTGATTAATAATATATTAGGACATATTACAAGGAAAAATTAAGCGCAAAAATGTAACATTCCAAATGAAAAATTAAGCGCACAACACATGGATTTCTTGCTGAAAAGAAATTTGTTTAGTAATTTTGAACCTGTAAAACAATATGTCATGAAAAAGATTATCATACTATCATTTATCACTGTAACATTCTTTACATGCTGTAAAAACGACAGCCGGACATACGCTTATTTAGCGCAAATAGACAGTCTGCTCACAAAAGAAGAAAACGATGCCGCCTTGGAAAGGCTTATGACGATGGATGTCAACAAGATAACAGATGGCGAAGACAGGGCTTATTACTACCTCCTGCGTACAGAGACATTCTACAGGCTGCAACTGCCGACGTATTCCGATACGGCAATCAACGCGAGCATAAAGTACTACCGGCAATCAAGCGACAGGCGGAATTTGGCAAGGGCATTATATTATAAAGGTATGATGGCAAGCGAAAACAGCAATGCCAGTGAGGCAATAAAGTATGTAAAAGAGGCCGAAACCATTGCAGAAAGAACAAACAACAGTACTTTGCAAAATTACATTTACGCCAATCTCGCTTCAATAAACAGCCGGATAGGCAACAACCAAACGGCTTTGTCTTATGCAAAAAAGTCTTTGGACTTGTCAAAGGAACGGGGAGACAAAAGCATGATATGCCTCTCATTTGAGAGAATAAGCAACGCATTCGCGGAACTGGAACAGCATGACAGCGCACTGTTTTATGCCATCAAGGCAATACCTTATATAAAGTATCTGACAAAAGAAGAGAAAGTGTCGGCCTTGGCGAACGTCGCGTCGAGTTATTTCAACCAAGGGCACATGGATAAAGCGGAGCATTATATAAGGCAATCTTTGGCTGTCGAGCCTACCGCATACGCCTATTACATACTCGGCTCAATATATCTTGAACAGGGGAAAGGCGCGGAGGCGGAAGCATTATGGGGCAAGGCAATCAGCACAGGCTCGCCCGAGGTGAGGGCCGAAGCCATGCTTTGGATGGCCGACTTAAAGAAAGGGGGCGACCAGTACCGCGAGGCGACGGAACTGATGGCCAAGGCGGAAGCCCTAAGCGACAGCATAAGCAGGGCGAAGGAGACCGAAGGCACGCTGCGCCTACAGGCCGCAATGGAACACGCCGAGGCGGAACGCAATACCGAGGGGCGGCTAACTGTGGCGGCGATACTGACGGTTGCCGTCGCCGCTGTGCTGGCAACGTTGGCCATTTACCTGCGCAGGAAGGCGAACATGACGAAACGTCGGCTCGCCGAGATGCAGGAACTTACGGACAAGTACGGGCAGGAAATAAGCAGGCTAAGCCTGTCGAAGGCCGAGAACGAAAAGAGAATAAACAGCCTCAACCGCAAGATGGAGACGCTGCGCAGCAGGCGCGCCGCCATAATAGGGCACGGACGGCAACGCTACGAGGAAATAAAGGGCGGCGGCACGGTGGCCGGATGGAAAAAGGAGGACTACGAGGCGGCGATAGAATACTACCGCACAGTCAACCCCGAGGTAGTAAACCGCATAGAGAACCGCCACAAGAGGCTAACGCCTTACAACACATTCTTCCTGCTGCTGCCGCACATCGGCATCGCCGACGACGACATCCCGCACGCAATGAACATGTCGGTCGGCGCGGCAAGGACAATGAAGTACCGGCTGAAAGACAAGGATGCGGTGTGAGCCTGACCGTCCGCGTCACGGCGGAACGTGCCTTGAACAAAGAGAGTTAGACATAAGAAAATATCACACTGATAATCACCTATTTACAAAAAGGCCATCTTTCGGCTTGCAAAACACGGCCTTTTACACGATAAAAGGTGGCCTTTCGCAACGTGAAAGGCCACCTTTCAGATTCATACACAGTTTGTTTTGATGGTTAATAAAAATATTTACCGTTTATTGTCTTCTGTAAATCAGGCTGTCGGTAATATGTTTAGGCGGATTTGCAATCCGCCTAAATTTACTATAAGGATTTGTAACCCGCTCAAACCGCGCATCTATAAGAATATGTATATATATGAGCGGATTGCAAATCCGCAATTAAGAACCGCCGAATTGCAAATCCGGCGGAACAAATGTTTTCATTAATAAACTTTGTATGTCATCCAAACAAACTGCGGATGAACCGTCTTTCAGAAAAACTATGGACACAATACGCAAAAAGAAAAGCCGCATCTCCCTCATTGGTAGATGCGGCTTTACGCTTAAAATGTATGGATGGAGTTACGCCAACAGGCGCTTTACGATGGCAGATATTGCGCCGCCGTCGGCGCGTCCGGCCATCTGCTTGGTGGCTGTTCCCATGACGCGGCCCATGTCTTTCATGCCCTGTGCGCCGGTCTGGGCGATGATTTCCTTAACCGCCGCCTCGATTTCAGCCTCTGTAAGTGGCTTGGGCAGGTATTCCTCGATGACCGCCACCTGCGCCAGCTCTGCGTCGGCAAGGTCTTGCCGGCCCTGCGCCGTGAACGTGGCGGCCGACTCCTTGCCCTGCTTGGCCAGCTTGGAGAGCAGCTTCAGGGCGTCTGCGTCCTCGAGAGTGTCGTTGGCTCCGGGAGCCGTCTTTGCCTCGAGAAACACTTTCTTTATGTTGCGCAAGGTCTCGAGACGCACCTTGTCGCGGGCCTTCATGGCCTCCTTGATGTCGTTGCTGACTTGTTCGAATAATGCCATAATTGTTGGATTAAAGCCCCTCCCGGCCTCCCCCGTGGGGAGGAGCTTAGTTAGCTAAAATGTATGTTGCCAGCGTCTCCTCCCCTCGGGGAGGTAGGGAGGGGGCTGCCTTTACGCAAACTTGATTGTGCCTTGCACCTTTCCGCCGTCTTCGGCGTCGGCTTTCTTGACGTTGCCCATAGCCTGGTTCTTGATTTCCTCAAGCTCCTGGCGCGTGCGTTTGTATGTAGGTGTAGACTCTACGGAAGAGATTACGTCGTCATTGTCAAGGTCTTCAGGGCGGAAAATGTACATGTGCGGACGGCGCTTGTACTTCGACGCCTTGCCGTCGCCTCCGTATATGCGTTCGCGTCGCGCCCTGCGCTCGGCCGCCTTCTCCTCTTCCTCGGCGCGGCGCTCGTTCTCTTCCTGCGTATGTTTCTTGATGTGGTTGTTCATTCCGTCCACATCCTCGATGCCGAAGCCTGTCGCAAGGATTGTAACCTTTATTTTGTCGCCCAGCTCGGGGTCTTCAGCAAGCCCCCACTTGATTTCGAACTTGGTGTCAAACTTTGCCATAAAGTCGTTCACGTCGTTCATCTCCTCCATCATAAGTCCGCCCTTGCCGCCGTTCTTTTCGCCGCTGAACGATATGCTAAGGAGGATTTTCTTCGAGTTGAATATGTCGTTATCGTTGAGCAGAGGAGAGTTCAGCGCGTCGTCGATTGCCTTCTTGACGCGGCCTTCACCCTCGCCGTAACCGGTGCTCATGATGGCTACTCCACCGTCTTTAAGCACGGTCTTAACGTCGTTAAAGTCAAGGTTGATAAGTCCGTGTACGGTTATTATTTCGGCAATGCTCTTCGCCGCGACGCTCAATGTGTCATCCGCCTTGCCGAAAGCGTCGAGGATTGACAGCTCCGGATAGATTTCGCGCAGACGCTCATTGTTGATTACGAGCAACGCGTCGACATGCTTCGACATCTCTTCCACGCCGTCAAGAGCCTGGTCTATCTTCCTCTCGCCCTCGAAACGGAACGGAATGGTAACAATGCCGACGGTAAGTATGCCCATTTCTTTCGACTCACGGGCTATCACCGGAGCAGCACCCGTACCCGTGCCGCCGCCCATTCCGGCGGTGATGAATGCCATCTTGGTACCGTCGCCGAGCATTTTCCTCACGTCCTCGATGCTCTCTTCCGCGGCCTCACGCGCCTTTTCAGGCTTGTTTCCAGCTCCAAGTCCCTCCTTGCCGAGCTGTAAATGTACCGGCACAGGCGAATCGTTCAACGCCTGGTTGTCTGTATTGCACAGCACGAACGATACGTCGTGTATGCCCTCGCGGTACATGTGGTTGACGGCGTTGCCGCCACCTCCACCAACGCCGATGACCTTTATTATGCTTTTCTCTTTCTCGGGCTCGCCGAAATCGACTATGCTACGTCTTTCGTTCATATCTTGTCATGTTTTATTCGTTAAACAAATCAGTGATGGCCGGCCTACTCGTCTGGTTCCTTTATGAACTTGTCGACCCAGTTCTTGAATTTGGCGAAACGGCTCTTCATGCTCTTATCCTCCTTCATAGCTTCCTCTTCAAGGCGCGCCGCCTCCTCGGCCTCACGCTTTGCTGCCTCTTCCGCCGCCTTGCGCCGCTGCTCCTCGATGGCCGCCTTCTCGGCTGCCGTGGGCACAACGCCCGGCCCCATCTCGCTTGCACTGCGTGGTGTCTGGTGCAGGTCGGCAGGTTTCGCGGCGGCTTTTGCCGGCTTGTCCGTATCAAATAGGTCGCCATGCTCGGGCGTTTCCTCACCTGCACAGTTCATGTCGCCCTTCGCCAAGAGGGCAAGCACGGTGTTCATTGTACCGTTGTGGGCGGTTATTGCAGGATTGCTCGACGTGATTGTCTGCGTAACGAACTTCGCTATGCGGATTTTGTCGATGTGGATATGATTGCGGAACGCCTTTTCTATATCCTTCATGTTCGACCCTCCACCGGTCAGGATGATGCCTCCCAGCAGACGGTCGGCATACTCCGACGGCACTTGAGCCCACACATTCTCGATGATTTCCTGGAGCCTTCCCTCCACAATCTCTATGAACTTGCGGCTTTCAACGCTGCGTTCCTCGTCGATGGGGAGCATCAGCGTATTGTCAATATCATTGTTGTCAGTGTAAGCGCAGCCGTATTTCAGCTTCATCTTCTCGGCCGCAGCCTCGTCCATCTGCAACGAAGCAATGTCCTTGGTTATGTTGTTGCCGCCAAGCGGGATAACCGACAAGTGGCGCAGTATGTTCTTGTAATACACAGACACGGTAGTGGTTCCGGCGCCAAGGTCTACGAGCACGCATCCCGAACGCTTCTCCGCATCTGTCAGCACGCTGTCTGCCAACGCCAGCGGAGCGAGGTACATCTCGGCTATTGCCACCTCGGCGGTACTGAAACACTTGTTAAGCTTGTTGTAAAAAGCCTTCCTCCACAGTATGTTCATGAAGTTGCCTTCGAGCCGGCTGCACTGTATTCCGACGGGGTCGAGCTGCAGCTGGTTGTCCACCTTGTATTCCTGCGTGGCCGCGTCGAGTATTTCCTGGTCGGGATAAGACATGTTACGGTTGGTGTCCATCAGCTCGTTTACCATTTCCTGGGACACGATTGTGTCGGCCGGCAGGTCTTTCACGATGACGTTCCTTACGCTTTGGATTGACTGTCCGCCAACACCCACGTACACTTTGGAAATCTCCGCCTTCAGCATGGCCGAGAGTTTTTTAACTATATTGGCGATGCACTGCACCGTTTGGTTCAAGTTGTAAACTATTCCTTTGCGGATAAAAGAAGACGAATCCTCCTTTACCACGGCAAGCACGGATATGCTCCCGTCGAGGTTTTTCTTTCCGGCGATGCCTGTCACCTTGGATGAGCCAAGTTCAATTGCTACGATAAAATCCTTTGCTGCCATACGCTTGTATGTTATGTTTTCCTATTTTATATACTCTTCTGTTTCTTCTTTTTGCATATTATCTGGTTGTCAAACTCCAGGTCGATGTACGAATACTTGTTCCACCCTGCCTTGCTAAGGCCGTACTTGTAAAACTTTTCAAGCCGTCCGAGCTTGGTCTGCACGAAGTCGGCAATCAAAGCCTTGCGCCTGCCGGCGTTTTTCGCCTGTGGCAGGCTGCCCAGATAAACGATGTGGTCGCCCACACGAGGCACCAGTTCCACGCCCTGCCCGGGCAGGATGTTTATTTGCACTATCTGGTTGCGCCATAACTCGTCCTTCATTATTTCGATGGCGAGGTCGGCCAGATACATCCTCGAATACCACCTTGGTATGTTCCCGGTGGCTATGATGAGGTCTGACGTATAGCTGGAGTTGGGCATTATGCCTCCGTGGTCGTCAAGATAATAGTCCTCCCCGGCAGCGTTCTTCACGCGGACGATGGGCAGGCTCTGCGTGATGCTTACGTTCACGCAGCCGTCCTTGGTCTTGTAGCACTGCGCGGTCTTCACGAACGGACTGTCCTTTAGCTTGTCCTCGATGTCACGTGGATTTACGTCCTTCATGCGCTTCTTGAACGGATACAGCCTGCTACGCTCAAGGATGCGCTTTATTTCGGCGGCACTTAGGAATCCGTTGGTGCTCTCGTCCTCGATGTTTATTTCCACCTTGGTGCATACGGGATGCGTCTCCTTCGGGTTGTTGAAGGATGTCATGGCCAGCACCACGTAGACGGCCAGCGCCGTACAGAGTGCAAATGTAAGGAACTTTTTTAGACGGAGCTTCATTTATCTGTATTTTTCCAGGAGTATTTTCTCTATTTGCGGCACGTAGTTGTCAAGGTCGCCGGCGCCCAAGACGACAAGCACCTCGAAGTCGTTGGCCTTCACATATTCCACCACGTTTTCCTTATGGAGCATCGTCTTCTTCACTCCGGGGGCGAGGTTGTCGTAGATTAGCTTCGACGTAACGCCCGGTATAGGCTCTTCGCGTGCGGGATATATGTCGCAGAGCACCACCTCGTCGAGCAGGCTCAGGCTCTCGGCGAAGTCCTTGTAGAAGTCGCGCGTGCGGCTGTACAGGTGGGGCTGGAAGATGGCTGTTATTTTCCTGTCCTTGTAAAGCTCGCGTATGCTCATGGCGCTTTGGCGTATTTCCTTTGGGTGGTGGGCGTAGTCGCTAAGGAAGACGATGCGCTCCGTCTTTATTTTGAAGTCGAAGCGGCGCTCCACTCCCTTGTAAGTCCTCATGCCATACTTCAGCTCCTCCACGGTGCATCCGTTGAGCTGGGCCATCGCCATAGCGGCTATGCCGTTCTCGATGTTTACTGGCACGGGCTGGCCGAGGCATATACCGTCGACCCTTTCAAGGGGCGACACGAAGTCGAACGTTATTTCGCCGTTGTCTATTACGACGTTCTCTGCGTGGAAGTCGCCGCCGTCGCGGCTGTAAGTGTACACCCTCACGCCTGGCTGCACGCGCGGTTTCACGTCCAAGCCGGTGTGCATTATGAGTGCGCCGCCGGGCTGTATAAGCTCCGTATAGTGCGCAAAGCTCTCGAGGTAAGCCTCTTTCGTGCCGTATATGTCGAGATGGTCGGGGTCGGCCGATGTTATTACGCTCATCCAGGGGCGCAGCCAGTGGAACGAGCGGTCGAACTCGTCGGCCTCGATTACGACGAAGTCGCTCTCCTTGCTCAATATGTAGTTTGACGAGTAGTTCTTGGTTATGCCGCCAAGGAAGGCGTTGCAGTCCACGTGGCTTTGGTGCATGATGTGCGCGCACATGGCCGACGTGGTGGTCTTGCCGTGCGTCCCGGCCACGCAGAGGCCCTTGTGGGCGCGCGTGAGCATGCCGAGCACATGGGCGCGCTTCTCCACATCGAAGCCGTCGGCGCGGAAACGCGCCAGCTCCTTGTGGCTTTCGGGTATTGCCGGTGTGTACACCACGAGCGTGGACGCGCGGTTGCGGCAGGCGTGGGGAATTTCGTCCACGTTCTCTTCATAATGCAGGAGCATGCCCTCGCGCTCCAGTTGTGCCGTTAGGGCGGACGGAGTCTTGTCGTAACCGGCCACCACCACGCCCCTGTGAAGGAAGTATCGGGCTATGGCGCTCATGCCTATGCCGCCCGCGCCTATGAAATATACTGCTTTTATGTCGTTCAGTTCCATTGTAGTTTTTTAGAAGTTAAAGGAGTTAAAGGAGTTATCGCTCCCTGCGGTCGCCAAGAAGTTAAAGGCAAATGCCTTACATCCTTGCGGCCAATCTCACCTTCTCACCTTTTCAATGTCTCACCTTTCATTGCCAGCTCCACCACCTTGTCGGCTATTGTGTCGGCCGAGTCGGGCAGTGCAAGCTTCTTTATGTTGGCGGCGAGCGCGGCCAGCCGTGCGTCGTCCTTCACCGTACTGATTGCCAGGCCGATTGCCTCGGCGGGGGCGTCGGCATCCTTCACGTAGAGGGCGGCGTCCTTGTCGACCAGCGCCATGGCGTTCTTCGTCTGGTGGTCTTCGGCCACGTTGGGCGAGGGCACGAGTATCACGGGCTTGCCTATGAGGCAGAACTCTGATATGCTGCTTGCTCCGGCGCGGCTTATTACGAGGTCGGCGGCCTTGTATGCCGCGCCCATGTCGCTGATGAAGTCGGTCACGTGGAGCATGGGCAGGTCGGTGCGGCCCTTCAGGCGCTCGTTGATTGAGGCGTTGTAGTACTTGCCCGTCTGCCAGATGAACTGCACTCCCGACGCCTTTATGTCGTCCAGATGCTGCATCACGCTCTCGTTCATCGTCCTTGCGCCGAGGCTTCCGCCCACTATGAGCACTGTCTTCTTGCCTTCGTCAAGCCCGAACGAGCGCAGGGCTTCGGCCCGTGTCATCTTCGTGTCGAGCAAAGCCTGGCGCACGGGGTTGCCCGTCTTCACTATTTTGTCGGCCGGGAAGAAGCGCTCCATGCCGTCGTAGGCCACGCAGATGCAATCTACCTTCTTGGCAAGCAGCTTGTTTGTCACCCCGGCATACGAGTTCTGCTCCTGTATGAGGCAGGGTATGCCGTTCTTGGCGCACTCGTTCAGCATCGGGCCGCTAGCGTATCCGCCCACTCCCACGGCGGCCATCGGCCTGAAGCGGCGTATTATTTGCTTCGCCATGCGCTGGCTTTTCCATATTTTGTAAAGCACGGCGAAGTTCTTAAGCATGTTCTTACGGTCGAAGCCGCAGATGGGCAGGCCCACTATTTCGTACCCTGCGGCGGGCACGCGCTGCATCTCCATGCGGCCGAGCGCACCCACGAAGAGTATGTCGGCATCGGGATGCTTCGCCCGTATGGCGTTGGCTATTGACACGGCCGGGAAGATGTGCCCGCCGGTACCGCCTCCGCTGATTATTATCCTTAGTTTTTGTTCCATTGGCCTTATACCTTATTATTTGGCAAAAGTAATCAAATTTTTTCTTATCCTGCAACTTTGGGTGATATTTTTCCTGCACACAGGCAAAATAATGACCGATGTCATAAGCGAAGGGTGATAAGCCAAGGGCCGAGAAATTGTTACCCGTCCACAGCTCCCCAATAACTCCCGGTTATCCCAGTCGTCCTGTCTCAAAAACCAAAAGGCCACCTTTCACATTGTAAAAGACCGTCTTTTACATTGCAAAAGGCCGTCTTTTGCAGGCCAAAAGGCCGCCTTTTGCAACGCAGACCATAAAACACTGTAAATCAATTGGTTAGAAACAGCACAATTATTCATGAGCACCAGGAGGGCCGGGAGTTATTGGAGGCTTGTGAACGGACAGCCTGCTTCTCGTTTTTCACTTTTCGTTTCCCCCTCAACTTCCATAATGCCACGATGAAACAAAGTGCTTACATTTTGCAGAAAGAGCACGGCCAAGGTTGTTAAACGCCTTTCCTTATGTCACAATTACACTTAAATAAACATACATTTGTCATCCAACAAACTTGAATTGCGCTGTTTTGTGTAGAAAAAAAGAATTTTTATCATCAAAACATTTTGATAATTCAATAATCTTTCCGACATTTGCAAAATAATCACATTCAAGCCTCCACGGCGCGGCGGAGCGGCCTTGCATGCCCCGTAGCGGCGCGGAAGGGTTACAAAATGAAAGCACAAACAAGCGAATGTAAAAACACTTGATTATGGCAGAAGAATTGGAAGTAAAGCAATTGGACGATGTCGTAGTACGCTTTTCAGGCGACTCCGGCGACGGAATGCAGTTGGCCGGCAACATCTTTTCAACGGTCTCGGCCACAGTGGGCAACGGCATATCGACGTTTCCCGACTATCCGGCCGACATCCGCGCGCCGCAAGGCTCGCTCACGGGCGTATCAGGATTCCAGGTACACATCGCCAGCGGCCGCGCCTACACGCCCGGCGACAAGTGCGACGTGCTCGTGGCAATGAACGCCGCAGCGCTGAAGACACAGTACAGGTTCGCCAAGCCGCAGGCGACAATCATCATCGACACCGACAGCTTCGGGCCGAAAGACCTTGAGAAGGCGCAGTTCAAGACACCTGACTACCTCGCGGAAATGGGCATCGACACAGACCGCGTAGTAGCCTGCCCCATCACGCAGATGGTGAAAGACTGCCTCGCCGACAGCGGAATGGACAACAAGGCCGTGCTGAAGTGCCGCAACATGTTCGCACTCGGCATAGTTTGCTGGCTGTTCAACCGCGACATCAGCTTCGTCGAGACATTCCTGCGCGAGAAGTTCGACAAGAAACCGGCCGTTGCCGAAGCCAACATCAAGGTAGTAAACGCCGGTTACGACTACGGACACAACGTACACGCCAGCGTACCGGCTACATACCGCATAGAATCAAAGAACAAGGTGAAGGGCCGCTACATGGACATCACCGGCAACAAGGCCACAGCATACGGCCTCATAGCAGCCGCCGAGAAGGCCGGACTGAAGCTCTACCTCGGCTCATACCCCATCACCCCGGCCACCGACATACTGCACGAGCTGGCCAAGCACAAGTCGCTCGGAGTGGTGACGGTGCAGTGCGAGGACGAAATATCGGGCTGCGCCAGCGCCATAGGGGCGTCGTTCGCAGGCGCGCTGGCCGCCACGTCGACGTCAGGCCCTGGCATCTGCCTCAAGTCGGAGGCAATGAACCTCGCCGTAATCGACGAGCTGCCGCTCGTGGTTATCGACGTGCAGCGCGGCGGACCGTCAACCGGACTGCCCACAAAGAGCGAGCAGACCGACCTGCTGCAAGCCCTCTTCGGCCGCAACGGAGAGTCGCCCATGCCCGTAATTGCCGCCACAAGCCCCACAAACTGCTTCGACGCGGTGTATAAGGCGGCTAAAATCGCGCTCGAACACCTGACCCCCGTAGTGCTGCTTACCGACGCGTTCGTAGCCAACGGCTCGGCCGCATGGAAGCTGCCGAGCATCGACGAACTGCCGGACATCCATCCGCACTACGCCACTCCCGAACAGAAAGGGCACTACACGCCGTACCAGCGCGACCCGGAGACCGGCGCACGCTACTGGGCCGTGCCCGGACAGGAGGGATATGAGCACATACTGGGCGGTCTCGAGAAGGACGGCAACACCGGAGCCATATCCACCGACCCGGAGAACCACGATAAGATGTGCCGCCTGCGCGCGTTAAAGGTATTCAAAATACCAGTGCCCGACGTCGAGGTTCTCGGCGACGCCGACGACGCCGACCTGCTCATCGTGGGCTTCGGAGGCACGTTCGGCCACCTCTATTCGGCCATGACGGCCATGCGCGAGGCAGGACACAAGGTGGCTTTGGCGCACTTCAGCTACATCAACCCTCTGCCGAAGAACACCGCCCACGTGCTGACCAAGTACAAGAAGGTGGTCGTAGCCGAGCAGAACCTCGGCCAGTTCGCCGGCTACCTGCGCATGAAAATCGACGACTTCGCCCCATACCAGTTCAACCAAGTAAAGGGTCAGCCCTTCGTTGTGGAAGAACTTGTAAAGGCGTTCACTAAGATAATTAAGAGTTAAGAGTTTAATCAGAAGTAAAGGAGAGAAGGAGTAAAGGAGTAAGTAGAAGTGACTTGAAAGTTCAGTAGCGGCTTATTTGGCCCATTAGGCTCATCGGCCCCATGGCAAAGAGCAACCGACAAAGGTGTTGCTTTTAGCTTTCTTAACTCCATTAACTTCCTTAACTTCCCAAAACACATAAGCAATGAGTTACACTGCGCAAGACTATAAGAAGGGACAACCGCGCTGGTGTCCCGGTTGCGGAGACCATTTCTTCCTGGCATCTCTGCACAAGGCGATGGCGGAAATAGGCGTTCCGCCTTATCAGACAGCCGTAATCTCTGGCATAGGCTGCTCAAGCCGTCTGCCGTATTACGTCAGCACGTATGCCATGCAGACCATCCACGGACGCGCCGCGGCCATCGCCACGGGCGCGAAAGTAGCCAACCCCGACCTCGCCATCTGGCAAATCAGCGGAGACGGAGACGGCCTCGCCATCGGCGGAAACCACTTCATACACGCCATGAGGCGCAACATCGACATCAACATCGTGCTGCTCAACAACCGCATCTACGGCCTTACGAAAGGCCAGTACTCGCCTACGTCGCCGCGCGGCTTCGTCAGCAAGTCGTCGCCTTACGGCACAGTGGAAGACCCCTTCCTGCCTGCCGAGCTGTGCTTTGGCGCAAGGGGGCACTTCTTCGCACGCGCCGTAGCCACCGATGCAGAAGGAACGGTCGACATACTGAAGGCCGCCTACCACCACAAGGGCGCTTCGGTATGCGAGATTTTGCAGAACTGCGTCATCTTCAACAACGGCTGCTACGACTCCGTCTACAAGAAGGAAGGCCGCGCGAAGAACGCCATCTACGTGCGCCACGGCCAGCCTTTGGTGTTCGGAGAAGACAACGAGTACGGCCTTATGCAGGAAGGCTTCGGCCTGAAGGTGGTTAAAATCGGCGAGAACGGCGTGACACTGGACGACATCCTCGTACACGACGCTCACTGCCAGGACAACACCCTGCAACTGAAACTCGCCATGATGGACAATGAGCACGGCTTCCCCGTAGCCTTGGGTGTCATCCGCGACGTGGAAGCGCCGACCTACGAGACCGCCGTACACGAGCAAATAGAGGAGGTGAAGGGAAAGAAGAAGTACCACAACTTCGCCGAACTGCTTGAGACGAACGACACGTGGGAAGTGAAGTAACAGTATATGTTGAAACAATAAGGGGTCGCCGAAATCGGCGACCCCTTATTGTTTCAACATATACATTGCCCGTCAAGCAACTTGATGTACGTCTTTATTGCCTCGTCTATTTCCTTAATGCAGACGAACTCGTCGGCTGAATGCGAACGACAAGACTCTCCCGGCCCGAGCTTCAGCGACGGGAAGGGCATCAGGGCCTGGTCGGAAAGCGTGGGCGAACCGAACGGCATCATGCCCATAGCGACGCAACGGCGCACCAAAGGGCTGTCCGTCGCAATACTGGAGGACGACAGGCGGAAGGAGCGAGCATGCAGTTCGCTCTTCATCTTGGACTTAAGAAACTCGAAAACGTCCTCGTTCCGATAATGTTCATTAGTCCTTATGTCGATTGTGAAGCGGCATTCGTCGGGCACGACGTTGTGCTGCGTGCCCGCGCCGATTATGGTGACGGTAGCCAACGTAGGGCCAAGCAGGGGGCTTACCTTGTCGAAACGGTACGAGCGCAGCCACCCGATGTCGTCCAGAGCGGCATATATGGCGTTGACGCCCTCGCCCCTCGCGGCATGGCCCGAGCGTCCGCGAGCCACGGCGTCGACCACCATCAGCCCCTTTTCGGCCACCGCAGGCTGCATGCCCGTAGGCTCGCCGACGATTGCCAGGTCTACTTCCGGCAGCAGGGGCAGGGCGCGGCTGATGCCGTTTTGCCCCGAAACCTCCTCTTCGGCCGATGCCAAATAGACAATATTGTACGGCTGCACGGACTGCGAAAGGTGGCGGAACGCCTGCATCAAGGCCACCAGTCCGCCGCCGCAGTCGTTGCTGCCGAGGCCGTAAAGGCGGCCGTCCACGATGTCGGGCGAGAACGGGTCGCGCGTCCACGAGCCGACGGGCTTCACCGTGTCGATGTGGGCGTTGAGCAGCAACATGGGTTTACCTTCGTCATAATGCGGACTTGCCGCCCACACGTTGTTGCCTTCGCGCCGCGGCTCGAAGCCGTAAAGGCGCAGCTCGTCCTCGACAATCAAGGCCGCGGCGGTCTCGTCACGGCTCACCGAAGGCGTGGCTATGAGCCGACGGAGCAGGCCGACGGCATGGTCTGTATATTCGTTTTGCATCGTAATCATGTGGCAAAGATAGCGATTTTTCATGTAGTTAAAGCGGCTATAGATGTACACAACCTCTTTAACTACATGAAAAATCCTTATATAACGTTAATTTTTCGGGGGGGGTAAACGTAAAAAGGCTATATTTGTAACGCTTTTCCGGCAGCGGCCGTTCCCTTTGGGGACATCAGCAAGTGTAAACTTTTTGTATAACCTTAATAAAAACAAAACGTTATGTTAAAGAAATCAAGAGTTATTTTGTTGGCCCTCGCGGCCTTGGTGATGACGTCGTGCGGCGACGTAGCGTCCAAACTCGGCGGCATGAAGACTGATTCGCCGGAGGTTTTCGAGAAGGCAAAGGAACTGGCCAAGTCGCAGTTTGACGCCTCGAAGTGGAAAATCGTATCGGTAGACTGGAGCGAAGGCATCGGCGACGACGAGCTTACGGGCAAGGTATCGTCAATACGCTTCTACATGATTGACAAGGACGGCAAGGCGTGGCAGCAGACTTTCATCGCCCAGCTCGGATGGAAAGCCGGCGACCTTGACGACACCAGCTTCGCCAAGGGCGACAAGTACGACGACCCGAAGGAGTATCCCGCGCTCGACCTTGACAAGTTTGACGCGGCGAAGTACACCAAAATCATAGAAGACGCGAAAGCTCTCATACCGAAGGGGTACACGTTCAAGTCGGTTGACAGCTTCTCGATGAACACTTACGACAAAGTTCCGATGGAACTGGTGCTCAACGTCGTAGAGGAAGGCAACGAGACAGTGTCAAACGCCGGGAAGACATCAATCGTGTTCTACGAGCTTAACTATGCCGTTGACGACAGCGGCAAGGTAACCCTGAAGGAATAAGTCAAGACACGGTTGCCAGCCTGCGGCGCAACGCACTGGCATCCAGCACATTGCAAAAGGCCGTCTTTTACACGCTAAAAGACGGCCACCTTTTGCAAAACAGCCGGCGCAAAGGCGGCCGGCGTCAGAGCTGCCCTGCCTCTACCATGAGCACCACGCGCTCGGTAAGGCGGTCGGTCTTCTCTGGGTCGTACTTCTTCATCAGACTGGCGCCGAACGCCCAGGCGAAAGCCTGGTAGAAGCCTGCGCGCACAGGACTGATGAACGCCCGGATGAGGTCATACGCCGAAGAGTTGCACTCGCGGTAGACTAACTTGATGAGGAGCTTGCCCTGCGAATACGACAGTTTCTTCATCCTCGGCGTGTAGCGGCGCTTTATGTCTTCCTCGACGTGCTTCATGTGCTCGTCGCGCGCCTTCTTATTTGGCAGCGTCTGCAAGTATTCGTAAGTCTCAATGATGATTTTGTTCACCTCCTTTGCTATGGGCAGCACCTTCTTCACGTTGTACACCAGTCGGTTGTAGGCTGCACGCCGCTTGGCGTTCTTGAACGTCTGGCCCGGATATACGTACACGTTGTTCAGCTCGACGTACTGTATGCTGTCGCCGTCTACGAGCACTTTGCCCACCTTTATGTTGGGCACGAAGGTCGGACTGTCCATGTCCACCTCCCTGTCTTCAGGCTTCACGCCGTCCGCTCCCCCGCCCTTCTGGGCGCAGGCCACGGCCGGCAGCAGCACGGCGAGCACGGATATGATGAATGTTCTGAACCTTGTCATGGTTGCAAAGGTAAGCACAAATATCGAAGTCAACATCCAAAAGGCCAGGAATTTAGAGAATTTATAGAAGTTAAAGAAGTTATAGGGAAGTGGAAGTTAAAGAAGTTAGAGAAGTTAAAGAAGTTATAGCCATTACCTGTTTCAGGTGCGACCGACAAAGCATTTGGCTATAACTTCTATAAATTCTATAAATTCTTTAACTTCCCAAAACTACCGGCAGACCTTCCGCCCGACCCACATCAGCACGAAATACAGGGCCACGCCCGTAACCCATCCTGCCAAAACGTCGATGGCGTAGTGGGCTTGTATGTACACGGTAGACAGGCACAGCAGCACGTAAAACGGCATCAGGATGTAGAAGAAGCGGCGGTTGCCCGTGCGCCAGGCCAGCAGCATAAGCACCGTGCTTATGCCTACGTGGCTCGAAGGGAACGCCGCCGTAGGCCGTTCGCCGGCCGCCTTGGCGCTCTCCACCATCTGGTAGAACAGTCCGTCGGTGTATCCTGGCGTGGCAAGGCAGTCCTGTATGTAGTTGAAATGGTCTTTCACGTCGGGGAATATGCCCTGCTCTATGTTGCCAAGACCCACCGCCTCGTAATAGAACGTAGGCCCGGTGACCGGCAGGACAATGTAAACAAGGTAATATATGAAGAACGCCGCAAGCACCACGAACGACGCACGCTCGTACTCCTTGTACCTGCAAATGAAGTAATACACCACCACTACTACAATCATCGGGTAGTAAGCGGCGTAGCCCATGCTCATAAGCTCGCTCACGACGGGCCACGGCATGGCCTTGCAGAACAGCAATGCAGGCTGGCAACCGAACAAGTCCTGCTCCCATTGGGCGAACACATGGTCGAGGTTGGGCAGCATGCGGTTGATTTCGTAAGTGTCGGGATACCACCAGCCGAGCAGCGCCAGCTGCACCGTTATGCGCAGGAAGAGCGTCAGCCGGCACGGCATCATGCGGTAGACGGCCCACATCCCGGCCGTGACGGCCGCTATCCTGATGCGCCCCCAGAGCATTTCGTTGGGGTTCTCTGCCTTCGTATATGTGAAGAAAACTATCAGCAGGGTGAGCACCAGGTAGCCGAGCATGACCCATTCCATAGCCAACAGGCCCTTTCTCGGGTTCTTATCCAAGGCGAAAAGCTGCTTGATGAACTTGAACATTGTCGTCTGATTATTGTTTGAATAGCTTAAAGCCACTTGTTTTCCTTGTACCACTCGACGGCCTCGTGCACTCCTTCGGCCAGGCTGTAGCGCGGACTAAAGCCGAGCTCGGCCACGGTGGGGCGGATGTCGCACCGCCAGTTGCGCTGCCGCATGATTTTATACTTGTCGTTGTTGAGCGCGGTCAACCGGCCGGTAAGCCGCCCTACGGCATCTCCTGCGGCGGTGATTACGCGCAGCAGCCACAGCGGAGCTTTTACGCGGAGCAGCCAGGGGTTGCCCAGTTCGCGGCGTATGAGGTCGCTGAAGGCTCGCGACGAATAAACGTTTCCGTCGCTCAAGAGGTATCGCGAGCCTATGTTGCCACGCTCAAGGGCGAGGAACACGGCCTCGACAAGGTCTTTTACGTATATGAAGGTGAGGTCTTGCGGACGCAGCCCTGCGGCGAAGTCCACATGCTTCTTTATGCTCTCGGCCATCATGAAGTAGTCTTTCTCGCGCGGGCCGTAGACTCCCGTCGGCCTCAACACTACGAAGGGGAAGCCCTGCATGCCGTCGAGTATGCGCTCGGCCTCGAGCTTGCTGCGCCCGTAAGCCGTGTCGGGGCGCGGCGTGTCGGCGGCGGTGATGTCGGTGTATGGCGCGGTTTCGCGCACAGGACCAGACACACTGAGGCTGCTTATGAACACAAAGCGCTTCAATTCCGGGCAAGTGGCGGCCACGGCGGCGGCCAGGTTCTTTGTGCCCTGGGTGTTTATGCGGAAGAAGTCGGCTGCATGCAGGCACTTGGTTGCGCCCGCCGCGTGGACTACATAGTCGAAACCTATGCCCGAGAGCCGACTGCGCAGGCCGTCGGGGTCGTCGAAGTCAAGTTCGACGAAGCGTATGCGGCTGTCCTGCAAGTAGCGTCTCGAACTGCCCTTGCGCACCGCCGCCCACGTCTCGAAGCCGCGCTTGAGCGCCTCCTCGACAACAAAGCTGCCTATGAAGCCGCTCGCTCCCGTAACCAAGATTCTCTTCATAACGTTCTGAACATCAGTAAAACGGGCGCAAAGTTAAGTAAAATATTCGACATTTGCCGACATTGTAATGATTAATGGGTTATTGTTTCAATTTTATTACAACGCCGCCCAAACAGCAGCCGGCAGCCGGCCCTGCAACGCCCCGAAACAAGCCGCCGTGCAAAAGGCCGTCTTTCGCCTTGCAAAAGGTGGCCTTTTAGCGTGTAAAAGACGGCCTTTTACAAGATGAAAGACGGCCTTTTGGAAAACGTCACAAAGCCAGGCTCACCGTAAGGCCATACGCGCCGCCGTCAAACGGCACCGCCCACGGCGTGCAGCTCACGTCCACGCGGCTCTTCCTCTTCAGCGACTCGCGGCACGGATTGCCTGCAAACAGGCCGATAACCTCGTTCACCGGGTCGATGAGGAACGCCACTATGTTGCCCCATGTGCGCGAACCCCACAGGCGGTAGCCGTCGCTTACAATCTTGCGCTTGAGCTTATAGAACACCTCTCCCAGTATGATGCCCGACAGAGGGGTGAGGATTAAGTCCTGGATTGAAGGCTTTTCCATGAACGCTTCTATGCCGTACTCCCAGAAAATCGTTGAGATGGCGGTGCAGTAGAGGAACGAACCCATCCTGTTAAAACCTATGCTGCGCGCCCCCATGTAGTAGACGGCACCAGCGTAGGGGTGGAGTATGTAGTTGAAAATGAAGTTGTCGCCGTCCCACACGGGGCCGCGGCTTACGTGGTAGCTCCATCTCTTCCAGAAGGGTATTGACGTTATGCGCTCCTTGTTCCACGCGGTGGCGTTCTCGGGCAGCAGCTGCAGCACGCCGAGCGTAGCCACTCCGCCGGCGAAGAGCACGCCCGTGTGCAGCCACATGCGCCCCCAGTCGGGGCGGCTTAGCGTCTGCGAATAAGGCAGGTCGTATATGTTCACCTTCGTTTTGGCCGCCACCGCCGCGCTGTCAGGCTCAAGGCGCGTTCCTCTATGCTGTCGTTCACGGCCAGGGAGTCGCGTTCCGTCTGCGCGGATGCAGCCGCCGCGTTGCATGTTATCAGGAATATTGCGTTTGCAAAGGCGTGTAAAAGTCTCTTCATAGGCGTTCACGTCAATATGGATTTGTCGCCACAAAATTAACGAAAGCGGCATGAACGCCTGCCAAACGGAAAGATAATAAAGGCTTAGAAAACTTAAAGCATATATAAAGTTTTCCTGTTTTGACCCATTAACGGCCTGTTTTTACATAAACACAAAAAACGGTTTAAAGGTAAAAAGGTAAAAAAGTAAAAAGGTAAAACAGAGTGGGGAAAGGTAAAAAGGTAAAAAAGTAAAAAGGTAAAAAGCGCGGACGCGGATACGGCAAGCACGTTTTACCTTTTTACTTTTTTACCTTTTTACATTTATATATTTACTTCACGTACTCCGCGAAGTCGGTCATGCGCATGTCGCCCTTGCGCGCCAGCGTGTCGTGCATGGCGAAGGCAGCGGTCAGGCAGTGGCGCGTGTGGCCGCCGGTGGCGATGTTGAGATAGTCGCGCAGCAGCGGACGGTAGTCCGGGTGGGCGCAGTTCTCGATGATAAGGTGCGCCCGTTCCGCCGGCGATTTGCCTCGGAGGTCGGCCACGCCCTGCTCTGTCACGATTACGTTGACGTCGTGCTCGGAGCTGTCCTGATGGCTTACGAAGGGCACGATTGAGCTGATAAGGCCGCCCTTGGCCGTAGACGGACAGGTGAAGATGCTTATGTAGGCGTTGCGCTCGAAGTCGCCCGAGCCGCCGATGCCGTTCATCATCTTGGTGCCCGATATGTGGGTGGAGTTGGCGTTGCCGTAGATGTCAACCTCGATGGCGGTGTTTATTGCGATGACCCCGAGCCTGCGGATTACCTCCGGCGAGTTGGAGATTTCGCTGGGGCGCAGCGTCAGGTGCTCCTTGAAGTATGAGATGTTGTCGTAAATCTGCTTCAGGCACTCGTTGGAGACGGTCAGCGAGCACGAGGATGCGTCCTTCACGCGGCCTTCGAGCATCATTCCTACCACGCTGTCCTGAAGAACCTCGGTGTAGACGTTGAAGTCGGGCACGCTCTTCTCATGTCCCAGTGCGCCGAGTATGGCGTTGGCCGTACTGCCCACGCCGCTCTGCAATGGCAGGAACGACGACGGGATGACGCCGCGCTTCATGTCGGCCAGCAGGAACTGCGCCACGTTGTGGCCTATTTGGTCGGTCACAGGGTCTGACGCCTTGAATGCGCGCGCCTCGTCTGCGATGTCGCATTCCACCACGCCTACTATTTTCTTTGCGTCTATTTCGACGTAAGGCGTACCTATGCGGTCGCTCACACGGGTGATGGGTATTGGCTGGCGCATGGGTGGGTCGAGCGGTTCGTACACGTCGTGCAGCAGCTTGGCGTCCTTGCTGTGGAAGGAGTTAAGCTCCAGTATTACGTGCTTCGCCAGGCGCGCCACCGTCGGACTGATGCCGCCTGCTGCCGTAAGGTATGCCCGGCAGGTGTCGGCGCCCTCGTCGATGTCGCACACTTCGAGAATGGCCCAGTCCACCTGACCCATGAATCCGTAGCGAAGCTCCTGCGCCATCTGGCTCAGGTGTATGTCGTTGTAGGCTATTTCGCCTGCGTTGACGTGGCGGCGGAAGTCGGGGTTGGTGGTGTACGGCGCGCGGTACTTTATGGCCTGCGCGTTCGAGAGGTCGCCGTCGGCGCTCTGCCCTGTCGACGCTCCTGTGAACAGACCTATTTTGAACTCGCGTCCGGCCTCGTGCTCGGCCTGCGCCTTCTTGGCCAGCTCGTGTGTCACTGCCTTCGCCGTACCGGCCGGCGTGAAGCCGCTAAGACCTATGTTTTGGCCGTTCTGTATCAATGCGGCAGCCTCGGCCGCCGTCATGCGTTTGTATGCCATAATGGGTTTTATTTAGGTTAAGTTTTTCAGAAATTACATAAATCGGATGCAAATATAGTAATTTTTCGGCAATCATGGCACCGTTTTTCACGAAATCCGTAACCCGTTGACTGCCAGCACGTTGTAAACGGCTTTGCAAAAGACCGTCTTTTAGCATGCAAAAGATGGCCTTTTAGCGTGCAAAAGACGGCCTTTTGGAATGCGGAAGACGGCATATTGGAATGCGGAAGACGGCATATTGGAAAACCTTTTTGCAAAATAATCATAACGGACAGCTTATATATGCGATTATTTTCGTAACTTCGCAAAGGATGCGCAGGCATTGCAGGCTGCGCCAAGGTTATCAGGAAAACAAGAAAACTATCATAACTTATGAAGGAAAAGAAAAACAAGAAGAGGCTGAACAAAAGCAAGATAATGGAGATGTTGCAAGACTTGTTCATGCGTAACCCCGACAAGCAGCTAAGCTTCAAGCAGATATTCAAGGAACTGCGGCTCAACACGCACCCGGCGAAGATGCTGGCCGTTGACGCTATGGACGACATGGCGTGGGACGACTACCTTGTGAAAACAAGCGAAAACTCGTACAAGCTCAACCTGAAAGGACAGGTGCAGGAGGGCAAGTTCATACGCAAGTCGAACGGAAAGAACAGCTTTGTGCCCGACGACGGCACGCTGCCGGTGTTCGTCGCGGAGCGAAACTCGAAGTCGGCGCTCACCGGCGACCGCGTGCGCGTAACCTTCCTGGCACGTCGGCAGAAACACATCAAGGAGGCTGTGGTGACCGAAATACTGGAACGCGCACACGACCAGTTCGTAGGCCGGCTCAAGGTGGAGCGCGACTTCGCCTTCCTCGTGCCCGACGGCAACGTATTCGCCAACAACATCATCATACCCAAAAACCGACTGAAGGGCGGCAAGGCCGGAGAGAAAGCCGTAGTCAAGGTGACACGCTGGCCCGACGAAGACAACAAGAACATCATAGGCGAGGTGGTCGACGTGCTCGGACAGCAGGGCGACAACGATGTGGAGATGCACTCAATACTGGCGCAATACGGCCTGCCTTACAAGTACCCGAAGCGCGTAGAGGAAGCCGCCGAGAAAATACCGGCCGAAATCACCGAGCAGGATTACCGCGAGCGCGAGGACTTCCGCGATGTAACCACCTTCACCATAGACCCGCGCGACGCCAAGGACTTTGACGACGCGCTCTCCATCCGCCAGCTGGGCAAGGGCCTCTGGGAGGTCGGCGTACACATAGCCGACGTGTCACACTACGTCACCGAAGGCTCAATCATCGACAAGGAGGCGCAGAAACGCGCCACGAGCGTGTACTTAGTTGACCGCACCATACCGATGCTGCCCGAGCGGCTGTGCAACTTCATCTGCTCGCTCCGCCCTGACGAGGAGAAGCTGACGTACAGTGCCGTGTTCGACATCAACGCCGACGGCGAGGTGAAGGCATGGCGGCTGGTGCACGCCGTGATAAAGAGCAACCGCCGCTTCGCCTACGAAGAGGTGCAGCAAATACTCGAAGACAACGGCGTTGTGGACGGAACGGGGCAGCCTGCGCCAGCCCCCGGCCCCGGCGGTTACCGCGGCGAGTACGCCACGGAGCTGATTACGCTCGACAGCATAGCCAAGAAGCTGCGCGCCGCAAGGTTCAAGAACGGAGCCGTTAAGTTCGACCGCGAAGAGATGCGCTTCGAGGTTGACGAGAAAGGCAAGCCCATACGCTGCTACTTCAAGAAGTCGAAAGACGCCAACAAGCTCATCGAAGAGTTCATGCTGCTGGCCAACCGCTACGTGGCGGAGAGCGTAGGCAAGGTGAAGAAGGGGCAGAAAGCCAAGACGCTGCCTTACCGAATACACGACCAACCCGACCCTACGAAGCTGGAAAACCTGCGCGAGTTTGCCGTGAAATTCGGCTACAGGCTGAAGACCGCAGGCACAAAGGGCGAGATAACGCGCAGCCTCAACAAGCTGATGGACGACTGCCAGGGCCGCCGCGAACAGAACCTTATAGAGATGGTTGCCCTCCGCGCCATGATGAAAGCCAAGTACAGCGTGCACAACATAGGGCACTACGGACTGGCCTTCGACTACTACACCCACTTCACCAGCCCCATACGCCGCTACCCCGACACCATGGTGCACCGCCTGCTGACGCGCTACCAGAACGGCGGACGCAGCGCGAACAAGGAGTATTACGAAGAGTTGTGCGAGCACGCGAGCGACATGGAGCAGATAGCCGCACAGGCCGAGCGCGACTCAATCAAGTATAAGATGGTGGAATTCATGGCCGACAAAATAGGCAACGAGTACGACGCGCACATCAGCGGCATAACTTCTTACGGCATATACTGCGAAATCGACGAGAACCATTGCGAGGGAATGGTGTCAATGCACGACCTTGACGACGACTACTACGACTTCGACGAGCGCAACTACTGCCTCGTAGGCCGCCGCCATCACCATAAATACCAGCTGGGAGACCCCGTCCGCATAGTAGTGGCAAAGGCCAACGTGGAGAAGAAACAGCTTGACTTCGTGCTGGCGGAAAACTGATTTTCAATTCATAATACACAATTCATAATGCATAATCGGGAGGATGTTTAATTCATAAAATTACAATCCATAGCATGAGTTCGGTATAAAAAACATCCTTAATTGAACGCAAAAGAACTTAGATGTTTTGTATTTCAAATAGTCGGTTGGTAACTGTCATTCCGCGCTCCGACGCGGAATCCAGTACAAATAACAAGTGAAAACCTGGGCGTTTACACTGGATTCCGCGTCGGAGCGCGGAATGACAGTTACCAACTGACCGCTTGAAGCAGGATTACCACCTTACTTTCTTATACCAAACTCACATTAAATTATGTCCCTACAAAGGGTGTGTATTCTTATCAGACAATATTGAATAAAAGGCAAAAGGCCACCTTTCAACTTGTGAAAGGTGGCCTTTTAGCGTATAAAAGGCGGCCTTTTGCAATGCGAAAGGCCACCTTTTGGAAAGCGTCTGGTAATGCCTTGAATATCAATACATTACATTTGGCATTAAAAGCAGGCTTATTCCAGCACCACGACGCGGCTCTGCATGTCGGCGAAACCGAACACGTCGAGCCCTACTTTCATAAGATAGTCGCCCGTAAAGCTCTTGCCCTCGACCTTCAATGACGGCTTCGCGCCGGGCATCAGGTTGGTCTCCCTTACGGTATAGGTCTTGTCCGGGTCGAGCCCTTGCAGCCTTACGCGGTGCAGCTTCTCCTGATAGCGCGGATGAATGTCGTAGGCGAATAGCACGGCACGCCGCCTGTCCCCAGACACATAGCTTACGGCCATGTGGTTGCCATCGTATGGCGACACGAGGCGATACTGTTCTCCCTCCATTATTACAGGGCTAAGCTCCTTCCAGTTAGCCACCGCGCGGCGGCAGAACTCCAGTTCGTCGGCCGTAAGGCGGTGCAGGCCGATGTCGAAACCGAGCTTACACATCGAGGCAACGTCGGTGCGGAACTTCACCGAAGCCGCCTTGTCCCAGTTGGTTACGTGTGCGCACATGGCCTTGGCCGGGAACACCTGCGAGAAGCCCCACTGTATGTAAAGCCGCTCCACGGGGTCGGTGTTGTCGCTGGGCCAGAACTCCGTAAAGTATTTCAACGCCTCGTAGTCGCACCGCGCGCCGCCGCCCGAGCACAGCATCATCGGCACCTGGGGGTACTTCTCCGCCACGCGGCGCATCACGCTGTACACTCCGCGCACGTGGTCGATGTACAGGCGGCCCTGGTTTTCTTTCAGGTAAGGCGAATAGATGTTTGTTATGGGGCTGTTGCAGTCCCACTTGAAGTAGGCGATGCCGGGGTTTTCGGTCAGCAGACGGTCAACAACGCCGAACACATAGTCCTGCACCTCGGGGTTGCTAAGGTCGAGAACGAGCTGGTTGCGGTAGTAGTACACGTCGCGGTTGGGCAAGCGGATGGCCCAGTCGGGATGCTTCTCGAACAGCTCGCTCTTAGGGTTCACCATTTCAGGCTCAATCCACAGGCCGAACTTCACGCCTGCCTCGTCGGCCGCCTTGACAAGGGCGGCCAGTCCGCCGGGCAGCTTCGAGGCGTTGGCCTGCCAGTCGCCGAGACCCTGGCGGTCGTTGTTGCGCGGATGCTTGTTGCCGAACCATCCGTCGTCGAGCAGGAACATGTCCACTCCCAGGTCCTTGGCTTCCTTCATGAGGGCGGCGAGCTTGGCCTCGTCAAAGCGGAAGCCGGTGTTCTCCCAATTGTTGAGCAGGGTGAGGCGCGGCCCCAGTCCGTCCTTCAGCTGGTACTTGCGCGCCCACGAATGCAGGTTGCGGCTGGCCTGTCCTGCGCCGCTTTGGCTAAGCGTGAAGATGAATTCGGGCGTGGTAAAGACCTCGCCGCGCTTCAGCTTGTAGGCCGACGCGTAGGGGTTTATGGCCGGGATGACGCGCAGGTTGCCCACGTTGTCAACCTCGAAAGTCATGCTGAAGTTGCCCGTCCAGCCTATTGTGCCGGTCAGCACGCGGCCTGCGGTCTCCTTAGCAGGGCCGTCGAGGCCGAGCTGGAAGAAGGGTTGCATCAGCATTGCGGCGCGGCTGCCGAGCTTGGTGTCGAGCACTTTCTTGCCGGGTAGCAGGCGTTGCGTTGACATCTGCGCCTCCCTGGCCCAGTCGCTGCTGAACTCGGTGAGGTAATACGCCGGCTCGTTGAAGTACAGCATGGTGGAGGCGTAGCGGTTAAGCGTCACTGCGCCCTTCTCGTCATGGCTTATTTCGCTCCACGTCTTGATGACGTTCTCCGCGGCGTAGGCCACGTAGTGCAGCGTGACATTGAGCGGATACTTGTCGTCGCGCAGGCGTATGTCGGTCTGCGTGCCGCCGTTTACGGCCTTGGTCTCCGACGACTCATAATACAGATATGTGGTAGGGTTGCCGTCGGCGTGGGTCACAGCGAGGGCAGGCTCGAAGTAATCCTCGCCTCCCGAACCGCCGTACACCTCCCAGCCGCGCGTCGACACCGAACCGTCAGAGCCTGCATGGACGCTCCATTCGAGGTTTTTCAAATCACTTTCGTGCTTCAGCCGCTCGCCGAAATACACCTGGTAGAGCCGCCCGTTGGGCGCTACTTGCAGCACGAGGTCGGTCTCCGCCGTGGAAATGCGTATGTTCTTGGGCGACTCCGCGGCACTCGCCGGGGAGCAGACGGCCGCAGCCGCGATGATGGTTGACAGTATTACATGCTTCATAAAAAGGGTAGTTTAGGCATTGTTTAATATGAGTTCGTCATTAAAAGTGTACGTAAAAAATCCTGCTTCAAGCGGTCAACTGGTAACTGTCATTCCGCGCTCCGACACGGAATCCAGTACACAAGCATATAAACATCTAGCCGTTCACACTGGATTCCGCGTCGGAGCGCGGAATGACAGTTACCTACCGACCGCCTGAAACATGGTTATTGCCACATCTTTCATATATCAAACTCACGTATTGCTTACATGATTTTCACGTCGGAATGCAACACGTTGATTTACAACACGTTACAAGACGGCCTGCAAAAGGCCACCTTTTGCGTCCTCAAAGATAACCTTTTACAACGTAAAAGACGGCATTTTGCATGACAAAATGCCGTCTTTTGGAAATATATGCGCCGCCGGCCTGTAGTCCGGCGGCGCCAACCGCTTCTGCTTTTTCTGACCTTTTACCTTTTTATTATTAATAAAACACTTCTTGTTTTCAGCAAAAGCGGCTTCGTCTTTTTGCCGTTTTACTTTTTTACCTTTCGTAAAACGTCTCACTTTCTCACCTTATCACCCTCTCACCTTTTCGACAATCTCTGCCGGAAGCACGGGCATCGCGCCGCTCTGCGTGCACACGTAAGCCGACACCTGGACGGCCAGCTTGTGGGCTTCGGCCACGGGCATGCCCTTGAGTATGGCCGAACAGAACGCCCCGGTGAACGAGTCGCCTGCGCCGACGGTGTCGGCCACCTCGACGAGCGGCGTCTCCTGGAACGACACGTTGCCCGGAGTGAACACGTAGCTGCCGTTGGTTCCGCACGTCAGCACAAGCATGTCGAGGTTGCACTTGCCGAGCAACAGCCAGCACTTGTCGCGCATGTCAAGACCCGGATAGCCGAACATGCGGCCTATGGCGACAAGCTCCTCGTCGTTGATTTTCAGTATGTTGCAGCGGTAAAGCGACTCGGCGATGATTTCCTTGGTATAGAAGTTCTGCCTAAGGTTTATGTCGAAAATCCTCAAGCGGCCTTCACCCGTGGGCATTGCGTCGAGGAACTTGTATATTGTTTCGCGCGAAACGACGTTCCTCTGCGCCAGCGAGCCGAAGCATACGGCGCGGCAGTTGTGCGCCAAGTCCTCAAGTTCGGGCGTGAAGGGGATGTTGTCCCACGCCACGTTCTCGCGTATGTCATACGTCGGTATGCCGTCCTCGTCGAGCGTAACCTGCACCGTTCCCGTGGGGTAAGGCACTTGCGCCATGATGTAGTCAAGCCCTTTTGAATTGAGCGCGGCCAGCGTCTCCTCGCCCAATTTGTCGTTACCCACCGCGCTGACGGCCATCGAGTTGAAGCCGAACTGCTTTACATGGTATGCGAAGTTGGCAGGTGCGCCGCCAAGTTTCTTGCCTTCGGGCAGCACGTCCCACAACGCCTCGCCCAGTCCTACGATTATGTCTGTGTTCATATTTTTAAGGTTTTACGGTTTTGAGGTTATGAGGTTTTACGGTTGTCAAGGTACAACGGTCTTACAAATTACACCGTACAACCCCATAACCGCACAACCTCATAACCGAAAATCAATGTTTCACATTCTTTATATAGCTGAAAAGATAGATTACGCCGACGGTCATCACAGTCACGGCTCCTGCCTGTCCGGCTGCGTCGGAGGCAAAGCCCATGAGCAGGGGGAACACCGTTCCTCCGAAAAGTCCCATTATCATGAGGCCCGAAACCTCGTTCTGCTTATCGGGTTCGGACAGCAACGCCTGCGAATATACCAGCGAGAAGATGTTTGAATTGCCGTAACCCACAAGGGCGATGGCCGTGTAGAGCACCGCCTGCGACGTGCCGAAGAACATCCCGACCATGCTCAACGCCATCATCACGATGCTGATTACGAAGAACTTACGGTTGCTCATGACGCGCAGGAAGAACGAGCCGGTAAGACAGCCCACCGTCCTGAAGATGAAGTAAAGGCTCGTAGCGAAGGCCGCCTCGTTGAGAGTCATGCCAAGACGCTCCATCAACAGCTTCGGCGCAGTTGTGTTAGTGCCCACGTCGATGCCGACATGGCACATGATGCCGAGGAACGACAGCAGCACAATAGGCTTGCCGAGCAGGCGGAAACAGTCGCCGAAACTCGAAGCCTTGCCCTCCGCCTTCTCCTCTTGTATTGGCGTAACGAAGAGCAAGAGGGCTGAAAGCACGCCCACGACGAAGTAAACCAAGAAGAGCACTTTCCACCCGAAGCCGAACGAAGGCATGGCCGCCGTGGCGCCCCACATGGCAATGTACGGCGCGAGGAACGACGCGATGGCCTTTATGAACTGGCCGAAGGTGAGCGTACTGGCAAGGTTTCCGCCACGGACGATGGTCGAAATCAGCGGATTCAACGATGTCTGCATCAGCGCGTTGCCAATACCCAAGAGGCTGAACGAGGCCAGCATCACGCCGAAACTGCCGCCGAAGAGGGGCAAAAGCAGTGAAACTATGGTGACGACGAGCGACAGCAGCACCGTGTTCTTGCGCCCGATGCGGTTCATCAGCATGCCCGTTGGCACGGAGAAGATGAGGAACCAGAAGAAGACCATCGACGGAAAGACGTTAGCCACGGAGTCGCTTAGCCCAAGGTCTTCCTTTACATAATTGGAAGCTATGCCCACAAGGTCGACAAAACCCATTGCGAAGAAGCAAAGCATGACGGGCACCAGCTTCATATAAGGGGAAGCCCCCTCCTGTCCTCCCCGTGGGGAGGTGTGTAAAGTTTCCATAAGATATTGTTTAATTGTTGATTACTAATTGATTATTGTGTGGCCCCGTAGCGTCAGTTCTCCGCCCCTCGGGGAGGCCGGGAGGGGGCTCCTATTCTATACACATTCATCTTTTTCACTGTGAACGAGCCGCGAACGGACTCGAACTTCATCTTGTTGTAAGGCTCGGAGGGGAACACTATGTTGGTCATAACGAACTTTCCGCCGTCGCCGAAGGCTTCGATGCTGGAGCGGTCGACGAAAAGACGCAGCGTGAACTCGTCGCCTTCGCCCACAGGTGCCGCCGTCATGGCCGGGAAATCGCGGCTAAACGCGGTCTCACCGCTGTTGCTTCTATCCATGACAAACTGCCGCATGGCCGTGTCGTAGTACATCAGGACGCTCTCACCCTTGCCGTTGAGCAGGGTGAAGACGATTTTCTGCGCGCCGTTGCTCTTGATTTCCATCTCTATCTCATAAGCACCGTCGTTGCCGTCGAGCAGGTTCTCGATGCTGTAAGAGTCGCTTACGTTGAACTTCTTGATGCTCTTCGCGTCCTTGCGGGCGGCCTCTATTTCCTTTGAAGGCGCGTTCCTGAGCAGCAGGTCGCCGCCTTGGCGGTACAGGGTGAGGTCTCGCGCTATGGTGTTGGCCGAGCGGTACTGCTTCGTAGGCACTACGGCGGCATACTGCCAGTTGCTCATCCATCCGAGGGCTACGCAGCGTCCGTCGGGCGCATTGTGGAAAGTCACGGTGGCGTAGTGGTCCTTGCCGTAGTCCATCCACTTGGTCTTGGTGGGGAACTGGTTGGTGAACTTCTTGCCGTCGAACGTCCCCACGAAGTACTGAGTAGCACTGCCGCCGAACGGTCCGCCGGGGTTGATGTTGCAGATGAGCACCCAACGCTTCTCCTTAGTGCCCTCGACGGGCAGCTCTACGAGGTCGGGACACTCCCAAACGCCGCCGTGCGCGCCCTGCTTCAGGCCGAAGTCGCTCTCGTGCTTCCATTCTTTCAAGTTCTTTGACGAGAAAATCTGCATCTGCTGACCTACCGCGAGGAGCATCACCCAGTGCTTGCCGGGGGCGTACCAAAACACCTTCGGGTCGCGGAAGTCGCGCTCGGTGGAGGTCATTATGGGGTTGCCCTCGTATCGGGTGAACGTTTTTCCGCCGTCGGTGCTGTACGCAAGGCACTGCATCTGGTTGTCGCCCCAGGGCGTAGACTTACACGCCGTGTAGAAAGAAACGATTGTACCGGCACCGAAACCGGCGGTGTTGTCAGTGTCGACGACCGACGAACCGCTGAACACCGCGCCCCAGGCGTCGGCCATAACGGGGTCGCCCTCAAATGTCCAGTGCACCAAGTCCGTACTTGTAGAGTGTCCCCAAGTCATGTTACCCCAAACGGAACCGTAGGGGTTGTGCTGGAAATACAGGTGCCACACGCCGTCCTTGTAAAACATTCCGTTAGGGTCGTTCATCCATCCGTAGGCCGGAGTGTGGTGGTACAGCGGCCGGTACTTCTCCCTGTTAACCATGTCGAACGTGTCAGAGAGCTTAAGCCCCTTCCAGCACGCCGCGTCGGAGGGCATCCCCTGCACGTCGATTTTCACGTCCTTGCCTACAAAGCCCTCAAGGCTGTACGGCACGTAATAGTCTATGCGCACACGCGCCAGGCGCACGTTGGCCAACACTCCCACCTGCGTGCCGCCCGAGATGATGCCCACTTTGGCCTCGGGCGCGTCGTCCTGAACGGGCAGGAGCAGGAAGCGCGTAGCCTCGCTGACGGCCACGATGTTCTGTTCGCAGGCAAGGTGTTGCACCTTGAGCTGCGGCGCAGCCGACAAGGAAGCCGACACAAACGTCACTGCAAATGTAGCAAAAATGTTTTTCAGTTTCATGATTATCTATTTATTAAATGTCAAATATCAAGCATTTTCACGCCGCCTGCGCATCGCTTTGTAACTGTCTGACAGCCAGCGGCTTTCCAATATGCCGTCTTTTAGCCTGCAAAAGGTGGCCTTTCGGCGTGCGAAAGACGGCCTTTTGCATTGCGTTTTGCCGTCGTTTGCAAAAGTAACTCATATCAATGCAAACACGTTGCAAATTTATTTCAAACGCTATAAAAAAGCGTTCATGCAACAAATTTCACACGCCATGAACGGTATTTGCCAAAAACCGCGATGCAGCAAAGGCTCAACGTACTACGAGCTTCTTGCAGACAACGCCCTTGGATGTGGCGATTTTTGCAATGAACACGCCCCTGTGGGCAACGGGAATAGACCCGCCGCCCACGTTGAGACGCTCTGAAACAAACATATTGCCACTCAAATCGTACAGGCTTAGCACTGCTCCGGCCTGCGCATTGTCGTAAACCACGGCTCCGTCGGCCACCTTTATATTGACATCTTCATGTGTTCCTACCGACGCGATGCCGGATGAAGAGCCGCCGTTCTCGTCGAGCACCCACGCCTCCAGTTTGTTTACGTGCGTAGTTCCGTCGGCAAACGCCTCGATGCCGTCGGCCTCGGCGTCGGTGGGGAACAGGCGCATGGAGAACGCCCATGTGTCGTTGATGAACACGTCAAGGATGGAATGGTCGATGAAAGCGTGTATTTTAAGCACCTCGCCCTTGGCTATGCTGCGCGGAAGCACGCTGCCGTACTTGCCGTCGTACACTCCGCCGTCGTTGACCCAGCGGTCAATGCCCGAAGCGTCGACCGTCAGCTTGTTCTCAAGGTACGAATAATAGAGCCTTACCTGCTTGTCGCCGTGCTTGAAGAGGTTGAAGCCGAAGTCGCCGGAACCTACCACAAACTCGCCGCACAGCTCAACCTTGCGCCCCGAAACGGGAGCAAGCTGCTCCGTACCGGCAAGGTCGAAGTCGCTGCGTGAATACTTTTGGCCGGTGCGCATGGCCTGAAGGCCGCTGTAAGGCCGCTGCACGAGCGTGCCGTCAGAAGCCAGGCTGACCTCGCGGGGCAGGCTGTAGCAGTGGGCCCAGCCCAGCTCGTAGTTGTTGGAAGACGGCAGCTTGTCGGGCACGATGCCCATCAGCAGCGTCTTGCCGTCGTGCTGGAAGATGGTTGGCGAGAGCAGGCCGTAGCCTTGCTTGCTGAAGCCGTCAAGCTCGAGCTTGGCAGGCTTGTCTACAGCCTGTGCCGTAGGGGTGAACGTGCCGTCGTCTTTGATGTCGCCAACCCAGTACAACACCTCTACGCCATCCTGCGTATTGAGCGGCGTTGTGGTGAAAAGCCACTTGCCGTCGATGGGAGTTATGTTTGACATCTCCCAGAACGTGCCGTGCACGGAGGTAGAAGTGCCGCTGAAGAAGGTGCGCCCGTCGTTGCTCCACGTGCGCGCCTGGGGGTCGTACTCGTGCAGGGTTGTAGTGCCGATGCCGCCCTTTGCCGAGCCTACTATTATGTATTTCTTGCCGTTGGCGGTAAAGAAATAAGGGTCGCGGAAGTCGTCTGACAGTCCATCGGGCCGCCCGTTGATGATGGGGTTGCCGTCAACCTTGCTCCAAGAGGTGAGGTTGTCGTCGTCGGGCAGCGCCATGTCGATGGTGGCCTTTGCGTTGTCGACACCGGTATAGATGATGGCCGGCTTGCCGCCGGTAAGCTCCGGGTCGGTGAACACCGCTCCCGACCAGCACCCCTTCACGTCATACGCCGCGCCGGGGGCTATGGCTATGCGGTCTTCATGCCATTTGTAGAGGTTGTCGGAATAGATGTGGCCCCAGTGGAGGCGCGCCATGTAAGGGCCGTTGGCATTCTTTTGGAAGAACACGTGATAGCGTCCGTTGGAATAAGCCATGCCGTGACACTCGTTGGTCCACGCCGTTGCAGGCATTCCGTGGAACGCCGGGCGCATGATGTCGGCCGCGTGGCGCGATGCAGGTATGCTCAAGTCGGCGGCGTTTTCGGCCGTAGGCTGCGCGGCCTCGGCCTGCGTCAGCACCTTATTATATATGGTAATGTCGTCGATGAGGCCGTTGAAGGTGTTGAGCAGGAACTTGTCCATCATCCTGTTCTCACGGCTTTTGCCAATAAAAAAGTCGCCGCCGCCCACGTTGATTGGCGACATGCACTTGCTCTCGGCCACCAGCTCGCCGTTGCGGTAGAGCTTGGCAGAGCGGCCTTCGGCGTCAATTGTGGCTACGAGATGGCTCCACTCGTAACGCGGAAGCGCCAGCTTCTTGTCGCCGTCGGCGGCTGAAAGCGTCACCGCCCATCCGCCGGTGTAGCACTTGAAGCCGTACTCTCCGCTTGGCGTAAGGGTGAAGGCGAAGCCCGTATGGGCGTCATCGTCAAGGTTGCCGGCGAGCCATGTCTCGGCGTTCTCATACTCGGCAGCATTCATAATGGGGTAAGTCTCGGGTGCGCACCACAGCGATATGGAGAGCGCAGACGTACTCATGGCGGAGGTGTTGACCTGTGCCTGCACGTAAGTGGAGTATCCGTCGAGGCGCAGGGCCTTGTCTACGGCACCGTCTACATTCTCGGGCGCGAGGTTGTGGTTCACCGCGAACGCCTGGTTTGACACGCTCTCGACTACAGTGTTGCCGTCGGCGAGGCTCATGTCGAAGTGCGCCGCCACGTCGGTCTGCGCCATTGAGGCGGAGGCGAGGGCGCACATCAGCAATATGTTTGTTGTTCGTTTCATTACAGTTTCAGGTTAAATTCAAGTCGGCATGAATGCCTTTTGCAAATGCCTGATAATCAAGGCGTTTGCAAAAGGCCGTCTTTCATCGTGCAAAAGGTGGCCTTTCAGGGTGCAAAAGACGGCCTTTCGCAGGCCGAAAGGCCGTCTCTTGCAAAACAGCTGGCCGCCGCCTCACTGCTTGAGGTAGTCAAGGCTGTTCTTAGTGAGCAGCTCGATGTTGCTTTGATATTCGTTCACGCTGTCGTTCTGGTTCCACTCGTAGGCGTTAAGACCTATGCAGAGGACGCGTCCGAGATAGTCGCCGTCGGGGTTGAAATCAACTATTCCGGCGCAGCAATAGTCGCGCACGTGTCCCCATGTGGCCAGCACCGTAGAGTTGGTGGCCGTCTCGAAGCCCTTGATTACGTTGGGTTCGGGCGATATGTCGAGAACCGCCTGGTTGCAGTCCCACATGCAGTTGTGGTCTTCGCGCATGCCCGGGCCTTCCAGCGGATATGTGTCGCCGCCGAAGCCGGTCTGCGATTCGGGCACGGTAGCCAGTCCGTTGTAGATTGCGTGGCCCGTATGGTCGTAGCGTTCGGTCATGTCGTAGCCTACGATTGCCTGCGCCGTCCAGATGTCGGCGCCTTCTCCACCGGCTCCGTCGCTGTAAAGATTGGGCGCACGGTTCTCTGAAACGCGGCCTATTGCGGCCACAAGCTGCGTGGCGTGCTTGGTGAGGAGCAGGTTGCCTCCTGCCTTCACATAGTCGGTAAGGGCAGCAATTACGTCGTCGGCTACAAGCTCGGAGGGCAGGTTCTGCCATCCCTGGGCCATGCCAACGCGGTCAACCTGCACCCATATTTCGTTGATGTCGTCGGGATTTACGTCTACCATGTCGGCAGGAGTAAGCACAACGCCGTCAGGATAGTTGGCGCGGAACCAGTCTAAGGCGGCCTTCTCGTCGTCGTCAAGCGTCGACTCGTCGGCCTGCGGCAGCAGGAAGCCGGGCTGTGCCTCTACTTCGCTGTCGATGCGCACCTTCACCGTCTGGCCTTCCGACGTCAGTCCGTTGTCATAGCACGCCTTAACGGTATAGAAAATGTCGGTGTTCACGGCCACGCGCTTGGCCAACCACGATGTAACCGTGCCCTCAAGCTCGGCCGCGAGAGTGCCGTCCTTGTCAATCCTTACGCCCGACAGGCCCTCGGCCTGCGGCAGTTGCCACGTCAAGGTAACGTCGCGCCCGTCAACGGTATAGGCCAAGTCGGTAACCTTTTCAGAATAAGGCGTTGACTGAATGTCCACATCCGAGCAGGCTGCCAGCGACAAGCCTACCAGCGCAACGGCCATTGTCTTTAATATGTTGAGTTTCATTGTCTTAATGTTTTAATGGTTTGTATGTTAATTTTGCGGCTCTTCGTACAGGTCGCCTGCGGCGTTGTCAACCTCTTCAAGCGGTACGGGGAAGTAAATGTCGTCGCTGCTCATCGACGCGCCTTCATAATATGTGCGCAGCTTCGACTCGTTCTGCATGTAGTTGTTCACCACGTCTACCACCGTGCCCCAGCGTACAAGGTCGAACCAGCGGTTGCCTTCCATTGCCAATTCGAGGCGGCGTTCCATGCGCACTGCACGGCGTGCGTAGTCCTGCGTCCAGCCTTCGGCAGGATAAGGCTCTACCACATAGTTCGCACGCATAGGGTCGAGGTCTACCGGCGAGTAAGTGCCGTCGATGCTTCTCTTGGCCTTATCGCGCACTTCATTGATGAGTGTGCGTGCCTGGTCGAGGTCTTGGTTAAGCTCGATAAGGGCTTCAGCCTTCAGCAAGAGTATGTCGGCGTAGCGGATAAGTATGAAGTTGAGAGGCGACGCGCCCCAAGGCGAGAAGGTAGTAACGTTGTTCGGGTCTTCGGGAGCTACCAGCCCCTTCTTGCCCGAGTACTCTCCGTAGAGGTCGTAAGCGCGGCACCATGCGCTCGTGTACGTATGTCCGCGGAACGGGAAGCCTATGCGGCCTACGGTGAAGTCGAGGCGCGGGTCTACGTTTCCTTCATAGTCGCTTGTCACGTTGACGCTGTTGTCAACGTCGCCCGACGTGCCCGTAAGGTAAGGCAGGCCGTTCTCGTCGGTACGGAAGGCGTTGACAAGGTTCTGGCTGCCGAGGAAGAAGTCGTCGCCCACACCGTAAAGGTTGCCCTCGCTGTACGTAGTGTTGAGGATGTTGCAGTAGTTATAGTGCGCGTGGTCGTCCGTAGCGGCGAACTGTATGGCAAGTATTGACTCGTACTTGTTGTCGTTTTCGTACTTCGACATGTCGAGGTAGTTGGGGTAAAGCTCGTATTTCTTGCTTCCGATTACGTAGTCAGAGTACGTAATTACATCCTGCCAGTCGGCCGAACTGTTGTTGACCGATGCCGTGAAAGCGCTCAACTTGGCCATGATTGCCGCCGCAACGTACTTGTTGAAGCGTCCTGCGTCCTCCTGACTCTCGGGCAACGCGAGGTAAGCATCGCGCAAATCCTTCTTTATGAAGTCAAAGATTTCGTCGCGGCTGTACTGGTACGGAGAGACCGAACTCGGGTCTTCAACCGTCTCGTCGAAGTAAGGTATGTTCTTGAACACGCGGATAAGGTCGAAGTAGAAGTACGCCCGGAGCGTCTTCAGCTCGGCGAGCATCGACTCCTTGCCCTCCACGCTTGTTCCAGCTATCGCCCTCATGGCCTTGTGTACACGGCTTATGGCATAGAAATTGTTGCGCCACTTGTCACGCACTGCTACGTTGTTGCTGCGCACTACGGACATTTCAAGGTCGTGAAGCCAGCTCTCCATCGTCAGGCTTTCGCCTCCCTTGTAGGCGTCGTCGGAACGAACGTCGAATATCCAGTTGGTTATCGGGCCGTCGAACGACTCGTTGTTGCCGAAGAAATGGCACTCAAGGCCGGCGTAAGCCGACGTGAGCAAGCCCTCGATTGACGTTGAATCGAGCTGCGCTTCGGAGAAAGAGCCTTGCGGAGCGAGGTCGAGCATGTCGTCGCATGACGAGAAGAACGCCGGGGAAACGGCTACAGCCAACCCCAATGCGGCCTTTACTATGTTGCTTTTTATTGTTTTCATAATCTATGGAATGTTAGTTTCATTGTTAGAATTGAAGGTTTACTCCGATTGAGAACGTGCGCGAACGCGGATAAGGAGAGTTGTCAACACGCGCTCCGTAGCTGCTAAGCGGAAGCTCGGGGTCGAGACCTGAATAGCCGGTTATTGTAAACACGTTCTCCACTTGGCCGTAAATGCTCAAGCCTTGGCAGAACTTCTTGGCGAGCTTCGACGGCAGGTCGTACTGCAACTTGATGTATTTCATCTTGAAGTAAGAGCCGTCCTCCACGAAGTATGTAGACATACGAAGCTCGTCGTTGCTGTTGGCGAGAGACAAGGCAGGGATTGACGAGTTGGGGTTCTCGGGCGACCAGGCGTTCAATATACCAGCTCCGTGGTTGATGTTCTGAAGACCTGTGTTCATGAAATCCATCTGCTTCTTTACTATATTATAAATGTCGAAGCCGAACTCGCCGGTAAAGAATGTGCTCAAAGTGAACTGCTTGTACTTGAAGCTGAGGTTAAGACCTATGGAGAAGTCGGGGTTCGGGTCGCCGATGATGCAGCGGTCGCTCTCGTTTATGACACCGTCGCCGTTCAAATCCCTGTACCTTATGCGGCCAAGACCTTTGCCTTCCTGCTCTGCGTGGTTGTAAACCTCTTCCTCGGTGCGGAACAGTCCGTTGGCCACATAGCCGTAGTAGACACCCATCGGCTGGCCTTCCTGAATGCGCCAGTCGCCCGCCGAGATGTAGGTCTGGTAGTCGTTGATTTTCTCAACCTCGTTGCGGTAGAGCGAGAAGTTGAACGAGCCGTCCCACGAGAAGTCGCCGTACTGGGGGCTGTGATAGTCGGCCATAAGCTCGAAACCGTGGTTTTTCATGTTACCAGTGTTGCGGTAGACAACCGCGTTCTCACCGGCCACGGCAAGGACGGGCGGCTGTGTAAGCATGTCTTTGGTGTTCTTGATGAAGTAGTCGAGAGAAAGTCCGAACGAGCTGTTGAACATCCGCAGGTCAAGACCTATGTTGGTCTGTGTAGTTGTCTCCCACTTGAGGTCGCGGTTGCCCGACTTCGCCACAATCACACCGCTGTTAACGCCGCTCTGCGTGCCTGCAATGTCATACGCGCCGTTGCCCGAAACGGTCCCGTAAGTGGTGTAACCGGCGTAGAAGTCGTCGATGGCGGCGTTGCCGTTCTGTCCCCAGCCGACACGGATTTTAACGTCGTTGACGATGTTGTTCTTCGGGAAAAACTTTTCCTCTGACAATCGCCATGCAGCCGAGAAGGCAGGGAACGTGCCCGAGTTCTGGCCTTTCCACAGGCGCGAGGTCTGGTCGTGGCGTATGGTTGCAGAGAAGAGGTAGCGGTCGGCGTAGTTGTAGTCGGCCTTGGCGAAGTAAGAGAACAAGGCCCATTGGTTCTTCGTGCCGCCGTTGGTCTGCTCGCCGGTACCCGCGTCGATTTGCATGAAGTCGTCGTCCTCGAACGCATAGTCGGAACGGTGGGCGGAAACGCCCTGGAAGGTGTACTTGATTGCCTCGACGCCTCCGAACACATTGATGTGGTGCTGGTCAATGTCGAGCTTGTAGTTGGCCGTGTTTGTCCACGTCCACGTGGTGCCCTCGCCGTAAGCGCGGTCAACACTGTTCTCGTCAGAGGGGTTTGTGCGGCGGTTGAGGTTCCTGTTCAGATACTGCACATGCTCGATACCGAAGTTGCTCTTGAGCGTGAGTCCCTTGACGGGATACACCTCGATGAAGCCGTTGCCGAAGATACGCCAGCTGTCGTTGCTGTTGTCGCGGCCGTTGTAGACCACCTGCGCCGGGTTGGCGAAGTCAGAGTTGCACAGTGCGAGCGGCCTTGCGAAGTTGCCGTTTACGTCATACACAGGTATTGCCGGGTGCTGGAAGATGGCCATTGCGGGCACGCCGCGGTCGGCGTTGGTGGTGAAGCCGCGGTCAAGCCAGTTGGCAACCATAAGGTTTTCGCCCACCTTTACGTATTTACCTATATTATACGTGGAGTTCAGACGTGCCGAGTAGCGGCGGTAGAAAGTATTGTCGACAAGGCCGTCCTGGTTCACATAGTTCAAAGAGAACATCGTCGTGCCGTTCTTGCCGCTGTTGGCTACGCTGGCGGAGAGGTTGTGCGTCCATGCAGGAGAGTAGACTTCGTCCTGCCAGTCGGTGTCGGATGCCCTCACGGTATGGTCGGCATCAAGCCATTCGCCCAGCTGCGGAGTGGCTCCGCTGCCGTAGAACGGGTGCGACGGAGTGACGTTCGAGTTCTTGGCCGCCGTCCAGTAAGCCTGTCCCCACTGCTCGGCGTTGAGCATGTTGTAGGTCTTGGCCACGGTCTGAAGGCTCAAAGAGTAGTTTACGTTGATTGAAAGTTTGTCGCCCTTTCCCTGCTTCGTGGTGATGACGATTACGCCGTTGGCCGCGCGCGAACCGTAGATTGAGGCTGACGACGCGTCCTTCAGCACCTGGATTGACTCAATGTCGGCAGGGTTCAGTGAGTTAAGGTTCTCCGTCGTAGGCACTCCGTCGATGATGTACAGCGGTGAGTTGTTGGAGTTGACCGTACTCATACCACGCACACGGATGGTTGACGAGCCGCCGCCAGGAGCCGCGTCGTCCACGATGGTGACGCCGGCCAGCTTGCCCTGCATCGACGAGAGCATGTTAGGATTGGCCGCACTCATCGGCTCGTCCATGTCCATCACGGCCACGGCACCCGTCAGGTCGGCCCTGCGCTGCGTGGTGTAGCCCGTCACGACGAGCTCGTCCATGATGTTGTTGTCCTCGTGCAGGGTTACGACGAGCGACTGCCCGGCGTTCACGGTGGCCGTCTTGTAACCTATATAAGAGATTTTCAACTTGGCTCCTTGAGCCGTCTTCAGGCGGAAGTTTCCGTCGAAGTCGGTCACGGTGGCGTTCTTCGTGCCTTCCTCCGTAACCGAAGCTCCGATTATGGCTTCGCCTGCTTCGTCCTTTACAGTACCGCTCACGTCCGTCTGCTGTGCGAAAGCAGCCGAGCCGAGGGCAATGAACACTGCGCTAAGCAGTATCCGCTTCATGCTTTTCAACATAATCTGATATTTTAACGGTTAGTAAATAAAGTTTCCACCGCAAAAGTATTCATTATCGTACTACGCGCGTTGCAATATCATTTCAACGCGTGTAAAAAATCGTTCATGTAACATTTTTGATACATTTTGAACGATTTTTCACACCGCCCGGCGGCCAGTCATACGCCCGTCCGTATGCCATTGACTGCCAGACAGTTACCGTCAGGCTTGCAAAAGGCCGTCTTTCGGCCTGCAAAAGACGGTCTTTTACACGACGAAAGGCCACCTTTTAGCGGCCAAAAGGCGGCCTTTCGGATTCATCCTCAGTTTATTTGGATTGATTTTCTGTGTATCTACAACAAGCCGTCTACTATAAGCCAGGCGGTCGGTAACCGTCATTCCGCGCTCCGACGCGGAATCCAGAAAACATCAAGGATGCCCAATAAAGCCTATTATATTCACTGGATTCCGCGTCGGAGCGCGGAATGACGGTTACCGACCGCCTGGATTTATAATAGGGTATATTTGGCTAACGACATCAATCTATAGCCAATAAAAAACATATGCCCACCCAAACAACTGCGAATGAACAGCTTTTCGCAAAACATCGGTTTGTCAACGGTGCTTCACGAGTTCTCCCTCACCTCGCCCGGCTGCGCCCCGAAGTAGTCCTTGAAGCACTTTGAGAAGTAGGAAGGAGACGAGAAACCAACGTCGTAAGATATTTCGGAGACGGTCATCTGCGTGGTCTTCAGCAGGCGTTCGGCCTTCTTCAGGCGCGTGACGCGTATTATTTCGACTGGCGACTGACCCGTAAGCTGCTTCACCTTGCGGTACATCTGCACGCGGCTAAGCCCGAGGGCGGAGCTTATTGTCTCGACACTAAGGCTGGAGTCTGACATGCGCTCGCGCACCACGCGGCTGAAGTCGGCCATAAAGCGGCTGTCGGGGTCGGCCTCGTCCCTGGCCTCGTCGTCCGCGCCCGACGCGTAGACGTACTTCAGCCGCTTACGGTTCTCCAAGAGGTTGCGCACGCGCGAGAGCAGCACTTTGCTTGAAAACGGCTTCGTTATGTAAGCGTCGGCGCCACAGTCGTAGCCCTCGGCGCGCTGGTTTTCATGCGCGTTGGATGTAAGCAGGATTACGGGCACATGGCTGGTGGCCGTCTCCTGCTTCACGCGGCGGCACATATCGAGGCCGTCCATGACGGGCATCATAACGTCGCACACTATGAGGTCGGGCACGGTTTTGAGCGCCATATCAAGCCCTTCCTTGCCGTTGGCGGCCTGCCGCACGTCGTATTCGCCGCCAAGCAGCTGCGCAACGTACTCGCGCACGTCAACGTTGTCATCGACAACAAGGATGAGGGGACGGACATCCGTAGCACCATCGGCACCCAACACCCACCCCAACCCTCCCGAAGGGAGGGGGCTTAATATGCCTTGCCGATTATTATCCAAAGTATCATTCACATCTTCTATCCATGCTTTTCGCTGCTTTTGCATATCCAGCTCCCTCCCTTCGGGAGGGTTGGGGTGGGTGTCTGGTTGGTTGTTGTGGGTGTCGGATGCCGTTAGCTGGATGTTAGGTGTCTCCTGTGGCAGCTCAACCTTGAACTCGGAGCCTTCTCCCTCGGTGCTCTTCACCGACACGCGGCCGCCGTGAAGCTCGGCGAACGCCTTGACAACGGCCAGCCCAACGCCCGTGCCCGAGCCTCCGCCGCGCACGCGGTAGAACTTGTCGAACACGCGGCTCACTACCTCCTTGGGTATGCCCACACCCGTGTCGGCCACCGTTATTTCGACGTTGCCGCCACGGCGGACGGCCTCCACCGTAACCGTTCCGCCCTTGCGGTTGTACTTCAGGGCGTTGCTTATGAGGTTGTAGCAGATGCGCTCCACCTTATAATAATCGGCCTTGACGGTCAGGTCGCCGTCGGCCTTCTGCACGATTGTCACTTCATACGACGCTGCCAGCGGCTTGAAGTCGTCAACCCACAGCCTTACGGCGTCGGCAAGGTTGAACTCCGTCACCGTCAGCTCCATCTTTCCGCCCTGTATTTTGCGCAAATCCAGTATCTCGCCGACCAGCTTAAGCAGCAGCGCGGCGTTGCGCCTGACTATGCCGAGCATGTGCCTCTGCCGCCCGGTAAGGTTCTCGTCGTCGAGAATACGCTCCACCGGGTCGGCAATCAGCGTCAACGGAGTGCGCAGGTCGTGGCTCATGTCGGTGAAGAAGGCCATCTTCGCCTCCGCCGTCTCGTGCTCCATGCGCCGCCTTACCATAACCATGCGGTAGAAAGCGGCGAACGCCACGATAACAAGTAAAAGGATTATGGCGCACAGCAGGAAGTAAACCTTCTGGTGGCTGTACTGCGTGAAGAAGAAGTCAACGCGCCCGTGGAGCTTCTCCAGCCGTCCGCTGATGTGGCTCATCTCCTCCGCCTGCATCAGCATCGTCTCCGCATTGTCCTTCGTTACGAGCGCGGCCTTCATGCTGTTGTCGCGCTCGTATGGCTTGCCTTCAAGTATGTCGAGAGCCAAATGCATCACAAGGTCGCCGCGCGTAGGGTATATGTACGATGCGTCGAGCACGCCGTCGCGCACCAGCTTGATGCCTCCGCCCTTGCCGGGAAGCGCGTCTATGCCTACAAAGCGCATCCTTCCGGCCAGTCCGAACCGCTTGGCCGCCTGCCACGCACCGTGCGCCATGCGGTCGTTCTGCCCGAAAACGTAGTCGGGCACGATGCCTTTGGCGAACAGCATGGAAGCCACCGAGTCGCCGCTTTGCTGCAACCAATTGCCGTCTTCGCTTGCCAACAGGCGTATGCCGGGATGCTTCTTGATGGCCGACACAAAGCCGCGGTGACGCTCGATAGCCGGCGACGAACCCTCAAGTCCGCGTATTTCGACCACCGTGCCCTTGCCTCCCAACCGCTTGGCGATGTACTCCCCGATGGTGAAACCTATTTTTTCGTTGTCCGCTCCGATGAACGCCGTGTACTTGCCTGCGCCCGTCTTGCGGTCAAGAAGGATAACGGGTATGCCGCTGTCGATGGCCCGGTCGATGGCCGGAGTTACCGTATTAATCTGGTTTGGCGAGACAATCAGCAGGTCGACGCCCTCATCCGTAAATGCGTTTATTTGCCTTGTCTGCAACTTGTCGTCGTCATTCGCCGACACGACGCGCAACGTAATGTTGTCGTACAGGTACGTAGCGTCGCGCAACTCGCCGTTAAGTTTCTCGCGCCAGCTGTCCTCGCTGCACTGCGAAACGCCTATTACGTAGGTTTTCTTACTGTTGGAACAGGAAAGGATGAGGGATAAAAAGAAAATAAGAAACAGCCACGAAGCCCCTCCCAGCCTCCCCGTGAGGGGAGGAGTCAGGATAGCAGTGCAGATGTTTCTCACCTTCTTCATATATGTATAACCTTGAATTACGGCCACGCTCCTCCCCTCGGGGAGGTCGGTAGGGGGCTTATTACTTGTCAAGCCGCCACACGCTGCCGTCCTTGGTATCGTTCACCTCGAAGCCGGCGGCGGCCAGTTCGTCGCGTATGCGGTCGCTCGTAGCCCAGTCTTTGGCTGCTTTCGCCTTGGCGCGGAGGTCGAGCACCATGTCAACCACCTTTCCAAAGGCTTCCTCGCGCTCCTTGCTTCCGCCTGCGTCGGCCTCTTTCAAGCCGAGTATGTCAAGCGCGAAGAGGCGCATCACGGCCTCAAGCTCTGCCAGGTCGGTGGCCGATATGTCGGCCTTGTGGTCGAGTATGATATTAATAAGGTGGCAAGCCTCGAAGAGGTTGCTTATGACTATGGGGGTCTGCATGTCGTCGTTCATCGCGTCGTAGCACTTCTGGCGCAGTGTGGAGACAGCCTCCTTCACCTGCGCGTCGCTCTCGGCGGAGGGCTTGATGCGCTTCAGGTCGGCGATGCCTGTCATCAGGCGTGACAGTCCCTTCTCGCTGGCTTGCAGGGCTTCGTCGGAGAAGTCCACCGTGCCGCGGTAGTGGGCGGAGAGTATGAAGAAGCGTATTGTCATGGGCGAGTACGCCTTTGACAGCAGCTTGTGCTCTCCCTTGAAGAACTGCTCCAACGTAATGAAGTTGCCGAGGCTCTTGCCCATCTTCTGTCCGTTGATGGTTATCATGTTGTTGTGCATCCAGTACTTCACCATCTGGCTGCCCTGCGAGGCCACGGCCTGCGCAATTTCGCACTCGTGGTGGGGGAATACGAGGTCCATTCCGCCGCCGTGTATGTCGAAGTGGTCGCCCAGATACTTCCTGCCCATTGCCGTACACTCGCAGTGCCAGCCGGGGAAACCGTCGCTCCAGGGGCTCGGCCAGCGCATGATGTGCTCGGGCTGGGCCTTCTTCCACAGGGCGAAGTCGGCTTGGTTGCGCTTCTCTCCCACCCCGTCGAGCTGTCGGCTGGCATCCTTCACGTCGTCAAGGTTGCGGCCGGAGAGTATGCCGTAACGGTGGTCTTTGTTGTATTTCTCCGTGTCGAAGTATATGCTTCCGTTGCTCTCGTAGGCGTAGCCGTTGTCAAGGATTTGCTTAACCAGCTCCTCCTGCTCGATGATATGCCCCGTGGCGTGCGGCTCTATGCTGGGCGGCAGCACGTTGAGCGCGGCCATCGCGTCGTGGTATCGGTTGGTGTAATACTGCGCTATTTCCATCGGCTCAAGCTGTTCCAGCCGCGCCTTCTTCTCTATTTTGTCCTCGCCTTCGTCCGCGTCGTGCTCCAAGTGGCCCACGTCCGTAATGTTGCGGACGTACCTCACCTTGTAGCCAAGGTGCTTCAGGTAGCGGAAGAGCACGTCAAACGTGATTGCGGGGCGTGCGTGTCCGAGGTGCGGGTCGCCGTAGACGGTAGGGCCGCAGACGTACATGCCCACATTGGGGGCGTGCAGCGGCTCAAAGCGTTCCTTACTACGGGTCAGCGTATTGTAGATTAAAAAGTTCTGTTGCATGATGATTTAAATTTTGTTCAAGCCACAAAATTAGCACAAATCAGGCTAAATGCAAAATAAATGGCGAAAAAGTTGTTTTCCAATTGACGGCCTTTTGCCTTCCAAAAAGCCATGAATTGCAGGCTAAAAGGCCGTCTTTTGCAGGCTAAAAGACGGCATATTGGTAAGCGATTGATTATCAGCGGCTTACCAGGCTCTTTTGGTTCATAGTGTTTATTGAGCCAAATGAGCCTGATAAGCCCAACGAGCCGAATGCACCAATCTAATAATACGAGAGTTCGGCATAAGAAATTATCTTCTTAATAAAGGACAGCTTCATTATTCCTTCGTGTTTCAAGAGGTCAGAGGGTAATCAGTCATTCCGCAGAAATGCGGAATCCAGTGCAAACAACCTACTTTTGCCATATTTGTGTACTGGATGCCGCATCGGAGTGCGGCATGACAGTTACCAACTGACTACTTGAAGTAGGATGTTTGCCATATTATTCTTATACCGAACTCACATTAATAATTCGCAGAAGCATACCAATCTCCTCCCCTCGGGGAGGTTGGGTGGGGGCTTGTAGAGCCTACAAACTCACCTGCACGCCTACTACCGCCTCCCTCGGGCGCAGCTCGTACCAGCCGGTTGACGACATCACGCCGCTGTAAGTGGTGACGGCGTAGCGGCGTTTGTCGAAGATGTTGCGCACGTCCAACGACAGGCGCACCTTCTTCATGCGCCACACCACGGAGGCATCGGCCAACAGCGTGCTCACCGTTGCGCCCTGTTGCAGTTCGTTGCGGTAATGCACGGCTGCGGCGGTGATGTCGACACGGCCTACGGTCTGCGTGTAGGCGAGGCTCTGTTTCCAGTCGAACAGGCTGTTTCCACCCATTCCATCGGTTTTCATTCGGTTCAAGGTGAAGTCGGCGCGGTAGGTGAACATGCCGAAACTTGGCGTGAACACCACCTCGGGCGACGCCTGCCATGCGCCCGAAGTGTAGCCTGTAACCTCGCCGCCCGACAACTGACTGCCTGCGCCGAAGGTGTATTGCAGGGCCAGCTTGGTCTTCAAGTGCAAACTGAAAAAGCCTTTCGACACTGCTGCCTTGGCCGAAACGGCATCCTGCTGCCAGCCGCGCCGTACCGTCATGAGCGTATATCGGCCGCCGTCGATGGTCATGTCGGTCATCAGGTTGCCGTGGCTGTGGTTGTAACCGAGCGTCGCGCTCATGAACAACTCCGCCACAGGGCGCTTATAATTGTACGCGGCGTTGGCGTAGAACGTGCCAGTGCGCGGTACCACTCCGCAGTTTTCCACCAACGTGCGGTAGTCTCTCATGTAGCGGCTGACGGCGAAGTCGCCCCACCCTCCAGTCCGCATGGAGTAGCCCGTGCCAACGTTCAGCTCACCGCGCGTGCCGGTCTTCACCGTAACTTGCAGCGAGGGCGAAGCGTCAAGGTAATGTTCGCCGCGTTCGGTAAAAACAGTCCATTTCATCGGTACATCCATCCTGACTACCGTCCCCAACCGCTTGTACTGCCAGGAGGGCGCGGAGTGTACCGTCAGGCGCGTGTGTCGGCCTTGCAGGTTAAGGTGTTCGGCGGCGAGGCCGAGGTCGTAGCGGTGGGTAAGGAAGCGGCGGTTGAGCGTCAGCCGGGCGTAGTTGTCTGTATAATAGAGTATGTTCGTCAGCTCCTGACGCCGCCCGTCAACGGTCATTTCGTGCGGAGCGTAGTGGAAATCGACATCCGAATACACCTGCCACGAGTGCCTTTCGCGGCTAAGCAGGCGCGTAAACGTGTTCTGCGCGTGCAGCTCGGGCAGCTTCACCCGTTGCCGTATGCCGCCTTCCTCGCCGCCGTCGATGCGCGTAGAGCCGTCAGCCAGCGTGCCTTCAATGATAAAATACTCGTTGCCGTAAGCCTCGGCGGTGTTCGTATTGTGGTTGAAGTCGGCATAAATGCGGTCGCGCCGTATGGCAGAATTGGCGGTTTCATCGGTAGTTACGGGCTCTTTCCCGTCGAAATAGTAGGTTGACGTGTTGCCCGTCTGCTGCGTCTCGTCGGCGTGCAGGTAGCCTGCCGTCCACCGCTGTTCGCTCCCGGCCTTGGTCTTGCGCGTCTGCTTCACGGCGAAATTATACGAACTGTTGAAGCGCAGACGCTCCGCGTCGATGGGCGCGGCGAGCTGCGGCGCGGCAAACCATTGCGGTACTTGCTGCCCTCCGCCGTAAGCCGCCGTGCCGCCGGTAGCCAGGAGGGCGTCCGTCTGCATCAGGTCGCGCCCCGAACGGTCGTACATGGCGGCATACATGCGTTGCCGCCGCTTGCCTATTTGCAGCGCGTCGGCTCCTCCCTGCGGCCTCGTGTCCTCCAATGGCGTGGCCACCACCGCGCCGGGACGCAGCGTGAACATCCACTTGTCGCGCGCCTCGGGGCGCAGGCGTATGTTCATCGCCACGTCGTCGGTGAACACCTTGCCTTGCAAAACCTTGACGGGCTGGTCGTGCTCGATTACCTCCGCGCGGTCTACATCGCGCGCTTTAAGCAGTTCGTTGAGCTGGTTGTAGCGGCCTCCGGCAAGGTCAAGGTCTTCAATGGTAAACCGCGAGATGTCTTTTCCGTTAAAACTTACGGTTCCATCGTCGGCTACGTCAACGCCGGGCAGCTTCTTGAGCACGTCCTTCAGCGTGTTGTCGCTTGCCGAAACGTAACGTTTCAGGTCGAAAAAAGTTGTGTCTTGCCGCCCGAAAACTGGCATACCTTTCACTTGTACCTCTTTAAGTGCAAACGCCTTTGGTGCCATTTCCACCACCATTTCGCGCCCTTTCACCGCCGCCACGCGCTTTTTCGCGTAGCCGAGGAACGTCACTTGCAGGCTGTCGCCGCTCTGCGCAGCAACAGAAAAACGCCCCTTTTCATCGGTCTTACCGAAACTTACCGCCCGGCTGCCGCGCGTCAGCGTCACCGCGGCACCCTTCAACGGCTGCCGCGAGAGGCTGTCAACCACGCAACCCGTGACCTGTGGCTGTGCGAGAGAGGGCAAGGCGGACATAAAAAGGACTGCTATAAAAAACAATTTCATCATCGACTTCATCATGATTTTTTATAAAACACACAACGGCAATCCAACTTTCGTTCCGTCGGATTTGCAATCCGACGGCTTTTAATATAAGGATTTGTAATCCGATTAACCGCTATTTGTTTGCTTTACTGCAAAAAATAAAGGTTTGAGCGGATTGCAAATCCGCACTTAGAAACCGTCGGATTACAAATCCGACGGAACAAGTGGGTGTCCGATATGCCATGTTTTACATTCCAAAAGGCCATCTTTTACCGTGTAAAAGGCCACCTTTTGCAGGCTAAAAGACGGCCTTTTAGAACGACGTTGATTATCAAGCAGTTATGCGAAGGTGAGAAGGTGAGAGGGTGAGAAGGTGAGAAAGAGACCTACCTGCCCATCACTCGCCCGCTATCTGGCTCCTCCCCTCGGGGAGGTTGGGTGGGGGCTGTTTTTTCATTCCACTTCTATTGCATTATAAGGCACGCTTCTCGGCGCAGCCATCTCATTGCCTTGCTTGTCTCGTATTTGCACCGTTACGTTGGGATTCGTGGTGATGTAACCCACAGGGTCGGCGAAGTAGCGGCGGCGTATGCCTTCAAGCTGCTTGCGGCTGACGGCCTCGTACTTCCCACCTTTATAATATATAGGCGCGGGCGGAGCGACTTCCGACATGCCGACGGCATCGAAAACATAGTGCCGCGGTGCGTCGTAGGCTCGCAATATGAGGCCGGGCAGACCGCCGAGTTTCCACGGCCCGGCATCAAGGGGTATGTCTTCGGCATACCAGGCGTACCATGTGCGCCCCTTGTAATTAGTCACGGCCAAGCTGCATCGATAGCCGAAGATTACGGCGGAGCTGTCGGCCACTGGCTGCCAGGTTGGTGCGGCGTAGTCTTCGGTGCACACGAAACGGTCCATACCAAACTTTTCGAGCAGCGAAGTCTTGCCTACGTCAGGGTAATTCTTGTACAACCGCCACGTAACCTGCCCACCGCCCTGATACTCATTGCCGCCATTCTTCATCACGACGGCGTTGGCCGAGTCGGCCTGGAAAGCCTTGTAGCTGTAGAAATACCGCACGCGGCCGCCCAATTCGAGGCGCATCGTCTCCTTGACGGCTATGTCTGGTGCATTGACAGTGTCCTCAACCATGCGCAGGTCGTAGTAAACAATGTAACGGGCAGTGTCGCAAGGCTCGCCCGGTTCAAAGTCGGCGGCAGTGAAAACATCAATTTGCGCCTTGCCAAGCGTAGCGGCAAGCAGCGCAAGCAATGATAACAAAAGTCTTTGCATAACGTAAAATATTTATGGTTTTGCCGCAAAATTAAAGATAATATACCGATGAAACCGCATATTTTTATTACTCGCGTATTACTGAAAGCATTACTAAAATATTATAAGATGTACGCACGTGCACGGAATTTGCTACTTTTGCACACAGAAAAAACATACTCGAAGATGAACAAAAGGATAAAGACGGTATGGGCGTTGAGCATCGCCACGATGGTGCTTATCATCTGCGGACAGGCTTACTGGCTGCTCAACCAGTACAGACTTGTAACCGACATGCGCGTGGAACAACTGAAAACGGCGTGCACGGAGGCCATCGAGAAAGAACAGCAATGGCGCTACGACACGACTGAAGGCGGCGACACAATAGAAAACGAGATAAAAAAGACTTACACAATAGACTTCCGCAGCAAGAAGACAAGCGACAAAGCCGACAGCAATTATGTAAAATCCTGCGTAACGTTCATTCTGCCCGGCGACAAGAAAAGAAGGATTTTGAAGGACATGAGCGTGAACGACGCGATGGACTTGCAGAACAGATATGTAGCGTCGAACAACCGCAAGTTCGACAAACATCATTTTGACTCGCTGCTCATGGCCGCCGGACACGACACCACACAGGCTTTCATGTCCTACAAGACCAACCGCTGCATGGTGAAACCGGTGTTCACCGTGAACGGCACTTTCAGCAAACAGTTAAACGTAAGATACTCTTCAAACCCGTTGGAGTTCGAGGCCGTGGCGTTCAGCATAGCCGTAAAACCCGGCGAAACATTAAGCGCGATGGGCTGGCAGCTGGCAGGCAGCACCGTGCTTGTGCTCGTGCTGGCCTTCTGCCTGGCGTACCAGATGAAGACAATCATCATACAGAAGCGCATCGACGGCATCCGCCACGAGTTCATGAAGAGCATGATATACGAAATGAAGCAGCCTCCAGCGGTAGAACCGACGGCAAGCGAGGCGGTAAATATCGGTGAAACCGCGTTTTTCTACTCGCTTAACGAACTGCGGCACGGCGCGGAGAAGGTTATAATAACCAGCCGGCAGGCGGAAATATTGCGCCTCTTGGCCGGGCGGAAGAACGAGGTTGTAAGCCGCGAAGAGCTGCTTACAGAGGTTTGGGGCGACGACTCCTACGCCAACTCGATGGCCTTGAACGTGCAAATCACTTACCTGCGCCGCGCCCTGCGGTCAGACCCTACGGTAAGTATAGAGGCCGTAATAAAGAAAGGATATATATTAAAGGTAAAAAAGTAAAAAGGTAAAAAGGCACGAGTAAAGGTAAAAAGGTAAAAAAGTAAAAAGGTAAAAAAACGTGGCATCATGCCAGTTAAACGCAGTTCTTTACCTTTTTACTTTTTTACCTTTTTACCTTTCTACTTTATTCCGCCTTTATTTCTTTTCCTTATAAATCACCGCATTGGCGCCGGAGGTGATTTTCAGGGCTTCGGGATGCTCCTTGATGAAGGAGTCGATGTGGCGGATGCGCTTCTCTTCGAGGATTTCATCGACGGCGATTAGTATGCCTGTCTCCTCCACATCGCCAAAACCGTAGTTGATGGCGGTGCCAAACATCTTCATCGTAGGACTTAATCCCATGTACGCATTGACAAGAGGCGGAATGTTGTAGCCCAGCTTCCGCACCTCGCGGTTCAGTATGCGGTAGTCGTCCTTGAACGTGTTTTCACTGAAAAGTGCGGCCAGTTCGGCCTCGTCGGCCTCTATTTTGAGCGGTTTCATCGGTATGACGAGGTTGTCGGCGTCATTGAAATGCTTTTTGAGGAAGTACAAAATCATGTCACGCCCCTTACGGACGTAAGAGGGATACATGGTCATCTTGCCGAAGAGATACTTGATGTCGGGGCGTATGACGGTGAGCGCTCCGAGGCCGTCCCACAAGTTGTCGAGGGCGAAAAGGCTCTTTGCGCCCATCTTGGAGCTTTGGTATGCAGGGGCGACAAACGAGCGTCCAAGCTCTACCGTCCAAGGAAGATACTCGCGCATGAACTTCTCCGAGAAGTGGAACATGTGGCTCGTGGCGAGCACGGGCTGGCCGTCGGCGTCGATGTCGGCGTCACATCCCAAGAGATAACGGTAGCCGCCGATGATTTCCTCCTCTTCAGGATTCCACACGATAAGCTGCTTGTAGCAGTTGTCGCACGTGTCGAACTCGTCCAGATCCATGCTCTTTCCGCTGCCGCCTCCGGCCTCGCGGAATGCGATTTCGCGCAACCGGCCTATTTCCTTGAGCACGTTTGGCGCGTTGTGCGCCGTAACTATGTATATTTCATTGTGGCTCTTGTTTGTCATGCGCAGCTGGCGGTCAGGCGTAAGCTCGCTTTTAAGCAGCTGCTTGTCTATCGGACGGATAATCTCTTGTTCCATTTTCTTTGTCGGTTGATGCTTGTTGTTGATATGGGTTGTATCCGGAAACCAAGCCTTTCTACAGCTTGTAAACGATGTCCTGCACGTATTGCGTCCACTGGGCCGGCGTCCTCGACTTGTCGAAGGTCTGCCAGGGTATGGGCTTGCCTATGGCTACGCGGAACGTCTTGTCGCGGTTCTTGTACATCTCGTCGGCCAGGTAGAGCATTGCCACGTTGAACTTGATGCCGAGGCGCTTGCATACGTTGGCGAGGTTGTAGAAGAAATCGGAGTTGCGGCCGCCGAAATGCACGGGCACTACGTCGCGCTTTGTCTCAACGCTCTTGGTTATGAAGGTCTTGCGCCACGGCAAGTCATGTATTTGGCCGTCGATGCGGCGCGAGCAGATACCGGCCGGGAACATTATGACATGGTTGTCGCCGTGGAAGCAGGCTTCGACCATTGCCGGGAAGTTGCGGCTCTGGTGGCCAGTCTTGTTTATGGGAACGCAGAGCGGTGCAAGGCCGGGAAGGTTCATCAGCAGGTCGTTCACGAGGTAGCGGAAGCGTCCGCCGTAGTGCCGCCCGAGCAGAGCGCCGAGGGCAACGCCGTCCTGTCCGCCGAGAGGATGGTTGCTCACAAAGGTGTAGAGGCGGCCGTCGTCGGCAGCCGGCATATTCTCTTCGCCCACGATGTCGAGCTTCGTGCCGAGGTAGTCAAGGCAGGACTCGAGCCAAGGCACGCCCGTAAGGTGGCGGTTGCGCCAAAGAAAGTCGTTGACCTCGTCTTGATGGAGTATGCGTTCGAGCCACTTTACGACGAACGCCGGCACGTACTTGGCCTTTGCCCCCATCTTGCCATCGAGTATTGCACGGACGTCGATGGTCTTTTCGGTAATTTCATTCATGCTCTCTCTACTAACACAATGCAAAAATAACGCAACTTTTCCAAATACATACCTATTTTATCGAAAATATTAGAAATAATAATGACATTGCAATGTTTAGACAACAAAGTTTTAACATTTTGCCTGAAAAACATGCTACAATGGCACACGGCGCGGCCGGCGGCGGACAGGCATGGCGGAGGAAGCGTCCTGCAAGCGGACAGTTGGGGCAAGAACAGGCGGCAGGAAACGGCCTAACAGGCACACGCCTGCGGCCAGCCGCGCAACGCATTGACTGCCAACGCGTTGCAAAAGGCCGTCTTTTAGAGGCTAAAAGACGGCCTTTTGCATTGCGATTGACGGCCTTTTGGAATTCAAAACACGGCCTTTCACTTTTCGTCCGCAAATCTTTTGGATGACACAAAAATATTTACCCTTTATTTTATCATAAACCCAATGAGCACACTCTACCCTGAACCAGGCGGTCGGAAACTGTCATTCCGCGCTCCGACGCGGAATCCAGTGCATGCAGCCTATACCGCTTGACGCTTTGGATGTTTTCTGGATTCCGCGTCGGAGCGCGGAATGACAGTTACCGACCGCTTGGTTAAAGGTTGGGTGTATTCATTAATGGACTATACATTCAATCCAAAAGCTTTGCGGATGACCACCTTTCACAAACACACCAATCTGCTTACGTATGTTAATTTATCGTTTTTCGATAAATTTTTATCGATTTTATTTGGAGCTTTCAACAATATGCCATACCTTTGCATATCGATAAACGATAAATAATCATCAAATAACGATAATAACGCCAACCGCGAAAAATACTCTCGCTTATATATAACAATGTGTGGAACGTCCGCTGCCTGCCACGGCACGGCAGCGGACATGAAGCAAAAGAAAAACCGCAACAACGATGAAAAAGAGACTCAACCTATTCTGCATGCTCATCTTCGTGGTAATCGCCTGCCACCTGCTGTCGATGTCGAACACGTTTTTCACAGGCTTCTCGGCCGGCATGAAGCACGGCATGGAAGAGCGTTCGGCAACGGAGACGATGCCAAGCAACTTCAGCCACATCACGCTGCTGCCAGCCGAGATGGACGAAACCACCGCCGTGACAGTAACCGACAAGGCCACATCGAGGCAACTGACGGCATGGCCTACGCAGCTGATTGTTCCCTTGAACGAGAGTCTCGGACTGGGCGCGGCCGTGTTCCGACTGCTCTACACGCTGCTCTACGGCGCGGCGGCAGCGGCAGCCCTCGTGGCCTTCATCCTCTTCGTGCGCAACGTCAACAGGAACGCCATCTTCACGCGGCGCAACATCACGTTGCTGCGCGTTGTGGGCTGGTGCCTCGTGGCGACGGGAGCCATAGCCACGGCCGACGGCTGCTATGACACGTATCTGGCCCAGCGGTCGTTCAGCCTGACGGGCTACGTGGTCGATTACGGCTCGGCCGCCTACATTACAAGCGTCATCTTCGGCCTCTTCGCCGTAGTGGTGGCCGAGGCGTTCGCCATAGGGCTTAGGATGAAAGAAGAACAGGAACTGACAATATAAGCCCCACCACGCCCCTCCCCAAGGGGAGGGAGACGGGCTAACGGTGTTCCATTAACGGTGCATCCGGCCTATCCGGCCCATCGGGCTTATAGGTCTTATAGGCCGAATAAGCCTTATAAGCCAAATCAGAACTATGCGCCAAGGCGAAAAAAGCATATTAAGCCCCCTCCCTTGGGGAGGGTTGGGGTGGGTATCAACTGACAAATTAGTTATGGGAAAAATAATAGTCAACCTCGACGTGGTGATGGCACGCCGCAAAATATCACTCTCCGAGCTGGCCGAACGTGTCGGCCTGACGCAGGCGAACCTGTCTATACTGAAGACGGGCAAGGCCAAGGCCGTGCGCTTCTCCACGCTCGAAGCCATCTGCCACGAGCTGGAATGCCAGCCCGGCGACATTCTCGAATACAGCGACGAGGCGCAAGGCCAAACATGACAGATTGCAGGCGAAACAGCCGTTTACGCCTGCAAAAGATATAAAAATAATTAAATTTAGGAGACGGCAAGCACCGTTAATCACGGAAAAAACTATATTTGTACACCTTTTTAAACCAAACTTTTATGAAATTAAAACATCTTTTCGTCGCCGCAGTGCTCTTCGTTACAAGCGCAGCGGCAGTTATGGCGCAAGGAATGCAGCTGCCCCCAATCCCCGTGGACAGCGCGGTAAGGATTGGCAAACTGCCTAACGGCCTTACATATTACATCCGCCATAACGGTTATCCGGAACACCGTGTCAACTTCTACATCGCCCAGCGCGTAGGCTCCATACAGGAGGAGGAAGACCAGCGCGGACTGGCTCACTTCCTGGAGCACATGGCATTCAACGGCTCTGACAACTACCCGGGCGACAAACTCATCGAATACCTGCGCTCAATAGGCGTGGAGTTCGGTTCCGACCTGAACGCTTACACCGCCGTAGACCAGACCGTTTACCGCGTATGCAACGTGCCTTCGGACAACATCGCGTCACTGGACTCTTGCCTGCTCATACTCAAGGACTGGTCCAACGGCCTCACCCTCGACGCAGAGGAGATTGACAAGGAGCGCGGAGTAATCCACGACGAGTGGCGCCAGCGCTCGTCTGCCAGCATGAGAATGCTCGACCGCAACCTCGAAAAGCTGTATCCCGGCAGCAAGTACGGCAAGCGCATGCCTATCGGACTTATGTCGGTGGTAGACAACTTCAAGCCCGAGGTGCTGCGTGCGTACTACCACAAGTGGTACAGACCCGACAACCAGGCCATCATCGTGGTGGGCGACGTCGACGTAAACCGCACCGAGCAGAAAATAAAGGAGATGTTCAGCTCAATCAAGATGCCGGCAAACCCCGTACCGGTGGTTGACGAACCCGTGCCCGACAACAACGAAGCAATCATCATCGTTGACAAGGACAAGGAGCAAAGGACTGACGGCGTATCGATAATGTTCAAGCACGACGCCATACCCGACAGCCTTAAGAGCAACATGTTCTACCTCCTGCAGCAGTACGCCGTGAGCCTCTGCACGCAGATGCTCAACTCGCGCCTCTCCGAAGTGCAGCAGAACCCCGACTGCCCCTTCGTTTCAGCATACGTATATGACGGCGAGTACATCTACTCCAAGACAAAGGACGCTTTCTCGCTCGACATCATGCCGAAGCCCGGAAAGACCGAAGAAGCCATCAAGGCAGCCATGCGCGAGGTGATGCGCGCCGCCAAGTTCGGCTACACCGCTACCGAGTATGTCCGCGCAAAGGACGAATACATGAGCTGGCTGGAGAAAATCTACACCAACCGCGACAAGCAGGAAAACAGCTTCTGGGGCGACCAGTACCGCGACCACTTCCTCGGCAACGAGCCCATTCCTTCCATTTCAGACCAGTACCTGACGATGCAGCAGCTCACGCCGATGCTCCCCGTCGAACTGACAAACGAAATGATAAAGCAGCTTGTGAGCGTAACTGACACCAACCTCGTGGTCTATGCGACATACACAGAGAAGGAAGGAGCGGTTTATCCTACGCCGGAAGCAATCAAGGCTGCCATCGACGCCGTTCACGGAGAGCAGCTCACGGCATGGGTTGACAACGTGAAGAACGAGCCGCTCATCAAGGAAATGCCAAAGAAAGGCAGCATCGTGAGCGAGAAGGAGAACGCAGCTCTGGGCTATAAGGAGCTTACCCTCTCCAACGGAGCACGCGTATTGCTTAAGAAGACCGACTTCAAGGATGACGAAGTGATGATGAGCGCAACGTCGAAGGGCGGCTCTTCACTGCTGCCCGAGAGCGACCTTGTGAACGCGAAACTGTACGACATGGCGATAAGCGCCAGCGGACTGGGCAACTTCAGCAACACGGAGCTTGAGAAAGCGCTCGCCGGAAAGCAGGCCAACGTAAACCTTTCGCTCGCCAACCTGCACGAAGGCGCAAGTGGAAAGTCGACTCCGAAAGACCTCGAGACGCTGTTCCAGCTGACATACCTCTACTTCACAGACGTCAAGAAGGACGAGAAGAGCTACAACGCGCTGATTTCCATGCTCGAGAACGCACTCAAGAACCAGGCAATATCGCCTGATGCAGCCTTCGCAGACTCGCTCATGTCTACGCTCTACAGCCACAACCTGCGCTACAGACCGCTGAAGGTTGACGACCTGAAGAAGGTGAACTACGACCGCATACTGCAAATTGCCAAGGAGCGCACGGCCAACGCCGGCGACTACACCTTCACCTTCGTGGGCAACTTCGACGAAGCAACCATACGTCCGCTCATCGAGCAGTACATAGCTTCTCTGCCTGCTAACGGCGTCAAGGAAGAGTGGAAAAAGGTTTCTACTTACGCCAAGGGCAAGGTTGAAAACGTGTTCAAGCGCAAGATGGAGACTCCGAAGGCCAACGCATACATCTACTGGTACAACCTCAACACACCGTACTCTCTTGAGAACGCTGTGGCCGCCGACGCCGCAGGACAGGTGCTCTCGATGATTTACCTGAAGAAAATACGCGAGGACAACGGCGCGGCTTACTCTACAGGAGCACAGGGCGCAGTGAGCCTCGGAGGCGATACTCCGTTCAACGTGCTCGTAGGCGTATGCCCGATGAACCCCGACAAGGCCGACCTCGCGCTGAAAATAATGAACGAGGAAGCTGCCAAGATGGCGACGACCGTTGACGCAGACATGCTCAACAAGGTAAAGGAACTGATGCTGAAGCGTGCCGACGAGGACGCAAAGACCAACCGCTACTGGGTCAACGCTATCAACGACATGGACGAGTACGGCGTTGACACCGTGACGAAGTACAAGGACATCATCAACGCACTGACACCCGAGAAGATTGCCAAGTTCATGAAGGACGTAATTTTCGCAGGCGGCAACAGCGTCAAAGTGGTGATGCTGCCCGAAGCGGAGAAGAAATAACAGACACTAAGAGTGTGACAACAGCAAGCCCCCTTGCAGCGCATAACGCGCCGCAAGGGGACTTTTCTTTTCGCCAATACCAACCTATTGACAGCCAGCACATTACGGAACATCTTGCAAAAAGCCGTCTTTTGCAACGCAAAAGACCGTCGATTACAACGCAAAAGGCCGCCTTTCATTGTGTGAAAGACGGCCTTTTACCGTTTTACTTTTTTACCTTTTTACCTTTCCTTTACCGCGTCGCCGATTACAAGTCCGGCCAGCGTGAAGCCGAACACGGCTGTGATGTGCACCATCGAGCCGTTGGCGCGAGGCTCCTGGGGCGTTCCTGCGTTGTCAAGCAGCTCGTCGCTGTACACGCACAGGAACTTGCGCGAAGGCAGCATGCCGCTCTTCTTGAAGCCTTGGCGCAGCGAACGGGCGAGCGGACAACCCTGCACCTTCCAGAATTCGGCCACGCTTACGCGCGTAGGGTCGAGCTTCCGGGCGGCTCCCATCGACGAATACAGCCTCACGCCGGCGTCGCACGCCGTGCGTATAAGCAGCATCTTGTCCTGCAAGCTGTCGATTGCGTCGATTACGTAATCATACTCCGCAAGGTCGAACTGGCCTGCCGTGTCCGCGCAGAAGGCCGCGTGGCGCGCATCAATCTCCGCCTCGGGATTGATGCACAACAGGTGTTCCTTCAGCGCGTCCACCTTCACCCGGCCAATGGTCTGCGCCGTAGCCATGAGCTGGCGGTTGACGTTCGAGGGGCAAACGCAGTCGGGGTCGACGATGGTGACGCGCCTTACGCCCGAGCGCACCAGCCCTTCCACGCACCAGCTGCCTACGCCGCCCACGCCGAACACTATCACCTTTATGTCTGAAAGCCGCCTGGCTGCATCGTCGCCAACAAGCAGGCGCGTGCGCGATTGGTAATCAGTAGTCATTTATTGATGGGGTTAAGGGAGTTCTGGGAGAACAGAAAGTAATGAGATAAATAGGAAATATTGAGCAAATAGCCATGACTAATCAAGCTCCCTCCCTTCGGAAGGGCTGGGGTGGGTGTCCAACAATGCCCTGCATTGCTCCAATATGCCCATGAGTTCGCTTACAGTCTCGGCGCGGAGCATGGCTATGCGCGTCTGTCGGAAGTTGGGAATGCCCTTGAATACGGGGCTGGCCGCCAGGTGGCGGCGCGTGTGCAGTATGCCGCGGTACTCGTCGATGCGCTCCACGTTGATGCGCAGCTGCTCCTCGAGGATGTCTATTTTCTTGTCCGTTGTAAGCGACGTGTCCTCTGGCCGTCCGTCGAGATAGTCGCGCATTTCCTTGAACAGCCACGGATGTCCGAACGTGGCGCGGCCCACCATCACCGCATCCACGCCGTAACACTCGAACGCCTGCCGCGTCTCCTCCGGCGTGCAGATGTCGCCGTTGCCAATTATGGGTATGCGGATGCGCGGGTTCTGCTTCACACGCCCTATCAAAGTCCAGTCCGCCTCGCCGGTGTACATCTGGGCACGGGTGCGTCCGTGTATGGTAAGAGCCTCTATGCCGCAGTCCTGAAGCTGCTCGGCCAGGTCTTCGATGACGATGTTCTGCGCGTCCCATCCAAGCCTTGTCTTCACCGTTACGGGCACTTTCACGGCGTCAACCACAGCCCGTGTGATTTTCAACATCAACGGAATGTCGCGCAGCATGCCTGCTCCGGCGCCCTTACCTGCCACCTTCTTCACCGGACAACCGAAGTTAAGGTCGATTAAGTCGGGCTTGGCCGCCTCGACAATCCTGGCCGCCTCGGCCATCGACTCTGCGTCGCGGCCGTATATTTGTATGCCCACGGGCCGCTCGTCGTCGCTTATCGCCAGTTTCGACACGGTGCTCTTGACCGACCGCACAAGGGCTTCGGCGCTGACAAACTCGGTATATACCATCGCCGCCCCGTACCTCTTGCACAGGCGGCGGAAGCCTATGTCGGTCACGTCTTCCATCGGAGCGAGGAAGAGAGGCCGTTCCCCGAAGTGTATGTCGCGTATGTTCATTGTCCTACAAATTTATAATGGAGAGTTGAGAATGGAGAATTATGATTACCATTGACATTGAGAACTTTCACTATTGACAGTTTTGGCAACAGATATATTACCATAAATTCTCTGTTCACAACAAAAGGTAATCATAATTTTCCATTCTCAACTCTCCATTCTCAACTTCTTATTAAATGATAAACTCCTCCTGCGCGGCACTTCACCAGCCCCTTCATCTCCAACGAGAACATCACGGCGGCGAGCCGTCCTACGGCCATTCCTGTGGCGGCCGACAGCGTGTTGAGCTGCAGGTCGTTGTCTTTCATGAGGATGTCGGCCACGGCCTGCTCCTCCGTTGACAGTTCGGGAAAGAGCGTGCGCTCTATTCCTTCGCGGCGTGCGGCGGCCAGCTGTGCGTCGTCTTGCCAGCCCATGGCGTTCACGAGGTCGTCGGCCGAGGTTATGAGCATGGCCTTGTTGTCACGTATGAGGTTGTTGCAGCCCTCCGAATACTCGTCGCCCACGCGGCCGGGGAAGGCCGCCACATCGCGGTCATAGCTCCGGGCGATGCGCGCGGTGACAAGTGCGCCGCCGTGGCTTGCGCTTTCCGCCACTACGACAGCATCCGAAAGGCCGGCCACTATGCGGTTGCGCCGCAGGAAGTTGAGCTTGTCCGCATTGGTGTGCGTGGGATGCTCGGTGAGCAGTCCGCCGTGGCGGAGCATACAGTCGGCGGTGTCCTTATGGCGCGGAGGATAGAGGTTGTCAAGCCCGTGGGCAAGTACGGCCACCGTGTCAAGCCCTGTTTCAAGCGCCTCGCGGTGCGCACAGATGTCTATTCCGTAAGCCAGTCCGCTCACTACGAGCGTCTCCGGGCACAGCTCGGCCAGCCTGCGGACGAACGAGCGGACGCAGTCCTGCCCGTAGGCGGTGCACCGGCGCGTGCCTACTATGCTGACAACGCGGCGGCTGTCAAGGCATTCCGTGCCACGGAAGAAGAGCACCAGCGGCGCGTCCTCGCACTGAACGAGCCGCCACGGGTAGCCCTCGCAGCCCCAAACAAGCGTCTTCACGCCCGTGCGCATGGCGTATTCCATCTCGCCCTCAGCCTTGCGCCGCGCCGCCTCGACATCGGCCAGGGCGTCGACCACGCGTTGCGGCGCACCCGGGGCTATGCCGCGTATGTCGCGCCGGTTGTCGATAACGGCCTGCACGCCGCCCGCCGCGCGGCATAGCTGCACGGCAATGCCCGGCTGCATGCGGTCGAGCGAGGCGAGGATGAGGGCGGAAAGGACTTCGTCCATTGTCTTATTAATTGATAATTTATAATTGATAATGGAGAATTATGATTACCGTTGTCATTCAGGACATTCACTTTCGGCTGCCTTGAGAACGGGTATATTGCCATAAGCTACCAGTTCGCAGCAGAAAGCAACCATCATTCTTAATTCTAAAACTCTCCATTCTCAATCAACAAAGGTAATCATAATTATCAATTCTCAACTCTCAATTCTCAATCAGAAACAAGCCCGAACGCCTCGTCGTACTCCCTGCTGTGGGCGAGTTTGCCGTCGACAAGGCACACAAGGTCGATTATTCCCTTGAAGCAGAGCTTGTTGTCGGCGGCGCGGTAGATGTCCTGGTAGAACACGTAGCGCAGCCCTTCCTTCTTCAGGTTGATGCAGGATATGAACTCGTCGTCGCACCTTAGCGGCGTCTTGTACTGCAAGTTCATGCGTGCCACCACGGCGTCGGTGCCGCGCCGGTGCATCTCGGCGAAGCTAAGTCCGCACTTTTTCAGGAACAGGTGGCGTGTATGCTCGGCGTAATGCAGGTAATTGGCGTTGTTGACAATGCCTTCGATGTCGCACTCATAGTCGCGCACCTGCATCCGCGTAGTGAATATATAGTCCATGATGGGTGCAAAGATAGTGCAAGTTAAGCGAAATACAAAATAAAAAAAGGGGAAAAGAAGCCTCTCCACGACAACCCGATACCCACCCAAACACCCACCCCAACCCTCCCAAAGGGAGGGGGCTTGGAATGTCTTGTTGCATTGACGACGCATCCGGCTCATTTGCTTTATTGGGCTTATTAGGCCAGCCTATCATGCCTATTAGGCCCAATATGCCCGATAAGCCACATTGGCCAAATAAGTCGTTGATAATCAACAGCTTACCAATATGCCGTCTTTTAGCCTGCAAAAGGCCACCTTTTAGTGCGCAATATGCCACCTTTTGCATCGCGATTTGCCGTCTTTCACAACACAGCCAATCAGCACTCCTCCCCTCGGGGAGGCCGGGTGGGGGCTTATCTCCTCAAATACTCATACCCAATGCGGCACCTCAGGCAGTCCTTCCGGTCGCAATACTCGCGCTTGAGCTGTATTAACGCCTGGCTGTCGGCTGCGCTCTCGGCCTGCAAGCCGCACTCCGACCAAAGGCGCACTATGTGGTTGTCCTCCGCCTTCAGCTGCGAGAGCATGTCGAGTGCGCGGCCGCACAGGCTCTCGTCCATGCGGTGACGGCCGTATGCAAAGAGCACCGGCAGGGCTGTGTTGATGATTACTACGTCGAGCGAAGCCGCCGAGAGAGCCTTCCTTGCGCGGCGGCTCGGCACGCCGAAGGCGTAATGCTCCTGCCAGTAAGGCGTGGCCTCGGTGCGCAGCAGGCGGCGCATGTCGTCCGCAGTGGCGCACTCCGCCAGTCGGCTCAAGTCGCTGCGGCGCGAGTGGTAGAGGCAGGCCAGCTGCGACAGGCGTATGTACGGGAAGTTCTGCGGTCGCATACGCAGGAACTTCCACTCGCCGCCGTCCATCGCCCGGAGCCCGAACTTGTGGGCGAGATAGGCGTATTCGCCGCGCAGCTTGTCGAAATATCCGTCCTGCATGGCCGCCTCGCGGTAACGCGCGGGCATCGACTCGGGCGCGAGCAGCCCGGCCTGGCCGAAGAAAAGAGCCTCAAGCTGGAAGAGGTCGTCCCTATGGTGCGCCGCCGCTTGCAGCCATCCGCCCCCGGCCCAACGCTCGAAGGCGTCGCCGTTGACGCCGAAGCCGAACGTGCGCGCCATCGTCAAGAACAACGCCTCTTCCCACGAGCCGCCGCAACGCTCCACCCTCGCCACGATGTCGGCCGTCTTGCGCTCCATGCGCTCGGCCACCAGGCGGCTCAACCAGCCGTGAACGGTAAGGCGGTCGAGCTGTGGAATGACGGCGCGGCACGGCGGATAGCGGTCTTCGTGCAGCAGGGCGGCGTAGCCTTCGGCCACCTGCGGCGGCACGTCGAGCCTCACCTGCGCCACGCGTCGGCCCTCGCTCGTGTAGGCTTCGGCGTCGGCCTCGCCCACGATGTGCAGCACTACGTTGTCATAACGCCGGTCGCGGTCGTGCCCGTGCGTGCGCCAAAGCGCCGCACGCTCGTGCACCTCGACGTTCCCTATCCACACCGTGCCGCCCACTTTCACCTTCGCGTTGAAGAAGTCGGGCCCGGCGTCGCTGTTCTGCAGGCCGGTGTCGATTACCTCGACGGCCAGCCCGTCGGTCGTCTCCAAAGGCTTCAGGGGGAACATCTTGTGCTTCCACACGTATTGCAGCAGGGCTTCCATGGTTTCTGTAGTTAAAGGAGTTAAGGCAGATAAAGGAGTTGAATGCAAATGCTCCGGCACATGCCAAATTGTTACTCGTCTGCCTGTCACTTATAGATGCAAATCTACAAAAAAATCACGGACGGCATATCGCTTCCGTGATTTTTATCGCAAAAAACTTTACTTGCTACGTTTTACGCCCAACGCTCACACCGTCTTTACAGCATTCCGGCACCCCTGCGTAACCCCTTGAATGCCAGCGGCTTCGCAAAAGGTGGCCTTTTACCTTCCAAAAGGCCACCTTTTAGAGGCTAAAAGACCACCTTTTGCATCGCAATTTGCCGCCTTTCGGGTTCATCCGCAAATCTGTTGGATGAAATACAAGGTCTATTAATGAAAGCATTTGTTCCGCCGGATTTGCAATCCGGCGGTTTCTAATTGCGGATTTGCAATCCGCACATGCCCATACATTTACCTCGTGGTTGTGTGGTTTGAGCGGATTGCAAATCCTTATAGTAATTTTCGGCGGATTGCAAATCCGCCAAAACATATTACCGACAGCATGACTTGCAGCAGGACATAAACGGAATGACCTTCAACAACCATCCAACAGATTTGCGGATGAACCGTCTTTCGCAACACCGTCCACCTTTCAAGGCATATCAAGCTCCCTCCCTTGGGGAGGGCTGGGGTGGGTGTTCTCTTTGCCAAGGGTGGGTGTCGGGGCTTCCTCTACCTCCTTTCATACGAAAAACTCCCGCGCGCCATGATGGCGCACGGGAGCTGCGTGTCGATTATCCGTTGTTTATCCAGATTATTTCTTCAGCACTTTGACGGTAGTTCCGTCAGCCTTGCGGATAATGTTGATGCCCTTCTGCATCTCGTTCAGCTTGCGTCCGCTAAGGTCGTAGATGGCCTCAACGCCGTTGTCAACGGTCGCAGCCGGGCTGTCGATGCCTGAAGTAATATAATCTTCGCCAAACAATACTGTCACATTAGCCAAAGGCAACAATATCTTCACATTCAACTTGTTTGCTGTCATCTCTCCACTGATTGTAGCTTTAAGCCCTGCTTGTGCAAGCTGTTCACCCATACTCCAATCAACTCCCGGAATGTCACCAGGAGTAATTGTCACAACTTGGTCTGCCGTAGACAATTTTGTTACATCGTCTTCTTCTACACCTTCAACGTCTGCAACTGTTATGTTACCCACACCTAATGGGCCAAACATGAAATTCTTAAGTGAAAGCGTAAACTTGCCATCCGTCTGTTCCAATATGCTTATTGTAGCCTCCATCGGGTCAGACGCACCAGAACCAAGGTCAACGGTCATCTTGTCGGTATACTCCTTTGGGAAGTTGTTGTCACCGAAGACAACGTCAACGGTTATCATGCCGCCATTTACCGATATGTCAAGGTCAAGATACATCTTGTCTCCCTTCATACGGCAGCCTTCATTGAATATAACGGTTGCCTTCATGAAATCGATTGTGGTTTCTGTCTTTTCAAAGTTTACAAACCCTTCGCTGTCGCTGTTGCCTTTGATGTTGTTTATGTCAATGTTTCCTACCGGGGTTCCCATAAACTGGAAGTTTGTAATGCTTATATTGTACAGTCCATCAGAACCTTCCACTTCTTCAACGCTGATTACTTGCTCATTCTCGGTTGTCGGCTGGGTATCCCCCATCATTGTTACCGTTACCGCGAGGTTGTCGGTGAAGTCCTTTGCATTAACTGCCAGCGCCATCACGGCTGCGGCCACGAGGGTAAAAATTTTCTTCATAAGTTGTCCTTTCTTTTTTGTTGATTATTTAATTCTGTAACTAATACCGATTGTTCCATAAACGGGATAAAGGTTCTGCTCGATGGTGTCGAAGTCGGCATCGAAAATGTCGGTGAAGCCCCACGACACGTCGGCGAACACGCCCCAGTGCTTGTGGAAGTACCAGTCAACGCCGGCGAGCATGCCGAACTGCCACGAGCGCATCGAGTCAGAGAAGTCGTATGTGCCGCGGCTGCCCTTCTCCGTGCCGATATACACCTTCTGCCCTGTCGGGTCGCCGACGCGTATGTAGCCACCGTATGCGTCGCCGGTGAACTTGTGCGAGCGCACGTAAGAGAGGTAAGGGCCGAGCTTTATGTGCAGGTTGTTGTTCACGGCGTAGGTCGCCAGCAGGGGCAGGGTGAGCATCCACTGCTCCACGTCGATGCTGACGCCGCCGGTGAAGTTGCCTTCAAGCCGCTGGTTTCCGCGTACAAAAGCCATGTGATAGTTCTTTACGGTCGACTCGACCTTCATTCCCTTGTTCTCAAGATACAGGCCGGTAGTCAGCCCCCAGTGCTCGTTGAAGTCGCGGTACACGCCGAGCCCGAGGTTGAAGTTTGGCGTAAGGGTGAACTTGTCGAGGCTGCGTATGGTGGCAGGCATGCCCATCGGGGCTGTGCCTCCTATGCTGTAGCCGAAGCGCAGGTTGTACGTAAGGTTGTCGAACAGGCGGAACGCTCCTGCCTGCGTGGCCGTAAGGGCGGCCAGTATGATGGTGAATATCGCTTTCTTCATAGCTATTCTGTTTATTCTGCGCAGATTACTTTCACTTCGTCAATGTAGAGCGTGCTGCCGATTGCGCCGCGGAACGACGCACCCTCGATGCTCGAGGTGAACACTACGGCGAGGCTGTAGCCTCCGTTTGCCAGCAGTTCGCGGTCTATTTCTTCGCTATACTCGAAGTCGACGGTGAACTCCGTCCAGTTGTCAACATCCGTAACGTCCGGGACTTGGGCCATTGCAACGATTTGCTTGCTGGTCTTCACGTCGTCGCCGTGCAGCACGAAAGCCGCCCCGTTATCGTCATGGTTGCGGTAAAGCACGGCGTAAATGTCGCCCTTGTCGTAAGAATCGGGTATTGGCTTGCGGTTTCCGTCGACGCATTGGCCGGCCGACTTGTACTTGTACCAGCCTGTAAACTGCAACGGCTCTTGGTAAAACGCGCGGCCGAAGCGTGTCGCCATCATTGCCCCTCCGTTAGGATTGAGCGCCTGGCTGGCGTCAAACTCGCCTATGAAAAGGTTGCCGGCAGCTATGCCCATCGGGGCTATCGCCGTGCCAAGACTACCCGTGCTCTTTGTCTCGAGCTTCACGCCCATGCCGCGATAGCCGTCAGCTACAGGAGCCGACGGGAAATCTTCAGGAGGCGTTGTGCCGCCGCCGAGCGCGGCTGTAAGGTAAAATCCGGAATTACCGGTAGCCCAGTTGCCAAGCCATTCGCCAGTCGACGACAGGTCGCTCCAAGCGTAATAGCCTCCGCCCATATCTCCTTCAACAAACCGGTAGTTCTCGAAGTTGTATTCGTTGACGTTGTATGCCACGCGGAAGGTCACATTATACTTTCGCTGCCACGACCCGTCCTGCGACGTAACGGTATAGACAACGGCCTTGCCGTCGCTGAAATCATGCACCGAACCGCTTTCGGGCGTTACCGTCGCACCCTCGGTGAGCCTGAATGTGGGTGCCATCTGCGACACGTCCGCGCCTTCCTTTACTTCAAAAGTGATGTCGTCGGCGTCAGAGAGCACGTTCACGAGCGTGTCGCTCTCGGCGAAGAACACGTCGGTGGGATTGTCAAGGTGGACGTAAGCCTGCTCGATGTCGCATTCGGCGTTAAGCGGTTCGTCCTTGAAGCAGGACGTAAGAGAGGTGCACAAGGCCGCTCCGAGCAGCAGGTGGTTGAACTTCATATATATAATATAATGTGAGAAATTGGGTGCAAAGGTATACGAAAAATCGTTTTAAGCAAAATTTTAAGCCAATAAGTGTATAATTTTCAATGACTTTTTGCGGCAAGAGAAGCCCCTGCCAGCCAAAAGAGAAGCCCTGCCCGACTAAAGGGGAAGCCCCCTCCCGACCTCCCCGAGGGGAGGAGTGCTGATTAGCCGGATTGCGAAAGACGGCAAATTGCAATGCAAAAGGTGGCCTTTTACAAGCCAAAAGGCCACCTTTTGCAGGCTAAAAGACGGCATATTGGTAAGCTGTTGATTATCAACGGCTTATTTGGCCAATGTGGCCTATCGGGCTAATTGAGCCTAATAAGCCTGATAGGCCGGGCAAATAAGCCCTATTAGCCCGATGAGCCGGATGCGCCATTGCGGCGAAATGGCAGACAACGGCAAACCAGCTCCTCCCCTCGGGGAGGTCGGGAGGGGGCTTCCTCTTGGCCGGGAGTGGCTGTTTATCTTTTTTATTACATTTTATTTCCTCGTCTCCCCGATTTGCATTACCTTTGCATTGGATTTAAATCTATTGTAAAATGAAGATAGCATTGATAGGCTACGGCAAGATGGGCAAGATGATTGAGCAAATAGCCCGCGGCCGCGGCCATGACATTGTATGTATAATCGACGTTGACAACCAGCAGGATTTCGACTCGGTGGAGTTCGCATCGGCCGACGTCGCCATAGAGTTCACCAACCCCACGGCGGCCTACGGCAACTACCTCAAGGCATGGGCTAAGGGCGTGAAGATAGTATCAGGCTCTACGGGATGGATGAAGGAGCACGGCGACGACGTGCGCCGCCAGTGTACGGAGGGCGGCAAGACGCTCTTCTGGGCGTCCAACTTCAGCGTGGGCGTTGCCATATTCTCGGCTGTAAACCGCTATCTGGCGAAAATAATGAACGGCTTTCCGCAGTACGACGTGCGCATGGAGGAGACCCACCACGTGCACAAGCTCGACGCTCCGAGCGGCACGGCCATCACGCTGGCCGAGGAAATAGTCGACGGACTCGACCGCAAGAGCGGCTGGGTAAAGGGCACACTGCTCGCGCCCGACGGCTCGCTGACGGGCCAGGCGGCCTGCAAAGCCGACGAGCTTGCCATAGACAGCATACGCCGCGACGAGGTTCCGGGCATACACACCATCAAATATGACTCCGAGGCCGACTGCATCACCATTACGCACGACGCCCACTCGCGCAAGGGTTTCGCCCTCGGCGCGGTGCTGGCCGCCGAATACACCAGGGAGCACAGCGGCCTGCTGACAATAGGAGACATGTTCAAGTTCTAATGAATGGAGAATTGAGAGTTGAGAATTGAGAATTATGATTACCTTTGTTAATTGATGGTTGAGACTTGGGAATTGAAAATTACGACTACCTTTTGTTGCAAACAGAGAACATACAGTAATATGTCTGTTAACCAAACGGCCAAAAACGAAAGTTCTCAACATCAAAAGTAATCATAATTTTCAATTCCAAATTCTCCCTTCTCAATTAATAAGGGTAATCATAATTCTCCATTCCCAATTCTCAACTATCAATTAAAAAGATGGAAAAGAAAAACCTTAATATGAAGAAGCAGTGGGCAAAGTGCATCACGGTGCTCGTGCTTTACCTCCTCTTCCTGCTCTGGGTGAAGAGCTGGCTGGGGCTGCTCGTTGTGCCGTTCATCTTCGACGTGTACATAACCAAGAAGATACGGTGGCAGTGGTGGAAAAACTCCGAGCCGCCAGTGCGCTTCATCATGTCGTGGGTTGACGCCATAGTGTTCGCCCTCGTGGCCGTTTACTTCATCAACCTGTTCTTCTTCCAGAACTACGTCATACCCTCGTCGTCGCTTGAGAAGTCGCTCCTTACGGGCGACTACCTCTTCGTAAGCAAGGTAAGCTACGGCCCGCGCATACCCGAGACACCGCTCACCATGCCGCTGACGCAGCACACGCTGCCCGTGCTGAAGTGCAAGTCGTACCTGGAATGGCCCAAGTGGGACTACCGCCGGGTGAAAGGCTTGGGGCATGTGGAGCTTAACGACATCGTGGTGTTCAACTATCCGGCCGGCGACACGCTCGTAAGCAACGAGCGTTACCAGGCCGCCGACTACTACCAGATGTGCTACTCGTTCGGCTCGCAGCTGCTCAACTACCAGCCGGAGATGGCCAAGCTCACGCCGCAGGAGCAGTATGACTGGTACCAGAAGGTGTATGCCACTGGGCGGCAGTACATACTTGACAACCCGGGAGAGTACGGCAAGGTAATCACGCGGCCGACCGACCGCCGCGAAAACTACGTGAAGCGGTGCGTAGGTCTGCCGGGACAGACACTGCAAATAAAGAACCGCATTGTCTACCTTGACGGCAAACCGAACAAAGAACCCGACAATGTGCAGTACACATATTACGTGAAACTGCTACAGCCCATACCCGAAGAGATGCTCCAGGAGCTTGGCATCAGCATGGAAGACCTTACCAGCCTGAACCAAAGCGGCTGCATGCCGCTGACCAAACGGGCGGTCGACGCGCTCTCGAAGCGCAAGGACATCGTGGAGAGCATACGCCTCAACACCGACACAATAACGGGAGACATCTATCCGCTGAACGCCAACACGGGCTGGACACGCGACAACTACGGCCCTGTATGGATACCGAAGAAGGGCGAGTCGGTACGGCTGACGATGCAGAACATAGCCGTCTACGAGCGGCCTATCCGCGTTTACGAGGGCAACGACCTGCAAGTGCGCGACGGAAAAATCTACATCAACGGCAAGCAAGCCGACCGATATACGTTCAAGATGGACTATTACTGGATGATGGGCGACAACCGCCACAACTCGGCCGACAGCCGATATTGGGGCTTCGTGCCTGAAGACCACATCGTGGGCAAGCCCATCTTCATCTGGTGGAGCAGCGACCCCGACCGCGGCGGCTTCTCAGGCATACGCTGGAAGCGGCTGTTCAGGATGGTGGACGATATTAAATGATTTGGGGTTATGCGGTTATGAGGTTATAAGGTCTTACGGTTCCAATGCCTCATAGCCGCATGATTATAAAACTACAAACATACACCGTAAAACCCCATAACCGTAAAACCTCAAAACCGTAGATGAAAAGTGCGCTCAAGTTTGTGATGGCGCTGACGGTCACAATCTTGCTGATGTTGGCTTTCCGCGCTTTGGTGTTCACCGTTTACACGGTAAGGGGCACGGCCATAGAGCCTGCCTACAAGGACGGCGACCGTGTGCTGGTGAACCGTTGGAGCTATGGCCTGCGCACGGGCGGCGGCGGAATGTTCGCCTACACGCGGTGGGCGGAGCGGCGCGCGGAGAAGGGCGAGCTTGTGGTGTTCAACTGTCCGCAGGACACGCTGCGCCCCGTAAGGCGGCGCGAGGTGATGGCCTACTACTGCACCGGCGTTCCCGGCGACACCGCAAGGGCATGGAGCGCAGCCCTCGCACTGCCCCGCCGGGGCGAGGCGGTGGCCGTAACGAAGGACAACATCAAGCTAATCAGCCACATATATAATAGGTATGAGGGGCGCACGGCCGGCATACGCGGCAGCCAGCTGTACGTAGACGGCAGGCGGCAGGACTGCGCCGTGTTCAAGTATGACTACTACTGGCTCGCGCCGTCAAGCCCCGACGGAAGGCGCGACACCGCACGCGGCGTGCTCGTACCCGACAACCACGTAATAGGAAGGGTGGTATTAAAAATTACATCCACACGAAATAAAACCGGCACCCACCACAAAACGACCTAACACCCACCCCAACCCTCCCCAAGGGAGGGAGCTTGAAATGACTTGTAAATAATATAAAAAGTCATGACTTAGGTCTTACTAACTACCAAAAAGAAAAGTATTACATCACATTAGCCCCCAATTTACTTTTTTTATAGCATTCCTGTATGCGTAGCGATACATCTTCAAAAGGCAATCAAGCCCCCTCCCTTGGGGAGGGTTGGGGTGGGTGCCTATCCCAGACACTTCTTTCATCGGCCTATTTCGCCCCTATCCAGTGGTACCAGAAGCTCAACCGATACGACAAAGTGACGGTGGAAGCCTACGACAGCTTCATCAAGCAGACTTACCGCAACCGCTGCATCATAGCCACCACGGCAGGAGTGCAGGCGCTGACCGTGCCCGTAGAGCGCGGCGCGGACGGCTTGACAACCGACGGCGCGCAGCCTTCGGGCAAGTGCCTGATGAAGGACGTGCGCATAAGCGACCACGGCAACTGGCGCCACCTGCACTGGAACGCGCTGCAAAGCGCCTACGGCGAGTCGCCCTTCTTCGAGTTTTACGCCGACGACGTGCGGCCGTTCTTCGAACGCAGGTGGAAGTATCTGTACGACTTCAACGCTGAAATATGCGCAAAAATGTGCGAATTAATCGGCCTTTCGCCCTGCGTCAGGCCGTCGGAAGAGTACCTCCCGGCTGACGACGGGCGGCTGACGGGCGTGGCCGACCTGCGCGACGCCATCCGCCCGAAGCACCCCCTGCCCGACCCCCTGTTCGCTCCGCGCCGCTATTACCAGGTGTACGAGGCGAAGCACGGCTTCCTGCCCAACCTCAGCATACTCGACTTGCTCTTCAACATGGGCCCCGAGAGCCTGCTGTATCTCTGACAATGAAACGGCAATATACTGTTCATCCGCAGTTCGTGCGGATGGAACATAAGTTCTATTAATGAAAATATCCTACTATAATCCAGGCAGTCGGTAATTGTCATGCCGCACCCCGATGCGGCATCCAGAAAACATCCAAAGCTTCAAACGGTGCAGGCGGCATACACTGGATGCCGCATCGGGGTGCGGCATGACAATTACCGACCGCCTGGATTATAGCAGGTTTACACATATTGGAAAGCCAAATAGTATATTGTAAACAAGCTTCCTCCCTTTGGGAGGGTTGGGGTGGTGTCAGCAATGACGGCCTTTCACCCTGCAAAAGACCATGTTTCACCCTGCAAAAGGCCGTCTTTTACAAGCTAAAAGACGGCCTTTTGCAGGGCGTTTCGCAACCGTCTGGCAGTCAAGAGGTTACGCACGGCGGCGCAACCGGCGGCATTGCATTGTGGAAGCAACCGCCGTCGGCGCACACGGTTTTATACTGTGCCGACCGTGGAAACGCCTGCAAACAAGGTGAAAAAATGACAATTTAATGCAGTTTTAATGGCAAAGAGCGTTGTGTTCGGCAAAAAATGTTTACCTTTGGCGAGATTTTTTTGATGTAAAAAGATATTTTTTGATTTTTAGATGAACGTAATTACAAAAACAGTTTCATTGCCCGATGGAAGGACCATCAGCATTGAAACCGGGAAAGTGGCAAAACAGGCTGACGGCTCCTGCGTCCTCCGAATGGGGAACACCGTATTGCTCGCCACCGTTTGTGCCGCAAAAGATGCAGTTCCCGGAACAGATTTCATGCCTTTGCAGGTTGAGTACAGAGAACAGTATGCCGCCGCCGGGCGCTTCCCCGGAGGCTTCACAAAGCGCGAAGGCAAGGCAAGCGACAACGAAATCCTTACATGCCGACTTGTAGACCGCGCCTTGCGCCCCCTTTTCCCGGCTGATTTCCACGCCGAAGTATTCGTCAACGTTATTCTTTTCTCGGCCGACGGCGTAGACCAGCCCGACGCCCTTGCAGGCTTCGCGGCATCGTGCGCGCTGGCTTGTTCTGACATCCCGTTCGAGTGCCCCATATCAGAGGTGCGCGTAGCCCGCGTAAACGGCGAGTACGTCGTTGACCCGACGTTCGAGCAGATGAAGGAAGCCGACATGGACATCATGGTCGGCGCGTCGAAAGACAACATCATGATGGTGGAAGGCGAGATGAAGGAAGTGTCGGAGCAAGACCTGCTCCAGGCCCTCAAGGTAGCACAGGAGGCCATCCGCCCGATGTGCCTGCTCCAGGAAGAGCTGATGAAGGAGCTTGGCACCGACGTGAAGCGCGAGTACTGCCACGAGGTGAACGACGAGGAACTGCGCGAGCAGCTGCGTAAGGAAACTTACGACAAGTGCTACGCGATAGCGCAGGCCGGCGACCATGACAAGAAGGCGCGCGAAGAGGCTTTCGACAAAATAAAGACCGACTTTGAAGAGGCTTACGCCGCAGCGCACACCGAACTCTCAGAGGATGAACTCGAAGAGAAGTACGCTTTGGTTGACCGCTACTACCATGATGTGGAGCGTGACGCCATGCGCCGCTGCATACTCGATGAAGGCAAGCGCCTCGACGGCCGCAAGACCGACGAAATACGCCCCATCTGGTGCGAGGTTTCACCCCTGCCCATGCCCCACGGAAGCTCTATATTCACGCGCGGCGAGACGCAGAGCCTCACCACCTGCACGCTCGGAACGAAGCTCGACGAGAAGCTCGTAGACGACGTTCTCGACCGCTCATACCAGCGTTTCCTGCTGCACTACAACTTCCCGCCCTTCTGTACGGGCGAAGCCAAGGCGCAGCGCGGCGTAGGCCGCCGCGAAATAGGCCACGGACACCTGGCCTGGCGTGCGCTGAAGGGACAAATCCCAGAGGAGTTCCCCTACACTGTACGCCTCGTATCGCAAATCCTCGAGAGCAACGGCTCGTCGTCAATGGCTACTGTCTGCGCCGGAACTCTCGCCCTCATGGACGCTGGAGTGCCCATGAAGAAGCCCGTGAGCGGCATCGCAATGGGTCTAATCAAGAACCCCGGAGAGGAGAAGTATGCCGTACTTAGCGACATTCTCGGCGACGAGGACCACCTCGGCGACATGGACTTCAAGACCACCGGTACGAAAGACGGACTCACGGCAACGCAGATGGACATCAAGTGCGACGGCCTCAGCTTCGACATTCTCGAAAAAGCCCTCATGCAGGCGAAGGCAGGCCGCGAGTACATACTCGGCAAGCTGACCGACACCATCAGCGAACCGCGCGCCGAACTGAAGCCGCAGGTACCGCGCATCGAGGCGTTCGACATTCCGAAGGAGTTTATCGGAGCTGTAATCGGCCCTGGAGGAAAGATTATCCAGCAGATGCAGGAAGAGAGCGGAGCCACCATCACCATCGACGAAATCGACGGCGTAGGCAAGGTTCAGGTAAGCGCGCCCAACAAGGAGAGCATACAGAAGGCCATCGCCAAAATCAAGGCAATCGTGGCTATACCCGAAGTAGGCGAAGTTTACGAGGGAACTATCCGCTCAATAATGCCCTACGGATGTTTCGTTGAAATACTGCCGGGCAAGGACGGACTGCTGCACATCTCGGAAATAGACTGGAAACGCCTTGAAACAGTAGAAGAGGCCGGGCTGAAAGAGGGTGACAAAATCAACGTCAAGCTGATGGAAATCGACCCGAAGACCGGCAAATACAAGCTGTCTCACCGCGTGCTCGTCCCGAAACCCGAAGGATACGTGGAGCGTGAGCGCCGCCCAAGGCCCGAACGCCGCCCCCGTCCGGAGCGCGGAGAGCGCAGGGACAGGGAGCAGAGGCGCTTCGAGCACCGTCCGGGCCGCGACGAATACCATGACCCGTTGGCGCAGAAAGAGCCCAAAGACTTCAACGACAGTCTTGACCACGACAACTTCTAACAGCGTGGCACATTAATATATTAACGGCGGCGGCACACTATGCCGCCGCCGTTCTTTCATTATCTTTAACTCCATCTGTTTTGTTCTTACACGTACTTGCATTACCTTTGCACTCATGTTGAAGAATATCTTGCTCGTAGCCCTCGGCGGAGCGGCAGGCAGCGTGGCGCGTTACCTGCTCTCGAAAGCCGTGCAGGACACGGCGGCTTCAGCCTTCCCGTGGGGCACAATGGCGGTGAACGTGGCCGGATGCCTGCTCATCGGCCTGCTCTACGGCCTCGCCGCAGGCGACGGGGCGCGCCTCGGGGCTGACCTGAAGCTGATGCTCACCGTAGGCTTCTGCGGCGGATTTACCACCTTCAGCACGTTCGCCAACGAGTCGTTGACGCTCGCCAAGGCCGGCGATGCCGTCCTTTCGGCCGTCTACATAGGCTCAAGCGTGGCCTTGGGAATGCTCGCCGTGATGGCCGGAGCGCAGCTTGCAAAAGCATTCGCAAGCTAAACCAGCAAACTAAAAAACACATATAAAGATGAGAACCACATTCAACAAACTATCAGTTCTCGCCATCGCGGCCCTCGCCGTGACGGCTTTGGGGTCGTGCGACAACAGGAAATTCAACGTCAGCGGCGAAATCACAGACGCCAAGGACTCCGTACTCTACTTCGAGAACATGAGCCTTGACGGCCCGGTGACCGTAGACTCTGTGAAGCTCGACGGCGACGGAGCGTTCAGCTTCAGCGAGAAAGCACCCGAAGCGCCAGAGTTTTACCGCCTGCGCATTGCCGGACAAATAATCAACCTGAGCGTAGACTCGACCGAAAACATAACCATAAAGGCCGCATACCCGACAATGGCGACAGGCTACACGGTGGAAGGTTCGGCCGAATGCGCCACCATCAAGGAGCTGGCATTGAAGCAAATCGACCTCCAGTCGCGCATAATCGCCGTGCAGCGCAACAACAACATCAGCTTCGACGACACCCGCGACAGCATCAACAGGATGATAGAGGCGTACAAGCAGGACGTGAAACTGAACTACATCTACAAAGCCCCGATGCGTCCATCGTCGTATTTCGCGCTTTTCCAGACGCTCGGCAACATGCTCATATTCAATCCACGGGAGAACGAGGACGACATAAAGGCGTTCGCGGCTGTAGCCACCAGCTGGGACACTTACCACCCCAAGGCCGTGCGCGGACAGAACCTGCACAACATTGCCATACAAGGTATGCGCGACATGCGCATCGTGCGCAACCAAAGGGCTGCCGAGATGGTGGACGCAAGCAAGGTGCGCGTGGCCGACCTCATAGACATCTCGCTGCTCGACAACAAGGGACAGACGCGCAAGCTGACCGACCTGAAAGGCAAGGTGGTGCTGCTCGACTTCCACGTGTTCGGCGCGGAAGGCTCTACGAAGCGCATAATGCAGATGCGCGACATATACAACAAGTACCACGGACGCGGCCTGGAAATCTACCAGATATCGCTTGACCCCGACGAGCACTTCTGGAAGACGCAGACGGCGGCGCTGCCCTGGATTAGCGTGCGCGACCCGAACGGGCTCCAGTCGAACAACCTGGCGCTGTACAACATACAGTCAATACCGACATTCTTCATCATAGGACGCGACAATACGCTCAAGAAGCGCGACGCGCAAATCAAGGACCTTGACGCCGAAATCGAAGCGTTGCTGGGCTAAAGAGCCGCAGACGCCCTTGCAAAAGACATAATCAAAAAAGGCAAACGCCGCCCTCCGCCATGCGGAAGGCGGCGTTTTGCGTTGCAAAAGGCCATGTTTTACCGTGCAAAAGGCCGTCTTTCACACGATGAAAGACGGCCTTTTATAATGCGCTGGATACCTGCAAGTTACGCAGGCAGCGTCATCCCATTTATAAAAACGCAATGGCACACATGGCAAATATGCCCCTCTAAATTTTGAAAATCGAACTAAAATTCAGATATTTGCACTCCATAACTGCCGTCCGGACTGGATGGAACAAAGAAACAAGGCATGTCTCTAAAACTCTACATATTGGCTGTGATGATACTGTGCGCCGTGTGCGCACGGCCGCAAGCGGCATACGCACAACCAGACAGCCTGACACGGCTTTACGACGAGGGCAAGGCATCCTTCTCACGCAACGACTACAACAGTGCGCTCAAGCGGCTATTGGAATACATCTCGGCCGAAGAGCGGCGCAAAAGCCACGACACGGCTAGGCTGATCGACTCCTACTACATCATCGGCGGCGTGTACTCCGTCTACTCCGACTTCGCCCAAGCCCTCGAAATATACAAAAAGGGATATGCCTTAAGCCTGGCTGCAGGCGACGAGAAGATGCAGTTCAGATTTCTGAACAACATGATAGGAGCCAGCTGCGATATCAAGGCGGCCGACAACGCTGACCGCCTCAACGAGAAAGTAAAGAGCCTGAAAAGCATCGACAAGGGGCTGCGCGCTTACTATTACAACTTCAACAAAGGATTCATTGCCGGCAGCCGCGGCGACGACAGCAGCAAGGCGGCCTGCATGAACAAGGCCATCAAGACCGTAGACCGCTACCGCCTGCCAGGCACGATGAAGGTGTACGCCTACTCGGAGCTGTACCAATGCTACGAGAACCAAGGGCGGCTGGCCGACGCCTTGGCCGCACTGGCAGCCTACGACTCGCTCGCACGCATGATGGACCAAGCCTACCTGCGTGCAGACTGCTACAAAGGGCTCATGCGCATTTACACAAAACTGGGCGACAAGGAGAAAGCACTTCACTACCAAAACGAGTATTTCCACTACGCCGACTCGCTGATAAACATCAGGGAGTTCTCGCAAATCAGGACAAACTACCTTACAGGAGAGAAGCGGCGCACGGCCGACACAATAAGCAATCTCGAAAAAATGAACTCGCTGCAGCGCACCGTCCTCGCCATGCTGTGCCTGCTCGTAGTGCTCGCCGTATCGGCGGTAATCGTATTCTACCGCCAGAGGCAGAAGCTGCACGCAACCAACGTGGAGCTCTACAAACGCAACGGCGAGCTGCTGGAAATAGAAGACAAATACCTGAAAAGCCTCGAACAGGCATCAGCCGAAAGTGAAGACACCGGGCACGACGATGCAGGCGACAGGCCGGCAGCACCCTTCAACCACGACGGACTGATGAAGAAAATCATGGCGGTGATGGAAGACGAAGAAGTATTCTGCAACCCCGACTTCAGCCTGCCGGTGCTGGCACGACTCACGGAATCGAACACAAACTACGTATCGCAGGCCATCAACACGCACTCCGGCAAAAACTTCCGCTCCTTCGTCAACGGATACAGGATTAAGCTGGCCATGAAACGCATGATGGACAACGGCATTTACGCCAACTACACGATACAGGGGATAGCCGAAAGCGTAGGATACAAGTCGGCGTCCAACTTCATATCGGCGTTCAAGAAGTTCACAGGCATGACACCGTCACTCTACCAGAAACTTTCCCAAAACGACTGACAGCACGCCTTGCAGGCATGTCGGAAATCCTTGTGAAGCACTATTTCGTTTTCCGATTTATAAATCAGAAATTATTAATCGTTACTTTTTACGGCGTTATTGGCGCATTTTGATTATTTTTGCGAGCGACTAACAAACAACAGTAACGCTATGAGAAAAATTCTACTATTCATCCTTTCCACTGTGATGACGTTCTCGGCATACGCCGCGGACGTAACACCGTCACGGGCACTAAGCATTGCCAAGTCGTTCGCAAGCGGCTCAACAGGCAGAATGAAAGCGGCCTCGTCCACGGCAAGCCAGTTCAAACTGGCCTATACCGCCAGCGCGGCCGACGGCAAAAACTGCTTCTACGTTTTCAGCCAAGGCACCAACCGGGGTTTTGTCATCGTAGCCGCAGACGACAGGGCGAACGCAATACTCGGTTACAGCGACACCGGCGACTTCGACTACGACAGCATGTCGCCCGAAGCAAAGCATTGGCTCAAAAGCTATGTAGACCAGATAACACACATAAGGAAGGCCGGATTCGCTGAAAACGCGGCTCCTGAAACAACTCTCGACAAAGAGGTGAAGCCGCTGCTCGGCGACATCCAATGGAACCAGGATTCGCCATACAACGACCAGTGCCCGGCATACGGCATCAACACACAATGCGCCACAGGCTGCGTGGCCACGGCAATGGCACAGGTGATGTACTACCACCGCTGGCCGGTAACTGGTACAGGGCAACACACTTACTACCCTTCCGTACTTGGAGGCAACCCCCTCTCGGCCGACTTCGGCTCGACTACATACGACTGGGACAACATGCTGCCACGCTATGACGCGGCAAGCAGCCAGGCAAGCCGCGAGGCCGTAGCGCTGCTAATGCTGCATTGCGGCATAGCCGTAGACATGGAATACTCTACATCGAGCGGCGCAACGAGCGAATCGGTGCCAAAAGCCCTCGCGACATACTTCAACTACGACAAGGGCATAGCCTACCGCACACGTGACAACTACAGCAACAGCGAGTGGGACGAGGTCATACGCCACGAGCTTGACAACGGCCGCCCGATAGTAGCCCTTGGACGCTCGTCGGCCGGAGGACACGCATTCGTGTTCGACGGTTACGACAAAAACGGACTTGTACACGTAAACTGGGGATGGAGCGGGATGAGCAACGGCTACTTCCGCACAACCGCACTGACACCGGCCATGCAAGGCATTGGCGGCTCAACCAGCGGCTACAACTACAGCCAATACATCGTAACAGGCATACAAAAGCCGCAAGACAACACGGAAGAAGACGTGGAACTGATATCGACAGAAGGTCTTGTGCCCGGACAGACGACCGTAACTAACGGGCAACCCGTAAGTTTCAGGCTATGCGGATTTCTCGCAAACGTAGGTTGGAAGGACTCTTCCTTCGACTACGGACTCATCATAACCGACTCGGAAGGCAACAATGTAAGCGTCGTGGAAACAGGTACAAGCGACGAACTGCCTGTAGGCTACCAGATTGTCGCCCCCGAATTCAAGGACGTAAGGTTGGGAACAATCGCCGAAGGAAGCTACACCGTCTACCCAGCCTGCCGTGTAAAAGGCGGCAAAGGGCAATGGAACCGCATACGCAACGAATACATCGGCTACCCCAACCATCTGTACATGGAATGCAAGGACAACACCATAACATTCTCGTATCCCGACTATTTCAACCTCGCCGTAAGCGGCATGGAAGCTCCCAGCACGGTATATTCCACCGTTCCGGCCAACACCAAGGCCACAATCACCAACAACGGAGACGTTGACTACCTTGGAGAAGTGACAGTGTCAATCGTCGACAAGGATACGAAAAGAAACGTAACGTCAGGCGAACCCTACATGATTGACCTGAAACCGGGAGAAAGCATCGACCTGTCCATCGTCGACACGTACACCCTCGAACCAGGAGACTACTGCCTGACAATCGTCGACGACGACAACAGACACATCGCCCCGTATGCCGACATTACTGTAAACGCCGCTCCGACGGCCAGCGCCGTAATCGAGCCAGCCGACCTCCTGTCGATAGCCGGCGACGAACAGGTAGACCGCATGGCGATGGACATAACGGCGAAAGTAACCTGCAAATACGGTGTTTTCGGCGGAATGCTCTACATCTACTTGTTCAGCGAGAACGGGTCGGTACAACTCGGATGCCTCGACCCGCAATATGTATTCCTAAAACAAGGCGAAACGGCTGATGTAAGGTTCACCGGAACGTTTGAGAACGGCATTCCCGGCACTGTTTATACAGCCTGCCTGATGGCTTACAACGGCTCTACGCTGTCGTTCATCGAGCCGATGGAAATGTCAGTATGTCAGTTCCGGCTTGCCGGGACAAGCGGCATCGACGGCATAGAAACCAGCTCCGACGAGCCGGCACTCATCTATGACATAAGCGGAAAACGCCTGCCTTACACAAATATCGACACCCTTCCCAAGGGGCTTTACATCATAAAGCAAGGCGGCAAGACAGTGAAAATGGCAAAATAAACAAGAACACAACATGCAACTATATATGGACAAGATACGTTTTATTACTATTGCGGCCGCCGCTTTGCTGCTTCTCAAGCCTGCATCGGCCGGCGCACAGGCATCCGGAAGTCCTGAGAACGGTCTCCAGAGAATTGCTCCCATGGAGCTGAAAGCCGTACCTACTGACACGAAAGTGGCAAACAAAGTGACACGGAAACTGGCTGCAAGCCCGAAAAACGTCACAGCCGAGACTTCCGACTATTACGGAAGGACCATCTACGGCTCGCTGATAAACAGCACGGAATGGGCCAACGCCACGATAACCAACGTGCCCTATGGCATCTACTCGTTTGAGATGGAAGAGTCGCCAGCGCCTGTAAGCCACATCACAAACATGAGCTACAACTTCTATTCAGGCGCATACAACCGCGGAAAGTACTTCGGCATCACGGCACTTTCGGTCATGGGAGTGCTCAACGGCGCCCGATACATCACAATCGACACCGAAGCGTGGACGGAAACAAGCAACATATTGTACGGCACGGAGCAGAAAAGCTACGCCCTTCTGCCGTCGGCAATGGCTTACAACCCCGTTGACAACACCATTTACTCGCTTCAATACAAAGACGACCTGAGCGGCCTTGACTGGTGCGTGTACAACGAGGAATACGACGAGATGGACAAAATAGCGTCGTTCCGCGGACAATACAACGTGATTACGCTGGCCGCCATGCCCGACGGTGAGATGTACTTCATCAACAGTTTCGGCGACCTTTACAAGATAAACCGCAAGACCGGACGGCCTACTTTCGTCGGAATGACAGGCACAGCGCCAGTACTTTACTCGCAGTGCATGATGTACGACAACAGGACGGGCCGCTTCCTGTGGGCAGCACAGACTGATGAAGGAAGCGTGATGTACGCCGTAGACCCTGAGACCGCCGAGACACAGAAGGTTCTTGACTTCAAGAACAACGAGCAGTTTACCGCCATCTGGACAACGGCCGACGAGGCAAAAGACGACGCCCCAGCACAAGTGAAGGACCTGAAACTGGCATACAGCGGCGACGGAGAGTTGCAAGGCACTATATCGTTCACCGTTCCCACCACCACATACGGCGGCGGACAACTCGGCGAAACCACGCTGACCGTATGGCTTGACGGCGAAATCATCATGCAGGAAAGCGCAACACCAGGCGCCGGCAAGCAGATTCCAGTAACCCTGGAAGAGGGCAACCACTACGTAGCCGTTACCCTAAACAACGACGAAGGCTATTCTCCCATAGCGTCAATCTACCAATACGCCGGCTACGACACGCCGCAGGCTGTAGGCAACGTGACCTTCACCAGCGACGAGGCCAAGGGCGAGAACACCGTCAGCTGGACGGCACCGGCAGGCGGAGAGAACGGCGGATACATTGATTTTGACAACCTTACGTACACCATCGTGCGTATGCCTGACAGCGTAACCGTGGCCGACAACTACAAGCAGACAACCTTCACCGAGGCTGTTCCGGCAGACATGCGCAACTATTCTTACCGCATCTACGCCGTAAACAACGGCAAGCGGAGCGCTTATGCGGAGTCGGAGAAAATCATTTGCGGCAACGCCTTCAGCGTGCCCTACAACCAGTCGGTTGTTGACGAGCAGACATTCAACGAATTCTTTACCGTCGTCGACGGCAACAAAGACGGCAACACATGGCACTGGCTCTATAATCTTGTACGCATAGACATCAACGCAAACACTTACCCCAACGGCGACGACTGGCTCATATCGCCGGCCATAACGATGGAAGGCGGCACAAGATACCGCCTTACAATCAACCTAAAGACATTCTCGGCAGGCTATCCTGAGGACTTTGAGCTGTACGTCGGCACAGATGTCAATGACCTGTCAACGTTCAAACTCTTTGACAAGCAGGAAGGTTTCGAACTTTATGAGACATATTCCGACTACAACGCGGAATTCAACGTCGATGCTGACGGCAAGTATTACGTAGCCATGCGCTACCTTAGCGACGCCTCGAAAAAAGGCTCGATGATGCTGGTTACAAACTTCGCCGTGACTAAAATCGGCGCGACAAAAGCTCCCAAGGCTCCTGCGGACTTGTCGATAACTCCGGGAGAGGACGATGCAATGCAGGCTACAATCAGCTTCACCGCGCCTACAGAGAACCTTGAGGACGGCAAACTGGCTGCAATAACAAAGGTGAACGTCTACCGCAACGGTGCAGCGGAGCCTGTACACGTGTTCAACGCACCGGCGACGGGAACGCAGCTTAGCTGGACTGACACCGGCGTAACCAAGGTCGGGATGAACTCTTACAGCGTAATTGCCGAAAACGAGTACGGCGAAGGCGCTGCCGCGGTTGACTCGGCGTTCGTCGGAATATACACCGCGCCTTACCTGGAGACCTTCGACACGAGGGCGGCAGCCGGGCTTTACGAGAGCAGCATCACGGGTATAGACGTGGAAACCAACCCGTATAACACGTGGAAATACGACGAGAACAGCAAGAAAATGTCGTTCTACGCCTATATATCCGACGACGAAACGAAAATCGACGCATGGCTCTACACGCCGATGATGAAGCTCGACGAGAACGCCGTCTACGCCTTCGCATACAAGACGAACATCAACCTTTACATCTCGGGCGACCAGGTAATAGAGAACAAGGTGTACATGGGCGAATCGAAAGACGCGATGACCACCTTCATAGGCGACATGCCGAGAAGCACCAACTACAAGCTGACGGAGACGTCGCACAACGTCGTCACCACCGAGGCCGGCAAGTTCCGCTTCGGCTTTAACACCACGGCGCAAGGCTTGTACGCCTACCCCAGCGTAGAAATTGACGACGTAAGCCTTACTTACCTGAAGTCGGCCTTCTCGCCATACGTGTTCACCGGCTATGAGGCCAAGGCCGCAGCCGACGGCAGCCTGCAAGCTGACTTGTCGTTCAACGCTCCCGAAACCGACTACCACGGCGACAAGCTGACGGGCAACCTCAAGGTGGAAGTGTTCCGCGGACAAAGCCCCACGCCCGTATTCAGCAAAGACGACGTTGTGCCAGGCGCACGGATAGAGTGGAGCGACACGCAGGCACAGCACGGAGAGAACATCTACATGCTCGTGGCCACCAACCAGTACGGCCGCAGCGAGGTGTTTACCGACACTCTGTTCGTAGGCCGCGACGTGCCTGCTACCGTCGCCTCGTTCACAGGACGCGCCAGCAGCGACAACATGGACGCGGTACTCGCATGGGAAGCTCCGGCCACAGGCGCTAACGGAGGTGTCATCGTACCCGGCGAACTGTCGTACAACGTCTACCTGTACAACCCTGACGACCAGTCGCTCATACCGATAAAGACAGGCATAAAGGAAACAACAGTCACCATAGAGAACGAGGGCATGGACAAGCAGGAAGTGATTTACTACGCCGTGTCGGCCGTAAACACTGAAGGCGAAAGCCTGGCAATGGCCCTGGGCCTCACCCTCGGACAGCCCTACCAGCTGCCTTTCAACGAGTCGTTCGCCGGAATGCAGCTGCACACCGAGCCTTGGCAGGTTTCCACTTCCAATTCATCCGCCTTCAACTGGGGGCTTGACAACCCTGCCGGAGCATACAACAACGCCACGCCGCAGGACGGTGACGGCGGCGTAGCCTACATGTACAACGCCAACATGTACGAGGTGTTCGGCGGAGCGGTGTTCATATCGCCCAAGGTTAAGTTCGAAGGCAGCGACGTATCGCTGAAGTTCTGGGTGTACAACATGGCTACCAACTACCCCAACAACAAGCCTGTGATGAACGTCTACGTCAATGCCGACGACGCGGGCTACGCTCTCGAGGGTGCTTACACGGTAGGCTCTGACACGGAGGAGGGCTGGAAACAGTACGAAATACCTCTCGACAAATACGCAGGAGCGTCACACATGAGCTTCGCCTTTGAAGGACTTACGGGCGGAGGCTACGACGTCATCTACCTTGACAACATAGAGGTGGCAGCCGGTTCGCCATCAGGCATCGACAACCCGGCCGACGGCGGCAAGACCATCGAGAGCATACGCCTGTATGACGTGTCGGGACGCGAGGTCGGAAAGCAGTTCAAGGGCATAGCCATACGCACCGTGACATACACCGACGGAAGCCGTGACACGCAGAAAGTCATGATGAAATAAAGCACGTGCCGACGCTGACGCTGCAGCGCCCCACGGCACACAATAAGCAGGAACGCCGCCCTCCGCCATGCGGAAGGCGGCGTTTTGCGTTGCAAAAGGCCATGTTTTACCGTGCAAAAGGCCGTCTTTCATCGTGTGAAAGACGGCCTTTTGCACGGCGGTACGTAACAAGGTGGTTTTCAACGGGTTGCAAAACGCGCAAAATGGGGCGGCAAAACGCGCCGTAATTGGAATATAATTCTTACTTTTGCAGCGCTTTTAAGACGCTTGGAAATGAAGTTAATACATTTCATCAAGGAGTGGACGCTGCCCTGCGCCATGGTGTTCGGCGCGGCCATGTACCTGCTGTTCACTGAAATCCCGGTGCTCGCGCCCGTGGGCGAGACCGTAGGGCCGTGGTTCATCGAAATACTGCCGGTGCTCATCTTCATGACGCTCTACGTGACGTTCTGCAAAATCCGCCTGCACGACCTGCGCCTGCGCACATGGCATGTGTGGATGCAGGTAATCCGCATCGTCATGGCGGCCGTCCTGGTGGTGGCCGTCAAGTCGACGTCCGACCCCACGCTGCGCCTCGCCCTGGAAGGGGCGTTCGCCTGCGTAATCTGCCCCACGGCCTCGGCCGCCGCCGTAGTGACCGAGAAACTGGGCGGCAGCATTGCCTCGATGACCGTCTACACGCTCATCGACAACGCCGTTACGGCACTGCTCGTGCCGCTGCTCTTCCCCATGCTGGAGAAGCACGCCGACATGACCTTCATGTCATCGTTCGCCACGATACTGCAACGCACGGCCATAGTGCTCGTCCTGCCCTTCGTCTGCGCCATGACAACGCGCCGCTGGCTGCCCAAGGCCGCCAAGGCCATAAAGGACTGCCGCAACCTGGGCTTCTACTTCTGGGCCATAAACCTGTCTATCGTCATGGGCATGACGCTGCACAACATCTTCACCGCCGGCATATCGAGCCTCTCAATGGCGGCGCTAATCCTCGTCCCGGCGGCAGTCACCCTGCTGCTCTTCGGCACGGGAAAGGCCGTAGGACGGCACTTCGGCGACAGCGTGGACGGCGGCCAGGGCCTCGGCCAGAAGAACACCGGCGTGGGCATCTGGCTCGTAATGGTCTACCTTAACCCCGTCGTCGCCATCGCGCCCTGCGCCTACGTGGTGTGGCAGAACACGCTCAACTCCTGGCAGCTGTGGTGCATGGAGAAGTACGGAAAGCTGAAATGGTGAGAGCAAACACCCACCGCAAGGCTACCTGACACCCGACACCGCCACTCCCGACACCCACCCCAGCCCTCCCGAAGGGAGGGAGCTTGGAATGACTTGACAATTGAATACATAGACAAACATATGAAAACGACAACCGTTATCCTTGCCGCGGCATTGGCATTAGCGCCAGCCGCACCAACCGCAGGGCACTGTTCACAGGAAAGTACGGCGCAATACGTGGGTGCAACGGCCATTCAGCAGCATAAAAGCAAGCACCACGGAAAGAATAAACGGCACAAAAGGAAGAAATACGTCGTGACCGATTTCGACGTATTCTATGGCGGCAAGAAGCTCGACGGAGCAAGCGCGATGTCGTTCAAGGTGCTTGGCGACGGCTACGCCATGGACGATTTCGACGTTTACTACAAGGGAAAGAAGCTCGACGAGGCTACGGCTATGTCGTTCAAAGTGCTGCAAGACGGCTATGCGAAGGACGACTTCCACGCTTATTACAAGGGAAAGAAGCTCAACGGAGCAAGCGCGATGTCATTCCAAGTGCTTGAAGACGGCTACGCGAAGGATGCCTTCGACACATACTACAAAGGCCGGAAATGTGACCGCTAACGGCCATACAGCCGCGCCGCAGCCATAATCTGACGTGAGTTGAGTATAAGAAAACATCCTTTGTAGGGACATAATTCATTATGTCCGCACGTTCTGAA